>Ga0193751_1001578_pt1 | contig 14478 bp, 18 predicted proteins | sample L1c2metaG_FD_143050 | JGI IMG/M metagenome (GOLD analysis project Ga0193751, IMG submission 143050) | Soil microbial communities from a riparian zone of the East river system, Colorado, United States - L1c2 | ecosystem: Environmental > Terrestrial > Soil > Riparian zone | place: USA: East River... | reverse complement strand
CCCATAGCTTGGTGCCCTTGACCGTTCCGACGAATTTGCAGCCCATCGCTTCCTTGGGCTTTACCGGCTTGGTGCCTGCCTTGGGCGTGGCATCTTGAGCGAATGCATTTGCTGAAACGAAGATCGCAGCGAGAATTAGCAAAACCCTCATCGTCATTTCCCCTTCGCCTTCAGCGCTTCCAGTGCTTCCGCCTGCTCGACCTTGTCGGCAAGCTGCCGCCACGCTTTGGCGGTTTCTATAAGACCCTTGCGAAGCGCTGGATTGGTTGCTGCTTTCAATCATCTTCTGCTCGGCCTTTTCTCGGCACTCGGCAGCGGTCAGAATGGTCATGGGTCTTGGCTTTCAGCCCGGCCGGCGAACGTTGCTGGCCCTCGTCTTTCCCTCACGGGTGCTTTCAACGTCGAAAGTCAGGCGTTCGCCTTTCCTGATGTCTTCTGGATCAATGCCCGCTGAGTGCAGGGCGCTGACGTGAAGAAACATATCCGGACCGCCGGAGTCGTCTGCGATGAAACCAAAACCTCGTTCGGCATTCCACATTTTCAAAATTCCGGTAGCCATTGCCTCTATTTCCCCTTCACTTTCAGCAGGTCGACACGGTCCTCGCGAAACTCGGTCGGGCCCTTGGTGAGCCGGTGCCGGCGCTGCGCTCGTTCTTCCGGCGGTGCCGACGGGTCGATAATCTTTTCGATCGCCTTTGTGGCGAGCTCCTGAGCGCGCAATCTCCGGCCGGGCTTGCTGACGGGCCTCGCTGGCGTCTTGACCTTGAGGCCGAGCTCGACCAGACGCGGCGAAACGGTCATTTCGGCCCCGAGTCGTAGACCTTAATCATCGATTGGACGTCCGCGCGTGCGAGCTCCAACTTGGAGATGACGGACGGCCATAGCATCCCGCGCTGCTTTTCCGTCAGGTCGCGTCGTTTGACAACCAGCTTGATGATGCTCGCTTGCTCCCGGGGTACGTCAGGCAAGAAATATTCCTGTGTAGGTCGGCACCCACCCGCCGGCCTTACCCGGGCCGGGCGCGATGCCGCTCAAAGACTGGGCAACGGCCCAAAACATGCATGAAAAATCCGGTCTGGGAAGGGTGGTTTCATTCCCGCCCCGCCTAGGCTCCTCAAACTTGGCCGTCGCAACTACCCGGCTGCGACGGTCATTTGCTCCGGCGACGCGAGGCAGCGTGCCCCTGTACTACTTTAAACTCGTCGACTCAATAATTGTCGCAGACCATGGCGTCCACGAGCTAGTCGATGACGCCGCGGCTCGGGTCGAAGCCATCAAACTGGCTCGCTCACTTCGCGAGACACGCCCTCAACTGAGAGGCTCACACTGTTCGATTTCGGTTACGGCTGAGGACGGCGCTGGCGTTTGCTTGGTAGCGCTCGACGAAATCTAGGGCGGGGCGCGTCCTCCCGGCGCCCTCCCCCTCATCGTCCGGATAAGAACGCGATCTCTTGTCCCGCGCGGGGTTCCATTGACACCCGTTTGCCGCGCACCGGTCACGACTTGCGCACCTTTCAAAGGCATACACCGAACCCGTTCAAACTCTGACACCGGGTCATCCATGCCAACTGCGAAGGTCCGTGCGTCCACGATCCTCAGCGAGCTTGAGCAAGCCCAGGCTGAGCTTGTCGGCAAGGCCGCGATCCTCACCGACGGAAAGGCCGGTACGGTGGAGAGAATCTGGCTTGATGAAATCCACGGCCTGCGAATCTCTATCAGAGGCCACCATGGGAAGTGGCCTATCTCCACCATCAAATTCGCGCCTCCAGGGCTGAAGAAATGAAAACCCCGGGCCTGAGCCCGAGGTGAGCGCGAGCACACCTACTGCCATCCGAGCCAAACAAGGCTGAAACCTACGGCTACGATGCCCGCGCCGTAGTCGACCATTGCAGCATTGTACGGACATGTGAGCAATCCGGTCCCTTGTGCGAACCAGAAAAGCCCAACGACAACAAATAGCGGGCCAACAACCCGAATGGCGATCTTCACCACAGCACCCTCGCGGCGCGATCAAACGACGGCGATATTGATCGAGACCAGGAGAGTCGCAATAGAAAAACCCGGCGGCTGACCGGCGGGCTATTGTTTGTGCGGGGGTTTACCGCAGCGTCAGATCAGTTTGTGATGGACGACGGTCAACCGAGCGGCGGCACTCTTGAAAAATTCCGCCAGATATTTGAAATCTTCGGCGCAATCCTCAAAATCTTCTACTAGGCCAAGCGCTACGTCGCCTCCACAATCCTCGTCGCATTCCATCACCGCGCGACGCCGCGCCGTGGGCGCCGCCCGTGCGTGTTTCTGGTTGCGGGCTAGCGAATACGCTGGGCGACGGGCGAACGCATCCACGGCCCGACGGCGCGGCTTGTGTGCCCATGCGGCGAAGCCCCAATATCCAGCGGCTTCACTGATGCCGCTATCGGCGCAATCATGGGGCATGCCCACGCTCACCCGCCGCCGATCGCAAGACCACCGCCAGGAATGGTAGTTGCCAGCCCGCTCAATTGGGCAAATGCTGTCCTCAAGAACAAAATTTCACGGGAGAGAAGCATGCCCGTTCTAGACGAAAAGCGAGGTACCCAGGGCCGGCAGATCCTAAAGGCTGGAACTATCTCGTTTGATGGCTCTGGAATCGACTGCTTAGTCCGCAAAATGTCGGGCTATGGCGCAAATCTCGAGGTTGAAAGCCAAATCGGCATTCCCAACTCATTCGACTTGGTTATCGACACAGAGCACAGCAATCACCATTGTCACGTTATCTGGCGAAAGGCGCGTCGGATCGGTATCGCGTTCGATTGAGGCCCGCGTCTACCCCCGGTGCGCCCCTTGTTGGAGCGGCACTGGGCAACGCATGAGCCAGGATGTCCTCACGGCTGATCTTGTCGTATAGCGCTTAGAAGCGATAGCCGGCTTCTGCCTTAGCTTTCGCGTGCAACGCCTTCTGCAGTTTCTGATCAGTTTTCGGAGTTGATAGGTTACCCATATCTCCAAATCCCTCACCACTTGTCGCGTCTGTTTTGCATGCCGACGCGGCTCCTCTATCCGTGACTAACTGGTTGGCGCTGAAAACCAAAGTTTGAACTTGAGCCCTGGCGAATTATCAAGCATTTCGGTCCGCGCGCCATGAAGACGGGCGACGGCCGCAACCAGACTGAGCCCGAGCCCGTTCCCCGGCGTGTAGCGACTATGTTCGAGCCGGTAAAAACGCTTGAAGACATGCTCGTGTTCGTCGACGGGAATTCCGGGCCCGTCATCGGCAATCGAGATGACAGGTCTGCCATCAATGTGTTCGGTCGCAACGACCACCCGCCCTCCGGCGCGACCATGCTTGATGGCATTGTCCACGAGATTGGCGATGGCATCAAAGATGAGATCACGATCGCCGGTCACCAGCACCTCTCGATCGCCAACAACGGTGAGACGGGTGCCGTCCTGTTCGGCCGCGGCATCGTACAACTCGACAACCTCACCGGCGATTTCCGCCAGATTCACGGTGCGAAACGCGCCCTTTCGTACATGGGTCTCAATTTGCGCAATCCGCGTGATTGACGAGAATATCCGCAAGACAGCATCGAGGTCGGCGATCGTGTCGCCAATCAGCGATTGGTCATCCTCGCCAATGCGCTGCCTATGATAGGCCTTCTCCAGCCGTCCGCGCATGCGCGTCAGCGGCGTCCGCAGGTCGTGCGCAACGTTGTCGCTCACTTGCTTGACCTCCCCCATCAATGTTTCGATGCGGTTCAGCATCAGGTTGAGGTTCTCCGCAACGCGATCCCATTCGTCATTGGTGCCGCGGAGCGGGATACGCTTGTCGAGACCGCTGAGCATGATGGCCCGGCTTGTGGCATTGATCGATTCAATCCGCCCCACTGTCCGCCGCGTCACCAGGATGCTCGCGACCCCCGCGACCACAAACATCAATGCAATGCTCGAGATCACGGCTGTTTTGATCTGATCGGCGAAGCTGTCGAGCTCCCTGATGTCCCTTCCCACCAGCAGACGATCGCCAGTCGGAAATGTTTCGAGCATTGCCCGCAGCAACGGAGGGTTTGTCGCGTTCGGTAATGGCTCCGGCGCGCGAAACTCTGTCCATCCCCTGGCTGCCGTGACCGTCGATGGCCATATCTTGAGGTTGCCGCCCAGAACAGCCAATGAAGGATCGACGAGGACATACACGTAGTCTGTAAGACCCTTGTCGGCGACGCGTTGTCGAATCAAGGCGATCAGCCCATCGCGCCCAGATCGATCGTAAGCGCCTTGCAGACCCAAATACTCGGTCATGATTGCACGATCCGATCGGCTGCGCACAAAGGAGGAGGTGGACAGGTAGACGTAGCTGAAAATGGCCGATGCAATCACGCCGAAGGCCCCGATCGCGATCAGCGCCTGCTTGAAAGTCGATGATGTTAGGGTTTTAGCTAGGAGCACGGAGACAGTACCCGATACCGCGAACCGTATGGATCAGCGGATAGGCCTGCTGACCGTCGACTTTGCGACGAACGCGCCCCACATAGACGTCGATGATATTTGTTGAGGGATCGAAATGAAGATCCCAGACATGCTGCAGCAACATTGCTCGGGGTACGACACGGCCTTCGTTGCGCACCAAATACTCCAGAAGCTGAAACTCCCGCGGAAAAAGAGCGATGTCCTTGCCGCATCGGCTGGCGGTCCGCGACACGAGATCGATCGCGAGATCGCCAACACGCAAGACGGTCTCTTTGACGATGGTGTCACTGCGTCGGCCAAGTGCCTCGACCCGGGCCAATAATTCGACGAATGAAAACGGCTTGACAAGATAGTCATCGCCGCCGGCTCGCAAGCCACGCACCCGATCGTCGACTTCTCCAAGTGCGCTGATGATCAGGACCGGTGCGGCGATGCCGTCATTGCGCAATTGACGCATCACCGCGATGCCATCGATGTCCGGAAGCATGCGGTCCATCGTGATAACGGCATAGTCGCTGGCAACGCCGCGAATCAGCGCCTCGTTGCCGCTGGTGGCCAGATCTACCTGGTAGCCGCTGATCGACAGCGACTCCACGATTTGACCGGCGGTTTCCGGGTCGTCCTCAACGACCAGAATACGGCGGTGACCTCCTGTCATGGGTTTCCATCTCCGGACGACTGGCCAAAGGCCAAATTCACCTCAGCAAGAGCGAGGGGTCGTAGGGCTCAGACTATGCGGAATCTAACTCACATGTGATCTGAAGGTTGCGCGAGGCGTCTCGCCCAAAAGGGAGTGACGGCCGTCAACAGCCGGACCGGATCCGCGCCTCCGGGACATGCTCTGGTGACGACCCATCACGATATCTGGTTCTTTGTTCACGAACTGCGCCGACGCGATAGGGACTCGGTGCAACCGCGACCGCGTCAGGTACCGCTCCAGTAATTCACCTCTGCGCTAGTAGCCGTAGTCGCCGCAGACGTCGACCCACCGCAGTCCATATCGCGTCCACGCTTCGCGCCAGCAGTCGTCGTAGCCGGCGTAAGCGAAGGGCGCGCCAAAGAACGCAAAGCGATTGAAGCGGTGATGGAAGAAGCGGTGATCTCGAAACCCGGACCTCGAGAACCGAGGAGAGAGTGCTGCATGTGCAGCAAGAGGCGCGCCCGCAAAATGGCTTCCGCTGAAGTGCGGGCCTCCGCTCATGCCGCTGAAGTGCGTGCTGCCACCCATGCTTCCTGCATGCATGCCTCCTCCCATCCCGCCACCATGCATGCCGCCACCGCCACCACCGCCGTGAAAGGCGAGCGCGGGCGACGCAAGCGCAAGCGTCGCGCCGAGCGTGCCCACAATGAGGTACCTAAGGACATTGTTGCTCATCCCAATTTCCTCCGTGGTTGAATTGCTGCGACGGTTATCGTCGCAAAAAGAGAACAACCGGGAAACCGAGATGATCCAGCGATTTCGAATTACAAATGGGACAGTTTCTGACACGAAAGTTAGTTTTCGTCGACCCGCATGCGAGCTGTAAGCCACCGCGGCGTTTTGCGCAGACAGCCGAAACTAAACAGGCGGGAAATAATTAGCACCGCGCGGGGTTATGAAACCTATTCGAGCCCTGCGGAGTGGAGAGATGAGCGCTATTGGTTCGGGCCCTCCCAGCATGCGCCGTGAATCGTTCTCGCTTTCCGTTGTTTCGCGTGCCGAATTTTCCGGGTGCGCGCCTTGGACGTCTACTTTCATCGACCAGCGAAAAGACTATCGGTATTACGAGATCCTCGACGATACACTCCGGGGTCACTTCGAGCACCGGTATTTTGCGATTGTTGATAGCAGAGGCCATGTACGAGCGATCCAACCGTTCTTCCTCGTCGATCAGGACATTCTAGAAGGCCTCGGCGCCGAGCGAATTTATTGGATTTCGCTCGTCCGCCGATTCTATCCGCGCTTCTTTAAACTGCGCGCCTTGATGGTTGGGTGTTCCGCCGGGGAGGCGCACCTCGCGGCTACTGAAACTCTGCCTATCGACATCGTCGCGGAAACCTTGTCAAACGGCATCGTCAAGCAAGCGAGATCGCTCAACGCGCAAATCATCGTGCTGAAGGAATTTCCTTCTCGCTATCGCAATATCCTTCACTACTTCGTGCAACGCGGCTTCGCGCGTGCGCCAAGCATGCCGATGACGATGCTCGATATCGGATATGACAGCTTCGAAGCTTACATGGCAAAGGCGCTGAAGAGCTCAGCGCGAAAGAAATTGCGCAAGAAGCTCGAGGCGACAGCCGGCATAACGGACATTCGCTTGAGCGTCACCGACGATGCGGCAAGTTTCGTTGATGAGATTTATCCGCTCTATCTGCAGGTGTTCGACCGCTCAAGGATGCAATTCGAGAAGCTCACCAAGGATTTTTTCCGCCAGCTCGGCCAACGAATGAGCGATAAAGTCCGGTTCTTCGCGTGGCGTCGCGGAAACACTCTGATGGCCTTCAGCCTTTGCATGGTGCAAGGAGACTCGCTGTACGCGGAGTATGTGGGCTTCGATTACTCCGTTGCACTCGACCTGCATCTCTATCACTATGTCGTTCGGGACATGATCAGGTGGGGGATCAGCAAAGGGTATAAATGGTTTCGCAGCAGCGGCCTAAATTATGATCCGAAGCTGCATATGAGGCACCGACTCGATCCAATTGATCTATACGTGCGCCATACATCGGCCCTTCCAAATGCAATATTTAGGCTGGCGCTGCCCTGGATCGTGCCGGTGCGCTACGATGCGACACTAAAGCTATTTCCAAACTACAAAGAACTTTGGTGACAATCCAGCATCTTGCTGCAACTTGAGAGGCGCTCATGACCCACGATATGGCCAAGTTATTTGCGCTACGTGAACATGATCATTACGCAATACATCGGCGCCATCTCAACGAGCAGATGGTGCGGGTCCTCAAAGCAATCGGTTACGACGTTGGCTTTTGCAGTGGAAAGGGCCAGTATCTCTATGATCGAGACGGCAACCGTTATCTCGACCTATTGAGTGGTTTTGGAGTCTTTGCGATCGGGCGCAATCATCCCGCTTTGTGTGAGGCGTTGAAAAGCGTTCTCGACAGCGATCTTCCCAATCTGGTCCAAATGGATGTGTCGACGCTAGCTGGCATTCTCGCCGAGCGATTACTAGCGCACGTGCCCTATCTCGATAAAGTCTGCTTCGTAAATTCCGGATCGGAAACAGTCGAGGCAGCCATCAAATTTGCGCGAGTAGCAACGGGCCGGCCTGGGATACTTTACTGCGAGCATGCATTCCACGGTCTCACCAATGGTGCGCTGTCTCTCAATGGCGACGAGATTTTCCGAGAAGGCTTCGAGCCCTTGCTGCCCGACTGTGTCCGCATTCCATTTAATGATCTTGTTGCGCTTGAGAAGGCACTTCATTCGCGCACGATTGCCGCATTCATCGTCGAGCCGATCCAGGGTAAGGGGGTAAACGTCCCCGACGATGATTATCTTAAACTTGCCGCGGATCTCTGCCGGCGCCACGGCACCTTGTTTGTCGCGGATGAAGTGCAGACCGGATTGGGCCGCACCGGCCGCTTCCTGGCGGTTGAATACTGGAACGTCGAGCCGGATGTGGTTCTCCTTGCAAAAACACTGTCGGGCGGACACGTCCCGGTTGGAGCGGTTCTCACGCGAAAATGGATTTTTGACAAAGTCTTTGATCGCATGGAGCGTGCAGTAGCCCACGGATCGACATTCGGGACAAATGACCTAGCAATGGCAGCCGGAATTGCGACACTAGATGTGCTCAAGTCGGAGCAGCTGGTCGAAAAAGCAGCGCAGACCGGAGAGCGATTGCTGCGCGGCTTTACCGAAATGACCCAACGTTACGAGTTTCTACGCGAGGTACGCGGCAAGGGATTGATGCTTGGTATCGAGTTCGGTCCACCAAGATCACTCAAACTTAAGGCATCATGGCACGCCCTTGAGGCCGCGAGGACGGGTCTGTTCAGCCAGCTCATTACGATCCCGCTTTTCAAAGAGCATAAATTGCTGAGCCAAGTCGCTAGTCATGCTGGCCATACGATCAAGCTTTTGCCCGCACTTGTTATTTCCGATTCGGACTGTGATTGGATCTTGAACAGTTTTGACTCCGTCATCGCCGAAAGCCACCGCGTCCCTGGTGCTATATGGTCGCTCGGAAGAAACTTGGTCGGCCACGCGATGCAATCGAAAACATAATTTGTGTTTCGGCGTGCAATTTTGACCCCCTGAGCTGGGGGATCGGCGTCCAAAATTGACCCCCTATAGGGCTGTTGCGCGGCCTGCTTTCGAAGGAGGCAGGTGGTTGGGGATGCTGGTCGTGGAGACGATCGCGCGGATTCGGCGCGAGCACCTTATCAAGGGCAAGACGATCAAGGAGAGCGCCGGGGACCTGAGGTGTTTCGGAACACGGTCCGAAGGTGCAAGATCATCCATGATGAACAGCTATTCATGGAACGGTATTGATTTCAACTCGTTGGTTCGTGGGCTCAGCCGAGGAGGACTGAATGAAACTCGCAATCATCGCACTTTCTACCGCCGCTCTCATTGCTTCCGCGCCCGTCGTTTTTGCGCAAGGTGTATCGAGCAAGGCGCCCGGCCACGAGATGCAGAAAAAGGGTTCTAAGAAAGGCAGCCCTGGCGCTTCCGGCTACACTCCGGGACACGAGATGCAAGCCAAGGGCTCCAAGAAGGGCACCGAGGGCGCTTCTGGGTACGCGCCCGGTCAGACCAGTGGTTCAGGCACGAAGTACTAAGTAAACAAAGCTTGTAATTGAAAGAGCCGCCTCACCAGCGGCTCTTCTCTTTATTTATCGGGATTTCGGTTTTTTCATTTCACCGATTACGGGCGACCGGAAATCCGCGCGGCTCCGGACCTTCGCCTATCTCAATCACTCTATGATCTTGTATCCAAAGGCGACGCCCCTTCGGGATCGTTCTCCTTGAACCACTCATCGGCGGCTTCCGGGTTGCGAACACCTTGTGATGATCGGGATAGCCAGATATATTTATTTGGTTAGGGCGTGAACCCATAAATTGAGAGCGGTCAGCGGACGTCCGCTTTGGTGCGCCACGCCAAGGCCGCATAGGCTCAGCTACTGAGAACGCCTGCTGAGCAATTTTCAACAAGAAGCGGGACATCCCCCCATCGATGCGGTCCACCGAGCGGCGCCCCTTCCTCCACCGCCGGGGCCTGATCATCGTCACGACATTGGCCACTGCCTATGTCGCCAGCCATTTCTTCCGCGCCTCCAACGTCACTATCGGCCTGGACCTGATGCGCGACCTGGCCATCGGGCCGGAAGCCCTGGGCGCGCTTACAGGCGCCTTCTTCTTCGGCTTCGCCGCCATGCAGATCCCCTGCGGCTTCTTCTTCGACCGTTTCGGCCCGCGCCGTACCGTCGTCGGCATGCTCATCCTCGCCACCATCGGCGGCATCATTTTCACCCTGGCGCCGACCTGGCCGATCCTGCTCACCGGCCGTGTGCTGATGGGCGCCGGCTTCGGCGCCATGCTCATCGGCAGCATGGTGGTGATCTCCCGTTGGTTCCCACCGGACCGCTTCTTCACCCTCACCGCCATGGTCATGTCCATCGGCCTGCTCGGCAACTTGGCCGCCACCACCCCGCTGGCCTGGGCCTCGCAGGCCAGCAGCTGGCGCGCCGTCTTCGGCGCCGTCGTCGTCTTCACCGCGCTCGCCACAATCGCCGTCTGGCTGGTAGTGCGCGACGCTCCGCCCGGCCACCCCTTCCTGGCCCGTACCCCGGAGCCACCACGCCAGATGCTGCAAGGCCTAGTGGAGGTGCTGCGCAACCCCCGCCTGAAGCCCATCCTGCCGCTGAATTTTTGCAACTATGCCTGTACTTTCACCGTGCAGGGCCTGTGGGGCGGTCCGTTCCTGCGCGAGGTGCATGGCCTGAGCCCCATCGAGGCCGGCAACGTCCTGCTCGTCGCCGTCATCGCCTACCAGGTTGGCTTGCTCGCCTTCGGCCCCCTGGACCGCCTGCTGGACACGCGCAAATGGATCGCCATAGGCGGCAGCCTGGTGATCATTTCCATCTTCGCCACCCTGGCGCTCGCGTCCCACCCGCCAATCTGGGTGCCCATCGGCGCCATCCTCGGCATCGGCTTCTTCAGTGCCACCAGCACTATGGTGATGACGCATGGCCGCGGCGTCATCCCAGACCGGCTGATCGGGCGCGGCGTGGCGACGATCAACACCTCCGTGATGCTCGGCGTCGCTTGCTTGCAGACGTTCTCCGGCATCATCGTCGGCGCTTTTGAACCGCTGGCCGACGGCGCCCGTACTGAAACCGCATACCGCGCCCTGTTCGGAGTGCTCACCGTGGTGCTGATCGTCGCCGTCGCGATCTACAGCCGCTCACAGGACGTCAAGCCCAGCGACGAAATGCGCGCCGGTCGGCAACAGCGCGATGCTTGAGCCTCCACTTGCGGATGTGCGCCTCCGCTTAGGAGACGGCATCGTATCGGCTAAAACGAGTACATTATAGGGGCTGAAACCAGCTTCGCTACTGCAACTTGAGATGCTGGCGGATGTCTCAGATGGGTCAAAAGCGCCGGTTTGATCCTCTCGCGATTACTTCCGGTCTACACCGGCGGTCTCAACCGGTCGATGCAACACTTTATCTTAGAGGGAAAAGATGGAGTGCGGAATGGAACGAAGATTTCATAGAGGTTTTACTACGGCAGAGAAGACGGAGTTATGGGATCGCTGGAAGCGCGGGGAGTCGCTGAAGGCGATCGGGAGAGCTTTTGGTAAGGAGTCATCGTCGATTTATTTTCTGGTGGCTCCGCATGGTGGGATTCGTCCCGCGGAGCGGCGTCGCTCCAGGTTGGCATTGACGCTTGCGGAACGCGAGGTGATTTCCAGAGGTGTTACGGTACATCAATCGGCCCGCTCGATCGCAAAGCTACTTGGCCGCTCACCCTCGACGGTGAGCCGGGAAATGAGCCGCAATGGCGGCTATAATCGTTACCGAGCGACACTTGCGGACGAGAATGCGTGGGCGCGATCTCGTCGTCCAAAATGTTGTAAGTTGGCGATCAATTCGCGGCTTCGGCGGTCAGTGGCAGGGAAGCTCAGATTGGATTGGTCACCCGAGCAGATAGCCGGTTGGCTGAAGAGAACGCATCCTGAAGACGAGTATAATCAGGTGTCACACGAGACCATCTATCGCAGCCTGTTTGTCCAAGCACGCGGCGTACTCAAGAAAGAGCTGCTTCGCCATCTTCGATCGAAGCGCTCGATGCGTCGTTCCAGGCCGGTTGATCCGAATGGCGATAGACGGGGGTATATGAAGGATGCCGTCTCAATCCGTCAGCGACCGGCGGCGATTGAAGATCGGGCGGTGCCTGGCCATTGGGAGGGCGATCTGCTGTCCGGGCCGAACAACACCTACATCGCGACCTTGGTCGAGCGTCAAACGCGTTACGTGATGTTGGCCAAGGTGGCAGGCAAGGATACCCGGACGGTAGTAACCGCACTCATCAAGCAGGCAAAGAAGCTACCAAAGGAGCTGTATAAGTCCTTGACCTGGGACCGGGGCAAGGAACTGACGGCTCATCGTCGATTTACGTTGGCGACCAACATCGACGTCTATTTTTGCGATCCGCAAAGCCCGTGGCAGCGTGGATCGAACGAGAATACCAATGGCCTGCTGAGACAGTACTTTCCTCAGGGCACCGACTTGTCGGTGCATTCGCAAGCCCATCTGAACAAAGTGGCTCGTCAGCTAAACGAACGACCACGTGAGACCTTGCAATTTGAAACCCCAGCAGAGAGATTTAACGCCTGTGTTGCGTCGACCCGTTGAGCCGGCACCCGAACAACGGACATCATCAGACCGGCCCGGTTGGTCCGGTGAGTGCCAACAACGGACTCATGCAACGCAGCATCTTCGACGAGGTTCGCTGCAATGCTTGAGCAAGTCCATACGCCGAGCCAGCCCGGATGTCGGCTATTCCCGCATAGGCAACCCGCTCGACCACGCCGCCAACGCCGCAGCGGGGCTGGCGGCAGATGCGCTCGTGCCCGGCTCAGGCCCCCTGGTGCAGGGCGCGCTCGAGGCACGGTTCGCCGCGAAGTAGCGACTTCGCGCAAAACATTGCCCCGGACCTTAGGGTCTGGGGCTTCTGCCGAAATATCAAAGATCGAACCGTTACAGCCGCAACATTTAGCCAGCAAATTACATGCTCGATAATTTGTGCTCGATCTTTTTTAACGGGAATTACCCCCAGAGAAGTCGAGCGGAATGCCGTTCCTTTACACGGTTATCTCAAAAAAAGGCCGCGGCCCTCTTCGTGAGGGAAGCGACATGAAGTTCATTGCGAAGCACCGGACTATCTGGCCGGCGCCATGACCGTGCTTCCAGCACAAGAAGTAACTCCAGATTATTTCTGCTTGGGTGGAGGATATAGACGAATGGACGAAGAGTTCTGTCCTTTCACGCACGGAATGAACCACGCTCATCAATCAAATAACTTCAACTTTGCTCTGAGACGCTGATCAATATTGCTCTCTGTTCCAAAATAGTTCCCTGCGCTCACAAACCGGACCACGGGGGATAATGGAACTTCCTCATCGTGAAGTCGTCGTTACAGTGTGCCTAAAACATCGGAGGACACCATGAAGAGGATTTTGATCACATGCGCCATAGCTACTTTCGCGATAACGCAGGCGGCTGCACAAACGGCGGTTCCCACTAACTTTTATGTTGTTAAGGACACTGCAACCAAAAAATGCACCGTAGTTGACGCGAAGCCTACCTCCTCGACAATGCAGGTGGTTGACAACGGACAGTTCCCAACAAAGGAGCAAGCCGAGACAGCAATGAAAACCATTAAGGAATGTAACTGATTTTTTGAGTACGCGTATTTTCGTTCCAAGCCTTCTTTGACGGAATAAATAGCGGGTTTGCTTTCTTCTCACCCAAATCGGAGGCCCCCATGAGAATCGCAAAGGTGATTTTAGCGAGCGCAACGGCCCTCACGATCGTAAGCACGAGTGCGTTGGCTCAAGAAGGAATCAGAGGCTCAATCACAAAGGTTGATGAGGCCGCTGGCACGATTACGATACAACAGACGCAAAACGGGACCGTTGGCGCCAACACCGCGGGCGCTTCCGAAGATTTTAAGGTGCAAGACGGACTGATGTTCAACGCCGTTCAAGCAGGCGATAAAGTCGTGTTCACCGCCTCCGAGATTGGCGGCACCAAGACGATTACGAAACTTCAGAAGCAATAAAATACCGCGCAATATCTTCGTTCCATGCAGACGCCGACGCCGCTTTAAAAGGCGGCGCATCTGCTGCCCATACCGGAAACCAGTCTGAATTCGAGACTCAGGAAGTGCGCTGTTGCTGGCGATCTTGACGGCTTTCCTCTGTACACCAGATTGCAAAATTAGGCGTATAGGCGTTCCAGCCGACAGCAAGGGGAACGATCATGAAGCGCGTCGCCATCTATCTCCGCGTCTCGACGGATGCCCAAACCACCACAATACAACGCCATGATCTTGGGGGGTGGCCTACGATGGCTTGCTCCTGGGAAGCACCCGAGCCAATCAGATCGCCGACTACGACCAGCCCTGTGGCAATGCCTACACGGGTTTGCAGGGCTGCGTCGGTCTTGAGGTTCGTAACTGCCATTGTCATTTCCAGCCCTGCGCGAACAGCCCGTTCTGCGTCGTCCTCGTGAGCTTGGGGGTAGCCAAAATAAACCAGAACGCCGTCCCCCATGTATTTCGCTACGAACCCGCCGAAGCGCTGCACAGTCTCGGCGACGCACTTCTGATAGGCCGAGATGACCTCGCGCAAATCCTCCGGGTCCATGCGAGTTGAAAGCGCTGTAGAACCCACTAGAGCGCGTTGTTTTTAGACGGCAACATATCCTGAGTTCGTGAAGTAATTGGCGCACTCGTCTTTGGAGAAGAGGTTGAGGAGATCGCCAACTTTTCGCCAAGTCGCTTCGGCGTCTCTGGTCTGG
>Ga0193751_1001577_pt1 | contig 14481 bp, 11 predicted proteins | sample L1c2metaG_FD_143050 | JGI IMG/M metagenome (GOLD analysis project Ga0193751, IMG submission 143050) | Soil microbial communities from a riparian zone of the East river system, Colorado, United States - L1c2 | ecosystem: Environmental > Terrestrial > Soil > Riparian zone | place: USA: East River... | reverse complement strand
CATCATACCGCAGGACTGCGTGAGGACGAAGCCGCACGGCGATTGACGGCAAAGTTGGTAAAGACCTGTTGCGGATTGGTTGCGGTTTGGTCCGCTAGGCCTCCGCATCATGTTCCACGGCCGGCTCCGCAGTCGTTTGCGCGCGTTTTCGCCGCCGGCGCCGCGGTGCCTCCCTCTCCATACCGACAGCGCCCGAGGGTTCGGCCGTTTCTGCCTGGGCGACAACGGCATCGCCGTGGTCGGCCTCCGCCCGGACTGCGGTCGTCGGTTCATTATCGGGAGTTGCAGCGGCGTCCGGTTCTTGCGCGCTTTGCCCCTGTTCCGACCATTGCGGCTCTTGCAGCGGCTGTGACTCTTGCTGTGACTCTTGCTGTGACTCTTGCTGCTGCTGTGCTTCTTCTTGCGCCGCTTGCACCAACTCGGCCTCGCGCGCTAGGCGATGCGCCGCTTCCCGCGCTCTGGCGCGGCGCTCTTCGACCGCGTCGCGTAAACGTTTGACCCACACGCGGGTCTGCGCCGCCGCGCGGCCGAACACGCCGCCGGCCCAGACAAGTTCGAAGGGCGTGAACTGACGCCATGTCTGATCGCCCTCGACGATGGCTTGCGCAATGAGGTTGCCGCCCATTGCCGTCGTGTTCATTCCATGGCCGCCGAAACCGCTGGCGAGCCAAACGCCCGGTCCAAGTTCGCCGATCTGCGGCATGCGATGGACGGTAATTCCCAAGGTGCCGGACCAAGCGTAGTCGACATCGACATCGCCCAGCTGCGGATAGGTTTTCTTGATATCGGCTTTTAGCGCCCCGATATAGCGGCGCGGATTGCGCGGCCATGCAGTGGCGCGGCCGGACAGCATGAGGCGATCGCCGCCAACGATACGGTAGTGGTTATCGGCGAGATCGCTGTCGCTCACACCGCCGCGGTAACCGATCGCTTCGGTCAGGCGGTCGCCAAGCGGTGCCGTCGTGATCACATAGGTCGTCATGGGTACCATCGTGGCGGCAAGCCGCGGCATCAGCGATTTGAGCTGGACGTTGCCGCATAGCACCACATGATTGGCGCGCAACCGCGCGGCCGGCGTGACGATGCGTTTGCGCACGCCGCTCGGATCGATCGACAAGGCCGGCGTGTTCTCAAATATTCGGGCGCCGTCGCGCTCCGCCGTAGCGGCGAGCGCCAGCGCGTAATTAAGCGGATGGATGGCCAACGCGCGTAGATAATTGATCGCGTAAAAATAACGCTCGCTGCGCAACACCGAGCGGACACGTTCGGTCGGCCAGCCCTCAATCTCGCAGCCCAATTCACCGAGCAGTGCAACATAATTCACGAATTCATCGCTGTTGTCTTTCTTCGACACGTAAAGCCAGCCGTCCTGGGGATCAACACTGGGAGCTTGCTCGCTGGCAATTGTGTCGCGGACATAATCGAGGCCAGCCTGCGCCAGCGTCCACAGATCTTTAGTCCGCTCGAAGCCGACGCGTGCGATCAGCTTGTCCGCGTCAGCACCGAAGCCAGGCAAAACAAAGCCGGTATTGCGTCCCGAGGCATTCGCGGCAAGGCGGCTTGCCTCGAGCAGAACGACCGACCAGCCGCGGCGTGCCACTTCGCGCGCGGTCGTCAGGCCGGCGAGGCCCCCGCCGATAACGCACACGTCGACGTCGAGATCGGAATACAAAGCGGGCCGCCGCGGCGTATCCACCATGGTCGCGGCGTACCAGCTATCGCCGTAGATCTCGCCGACGGCGCCATTTCTGTGGGATTTGGACTGCAACATCTTGCCGCTATGTAAGGCTTTCATGGCGCCCAGGCCAGTGTCGTACTGGACAGCTTATGACGGGAAAGCGACAGTACGACCATGCGCCGTCTGATGTTACTTCGCCACGCCAAAACCGAGCGCGCCCAGCCCGGCGAGCGCGACCGCGATCGCGATCGCAAATTGATGAAGCGCGGACGCGCTGATGCGCCAATCGTGGGCGCTTACTTGGCACACCATGATCTGGCCCCCGACTTGGCCTTGGTCTCGCCCGCGGAGCGGGCGCAAGAAACCTGGAGACTGGTCGCCGCCGCGCTTGACAAGAGGCCGCGAACAGAAATCGACGAGCGCCTTTATAGCGCCAGCCCGCAAAAACTTCTCGAAATCATCGCCGAGCCACGCAAAGCCCGGTCGCTCCTGATCGTCGGCCACAATCCAAGCCTGCACGAATTCGCGCTGCAGTTGATCGCGTCCGGCAACGCTGAAGCACGCGAAGAGCTTAGCGAGAAACTGCCGACCTCGGGCTTGGTGGTGATGGAACTGCCGATCGATGATTGGTCGCTAGCGCGACCGCGCGCGGCGAGATTGGAGCGCTTTGTCACACCGCGCTTGATTGCAGCCGCAACCGAATAGTTCCGCGACCGGATTGCTGTTCCTCCGAGCGTTTTAGGACGCGGCCAGCGCTGCGAGAATGCGCACCCAGCTCCGAATGCCCTTGTGGAAGCATTTGAGATCGTATTTCTCGTTCGGTGAATGGACGCGGTCGTCATCGAGAGCAAAACCGACCAGAAGCGTGTCCATGCCGAGCACGTTCTTAAAATCACTGACGATTGGGATTGACCCTCCGGCCCCAACCGTGACGGCTTTCTTGCCCCATTCCTGCGCCAGTGCCTCGCGCGCCTTGGCAAGCGCCGGATTGTCGAACGGCACGTCAAACGCCGGGGCGCTAGAGAAGTTACCGAATTCGACGCTGCAGTCGGCCGGCACGCGGGTGCGCACGAATTCGCGGAACGCCATGCGAATTTTTTCCGGGTCCTGCGCGCCGACCAGCCGGAACGAAACCTTTGCCATGGCTTTGGCGGGAATGACGGTCTTGGCCCCCTCCCCCGTATAGCCGCCGATAATGCCGTTTACCTCGGCGGTCGGCCGCGTCGAGATCTGCTCGATCAGCAGGCGACCGTTTTCGCCGGCTGGAATCTTTAATCCGATTGGCGCGAGAAATTTTTCCGGCGTGAGCTCGAGACCCGCGAGATCGGCTTTGATATCGGCGGGCAATTCCGGAACACCGTCATAGAATCCCGGAATGGCGACTGAGCCGTCGGAGCGGTGCAGTGCCGAGAGAATGGCGGCGATAACATGGATCGGATTGCGGGCGGCACCGCCAAACAGGCCCGAGTGCAGATCGCGATCCGCGCAAGTCAGCCGCACCTCTTCATAAACGAGGCCGCGCAGCGAGGTCGTGATCGACGGCGTATCGGCGTCCCACATGCCGGTGTCGCAGACCAGCGCGAGATCGCGTTTGAGCTCCTCGGCATTTTCGCGGACGAAGCCGAACAGGTGCTTCGATCCGCACTCCTCCTCGCCTTCGATCATCATCGTGATATCGAGCGGAAGCTCACCGGTGACCGCCTTGAACGCGCGGCAGGCCTCAATGAATGTCATCGCCTGGCCCTTGTCGTCGCAGGCGCCGCGCGCGACGATGATTTTGCGTCCGCCGTCGATTGTCGCGATGCGCGGTTCGAACGGCGGCGTCTGCCAAAGGTCGAGCGGGTCGACGGGCTGCACGTCATAATGGCCGTAGAACAGGACACGAGGTCCCTGGCGATTGGCGCCGTTCTGGCTTTTGCCGATCACCACCGGATGCCCGGCAGTCGGCCGCAAGCCAGCATCGAAGCCGAGGCTGCCAAGATCGGCCGCCACATACTCGGCGGCGTTACGGCATTGCGCGGTATAAGCCGGATCCGTCGAAATCGATTGAATTCGCAATAAGGCGAATAACCGATCGAGACTGGCGTCGAGCTCGCGGTCGACGTGAGCCAGGACCGCAGAGAGGGCATTTGCACTCATGATTTTGCTGTCATATTTGATCGCCGTTCGATACGTGCTGATCGCCGCGCGTGCGCAGCGTCGGCATGTGACGAATTTTTATAATCCGTGATCTCCGTCATTGCCACCCGCCTCGTACGCGTTGCAACTTTGCAACGCTCGTGCACGTTCGAACATGCGCCTGCTTGTCACCCAGGCTTTGACCCTACAATATGTCTCGCCCGACGGAGCTTTCGGGGGTTGGCGAGGGAGTAATGGACGAACTGATCGCACGTCTGGTTGCCGATGTCGGCATAGATCGTGCGACCGCTGAAAAAGCCGTCGGCATCATTCTCGAATTCCTGGTCAAGGAAGGCCCCGCGGACAAAGTGCAACCGCTGTTGGCTAAACTTCCGGGAGCCGAGGCGGTGATGCAGCGGGCCGCAACTGAAAGCGATAGCGCCGGTCTGATGGCGGGAGCGATGGGCGGGGTAATGGGCGCGGGCATGCGCATGATGTCGGCCGGTTTGAGCATGGGTCAGGTGCAGAGCGTGACCCGCGCGGTGATTGCGTATACGCGAGAGAAGGCAGGCGAAGATGCAGTCGGCGAGATCGTGGCTGCAGTTCCCGGGCTTTCCCAGTTTGTTTGAGTACGAACGTGATTGTCGCGACGAGATTGCGCTGAGGGGGCATGGATGGCGTATCCCATTTCCGAAATTCAGGGGATCGGTACCGATGTCGCCGCCGTTTTGAAATCGGACGGCATTCGCACCACGGTGAGTTTGTTGCGTGTGGCGAAGACGCCAAAGCAGAGATTAAAGATCGCGCTGAAAACCGGAGCGCCGGAGAAGAGCGTGCTGGATTGGGTGACCGCAGCCGATCGTATGCGGGTCAAAGGCGTCGGCTGGGAATACGCCGAGCTATTGCGCGCGGCGGGGGTGCGGACAGTCAATGAACTTCGCTATCGCAATCCGCAGAAATTGGCCGATGCAATGGCAGACGTTAATACTAAGCGCAAATTGGTCCGCATTCTGCCGTCGGTGAATACGATTACGCGCTGGATCGAGGATGCCAAGAAACTGCCGCCCGTGATCCGCTATTGATCGCCGCGATCCGGCGCGCGCCGCCGCTGCGGCGCATCATTCAGCAATGGCGACGGCTTGACTCCATGCGAGGGTCCGCGCAAAGCCACGCAAGCAGGCGTGCGAGAGCCTGCCAATAAGCTTGAGGACGACTGCAATGGCGGCCAAAACCATGGCCCCGAATGCGCTCCGTGGTGCTGCTTCCGCCGCGGTATCCGCCGGTAACGTATTAATCGAACTGCTCGCCAAGGCGCGGCCCCCCCTGATTATGGGCGTGCTTAACGTTACGCCGGATTCGTTTTCCGATGGCGGCCGTTTCCTTGAACCAACAGCGGCGCTGGCGCACGCGCAATGCCTTGTCGCCGAGGGCGCCGACATCATCGATGTGGGCGCGGAATCGACACGGCCCTATGGTGGCGCGGTCCCAGTCTCGCCTGAAGAGGAGCGCAACCGCCTCGCGGCAGTTCTGCCGGCGCTGGTTGGGCTTGGCATCCCGGTTTCGATCGACACAATGAAAGCGCCGATCGCGGCCTGGGCGCTCGATGCCGGCGCGGCGATCGTCAACGATGTTTGGGGACTGCAGCGCGACCGCGACATGGCGCGCGTCGTCGCCGATCACGGCGTGCCGATCGTCATCATGCATAATCGCGACAAAGCCGATCCGGCGATCGACATCATCGCCGATGTGACGGAATTCTTCTCGCGCTCCCTGGAAATCGCCTGGCGCGCCGGCATTGGACGCGATCAGGTGGTCCTCGATCCGGGTATCGGCTTCGGCAAGACGCCGGAGCAGAGCCTTGCCTGCATCGCGCGGCTTGACGCCTGGCGCGGTTTCAATCTTCCGCTTTTGGTTGGAGCTTCACGCAAGCGCTTTATCGATTCGATTGTGCGCTCGGCACCCGGTGAACGGCTCGGCGGATCATTGGCCGCCCATTTGATTGCGGTCGAGCGCGGCGCGTCGATTATCCGCACGCATGATGTTGCACCGACCGTTCAAGCGCTCGCCGTGGCCGCGGCGATCAGGCGCGCGCAATGAGCGACGCTATCTTCCTCAAGGGTCTGGCGCTTCACGCCTATCACGGCGTGATGCAGCACGAAGCCAAGGTCGGGCAAACCTTCCAGATCGATCTGCAACTCGACCTCGATCTCGGCAGCGCATCGCGGACCGACAAGCTGAAGGATACGGTTTCCTACGACCTCGTGATCAAAATCGTTATTGAGGCATTCTGCGGCCGGCGCTATCGGCTGGTGGAAGGCGCCGCCGGCGCTGTCGCCGAAGCCGTGCTCGCACGCTGCCCACAGGTACGCAGCGTACGCATCTCGGTGCACAAGCCGCACGCCCCGATCGCAGCGACGTTCGAGGACGTCGGCGTGACGATCGAACGCGCCCGCAACCGCAAATCATGAACGGCTCTGTGGCCGAGGCCTTGCTCGGGCTCGGCGGCAATGTCGGTGATGTGCGCGCCACATTCGATCGCGCCATCGCGATACTGTGCGCCGGCGGCGCGGTGCGGCTCCTGGCGCGCTCGTCGGATTATCGCACGCCGCCCTGGGGGATCGTCGATCAGCCGGCCTTCATCAACGCCGTGATTATGATTGCGACCTCCCTCGATCCGCGCGCGCTGCTGGCGCAAGGACTGAGCGTCGAACGCGCGCTCGGGCGCGAGCGGGCAAATGAACGCCGCTGGGGACCGCGCGCGATCGACATCGACATCCTCGCCTATAATGACCTCGTCATGCGCGAGCCGGATCTGACGCTGCCGCATCCGCATTTGTTCGGACGCGGCTTCGTTCTCTTGCCGCTTGCCGAAATCGCGCCCGATCGCATCATCGCCGGACAGCGCGTTAGTGACGCGCTATCCGGTATCGATATCAGCGGCATTGAGAAGCTGCCGCCGCTTCGCTTGTCGGCCGAACCAAGCCCACCGCACTAAGGGCTATCCGGCGGTTGGCCGCCGCGCCCGCGCATGGCATTTTCCAGGCATGGCGAACCCCGACGCTCCTGCAATAACCGGCGATTTCCCCTCCGCCACCGAGGCGGATTGGCGGAAGCTCGTTGACGCCGTGCTCAAGGGCGCACCGTTCGAGCGGCTCAAGAGCCGGACCCATGACGGACTGACAATCGAGCCGCTTTATCCGCGCGCGCGGACGGCAACGACCATCGCCGGGCGCCCGACCGGCACACCGTGGGCCGTGCTGCAGCGCGTCGATCATCCCGATCCGGCAGCAGCGAATGCGCAGGCCAAAGAGGATCTGGGGAATGGCGCCAACGGCCTGGTGCTGGTTTTCGCTGAGTCGGTGAGCGCCAATGGCTTTGGCCTCGAGGCAGCCGCGCCATCGCTGGCGCAGGTATTGGACGGAATCGATCTTGGCCGCGATACGATCCTGGACCTCAATTTAAGTCCGCGAACCCGCGGCGTGGTTCGCGACCTCGCTACGTTGATCAAGCATCGCGGCATCGACCCGCCTTCGATCGATCTGCGCTTTAGCCTCAATCCGATTGGCGGCTTTGCCGCCTCCGGCCGCAGCCCACAGACCTGGCAAAATTTGGCGCCGTCTTTCGCCGCGACAATCGGCGAATTGGCAGCCGACGGCTTTCGCGGGCCATTTGCGGTCGCAGATGGGCGTGTCATCCACAATGCGGGCGGGTCCGAGGCGCAGGAACTCGCTTTCGCGCTCGCCAGTGCGCTGACCTATTTGCGCGCGCTCGAACAAAGCGGAATGTCGCTCGAAGCCGCTTATGCCGCGATCTATTTCCGGCTGACGGCGGATGCCGACCAATTTCTGACCACGGCAAAGTTTCGCGCGCTGCGCAAATTGTGGACCCGCGTTGCGACGGCGTCGGGTCTGCCGCCGAAGCCCGCGATTGTCATGGCTGAGACGGCGTGGCGAACCATGACGCGGCGCGATCCTTACGCCAATATATTGCGCGCAACGATCGCGGTGGCCGCGGCCGGCCTCGGCGGTGCTGATGCCGTCACGGTGCTGCCGCATACCGCAGCGCTTGGTTTGTCCGATGCCTTCGCTCGCCGCGTCGCCCGCAACATGCAGCTCATTCTTCTGGAAGAATCCAACCTGGCGCGCGTCACCGATCCGGCGGCGGGATCCGGCGCCTTTGAATCGCTGACCGAGCAACTCTGCCTCGCCGCTTGGACGCAACTGCAAGCAATCGAACGCGCGGGCGGCGCCTGGGCCGCGCTCGAAAGCGGGCTCGTACAACGAAATGTCGCCGCCGTGCGCGCTGCGCTCGAGCAGGCAGTGGCGCACGGCCAAGACATTTTGACCGGCAGCAATGCCTTTCCCGACATTGCTGAAACGCCGCCCGCCGTTCTTGACGTCAAACCCCGCGCAGCGGCGAGCGAGCAACCCGCGACAGTGACTGTCGCGCCGCTGCCGCGGCTGCGCCTTACCGAACCATTCGAAAGCCTGCGCGACCAATCCGACCGGATCCTTGCCGCCACCGGCGCGCGGCCGAAAATTTTCTTGGCCGCGATCGGCGCGCCGGCCGAATTCACCGCACGCGTCAATTTCGCCAAGAACTTTTTCGAAGCGGGCGGCGTCGAAGCAGTGCCTGGCGCTCCCGCCGATTATCGGCGCGCACAAGCGGCACTCGCCTGCCTCTGCGCCTCTGACAAGATGTCCGCCACGGAACTGGCATCCGTAGCCGCCGCGCTCAAAAACGCCGGCGCTCGCCACATCTATTGCGCCGGCCGGCTGGGCGCGCGCGAGGAGCTACTGCGCGAGGCCGGCGTGCAATCGTTCATTGACGAAGGCTGCGACGCACTGGCGACACTGAACGCGGCTTACGATATTGTTCGAGTGCCGAAGCGCTGAGCGCACAGATGAGCCAAATTCCGGATTTTTCCAAAGTCGCTTTCGCCGCGGCGCCCGCCCCTGCGGCCGCACATGCTTCACCTTGCGCTTTGGCTCATCCCTCCTCTTGGGTCACTCCCGAGGGCATCGCGGTTAACTGCGTCTACGAGGCGCGCGATGTCGAAGGTCTTGCGGGCGTCGACACCTATCCCGGCATCCCGCCCTTTCTGCGCGGTCCTTACCCGACCATGTATGTGACGCAGCCGTGGACGATCCGGCAATATGCCGGCTTCTCGACGGCGGAAGATTCCAATGCCTTCTACCGGCGCAACCTGGCTGCCGGTCAGAAAGGTCTTTCAATCGCCTTCGATCTCGCCACCCATCGCGGCTACGACAGCGATCATCCGCGGGTTGCCGGCGACGTCGGCATGGCTGGCGTCGCCATCGACTCGATCTATGACATGCGCACGCTGTTTGCCGGCATTCCGCTCGATCAGATGTCGGTTTCCATGACAATGAATGGCGCCGTGCTGCCGGTGCTTGCGCTCTATATCGTCGCCGCCGAGGAACAAGGCGTGCCGCCGGAAAAGCTCGCCGGCACGATCCAGAACGACATCCTCAAAGAATTCATGGTGCGCAATACCTACATCTATCCGCCGCAACCGTCGTTGCGCATCATCTCCGATATTTTTTCCTACACCTCGGCGCATATGCCGAAATTTAATTCGATCTCGATTTCCGGCTACCACATGCAGGAAGCTGGAGCGACTGCCGACCTCGAACTCGCCTATACGCTGGCCGACGGCATCGAATATGTACGTGCCGGGGTCGCGGCAAATCTGCCGGTCGACCGCTTCGCGCCGCGACTGTCGTTCTTCTTCGGCATCGGCATGAACTTTTTCATGGAAGTGGCGAAGCTGCGTGCCGCGCGCGTGCTATGGGCGAAGCTGATGAAAGAATTCGAGCCGCAAGACCCGCGCTCGCTTTCGCTGCGTACCCATTGCCAGACCTCGGGCTGGTCGCTCGCGGCGCAGGACGTGTTCAACAACATCGCGCGCACCTGCATTGAGGCAATGGCGGCAACGCAAGGCGGCACGCAATCGCTGCACACCAACGCGCTGGATGAGGCGCTGGCGCTGCCGACTGACTTTTCTGCCCGTATCGCGCGCAATACCCAGATCGTGCTGCAAAAGGAAAGCGGCACGACGCGTATCATCGATCCATGGGGCGGCGCATTTTTCGTCGAGCGGCTCACCACTGATCTCGCGACGCGGACCTGGGGCCACATTCGCGAAGTCGAAGAGCTCGGCGGCATGACGCGCGCGATCGATTCGGGATTGCCAAAGCTGCGCATCGAGGAAGCCGCCGCGCGCACGCAAGCGCGTATCGATTCCGGCGCGCAGGCGGTGATTGGCGTCAATAAATTCCGGCCGCGCGGCGAAAAGCCGATCGATGTTCTCAAGGTCGACAATGCCGCGGTGCGTCAATTACAGATCGACAAGCTCAAGCGGCTTAAACGCGACCGCGATCCGCAGCTCGTTTCGCAAGCGCTCGAAGCGCTCACCCGCAGCGCCTCGGGCGGCAACGGCAACCTGTTGGCGCTGGCAATCGACGCGGCGCGCGCCAAAGCAACCGTTGGCGAGATTTCCGCAGCGCTTGAAAAAGCGTTCGGCCGTCATCGGGCGGAGATCAAAGCGGTTTCCGGGATCTATGGACGGGAGGTCGGCATGTCGGACGCCGTCGAACGGGTGCAGAAACTCGTTGCCGAATTCGAGGAAAATGAGGGCCGCCGCCCGCGCATCCTGGTCGCCAAGATCGGCCAGGACGGCCATGACCGCGGCCAGAAGGTGATTGCCACCGCATTCGCCGATCTCGGCTTCGACGTCGATATTGGCGCTTTGTTCGCGACCCCCCCTGAAGCCGCGCGCCAAGCGGTCGAAAACGACGTTCATATCCTCGGCGTGTCCTCGCTCGCCGCTGCACATCTGACGCTGGTGCCCGAGCTTAAGGCCGAATTGGAGAAGCTCGGCCGCGGCGACATCATGATCGTGGTCGGCGGCGTGGTGCCGCCGCAAGACTATCAAGCGATGAAGGCGGCCGGCGCCGAAGCGATCTTCCCGCCTGGCACGGTGATTGCGGAGGCTGCCGAGAGCTTACTGGCGACGCTCAATCGCCGGCTCGGGCATAGCAAGGCGGCGGCGGAGTAGCTCTTCCGTTTGTTCCGCCGCAGCCTGCTGCTCACTTGCATCCGAAGTCGCCACAGGTACGCCTGGAGCTGCTGGCGGCGGCGGCGCATGGCCGAACGACGTGAGGAAGCCGCGGAATTTTGGATTGGCGTTAAGCGCATCGCGACCGGCCGTAACCAGCAGATCGACCTGGTCGGGCGGCAGCTTGAATCGCGTTTCGACCTTGTTGAGCGCGGCCGCGCGCTCGGGACCCAGTTGGTCGAACGATATCTTGCTGATGAAAAATTCCAGGTCGCGGCAATTCCAGCCGGGCGGCGCACCGTAACGGTGCCGCTCGGCCTCGGGCAGCCCGCAGCGCCAGTTCACGAGCGCCTTGCGCCAATCCGCCATGATGGCGTCGAACGCCGAATAGCTGCCCATCGCGCCCGATGCGGTGGCGGTGTCGGAAGTTGCCATGATCAGGTCGACGCCGGAGGGGCCCGGCACCGTCTGTGCCCACTGCCCGGACGGCGCGCGGCCGGAATCGACGACCAGGAACAAAAAGCGGTGCAGCTTGACGGCTTGCTGTGGGGCGAGCGGACCGAACGGCGTATTTGCCGCAAGCCGCGCGATGGTGAAGCCGGCAAGTCCGTAATTGTCGACAAGCCCGCCGTCGAGCAGCTTGACGTAATTGAGCGTGCCCGAGCGATAGCGCTCGAGCGCATCGGCATAGGATTTGATCAGCGGCGGCGCATTCGGGTCGCTATGCGCGCGCGCCACCCAGCCCGGCAGCGGGGTCGCGCAGCCGCCATGGAAATTCTGAATGACGATCGGCGCAAATACGACGGGCACGGCGGCAGACGCCGCGACCGCGAGCGAGACCGGATAGCTCGAAAGATCGCTGCACAAAGCGCTGAACGTGACCGGAGCAAAGATGAAAGCGGTGCGATCGTAGATATCGGCCGCATTGATCCACACGCGCGGCCGCTGCCGCCGCAGTAGATCTCTGAACGTGGCTTGGTTGTACAGATGGGCGTCGAGCCAGACGGGGAATTTGGTCGCGTCATTGACGCCGCCGTTGAGCCCGCGCGCAATATTGCCAAGGCTCAGATCGGTCTGCAGCGACTCCTCGGCATTGACCAGGAGAAAACGTTGCCGGAAGTCGGCGATGGCCGCGCGTCCCTTCAGCCCGTAATAGGCGGCAAGGATCGATCCGCCGGACACACCGGAGAGAAAATCAAGCCGATCGAGCAACGACACCGCGCCAGTGCGCGTCGGCACTCGCGTCTGATCGAAACCTTCCAACACACCGTAGGAAAAAGCGGCAGCGCGCATACCGCCGCCGGAAAACGACAGCGCGACGACCATGTCGTCGTAATTGGTCTCGACGCCGGGCGCGAGCTCAGCTTCGGCCTCGCGAGGATTGAGAGCTAGTCGCTGATTGACGGGATCGTTTTGGATGGCGGACGCGCACGCCGATAGCAGGGCCGCACTCGCCAAGACGCGCCCCGCGCGGACCGCACGCTGAAACCACCCCCCAAACATTTACAAAAGGTTATTCGCAGCCCCACCCACCCCGTCAAGGAAACATAGCCGGCGCTAAAAGTAAGACTTCTTTAAGGTTAATGTGAACGGCGCTCAAGTTGACGACCGTCCCGGCGGCGTACTGCACCCCCGCACTGGCGAAGCCTTGTTGGAAAAGAGTCGCGACGACAGGTCGCCGCCGATTCGCTTCGGAAGTTCAATAGGTTACGTTGCAGCCGGGAGCCGCTTGAGCCAGAAGTGCCGGGAATTCCGCACTATTTCACTCAGAATCGCTGGGAAACCTCGATCATTACGTGACAGAAGCGTGACGCCATCGCGCGCGGCACGCCGTTCGGCGCATCTCGGGGCTGCGGCCGCGAGGCGCTGGACTGCTCAGTGCGTGCCGCAGTTCAGCCTCCGCCCACAGCGAAAGCTGCGTTGGCGCCGAGTGCCGCTTTCGGAATCTCCGCGAATCCTCGATACTTCTGCATCCCCTGCCGATTCGTCCCCGTAATCCCCACATTTAGTGGTTCATTGACAATTTCGTACTAAGTCTTGACGCGCGCGACCGGCTTGTCCTAGCTTTGGAAAGTTCGGCGCGCGGGTAAACGAAGTCCGCCGGGCTCTCCCAAAAGGGGTTTGCGGGACTGCTCCGCGCCGCGTGCGGCGCGCGCGTGGACGCGTGTTGCCGATCGCGTGAAGGGGATCCGGCGGAGCCCAAGGCGGCGCGCCGGATTAAGGGCTGGGGGCGAAGGTTGCGGCGTGAGATCGCAATCAGGCCTTATACCCGGCTCGGGGAGTAAGCCCGGTGATCGCCGCCGGGACGATGTGGGGCGTCGGGTGGAAACAGGAAGCGGGGTTCGGCGCAGCGGAAGATCCTCCGCCGCATCGCGGGGAAACAGTCGGTGACCTATATTGACCGTGTAGGCCACCGAGACCGAAAGCACCAAGATCAAGGGGCAAAAAAATGCGGATCGAGCGGCGCTACACTAAAGAGGGACAATCGCCTTACGCGGACATCGCTTTTCGTCTCACCACGAGCGAAATCCGCAATCCCGACGGTTCGGTCGTGTTTCGCGCCGAAAACGTCGAGGTTCCCGAGCAATGGTCGCAAGTCGCCTCCGACGTGCTGGCGCAAAAATATTTCCGCAAAGCCGGCGTGCCTTCGCGGCTGAAGAAGGTCGAAGAGGAAACCGCCCCCTCCTGGCTATGGCGCAGCGTCGCCGATGACGCTGCCTTGAAGGAATTGCCGGAAGCCGAGCGCTTCACCGGCGAGCAATCCTGCAAGCAGGTGTTCGACCGTCTCGCCGGCACCTGGACCTATTGGGGCTGGAAGGGCGGCTATTTCAGCTCGGAAGAGGATGCGCGCGCCTTCTTTGATGAGCACCGCTACATGCTGGCGATGCAGATGGTGGCGCCGAATTCGCCGCAATGGTTCAACACCGGGCTGCACTGGGCCTACGGCATCGACGGCCCGAGCCAGGGGCACTTCTACGTCGATCATAAGACCGGCCAGCTCGTGCAATCTGCAACGGCTTACGAGCATCCGCAGCCGCATGCCTGCTTCATCCAGTCGATCAATGACGACCTGGTGAACGAGGGCGGGATCATGGATCTGTGGGTGCGCGAAGCGCGCCTGTTCAAATACGGCTCAGGCACCGGCTCCAATTTCTCAAAACTGCGCGGCGAAGGCGAAAAGCTTTCCGGCGGCGGCAAGTCATCCGGCCTGATGAGCTTTCTCAAGATCGGCGACCGCGCCGCGGGCGCGATCAAGTCGGGCGGCACCACGCGACGCGCCGCCAAGATGGTGATTCTCGACGTCGATCATCCCGACGTCGAGCAGTTCATCAACTGGAAGGTGCTCGAGGAGCAGAAGGTCGCCAATCTCGTCACCGGCTCCAAGATCAATCAAAGGCATCTGCGCGCGATCTTGAAGGCCTGCGTGAACTGCGAAGGCTCCGGCGACGATTGCTTCGATCCGGAAAAGAATCCGGTGCTCCGCCGCGAGATCAAGGCGGCGCGCAAGAACCACGTGCCGGACAATTACATCCGCCGCGTCATCCAGTTCGCCAAGCAAGGCTATACCGACCTCGCTTTCCCGATTTATGACGCCGATTGGGAT
>Ga0193751_1001576_pt1 | contig 14482 bp, 15 predicted proteins | sample L1c2metaG_FD_143050 | JGI IMG/M metagenome (GOLD analysis project Ga0193751, IMG submission 143050) | Soil microbial communities from a riparian zone of the East river system, Colorado, United States - L1c2 | ecosystem: Environmental > Terrestrial > Soil > Riparian zone | place: USA: East River... | reverse complement strand
GTGAACCGCTACTACTCAAGCGAATCGAACCCGGAGCAGGATGGAGAAGGCCGCCTCAAGCTTGCTCGAGCCCGCATCCTGTGGTCGCTTGCCGGCCTGTTCATGGTCAGCATGGCGCTCGTCGCGGCGGGTGAGGTGGTTGCCGGAGTCCCGGCCGGTGCGGAGGCGACCGCGCTGCTTCCTCTCATTGCAGCCGCGGTCATCCTGCCGGTCATCCTCGCCCAGCTCGCTCGCTTCATGCTCGAACCGGCCGAGGAGCTGGCCCAGGCTGGCACCCAGCTGCAGGGTCTCTACAACCGAGCCCGCAATGAAGCCCTGCTCGATCCGCTCACTTCGCTTGGCAACCACCGGGCATTCCAGGAGGAGCTGGCCCGGCAGATCGAGGAGGCACGGCGCCACGGCTATTCGCTGGCCCTGGCGCTCATCGATCTCGACGACCTCAAGCGCGTCAACGACGAGCTCGGCCATGCCGGGGGCGACGGCATCCTCGCCTCAATGGGCAGGCTGATCTCGACCAGCGTTCGGGCAGCGGACCGTGGTTTCCGGGTCGGGGGCGATGAGTTCGTCATCCTCCTGCCGCACACCGATGGCGAGGAGGCCCACGTCATTGTCCGGCGCCTGCTGGCCAACGCGCTGGACGGCGAGACGGCTCGTCGCGGCATGCCGGCCTTCTCGTTCTCGGCGGGCATCTCCGCCTTCCCCGGGCTGAGCCCGGACTCCGGCCGGCTCCGTCGCAATGCGGACGCGGCCCTCGATTGGTCCAAGCGACACGGACGGACCGATGTGCAGGTCTTCGATCCCGAGCGACATGGGGCGATCGACGACACGCGCTCCACCCCGGAGCTTGCCGCGGCGGTCGCTGAGGTCGCGCGCGACCATTCGCTGGCGGCGGTCTTCCAACCGATCTACGACCTCGTGACAGGGGAGGCGATCGGATTCGAAGGGCTCGTTCGACCTGCCGAAAGCGGCGGGTTCCGCGACGCCGAGAGCCTGTTCGTGGCAGCCGAAGTGACTGACCGCACCGTGGAGCTCGACATGGCCTGCGTCGAGGTGGTGGCCGCCAGCGCTCCGCGCGAGATCACGACCCAATACCTGAGCATCAACGTGTCGCCGCGCACCCTGGAGACGGAGCAATTCAGGGTGTCGGACCTGCTCACCCGCCTCGCGCCATACGGCATCAAGCCGGGGCAGATGGTGCTGGAGCTCACTGAGCGCGAGGCGATCCAGGACCTTGATCGGTTGCGCACGAACCTCGCTGCGTGCCGCTCGGCTGGAATGCGGATCGCAGCCGACGACGTCGGCGCCGGTCACGCCGGCCTCCGCCTGCTGAGCGAAATCGCGTTCGACATCGTGAAGGTGGACCTGTCGCTGGTCCAGGGCGGCGTACTTCGCGACTCCACCTTCGCCGTGCTGCAGGCTCTTCGCGACCTGACTGACCGCGGCCACATGGTCCTGGTGGCCGAGGGGATCGAGACCCGCGAGCAGCTCGAGGTGGTCCGCTCACTCGGCTTCGCGGCCGGCCAGGGATATCTCCTGGGCGCGCCATATCCCCTCGTCAGCATGGACCCGATCGATCTCGAGCTCCTGGCCGCCAACCCGTTCGGCAACCTGTACGCGGCGTAAGGTCGGGTAGGACGCGGCCTCAGCGGAGCTGCGGACTGGCGTTGATGCGCCGTACCAGCGGAGGACCGGCGCCGAAGCTGACAAGGCTGTATCCGGCCGGATCCTGCGCCAGCCTCCGGCGGTAGTCGGTCATCGGCCAGCCCATCAGGGCTGTGAGCCACAGCCGGTTGACGTGGTTGTGCGCCACCACGATGGCCGTGCGTGCCGGCTCCTCCGACAGCCAGGCCTCGATCGACTCGAAGACCGGGAAGGCTCTCGCGGCGACATCCGCCCCCGACTCGCCGCCCGGAGTCGCGGTGGCGAACGGATCTGCCTCCCACGCCGTTCGTCGCGCCGGGTCGCGGTGCGCGCACTCGTCTGGCGTCAGGCCCTCCCATTCCCCATAGTTGATCTCGAGTAGCCCGGCCGCGATCTCGACTGACGGCGTGGCGCCGAGGTGAGCCGAGATGCCCGCCACCGTCTGCACGCAGCGCAGAGCAGGGGAGCTGACGATCCGGAGATCGGTGGTCGCGATGTCGCGCAGCTCGGCTGCCACGGCCACGCCAAGCCGATCCGCCCGTTCGAGGCCCTGGGCCGAGAGGGGCGGATCTCCACGTTGGCCGAGGTTGCGACCTTCCTCGCTGGCCTCGGTCGACGCGTGACGTGCCAGGAGGACGTGTCCCATTCATGCTCCGAACTCGACGCCCCGGCTGAGGCTGGAGCGGGAGACGGGATTCGAACCCGCGACATCCACCTTGGGAAGGTGGCGCTCTGCCAACTGAGCTACTCCCGCCCGAAGAGCCGCCATTCTATCGCGCGCCCCGCGCGCGCCCGGGCGACGCCTCGGCTAGTGGCTTGCGTCGGGGTCGAGGTTCCGGAGGCGCTGAGCCATCGCGGCCAGCACCTGGACCGCGACCTCGGGGATCTCCTCCATCAGGGCGTGGAAGTCGCGGTGGGTGACGACCAACAGCCTGCTGGGTGACTCGGTGGTCACCGTTGCGGTGCGCGGCCCCTCGTCGATCAGCGCGATCTCCCCGAAGAAGTCTCCAGGCCCAAGAGTGCGGAGGCGCTCGCCGTTGCGCTCGACGCCGACCTGGCCGCTGACCAGCACCATCAGGTCACCGCCGGAATCTCCCTGGCGGATCAGCACCCTGCCACTGGGAACCTCCACCTCGTCGGCGAGCATCCCGACCCGGGCGATCTTGTGCTTGTCAAGCCGGGAGAAGAGCGGGATCCGATTCAGCAGCTCGAGCTTCTCGTCGCGGGCCACGGGTCGCCTCCTTGCTGATTTGCGGGCCGAGCATACGCGGTCGGCAAGTGGCAGTCGAGGTTGCTCCTGGCCGAGTACCTCATGCCCTTCCCATTCCTCAGTGGGTAAGCCTCAGGCCGCCCACCCAGCTGCCCACCACGACTGCGCTGAACGCGATCGGCAGGGCGAGGAGTGCCACGAGCGCGCCAAGGAATCCGGGATGAAGATGCGCCACCGTCCAGCGCACGGCTCTCAGGGCGAGATAGCCTGCGACGGCGTAGATGACCAGGCCGGCCAGCAGGGCGAGCGGGCCCGTGGTGCGATACGGGGCCGCACCGGCCAGCGGCAGCACGCCGAGGAATCCGATGGTGTAGAGGACCAGCGCCAAGCCGGTGACGAAGCGCCCGGGTCCGCCCGGAGCGGGCACGTCCGGCTTCGGCGAACGCCCGACCTCGTCCCAGGCAGCGTCGATCGCCGCCGAATCGTGGCCGGCCGCGATCAGCTGCGCTCGAATCGCCTCACGGGTGTATCGGTCGCGGTTGGCGCGGATGTAGTCGGTGATCTTGCCGGACACGGATCGGATCTCCAGGAGTTGCGGCTTGGCGTCAGAGTGCGGAAACGGCCGCCTCCAGGCGATCGGTCGCCTGCGCATGGTCGGCGTCCCAGGCGAAATGGATCGGGTCACCGAACACCAGCTCAACCTCGCCACGCCAGGGAAGTCCCGGCGTGCGGGCATCCAGGCGTGACATCTGGTTGATCTTGAGCCTCATTGGGACGACAGGGGTCGCACCCTCCACCGCGATCAGGCCGGTCCCCGACTTGAAGGGCTGAGTCGGGCCGCCCACCGTGAGCTTGCCTTCGGGGAAGATGAGGATCGAGAAGCCGCGGTCGAGTCGCGCGCCAAGCAGCTCCAGGCTGCGCCGGATGGCGCCTTCGCGCGCGAGCGGGAACGCGTTGCCGATGATCGCCGAGCCAAGCCCCCGAATCGGGTTGCCGAAGATGTCGTCTGCGGCGGCGGCCACCGCCAGGTGCCAACGCCAACCAAGCGGGAAGCGCGTCAGGATGATCCCGACGTCGTTGTGCAGGCAGTGGTTGGGAGTGAAGAGGGCGGGCCCGACGAGTCCATCGAGGCGCTCGCGACCGGTCACCCGCACGCGATAGATGAGGAAGAACCAGGGGATCATGAAGAGCGCCTGGAAGCCGATGCCCAGCGCCCGCACCGCCGGGCTCAGCGGCCAGCCGAAGATCCCGGAGTCGTGCTTTTCGTCCCTGGCCGCCTCGACCATGCTGGTGAGTTGCGCGACGGTCGTCTCCGGAACCAGCTCAGCGTCGTCGATGTAGGCGCCGAGCTCCTCCTCGATCACGCCGAGCAGCTCGACCCTGGCCAGCGAGTCCATGTTCAGATCGCTCGACAGGCACGATTCGGGCTGGACGGAGCCGAGCGGCAGGCTGGCCACCGAGGCGATGATCGCGGCCACGCTCGAGAGCGCCCCCGGCGCCATATGCAGAGCGCCATCGGTGTGCGGGGCCGGCACGCCCCCGTCCTCGAGCGCCGCCAGCCGGTCTAACACGAGGCGCTTCTTGACCTTGAGCGTTGGTGTCCGCGGGAAGTCCTCGTCGGGCCAGATGGTGACCGCGCGAATCTGCTGATGAGCGCCGAGGTGCGTGTTCGCCTCGCGCACGATCTCATCGGCCTCGGATGGGTCGTCGAGCAGGAGCACAGCCTGGACGCGGAGCTCGCCACGCGGCGGCTGGTAGCCGACCACGGCGGCGTCGCGCAGTCGAGCGTCACGGGCCAGGACCGCCTCGATGTCCTCGGGATAGACCTTCGTCCCGTCCGGCATGGCCAGCATGTCCTTCTTGCGGCCGCGAAGGGTGAGAAAGCCATCGGCGTCCAGCTGGCCGATGTCGCCGGTGTGATAGAAGCCATCGGCATCCATGGCCGCCGCCGTGGCTTCGGGATCCTCCCAGTAGCCAGCGAACACGCTCGCCCCGCGCACCAGCACCTCGCCGTCAGCGCCGATCCGGATCTCGACCCCGGGGACAGCCTCACCCACGGTGCCGATCCGGTTGCGAGATGGCCGGGTGAAGGCGACCGCTGGCGACAGCTCGGTGGCACCGTAGCCTTGCAGCACGTCGAAGCCCATGTCACTCCATCGGTTGGCGACGTCCTCCTCCAGCGCTGCGGCGCCGACTGCCAGCGTGCGGAATCGTCCCCCGAACTGGGACAATACGGGGCGGAAGAGGAGGCGCTTCAAAGGACGAGGCAGGCGCCTCCCGATCCTGTGCAGGCGCTCGAATGACGCCCGCTTGCCGGCTGCATCCACTTTGCGTGCGATGGCGCCGTCGAGCAGCTTGAGTCCGGCCGGCACGATGAGCAGCATTGTGACCCGGTATTCGCGGAAGGTGCGCATCAGCACGGCAGGCTGACGGCTGACCGGATACACGATCGAGGCGCCGGCAAGGAACGGGGCGAGCAGGCCGCAGGTCTGCTCGAACATGTGCGAGAGGGGCAGGATCGAGAGCAGGCGCTCATCGGGCTGGAAGGGGAAGACCTCCCGCAAGGCCGTTGCGTTGGCCATCAGGTTGGCATGGGTCAGCATTGCTCCCTTGGGTTCGCCCGTGGTGCCTGAGGTGAAGACCACTTCGACCAGGTCGGAGGGGCCGATCGGCGGGGTGGCGAGTGAGGTTGCGTCGCGAGCACGATCCGGAAGCGATTCGATCAGGACCACGGGCAGGCCCAGGCCCTCGGCCAGCGTCGCGGTCTGGGTCGAGGCGAGGACCAGCTTGGCGCGCGTTCGACGCGCGATCCTGGCCACGAAGTCCGGCTGGCTGCGCACGTCGAGCGGCACGAGCACGATGCCCGCGTGCAGGGCGCCGAAGAAGGCGATCGCCCACTCCGGCCGGTTGACGGCCCAGATCAGCACCCGGTCGCCACGGACCAGACCCTGATCCTTGAAGACAGCCGCCACGCGTGGCGCCAGGTCCGCAAGGTCCTGGTAGGTCCAGATGCGGGTCCGGAACCCCGGCTTCATGAGCAGTGCGGGACGCTTCCCATAGCGCGCCGCGCCAACGCGCAGCAGGTCGATCAGCGTTTCAGCCGTGAAGGCCGGTGCTCCCTGGGTCGTGGGTCCGCCCATCAGGCGCTCACCCCGCTCGCCGCCGACCGGGCCAAGTCGCGCAGGACCTGGTTCGCGCCCTCGCGCAGTGGCCGGTAGTGGCTGAAAGCGATCGTCTCCACGTCCCGCTCGGCCATGCGGGCGACGCTGCTCCGTGCCTCGGCCATGTCCTCGCTGAAGACCTGGCTGGCGAACGTGACCTTGCCGCGGATCACCTGCAGTGCGTCGCCGACGAAGAGCAGCTTATGCCTGGGCGCGTAGAGGCAGATGCTGCCCGCCGTGTGGCCGGGGGTGTGGATCACCTGGAGCCCACCAAGGATCGGCAGCAGGTCGCCATCGAGAAGCGGGCTCGCCTCGCCGGGATGCCTGGTGAAATAGGCGATCAGCTGTCCGCGGCTGCGGTTGGCGACCGCGTCGCGCAGGGTGACCCCCAGCCCCGCCAGGTCGGCCGGATGCATCATGACCTCGACGTCCCGATCACCGGCAATCTCTCGCACGCCGCCGATGTGGTCCGGGTGGGCGTGGGTGCACACGATCCTGCCCAGCTCGTCCATCGTGCGGCCGAGACGCGCGGCGTAGCGCTCCACACGCCGTCCCGAGCCGATCAGGCCGGCGTCGATGAGGGTCATCTGCGGCTCGCACACCAGGTAGGCGTACACGTTCAGCAGCGGTACGGCGTGGACGCCGGGGACGATCTCCATCGGTCGCCCGATTCTAGGCCGGCCCGACTGCGGCAAACCTGCGGGGAAAGCTCAATCGGCGTTCAGCAGCAGGCGCCGATAGCTGTCATGGCGTGCGGCGGACACCGTTCCGGCGGCGATCGCAGCCAGGATGGCGCAGCGCGGCTCACTGAGGTGGCGGCAGTCGTTGAACGCGCAGCCGCCCAGGTAGGGCCGCATCTCGGGAAAACACCAGGCCAGGTCCGCGTCGGGGATCTGCCACAGCCCCAGCTCGCGCAGGCCCGGCGTGTCCGCCACGAAACCGCCACCGGCCCCGGTCAGCCTGTGCAGCTCGGCCGATGTGGTGGTGTGCCTTCCCTTGTGGACCGTTCCGCTCACCGTTCCCGTCTCGATTCGCAGGCCAGGCTGGATGGCGTTGAGCAGCGTCGACTTGCCAACCCCGGAAGGTCCGGTTACCACGCTTGTCCTGCCCGCCAGCTGATCCGCCAGCGTCTCGACGCCGATCCCTTCGCGCGCAGACAGGTAGTGAACTGGATAGCCGATCGACTCGTAGCCGCCGAAGGTCAGGTTCGCGGCGGCCAGCCCGACCAGGTCGACCTTGTTGGCCACCACCAGGGCCGGAATCTCGTTGTGCTCGGCCACCACCAGGAAGCGATCGATCATGCGCAGGTTTGGCATCGGCTCAGCGCAGGCGAACACGACCAGGACCTGGTCGAGGTTGGCCACGATCATGTCCTCTTTCCAGGCGCCGCGCGGGCCCGGCTGGCGGCGGCTGAAGCGGCTGCGGCGCGGCTCGACCGATTCGATCATCGCGTCGCCACCGCCCACCATCGCGATCGAGACCCGGTCGCCGATCACCACCAGGTCCGAATCGCTGCGTTCCTGCTTGACGCGACCGCGCAGGCGGCACTCGACCAGGGCGCGATCGTCGGTGAGGACGGTGTAGAAGCCACTGCGGGCACGCAGGACGGTGCCGGTCAGCAGCTGAGGCGCGTCGCGGCGCGCTTCAGGGACCACGGAAAGCTTCAATGCGGATTCTCCACTCGAGGGGATCGAAGGTGGGCGGTGGAGCGCGCCCGACGCGACCTCAGGACCGCGAGTGGGTCCGTGGCAGGCGGGAGCGCGCACATGCGATGGGGGTCATCGGCCTGGCTCCTTTCACCTGCGAGCTGACGTCTCGGGCGACGGTAGCCACGCACGGCCGTCATGTCAACGCGCGGCGGCGGCGCAAGGGCGGCATTTAGTACTTCTGTCCCATATCCCCAACGACCCATTGGTATCAGATTGCTTCCGGTCGGGGGCCGGAGACTGCTTACTGGAGCTAATTCGAATGAAACGCATCGTGGGGGCCGTACTGGCAGGTCTGATGACCTTCGGACTCGTTCTGGGCATGGCGGCGAGCCTGAACCTCACAAGCGACAGCCTTGGATCGCAGACGACCGTGGTCGCTGCCTGCCAGGCGGCCGCATTGAACGCCACCTACACCTCGAGCTACACGGCCGCTGCGCCTGGGCCCGGGTACACCGTCGGCACCGTGACCATCACCGGGCTGGCGGCGACCTGCTACAGCAAGCCGTACAAGGTGACCCTGGCCACGGCTGCTGGCGCCTCGCTCGGCGAGGCCACGGGGACCACGCCATCGTCGGGAACGACGATCGTGGTCACCTTCTCTCCAGTCGTTGCGGCAACCTCAGTCACTGCCATCAGCGTGGTGATCAGCGGCTAGCGCGATCTGACGGGGCGGGCGGTCGCGAGACCGCCTTCCCCGGCTTACCGCGGTGGAAACCCAGATGAACGCCTGGCGCCGGATCGTGGCCGTCATCCTTCTGACCGCCACGGGTGCGGTGGTAGGCCTCGCGGCCTCGGTCAGCCTCACGACTGGCACCCTCGGTGCGGCGACGGTGGCCACCCCGCGCTGCACAACCGCCGGCCTCTCCGTGCTCCAGAACCTCTCCGCCGGCACCGTGATCAGCGTCACGGTCGGCGTTCTCCCGGCTGCATGTGGCGGCGCAACGCTGCAGGTGACGGTCAACAACGGCGTGACCAACGCAAGCGGGTCCGCAGCTGTGCCGGGTGGAGGAGGATCCGTGACGGTCACCCTTGGCAGCGCGCCTGCGGTGAGCGCCTCAGACCAGACCGATCTCGTGCTGGTGGGCCCATGACCAGGCACTCGCTGCGCGCCATGGTCGTCGCAACGGGCATTCTGCTTGGCGCCGGGGTCCTGGCCGCCTCGGCAGCCAGCCTCAGCCTCACGTCGCAGAACTTCACGCCCTACCGGACATGCACCATCACTGCCACGCCGGCGGCGACGACGGCAGTCGCCGATACCACGGCACGCCAGGGGTCAGCCACCAGCAACTTTGGGGCGTTGACGACACTCACTGTCTCCTCTGCCTCGGGTGCGAACCAGCGTATCTACGTCCGCTTCGACCTGACCACCTGCAGCCCGGCCATCCCCGCATCGGCCACCGTGCGGCTGGCAACCCTGCGGCTGTACATGACGGCGGTGCCGGCAGCGTGTCGGGTCTACGACCTCTTCCCTGCCACGGCATCCTGGGTGGAGACGACACTCACCTGGAACAACCAGCCGTTTGGCGCGACAATCAACAACCCGCCCACCGCATCGCGAACCGGCACCTTCAGCGTGGGGACCCCGGCAGGTTGCCAGAACCAGGCCACCGGCTATGTGACCGGCGGCGCGGTTACCGCCGACGTGGCCACGTTCGTGGCGGGGACCACCACCAACTTCGGCTGGATGATTCGCGACGACACCGAGGGCTCCGGGACGACCCGTACAGCGACCTTCTCGGCGAAGGAGCTGAGCACCGTGGCCCAGGAGCCGCAGCTGGTCATCACCCGCCAAGCAGGGTGACGGTCAGCGTCTTCTGGAAGGCGCTGACCGTCACCCTGCTTGGCGCGGTCGTCGTCGCCTGGGCGTTCACGCTCCGGCCGCAGACCCTCGGGGGTCCCGCCATGTTCGTCGCGGTCCGCGGCTCGTCGATGCTGCCCGCCTACCAGCACGGCGACCTGGTGGTCGTGGAAGCGGCCGCCCGGTATCGCGTCGGCCAGGTCGTTGCCTATCGAGTGCCTGCCGGTCAGATCGGCGAGGGGAAGGTCGTGATCCATCGGATCGTCGGCGGAGATGGTGTTCGTGGCTTCACGCTCAAGGGGGACAACAACTCGGCACCGGACCCCTGGATCCCCAAGCAGGCCGACATGGTGGGCGTGGCGACATTCCGGCTCCCGAACGGAGGCCGGTTGATCGCGCTGGTCCAACAGCCCATCGGCCTCGCCGGACTGGCCGCGGCCCTGGTGGTCAGCGTCTTCCTAGGCCGGCCACCCAGGCCGAACCGCGGCCAGCGCCGCACGCGGCGGCGTTTCAAGGGCCTGGCACGAGGCCTTGTGGACGGGTAATCCGCGATCAACGCCAGTTGACCGATGAGCACGGATCGGTCATCATCGGCCTAACACCGACCTATTGAGTCGGGATTCAGACCAGGAGATCGATGGCTCTACCCAACCCCGCCCTCGACAAGGTTCCGACCGGCTACAAGTACGGGTGGAACGACCCGGAGATGAAGTCCCTTCACGTCATGAAGAAGGGGCTCTCGGCCCAGGTCGTCGAGGAGATCAGCCGCATCAAGGGCGAGCCGCAATGGATGACCGACCTGCGTCTCAAGGCCTACCGCCATTTCGAGGCGCGCCCGATGCCGACCTGGGGCGGCGACATGAGCCAGATCGACTTCCAGGACATCTACTACTACGTGACCGCCACCGATAAGGCGGTCCAGTCGTGGGATGACGTGCCGGACTACATCCGCCGCACCTACGACCGTCTTGGGATCCCCGAGGCCGAGAAGAAGTATCTCGCCGGCGTCGGAGGTCAGTACGACTCGGAGGTCGTGTACCACAACATCCGGGCTGACCTTGAGAAGCTGGGCGTCATCTTCCTGGGGACCGATGAGGCCCTCACCAAGTACCCCGAGATCTTCAAGGAGTACTTCGGCACGGTGATCCCGGCCAACGACAACAAGCTGGCAGCGCTGAACACCGCGGTCTGGAGTGGTGGCAGCTTCATCTACGTGCCCAAGGGGGTTCACGTCGAGCTGCCGCTGCAGGCCTACTTCCGGATCAACACTGAGAACATGGGCCAGTTCGAGCGGACCCTGATCATCGCCGACGAGGGGAGCAGCGTGCATTACGTCGAGGGCTGCACGGCCCCGGCCTACACGACTGCCAGCCTGCACTCAGCCGTGGTCGAGATCATCGTCAAGAAGGGCGCCCGCGTCCGCTACACCACCATCCAGAACTGGAGCCACAACGTCTACAACCTGGTCACCAAGCGCGCGGTGGCCTACGAGGACGCGGTCATGGAGTGGGTCGACGGCAATCTCGGCTCGCACCTGACCATGAAGTACCCCTCCATCTACCTCCTCGGCGAGCGCGCTCACGGCGAGGTGCTCTCGATCGCCTTCGCCGGCAGCGACCAGCACCAGGATGCGGGCGGCAAGGTGATCCACGCTGCGCCCAACACCACCAGCCTGATCACCAGCAAGTCGATCTCACAGGGGACCGGCCGCACCTCCTACCGCGGCCTGATCAAGGTCTACCCCGGCTGCCACGGCGCCAAGTCGACCGTCCGCTGCGACGCGCTGATCCTCTCCGACGAGGCGCGCTCCGACACGTACCCGTACATGGAGATCGACGAGGAGGACGTCACCATCGGGCACGAAGCGACCGTCTCCAAGGTCGGCTCCGAGCAGCTCTTCTACCTGATGAGCCGCGGCATGAGCGAGGCCGAGGCGGCCGCCATGATCGTCAACGGGTTCATCGAGCCGATCGTCAAGGAGCTGCCCATGGAGTACGCCGTCGAGATGAACCGGCTGATCCAGCTCCAGATGGAAGGCGCGGTCGGCTAGGCGGATGGCCGTCGACACCCTGGCCACCTCGCTCGAGGCGGCCACCGTAGTGCGCATCTCGCGCGATGAGCCGGCATGGCTTCAGGCGTTGCGCAACTCGTGGTGGCGGCGGGTGGAGGCCGATCCATGGCCCACCGGTTCCGAGGAGGAATGGCGCCGCACCAAGCTCGATGGTCTGCCCCGTGACGGGGCGCTGCTGACCGAGCCGCCGTTGGCCAGCTATCAGATCGACCCCGCCCTGGCGGATCGTGGCGTGGTCTTCACGGACATGGCAACCGCCGTCCGTGAGCATCCCGATCTGGTAAGCGCCCATCTGGGCCTGCGGGACACGATTCCAGCCCAGGCCTCGTTCTGGGCGCGATCGCTCGCGGCATGGACCGGCGGCACCTTCCTGTACGTGCCAAGCGGAGTCGAGGTCGATGAGCCACTGATTGCTCACACGATGCTCCCCGACGGGAGCTACACCTACCTCCCGCACACGCTCGTCGTCCTCGAGCTCGGCGCGCGCGCCACCCTCCTCGAGGAGGTCTCGTCACCCGACGGCGCAGCCGCCTGGTTCGGAGCGACGGCCGACCTGCAGGTGGGTGCCGAGGCGCGCCTGCGCTACGCGAACCTGCAACGGCTCGGCGACAGCGTGTGGCGCATCGGAGCACAGCGGACCGAGGTCGGCCAGGATGCCGATGCGGTCACGCTCAACGCGGAGATCGGCTCGCTGGTCAGCAAGATGGGGCTCGACCTGCGCATGAGCGGCAAGGGCGGCACCAGCAAGCTGCTCGGCCTCCTGGCCGCTGGCGGCACCCAGATGATCGACATCAACAGCTGCCAGGACCTGCTGGGCAGCCATACCACCTCGGACCTCCTCTACCTGTCGGCCCTCTACGACGCGGCTCACGCGGCGTTCTACGGCGTCACCCGGGTGCGCCCCGAGGCGAAGCAGACGAGCAGCTACCAGGAGTGCCGCAACCTGCTCCTCTCTCCGAAGGCGGGCGCGGAGCCGATCCCGGTGCTGGAGATCGAGACCAACGACATCCTCCGTTGTGGCCATGGGGCCACCGCAGGAGCGATCGACCCCGTGCAGCGCTTCTACGCGCAGAGCCGAGGCCTGTCGGCCGATGAGGCCGAGCAGATGATCGTGCGCGGCTTCTTCGAACGGGTGGTGGCCCAGATCGACTCGGAGCCGATCAAGGCGCGCATCCTCGACGCGCTTGCCGCGCGCATCGGCCTCGCCGAGCTGGCTGACGAGGTGGCGGCATGACCACCGGTTTCGCGGCGGGCCTGCGCACCAGTGACGTGGCACCCGGGACCGTGGTGCCGGTCGTGGTCGAGGGCCGCCCGCTGTGCGTCGGACGCACCCTGGATGGGCGCTGGGGCGCGATCGACGATATCTGCACCCACGACGGAGGCGACCTCGGAGACGGCGAGCTGGACGGCAATGCGGTCGAGTGCCCACGTCATGGTGGGCGCTTCGACCTGTTCACCGGCCGCGTGCTCGCTTTGCCGCCGGTGATTCCGGTGAACGCCTACCCGGTTCACCTGGAGGGCGACGCCGTGGTGGTCGAGCTGCCATGAAGCTCTCGACGCGTGCCGAGTACGGCATCCGGGTGCTGGTCGCCCTTGCCCGGGCGGAGGGAGAGCGGCCCCTGCCACTGGCCCAGATCGCCCGCGCCGAGCGACTGCCGCACGCCTACATCGAGCAGCTGGTGGGCGAGCTGCGGCGGGCCGGATTGGTGAGCGCCACGCGCGGCCAGGCGGGAGGCTATCGCCTCTCGCGACCGGCGGAGCAGATCAACCTGGCCGAAGCCGTCCGCGCCCTGGACGGGCCGATCCTGGAGATGCCCTGCGCCGGGCCCGACAACCTGGAGGCATGTGCCCGGCCCAAGGACTGCAGCGTCCATGCGGTCTTCGAACGGCTGCACGACTCCCTCAGCGGGACCCTGACCGCCACGACCGTTGCGGAGCTGGCCGCGGAGGCGGGCGGCCCGCCCTACCCGGCAGAGGTCCGGCGCCGGATCCAGGCCGCTGCCAGCGGAAAGCCGACGCAGGCAGCTCGATGACCGACCAGCTGGAGATCCGCGACCTGGAGGTCAGCATCGGCACCAAAAAGATCCTCAAGGGCGTGTCGCTGACCGTGAAGGTCGGTGAGGTGCACGCGCTGATGGGCCCCAACGGCTCAGGCAAGACGAGCCTGGCCTACACCCTGATGGGCCACCCTGACTATCGGGTCGACGCCGGCTCGATCACGTGGGCGGACCAGGATCTCCTGGCAGGCCCGACGCCCCTCGGCATGCCCCCTGACAAGCGGGCGCGGCTCGGTCTGTTCCTCGCCTTCCAGTATCCCTCCGCGATTCCCGGTGTCACGGTGGCGAGCTTCCTGCGCAACATCTACAACGCAGTGCACCACCCGAAGCCGCCCGACGAGACCGGCGAGTCATCGATCAAGTACACCGGCATCCCGCTGGCGAAGTTCCGCAAGCTCATGGAGGAGAAGATGGCTCTCCTCCAGATGGATCCGGCAGTGGCGGCGCGCTACGTCAACGACGGCTTCTCAGGCGGCGAGAAGAAGCGCCTCGAGATGCTGCAGATGGCGATCCTCAACCCGACCATGGCGATCCTGGACGAGACCGACTCGGGGCTCGACATCGATGCGCTGCGCGCCGTGGCGGAGGGGATCAACGCCACCCTCTCGCCGGAGATGGGGGTGCTGATGATCACCCACTACCAGCGCATCCTGAACTATGTGAAGCCACAGTTCGTGCACGTCCTGCTCGATGGTCGGGTGGTCATGTCCGGTGGCGACGAGCTCTCCCATCAGCTCGAGGCCAACGGCTACGACTGGGTGCGAGAGCAGGTTGGCCTGCCCGCCGGGGTCGGCGACGAGGCCTCGGAGCCGGTGGCGGGGCACGTCTAGACTAG
>Ga0193751_1001574_pt1 | contig 14488 bp, 15 predicted proteins | sample L1c2metaG_FD_143050 | JGI IMG/M metagenome (GOLD analysis project Ga0193751, IMG submission 143050) | Soil microbial communities from a riparian zone of the East river system, Colorado, United States - L1c2 | ecosystem: Environmental > Terrestrial > Soil > Riparian zone | place: USA: East River... | reverse complement strand
TGCCGACCTTAATGCGCGTGCCGCGCGGAAGATTGGCGTGTGGCGTGGCCATGCCCCAATGATAGCCCCGTCCCGGGGCTTCTTCCGCTTTGGCAAACGCGCTTCCCACCATGACCGCGTCGGCTCCGCAAGCCAGCGCCTTGCAAACATCGCCCCCTTTGCTCATGCCGCCGTCGGTAATGATCGGAACGTAACGCGACGTCTTTTTGAAATAGGCGTCGCGCGCCGCGGCGCAATCCACCGTGGCCGTCACTTGCGGGACGCCCAGACCGAGAACACCGCGTGAGGTGCAGGCGGCGCCGGGACCAACCCCGATCAGGACGGCCGCCGGACCGCACTCCATGATTTCGAAAGTAACATCGAAACCGACCGTGTTGCCGACGATGACCGGGATGCGCATGTCGCGGCAGAACTTTTCGAGCTCGAGAGATTTATATTCCGAGGAAATGTGGCGCACGGTTGAGACGGTGCTCTGGACGACGAAGACATCGGCGCCTGCTTCCTGCGCGATCGCTCCGAATTGGGCGGCGCGTTGCGGGATCGAGCTGACCGCGGCAACGGCACCGCTATCTTTGATCTGCCGGATGCGTGCGGCGATGAGATCCTCCTGCACCGGTTCCTGGTAAATTTTCTGCAGCAGGGCGGTGACCTCGGATTTCTCACCATCGACGATCTTCTGCAGAACTTCCCGGGGATTCTTGTAGCGCGTTTGCACGCCCTCGAGATTGAGCACGGCGAGGCCACCAAGCTTGCTCATGGCGATGGCAAAACCAACGTCGACCACGCCATCCATGGCGCTGGCCAGGATCGGAATTTTCAACTCGATCGGCTGGCTGCCGGTGCGTGAAAAACGGCAGGATGTATCGACCTCGTTAGGATTGATCGTAACGCGACCGGGCACGAGTGCGATTTCGTCGAACCCGTAGGTGACACGCGCCTTGCGATTACGTCCAATCCACATGCCCATAATTAAATTCGCTCCAGTTTAAATCTTTCGTTGAGGCTTCCACAGCGCGGGCACCGCGGAAGCAAAACAGCGGTTCGATCTTCGAACTCGAACGCGCAAATCACGCAACGCAGCCGATGCTGTAAAGCCCGGCGTTCACGCCGTCGCCGATTCCACTCTCCCACTATCCAAAGAAGGAAAACTGCCGCAAGGAAAAGCAGTAGATAAATCGTGGCGAGCGCGCCGAGAGTGACGTGGATCACGGGGAGGAGACTTTACCGGGGGCCGTGGGCCGCGCGACGTCGTTGCCCCACTCGACGGTGGCAATTCCCCACACGTCAGACGTGTCCGTCCGCGGCGCGGTGGCATCTCTGGAGGGAAAGCGTGAGAGCACGACCTGTCGGCGCGCTTGCTCGTCAAGGGCGGGATCGCCCGAGGAGTTGAGCGGAAAGCAGTGCTGGACGGCGCCATCGGCTGCCACGGCAATGCGGAACCGAATCGCCTGAGGCGTTTCCTGGTTGGAGGCGGCAAACACGACCGGTCCCATTCGCGCAGGTCCTATCGAAGATACTTCGTCGGAGAACGAAATGCGGGTGGAAATCCGAGCGAGAGGCGGCGGGGAAGCGGGCCGCGGCGCCGGCACCGCTCCGGGCGGGTGCACACTGGGCGCACGCGTGTCGATGACGAGCGGCGGAGCTTGTTTCAACTTTGGCCCTTCCGCGACATAGGAAGGAATATGCTGAATCTTGGGCAGAGCGCGTTGTCTTGAATCCGGCGGACGCTGTGTGGCCGAAGCCAGCGCCGGATCTTCGGCGTCGACCCATCGAAGCGTGGTGCGGCCTTCTTCGGAATCAGCGGTGATCAAACTGACGCGCGCCGGCGGAGGCAGCAGGACGATGGCCGGCGCGTAAACAATTTGAAAGAGATAGAAACAGATCCCATGGAAAATGACCGAGCCGCAAAGGAAAGCGATGATCGAGAGCTTGCGCGGGCGTGGAGGTTGCCAGTTGAAAAGCAGGGGCGAAGCTGAAACTTCGGCACTCATCGCGGCCCGCTTGTGGCCAGCGCCACGGAGGTAATGCCGTGTTCGAGGGCGGCATTAGTCACGGCCACGACCGTTTCGTAGGGCGTCAGGCGGTCCGCCTTGATAATGATGGTGCGTCCTTCGCGCCTGGCGGCGTCGAGGAGCGGCCCGAGTTGATCGAGTGTGATCTTCTGATCACGAAAATAAATGGTCGGCACCGTGCCGCCCGTAATGCTGATGATCTGCTGATTCAGCTGAGGGGCGAGCTGGAACTTCGAGAATGGGAGCGAGACCGAGATACCCGGCTGAAGAATTAAATTCGAGCTGAGCAGGAGGAAGAAAATGAGCAGGAAAACAACGTCGAGCAGCGGAAACAAGACGAGCCAGCCGAAGTGGTATTCCTTCGTCCGGGTGAGCTTCATTCCATTCCGCCGCGGGGATGTGCCGGAATCGCTTAATGTTCGCGGCGTTCGTCCGCTGTTTTTGCGCCCGGTTGCTGAAAACTAATGATGCCGGTGAGCGGCGTGGTGTCCGTCAGCATGTGGACAATTTCAATGCCGGCGCGTTCCATATCGTGAAGCATCGCGTTCACCCGCGAGGAGAGATAACTGTAGGCGACGAAAGTGGGCGTCGCCACGACCAGACCGGCAGCGGTCGTGAGCAGACTTTTGTAAACGCCGGTGGAGAGCTCGGTCACGGTGGCGTAACCTCCGTTGGAGGCGATGGTGCCAAAGGCGTCGATCATGCCGGAAACGGTGCCGAGTAATCCGAGCAACGGCGCGAGAAACGCGAGCGTGGCCAGGACCCCGAGAAACCGTTCCAGCTTGGGTACTTCGAGCTGCCCGGCTTCCTGCACGAGCTCGCGTAGTTCCGAGCGGGGGGCATCATGGCGCAACAGCGCCGTGTGAATGACGCGCGCGACCGGGCCGGGAGTTCCAGCCGATTCGTGAAGCGCTTCTGCGAAATTGCGCCGCTGGACCAGGTTCGAAAGTCCCTTCAGAAATTCGCCCACATGAATGGTGGCGCGGTGAAGATAAAAAAGCCGTTCCGCGAAGACGCCGATGGAGATGATGCTGCAGACCAGAATGGGCCACATCAACAGGCCACCCTTTTGGATGTAATCGATCACTCGACACCCTTGTAACGCTTTTCATCGTTAGCCGCAAGCGGCCGTCTTTGGCCGCAGTGTCCTGATTTGAAAAGATCCGAAGAGAACGGCGAGGCACCCTCACCTGGCGCTTTCGCGTCCTTCCTCTCCCTGAGGGAGAGGGTTGGGTGAGGGCAACCTGCTTCCCTCTTCCCAATTAGGAAACTCTTTGGCGGGCACGGGGTCCTTTGGATTTCGTCGATAATTCAGCCAGCACAGGGGACACGGCGACAGAGCGCCGTGGCTACAGTAAACGTGGTGCTGTAGTCGCCTCGTTATGTCGAGGCGCTCCAAATTAAAACATGCGTCTCGGCCGGGCTCCATGCCGTGCTTTGGTAGGGCGAGACTCCGTCGAGCCGGATCCGAGGTGGCACCCCGGCTCGACAGAGTCTCGCCTTACCAAGGGCTCGTTTTGCCTCTGTCTCTACTCCATATATAGATAGAGCGTTGCGTTCGGCGAAGGAGCTGGCCTGAGGGCCTAGCGCCCGCCTTTGCGCGTCTTACTCGGCGCGGCCAAAGGTGGGGAAGAGGTCTGACCGATCAACTTGCCAGCTCCATCATAGACCGAATAGCCGGACTGCTTGCCGGCACTGTCGTAGGCGTAGACGATTTTGTTCAACAGGCGGTCGTCCTTGCCAAACTTGCTTTCTTCCTGCAGGTGGCCGGCCGCATCATACTTATAGACGCTGCGGAACTGGAATTTTCCATCCGGGCCGAAGATGCGGCCGCTGCCGAAGCGGCCCGCATCATCGAGTTGATACTCGATCTTTCCCTGGGGCTTGCCGTCGCGGCCGATGGTGGTGGCGGTCGCCTTGTGATTCGGGTTGTCGAATTGATAGGTGGTGCGGGAACCATCTTCGTTCAGGGTGACACTGACGCGGACGGAGTCGTTAGACTGCTGGGGAAGCAATTGGGCGCGAGTGGAGAGTGGGGCAAGGCTGGAAGCGATGAAGGCGAGCGGACAAATGGTGTGTGAGAGCTTCATGAACAGGAACTATAGGTAGGGAGTTACGGGCCGAGACTCAACGCTCAACGTCCAACGCCGAACGCTCAACGTCCAACTGAGAAGTCGGGAAGGTCGCACGGTGTGCGAAACGCGGTTTCGGGGTCGTGCGCGATCGGGAGGAAAACCGGTTCAACGATTCATCGCTTTTAACGCTTCTCGGATTCAGCGGCTGACCACCCCTGCCGGTGGTGTAAAAAGGGCGAATAAAGTATTGACCCTTGGTACGCAAAGTGGTTAAAAGTGGGGGAAAGTGGGTCAGAATGGTTGAATTCTCCTCCCGCGTATGGATACGCCACCGCCATCCCAACTCTTCTACGCCGGCGAATTCCGTCATGCCATTGACGAAAAAAATCGCGTCACCATCCCTTCGCGCTGGCGCCATGGTGATGCCGAAGAATTCGTCATTCTTCCGGACGCGAATGATCAATTTCTGGTGGTCATGGCGCCTGAGGAGTTTTCGCGCATGAACGCCACGGTCGAAACCGAGCCCAACGTTTCGGCGCGCGATCGTCGTGTTTTTTTTCGCCAACTGCACGCGCGCGCGCAACATGGCGCGGCCGACAAGCAGGGCCGTCTCGTCCTGCCGGAAGAACTTTGCAAAAGGCTCGGCTTAAAAGGCGAAGTGGCCCTGGTCGGGGGTCGCGGTCGCTTTGAAATTTGGAATCAGTCGCGCTGGAAGCGCGCACACGATGATGAAACGCCCACGTATCAGCACGTCGCCAACGTCGTCGGATTATAAGAACCCGTCCTGTCACATATGAATGCATTACTGTTTGAGCGGTCCGTCTGGTTCGCCACCGGCCCGCTGATTCTGGAGGAGGCACAGGAAATGGAGGACTTTACCTATCACCGTCCCGTTCTCGCGGCTGAAGCGATCGAATTGCTGGCGCCCCGTCCGGGGACGCTGGTGGTCGATGGAACCTGCGGAGGCGGCGGGCATACCGAGCTCATCTTAAAGGCGGGCGCCGATGTGCTCGCACTCGATCAGGATCCCGATGCCATTGAACATACGCGGAACCAGCTTTCGCATGTGGGCACGCGCGTCACTCTGCGCCAGGCCAATTTTCGCGACGCGGGCCGTGTTCTGGATGGATTGGGAATCGAAAGGATTGGAGGCGCACTGCTTGATCTTGGTGTTTCGTCACGCCAGCTGGAGAACGCGCAGCGCGGTTTCAGCATCATGCGCAACGGACCGCTCGACATGCGCATGGAGCCGCAGCGGGAACTGAGCGCCGCCGACATCGTCAATTCCTACAGCGAAGAGGAGCTAACCCGCCTTTTCCGCGATCTCGGCGAGGAACCGGCCGCGCGGCGCATTGCCAGCCTGATCGTGAAGATGCGGAAGACGACGCCCTTTTGTGAGACCATTTCGCTGGCCCGCGCGATTGAAAAAGTCGTTAGCCGCCACGGGCGGCGCCATCCTGCCACGCAGGTCTTTCAAGCGCTGCGCATGGAGGTAAACGACGAATTAGGCGCGCTGCAGGAGGGACTGCGGGTGCTGACGACGCGGCTCGAGCCGGGCGCGCGTTTCGCGGTCATCTCGTTTCATTCTCTGGAAGACCGGATTGTAAAAAATTTCTTCCGCGATCACAGCCGGGAATGGCTGGATCGTCCGGAGTGGCCCGAGCCGAAGCGGAATCCGGATTACGATTTAAATCTGATCACGTCGAAGCCCATCGAGCCGACAGAAGAAGAGCAGAGGGCCAACCCGCGGGCGCGCAGCGCGAAACTGCGGGTGGCGGAGAAAATCGAATGAGCCACTCCCGCCGCAAGAACTGGAACGCGGTCAACGCGCCGTCGCTGGCGCGCTGGATTGTGCTGACCGGATTCCTGGCGCTGACCGGACTCATTTACGTTTATCTGACGATTCAACTTCATCATCAGGGAGATCGGAAAAAGGCGTTGGAACGGGAATTTGCGAGCTTGCGTTCGCAGAACGAAGCGGCCGGCGTCCAGATAGCCGCCCTTACTTCGCGTTCCGCGCTGCAGCGCCGCCTGAAGGAAGGCTACCTGAAAATGATTCCGATAACGGACCAGAACATCGTCCGACTGAATCCTCCGCCCGTGCGCGGTCAGGAGGCCGTCTTAGCTAATCAACCTGCCGGCCGATGAAGTGGAATAGCCGATTCCGTTGCACTCTCGCCTGCCTGGGGTTCATCGCGCTCTTCAGCCTCTTCTCCTTCCGGCTCATCTATCTGCAAATGATCATGCACGACTGGGGGACGGAGAAGGCGGTCGAGAGGCATGGCCACAAGCCGACGATTTACGCCGAGCGCGGCACGATCGTGGACGCGAACAACGAAGTGTTGGCGCATAATGTGCCGGTGAAGATGGCGGTGGCCGATGCCACGCATCTGGTCGATATCGACGCGACGGTTCGTCTGGTGAGCGACGAGTTGAAAATTCCGGCGGGCGAATTGGCCGAGAAATTACGCAGCGGTCGCCCCTATATCGTCCTGAAGCACGAGGTCCCGGATGCGATCGCGGCGGGCCTGAAGGAAAAGCTGGACGCCCGGAAACTGCGCGGCATCAGCTTCGAGCATGAGTCCACCCGCATTTATCCAAACGGCTCGATGCTTTGTCATGTCATCGGCTTCACGGATTCGGAGAATCACGGCATTCAGGGAGTGGAGGCGTCGATGGACGAATATCTGCGCGGCCAGAATGGTTATCGTTACATCGAACACGATCCGTCCGGGCGCGAGATTGTTCTTTATCGCGGACAGGAACGCGCGCCGCGCAACGGTTACCAGGTTCAGCTCACGATCGATCTGAATCTCCAGAACATCGTGGAGAACGAAATCGACGCGGCCATGCGCGAGTTCCGACCGAAGAAGGCGACGATTATTCTGTTGCGTCCGCAAACCGGCGAAGTGCTGGCGATGGCGAACCGCCCGAACTTCAATTTGAACGAGCGCGCAGACGCGAAGGAGGAAGAGAAAAAGAATCGGGCCATCGCCGACATGATGGAGCCAGGTTCGACTTTCAAAATCGTGCCGGTGGCGGCGGCCTTGAACGAAGGCAAAGTTCAGCCCGACTCGATCATCTTTTGCGAAAACGGCGTTTTCGCCTACGGAGGATCGAAGCTGCACGATCACAAGAGATATGGGGACCTGAGCGTGCAGGACATTCTTGTAAAATCGAGCAACATCGGCGCAGCCAAGCTGGCGTTATTGCTCGGTGACCTGAAATTTTACGAATATATGCGCCGCTTCGGTTTCGGCGAACTGACCGGCATTGAACTGCCTGGCGAAATCCATGGCCGGATTTATCCGCCCCGGGCCTGGAGCAAAAATTCGATCACGCATATGCCGATGGGCCATGAAGTTGGCGTGACGGCGCTACAAATGACGGTGGCCATGGCGGCAATTGCCAACGGCGGAAAGCTGATGATGCCACGCATTGTGAAGTCAGTGACGGACGAGGATGGTAAAGTGATCAGCAACCTGAAGCCGGTGGAGTTGCGCCAGGTTATTTCCCCGCAGACGGCGAGGCAGATTGGCAACGCTTTACGCGGCGTAGTAAGCGATCGCGGGACCGCGGCGGCGGCGGCCGTGCCAGGATTTACGATCGCGGGCAAAACGGGCACGGCCGAAAAACTGGGTCCGGACCGACACTACGAACGAGATAAATCCGTCGTCTCTTTCGCCGGTTATCTGCCCGCCGACCACCCTGAATTTGTCGGCCTGGTGGTGCTTGATGAAGCGCAGACCACGCCGGAGTTAAATTATGGAGGTCAGGTGGCCGGTCCGATCTTCTCACGGGTCGCTGAGAAAGCGGCGCGCTACCTTGATCTCGTGCCGCAGGAAGAAGTCCGCAAGGCTCTGCCCGTGGAACGGGTTGCGTTAACCAATGCCTCACGTCGTTGAGCGCCTGGCGTTCGCATGTTGAAACCTCATGCAGCTCAAAACACTCGTCTCCGCGATTTCAATTCGCCAAATCATCGGCCCGGTTGATCGCACAGTGGAAAGCATCGCGTATGACTCGCGGCGAGTGCAGAGGAACGGTTTGTTCGTGGCGCTGCGCGGAGAAAAAGTCGACGGCCACGAATTCATAGAACAGGCGATCGAAAAAGGCGCGACCGCCATTCTCTCGGAGCGCGAGGAGAAACAGGCGCGGGCCACCTGCGTGATGGTGGAGAACACGCGCACGGCCATGGCCGATCTGGCCGCCGCCTTCTACGGATTCCCGGTGCGAAAGCTGAAGCTGGCAGGAGTCACCGGCACGAATGGAAAAACAACGACCACATTTTTGATCAAGCACATCTGCGAGAAAGCGGGGCTGCGCTGCGGATTGATCGGGACGGTTCGCTACGAAATTGGCGAGCGCATTCTGCCGGCCACGCGCACAACTCCCGAATCGCTCGATCTGCAGGAGTTGTTTGCCCAAATCGTCAATGCCGGTTGCAAAGCTGCCGCCATGGAAGTCTCGTCGCACGCGCTCGCCCTGGAACGGACTCGTGGACTCGAATGGGACACGGCTGTTTTCACCAATCTGACGCAGGATCATCTCGATTTTCACGGCACGATGGAGGATTACTTTGATGCCAAGGCGAAACTTTTCACCCAGCTCGTCGCGCAGCAGAAAAAGCGCAAGCCGGTGGCCGTGGTGAATATCGACGACCGCTACGGTGAGCAGCTGCTCAACCGCATCGACAAGAAAATTTCGGTCGTCACGTACGGAATGGGAGCGCGGGCGGACTTTCGTGCCTCAAATTATCGCACGGAATTTGGAGGCACCTCCTACCAGCTCGACGCCAAAGGAAAAAGCTATCTGGTGCGCGTGCCCTTGATCGGGCGGTTTAACGTGGCCAATTCGCTCGCGGCGCTGGCCGCGGCTAATGCGCTCGGGGTTGGACTGCGTGAGGCCGTTCTCAGTCTGGCCAAATCGCCGCAGGTGCCGGGGCGCCTCGAGGCCGTGCCGGCCAAGCGACAGTTCCAGGTTTTCGTCGATTACGCGCACACCCCGGATGCGTTGCTTAATGTGCTGAAGACGCTGCGCGAGCTGGCGCCACGCCGATTAATCGTCGTCTTCGGGTGCGGGGGAGATCGCGACCGTCAGAAGCGCCCGCTCATGGCCGGCGTGGTCGACCAGAATTCCGATCACGCCATTATTACTTCCGACAATCCGCGCAAGGAGAATCCGGATGCCATCATTGCCGAAGTGGAAAAAGGTTTTCGCTCAAATCATTATGAAAAAGTGACCGATCGCACGGCTGCGATCACGCGTGCCATCGAGCTGGCCCAGCCGCGCGATGTGGTCTTGATCGCGGGCAAGGGACACGAAAACTATCAGGAATTCGCGGATCACACCGTGCCGTTCGACGATATTCAAGTGGCCCGACGCGCTCTGGAAAATCGGCCCATGACTTTCGATGAATAAGCTGACCATTTCGCAAATTGCCGGGCTGGCCGGTGCCTCTCTTTCCGGGGGGGACGGAAGCGCGCTGGTCGATCGTGTGAGCACCGACTCGCGCACGCTCAAACGCGGCCAGCTGTTTGTCGCCTTGCGCGGCGACAATTTTGACGGACATAAATTTGTGGAGGGCGCGGCCCAGGAGGGTGCGGCCGGCGCGATGGTCGATGAACAATGGAAAGGCGAGGTGCCGCCGGGCTTTGCCCTCTTGCGCGTGAGTGACACGCTTGTCGGTTATCACCGTCTGGCGGCGAATTATCGCAAATCATTGCCGCTCAAAGTGCTTGGCATTACGGGAAGCAACGGCAAAACGAGCACCAAAGATTTCGCCGCGGCCGTCCTCTCCCACAGATTCCGCGTCACCAAAACGGAAGCAAACTTTAATAATCACGTCGGTTTGCCACGGACGATTTTAGAAGCGACCAGCGAAGACGAGGTCGCCGTCTGGGAACTGGGCGATGCTCGCGCGGATCGCCACGCCCGACGCCGCCATTATCACCAATGTGGGGATCGCGCACATCGAATTCATGGGATCGCGCGAAGCCATCGCCAAAGAAAAAGGCGCCCTGGCCGCGGCGGTGGGGCCGGAGGGTTGGGTGGTGCTGAATGCGGACGATCCCTTCAGCCTCACGATTGCCGCGGAGACACGGGCCCGTGTCATCATGGCTGGCACCTCTTCCGGGTCTGTTTATGCCGGCGAGATCCGGCAAAGCGCGAGCGGATCGGAATTCACGATTATGGAAGGAGCTCATCGGTGCCGCGCGCAGGTTCCGGTTCCCGGGTTGCACATGGTGCAAAATGCCTTGCTGGCGGTGGCCGCGGGCCGCGCCTTTGGGCTGTCCTTGGAGGAGTGCGCCCAAGGATTGGCGACAGCTCCCCTAACGAAAGCGCGTTTGCAGATCAAGGATATCCACGGTGTCCAGTTCATGGATGACAGCTACAATGCCAACCCGGAGTCGATGAAGGCTGCCTTGCGCACCATGGTCGAGCTCGATGCAGACGGTCAACGCATTGCCGTCCTCGGAGAGATGAGCGAACTGGGAGTCGAATGGGAGCGGGGTCACCGCGAAGTCGGAGCGGAAGCGGCCACGCTCGGTCATGGCGGAAGCCGCCCGGAAATCGGGTCTCGAAAAAAGTGAGGCGGTGGCTTCGACCAACGAGGCCGCAGAACTCCTCGGGGAGATCGCCACGGCGGGCGATCTGGTTCTGGTCAAAGGGAGCCGCGCCGCGCGCACCGAGCGCGTCCTGGAAGAATTTGCGGCGCACGAGCCCGCCGGAGGTCGTTCGCGATGATGTACTATCTGCACCGGCTGAGCGATCAGTTCATCGGCTTTAACGTCTTCTTTTATGTCACGTTCCGAGCCGTGGCCGCGGCCGTGACGGCCTTCGCGATTACGATCCTGTGCGGGAAAGTCGTGATCGTTAAGCTGATTCGATTGAAAATCGGCCAGCCTATTCGCGGCGCCGACGAAGTTCATCATCTGGCCAAACTGCATGGCTCCAAGCAGGGAACGCCGACCATGGGCGGCGTCATGATCATCGGCTCGGTTGTCATCTCCAGTTTGCTTTGGGCGCGCTGGGACAATCGCTTCATTTGGCTGGTCCTTTTCACCATGGTTTACCTCGGCGTGCTCGGATTCATGGATGACTACCTCAAGGTCACCAAGAAAAAGACCGACGGGATTTCCGGGCGTATCAAACTCATTTGTCAGATCGCGCTGGCTTGCGCAGTGACGGCTGTTTTCCTAACGAGTCCGCTGCTCGAAGTTCAGGCGCGCTCGCTGTATCTGCCTTTTTTCAAGGCGCCGGTGGTGGCGAACATGAGCTGGATGACATTCGTCTTCTTCGCGCTCGTTATTGTCGGCTCATCCAATGCCGTCAACCTGACCGATGGCCTCGATGGGCTCGCCACCGGTTGCACTATCACGGTGGCGTTCGCTTATGCGCTGCTTTGTTATGCCGCCGGCAATTTTCGCATCGCCGAATATCTGCAGGTTCCATTTTATCCGTTCACGGGTGAGTTAACCATCGTCTGTGGCGCGCTCGTCGGAGCCGGCCTGGGATTTCTCTGGTTTAACTGTTACCCGGCCCGCGTCTTTATGGGCGACACCGGTTCGCTCGCCATTGGCGGCACCATGGGTGTCATCGCCATCTGTTGTAAACAGGAATTCCTGCTCGCGATCGTAGGCGGAGTTTTCGTGCTGGAAGCGGCTTCCGTCATTCTGCAGGTCCTGAGTTTCAAGATGACGGGGAAGCGGATTTTTGCGATGTCGCCGATTCATCATCATTTCGAACTGATGGGATGGAAGGAGAACACGGTCATTGTTCGCTTTTGGATTTTGTCGGTCATCTGTGCCCTGCTCGGCCTGGCCACACTCAAATTGAGATAATACTTTGCGTTACAAGAATCAAAACGTCGCGGTTTTGGGAGCCGGCCTGAGTGGCACGGCCGCCGCGCTTTTGTTGAAGGCAGAAGGCGCTGACGTCACCGTTCTCGACAGCGCGGAGGAAAAGAAGCTTCTCAAATCAACCCTCGATAATCTGCGCGAACAAGGTGTGCATGTCATGGCAGGTCCATCGGTCGAGGCCGACGCCACGGCTTATGATTTTGTCGTGCTCAGTCCCGGGATCGACCCGCTCTCACCCCTGGCCCAAAATTTTTCCGATAGAAAAATAGAGATCATCGGTGAGCTGGAACTGGGCTGGCGTTCCTGTGAGCTGCCGGTCATTGCCATCACCGGCACGAACGGAAAAACGACCACGACCGAGTTGCTTGCCCAGATGTTGAACGCGTGCGGGCAGCGCACGATCGCCTGCGGAAACATCGGAAAACCACTTTGTGAAGTGGTGCGCCGGCAAAAGGATTTCGATGTGCTCACCGTCGAGGTCAGTTCATTTCAACTGGAAACGATCCAGACCTTCCGGCCGGCCGTGGCCTTGTGGTTGAACTTTGCGCCCGATCACCTCGACCGGTATCGCTCGGTTTGGGAATATCGAGAAGCCAAACTCCGGATCTTTGAGAATCAAACCGCTGAGGATATCGCGGTCATTAACGCGGTGGAGAATCTGCGCAACCTGCGGGCGCGCAAGATCACTTTCAGCGCCTACGTCGATCGGGCCGACTTCCGTCTGGTGGAGGGCTCTATTGTTTATGAGAACGAAGTGGTTCTGCGCCTGGCCGATACCAAATTGCGCGGCTCGCACAACATTGAGAACCTGATGGCGACTTTGGCGGCGGGGCGGGCGCGCGGTTTGTCCTTCGCCCAGATGGTGCCGCCCCTCTCTTCCTATCAACCGCGGCCGCACCGTTGTGAATTTGTCCGCACCGTGGGCGACGTGGAGTATGTTAACGATTCGAAGGCGACAAACCTCGACGCGGTGGAGAAGGCTTTGGCCGCGCAGACCAAACGCGTGGTCCTGATTGCCGGCGGCAAGGACAAGGGATTCAATTTTGAGCCGCTGCGGACGCTCGTGCAAGAAAAGGTCAAATCAGTCGTATTAATTGGAGAGATGGCACAGCGAATTGCGCGGGATTGGGAAGGCGCCGTGCCTTGTGAGATGGCCAGCTCGTTAGCCGATGCGGTCGAACGCGCCCATGCCGCAGCCCGGCCCGGCGACGTGGTCCTCTTTTCCCCCGGCACCTCATCCTTCGACATGTTCAAGAGCTACGCCGACCGCGGCGATCAATTTCGAACGCTCGTGCACGCCCTGCCCCAATGAAAATCAAGCTGCCCAAAATGTTCACTGCCAAACCGAAAAAGCTCCGCGCCACGGCGGTGCGCAAGCCATTGCGGATTGCGGCCACGGCCGAGTACGAAGAGATGGCGGAGCCGAACATGAAACTTTCGCGCGCCCTCCTCATCGTGCTCGTGCTCCATATCGTGGCTGTTTCCGGCATCATTGCTTTTAATGCCATCAAGACGCGCCAGAACACGATTGCGCCATCGGCCGTTTCGTCGTCCGCTTCGTCCGAGCCGGCCATGCATGTGGCGGCCGCGGCGAAAGAGCCGCCGGCTCGAAACGAAACAAAACCCTCGCATTCCTCCTCCAAGCCGCCCGTAAAAGAGGAACGAAAAGGCGAGCATGCCCGAGGCGCGACGGCCATTGATTCAGGCAAGACTTACGTGGTGGCGAAGGGTGATACCCCGGTCAATATCGCCAAAAAATTAAAAGTCTCCTACGACGAGCTGCTCGCCATCAATCATATCGACGATCCACACAAATTGCAGATCGGCCAAAAGCTCCTCATCCCAAAACCGCCCAAGGCGAAGAAGGTGGAAGAATGAAGATGGCCGCAATCGTTTCCGATGGGAGGGATAAGCTTGTCTCGTCCCTTGTCCTGCACCCGAATCATGGGACGAGACAAGCTCGTCCCTCCACAGCACCGGTTGTGGCGAGGCAGCACAATCAGAACGCGACGGCCCGTACCATCGGGGAGTTCAAACTTTAGATGCATCGTAAAAGTGCCTATCTCCTTTTCCTTGCGGTGCTGGGCGTCCTCGTCATCGGCATTGTAATGCTTTTCAGCACAAGCGCGTTTGCCCACGACAGCAACGGCGACGTTTACCATTTCGTAAAGCTCCAGGGAGTGTGGCTCGGGATCGGACTGGTCGTCTGCACGATGGCTGCCCTGGTCGATTATCACTTCTGGCAACGGACCTGGTGGATTTGGTTTGGATTGGCCCTGGTCGCGCTCGCCTTGTGTTTCGTTCCGCATATCGGGATGCGAATCAATGGATCGCGTCGCTGGCTCGGGCACGGAGCGATGAAAATGCAGCCCTCGGAGATCGGCAAGATGGCGGCCGTTTTCTTTTTGGCATATTGGTTTGCTCGCCACGAAAAGGAAAGCGGGAGCTGGCTTCGTGGCTTCGTTCTGCCCCTCGCAATACTAGGACCCTTAATTGGATTGATCCTGTGCGAAGTGGATCTGGGCAGCACCGTGCTGATCGG
>Ga0193751_1001573_pt1 | contig 14496 bp, 9 predicted proteins | sample L1c2metaG_FD_143050 | JGI IMG/M metagenome (GOLD analysis project Ga0193751, IMG submission 143050) | Soil microbial communities from a riparian zone of the East river system, Colorado, United States - L1c2 | ecosystem: Environmental > Terrestrial > Soil > Riparian zone | place: USA: East River... | reverse complement strand
GAGCGATGCGGAAGCCGCCTCCAAAACCCTGACCAGATCCAAGCCTTCGTGTCCGCTGGTTTCGGGTTCCGTGCCTTGTACGATGCAATCAATAAAATGCTGGCAAGACGTTCGCAGCGGTTCTTCCTGCTGGATGTGGGGGATGTAACTATCGCCGTAGTGATAGGAATACTGAAACTCGGCGAAAGTGTCATAATGCGGCGGTCTCTCCACCCGCACGTCATAGATCCGGATCTTCTCATGAGTCTGCAGATCATCATAAACGATCATGCGACGCGTCCCGACAATGGTCATCTCGCGAACCTTGCGCGGCTCAAGCCAGCTGCTTTGAATGGTGGCGAAACGTTTGTGCCGGAACATGAGGGACATGTTGGTGACGTCTTCGATCCGCGGTGTGACATGCGCGTTCCCCTGGCAATTGACCGCAATTGGAAATTCCTCCAGGACGTAGAGGATGATGGAGATGTCGTGCGGAGCGAGGTCCCAGGCGACATTGATGTCCTTCTGGAAAAGACCAAGGTTCAGGCGTCGACAATTGATATAGCGGATGTCGCCGAGATCACCCGCTTCGACGATTTCCCGGATTTTGCGGACCGGCGACGAATAAAGGAAGATGTGATCGACCATCAGGACCAATCCCTTTTGCTGGGCGATTGCTATGAGCTCCTCACATTCGGCCGATGAAGAGGCCAGCGGTTTTTCCACAAACGTATGCTTACCGGCGAGAAGGCTGGCCTTGGCCAGGGCGTAGTGATTCTTCACCGGAACGGCGATGACAAGCGCATCGATCGTGGGGTCATTCAAGAATTCCGTGAAGTCCTTTACGCAGCGCAGCTCGGGATAAAGGCCCGCCAGATGTTTGAGCCGGTCTTCGCGAGAATCGCAAATCGCGGTCAGCGTACAATCCGCCAGACCTTTAAAATTACGGATGAGCAGCGGTCCCCAATAGCCACACCCGATCACTGCAACTGAGATTGGCGAATTCATAAGCGCTGATTGTTCGGGGTGGTGGCAGGCGCCGCGGCCGCGACTGAGATCCGGTTGGGCGAGCGCCGGCGTTGACGCGTTTCGATGACCTGCCTGATCAGGACCGGAATGGTTTTGAAAATAATGGAGAGATCGAGCCGGGGCGATATATTGCGGATATAGCAGATATCCATGGCGATCATTTTGGGGAAAGTGGTCTTATTTTTCCCATTGACCTGCCAGTAGCCCGTGAGGCCGGGCAGCGCATTGACCCTCTTCCGCTGTTGCAAAGTGTAACGCGCGAATTCGTGCGGCGTGCAAGGGCGCGGTCCAACGAGGCTCATCTTCCCGCCCAGGATGTTGAAGACTTGCGGCAGTTCATCCAGGCCGCTCGCCCGCAGGAAGCCACCGCAGGAAATCAACCGCGGGTCGCCTGAGGCATCCAGCTTGACCATCGGACAATTCGCTTTCATGAGATGCTCGAAATACGATTCATGACATTGCGTCTCCGCATTCACTTTCATGGTGCGGAATTTGAAGATGAAGAATTCGGCCCCCCCATAACCGACCCGCCGTTGCCGAAAGAAGACGGGTCCCGGTGAGGTCGCCTTGATCCAGGCCATGACGAGGATCATGAGAGGCAACCATATAGGCGCGACCAAGAGGACAAGTGCGAGGTCGAGCGCTCTTTTCCAAGGCGGCAGCGCAGCACGGGATGGGACCACCCGCCGACTGCGGAGAGGCAGGGAGGCGCCGAAACCGTTTACGCCATTCTGACCCGCCGGGAAAGGGGTGGAAACCCGCTGACTCGCGCGGCGTTGATCGCGGCCCAGGCGCTGTTCTAAGTGAAACATCGCAGTGATTAAATGATGGCTGAGCCGCATTGACTTGGCGGGCTGAAAGAAGCGTTCATGCGTGTAGCTGCTGCTAAATTGATAATTGTCACAACGGCGCGCTTGAAATCAGGGCAGGTTCTCCTCCTGGCCAGCCGATCGTCAGCTTCTTTCCTGCTCGGAAAAGCTCAGGATCGTAGACCCGGACCCCTGCAGATAGGCTGCCGCCCCTGGTCGGCCTAGTTAGGCAAGAATCCTCTTGGTCTCATTGTTCGCCGGAAAGGATCACCGGCATGTTGTGCCGATCAACCGGCCCGGAGCTTCCCAAGGCTGTCCAATGGAACAGACCAGGTGGTCGGATGTTGCAAAAAGCTGTCGGCATGGGGGGCGCACACTTCTGTCTCCGTGTCCATGGGATGCCGGGCCCTGGGATCGGTATCTCGCTCGATGAAGAGGGCGAAATCAAGTAACGGGGGGATTCTGAGGACGTGCACTCGTCATTACAAACGTTCATGTATCGGACTTTGGACGTAAATGGTGGTATTTGGCCGCCGATTCTTGAACTTCTAAAATTTTTGGAAAATCCGAATCTGCCAGTAAGAGCGCAGCAGCGTTGCGCGTTCCCTGTGGTGGGTTTCTCCTCCGATACGCCTGTATTTCCCCGCCGGCCGGTCCCTAATCGGGGAGAATTGTGCGGTCCCCCAGATTTTCGCACCCTCTCGCCCATATTTATGTAGTTATACCTACTGGTTTCCCGCGATCAGGAAGCCAATAAAGTAATCCCTTTCAAACCCTGTGTCACTCCGCCAATGACCCGCCCGTAGCTGCTGGCAAAGTAATAATTTCCACAAATTTACGCGGAAAAAAAGGGGGTCCGGTTGGCCCTCCCGAAGGGTGAACCGCTTGCGGGCAAGCTGCCGCCCTTGGTCGCACGCCCATTCAGGCAAGAACCTTTTCTTTTCATTTTGGGCCGGAGCAATCTCTCCGGATTTTCTACCGCTCAGCCAGCACCGATCCTGTGGCCACCTCGAGAAGCGGCCCAGTTACTCGGTCGTCGTAAAAAACTCTCACGATGCGTCAGTCGGGGACGACAATGCGCGATACCGACGTCTGTCGCCAGCTCCGCACGTGGTTCCTGCTTTCGCATGCGCTGGTTGTATTGAATTCATCACCATTAGTCAATCACATTATGTGACCGGATATGGCCGTGATTGGGCGCCCTCCCTGGCCTTGTGCAAGGGAGGAGCAGGGATGGAAGGAGGGCGGTTGCCGACGCTTCTTTTACGCGCAGCTCGGTAATACCTCAGAGCTCCGGCCCACCTACTGCGAAAGTATTTTTACGTCAGCTACCCCGCATGGATTTGAACCATGAATAACGCCTCCAAAGGGCGCTGTGTTACCGTTACACCACGGGGTATTTGCAGTTCTTGCCCAACGCCGCCTTTGGACGGCAGGAACAGTTAAGGTCGCCCGGGGAAAATCGCAATTTCCAAATCGCGCGGAAGGCGACTGAAATCAGGCCGTGACTGCCTTAGGACCAGAAGGAGACCTGGCTGACAGAATCGGCGTTTGCAGCGGGTTCGCCGGCATTAGGACAAGCGTTTCATTTTCAATCGCCGCATCTACCAATAAATTCGAGCCTCGGGCAAGGGCCCGCGCCGTCTCGACCATTGTGTCGATCCGCTCGTCGTCGTGCGCCGGATCGTGATGAAACAACACCAGCCGGCGGACGCCCGCTTCTATGGCCAATTGCACGCTGTCGGGCAGACATCCGTGTCCCCAGCCGAAGCGATGGGTGTACTCCTCGGCCGTGTATTGCGTGTCGAGGATGAGGAGATCGAGGCCGTGCACAAACTCCAGCAGTTCCTGAGGGGCGAGCCCGGCCGCCTGGGAACCCCCTCCAGCAACAGTTCGATAGGGCTCATGATCGGGAAGATATCCCAGCGACTTTCCATCCGCCTCAATCCGGAACCCGCTGCAACCACCCGGATGATTCAGTTCCAATGTTCGGAGGACAAGGTTATGAAGGGTGGTCGCTCCCCCGTCCAGCTCTGCCACCGGCGCCAGCCCGCGCATTTGTTCCAATCCTACCGGAAAATGCATGGGACTCATTTGATTGGCGAGGGCGCGTTGCATGCGCGCGCCACGACCGTGCGCGCTCAGAATGCGAACGCGATTCCGCTCAGAATAGCCGGGAGCAAAGAAAGGCAGTCCCTGGATATGATCCCAATGGGTGTGGGAGAGAAGTAAAGTCGCCTCGATCGGTCGGGATCCCGCCTCGCGCAGTAGCTCCTCACCCAGGAGGCGCAGGCCGCTCCCGGCGTCGAGAATCAGAAGTTGATCCCCACACCGCACTTCGACGCACGAAGTGTTTCCGCCATAGCGCATGTTTGCTGGGGCGGGCGAAGGGATCGAACCGCGCACTCCATGAAATCGCACGCTAAGATCACGATGGCCAGGCGCGGTCATGGTTTCTTTTCCACCGGCAACGGAATCTCAACGCGGAATGTCGTGCCCGCCTCGCTGCTTTGAGCGCTGATCGTTCCGCCATGAGCGTCGACGACCGCTTTACTGATGGCCAGGCCGAGTCCGGTCCCATTGCTTTTGCCGTGCGTCATGAATGGTTCGAAAATTTTCGGCAAAATCTCGGTCTTGATGCCGTGTCCGGTATCGCTCACTTCAAAGCGAAGACGCGACTCCACCTCACGGACGGAAAAACGCAGGACGTTTGGTTCACCCGCTTTCATCGCTTCACGCGCGTTGCGGATCAGGTTGCCAAAAACGCGGAGCATTCGGTGTCGATCGATTCGCACGGAGCCTTCAAAAGCAACATCGAGCTGAACGTCACAGGCCACCCGGCACTTCGCGAAATCGGGATCGAGCTGTCGCACTAGTTCGGGGACGTTCACCAGTTGCAGCTTCAGCTGGGTATTACCACGCGAAAAGTCGATCAGTTCGCGCGTCATGGTTTCCATCTTGTCCACGGCCTCGCGAATGAGCCGCGCCATCTGATCGGTTAACGGATCGTGCACATTCGACAGGATCACCTGCGACGCGCCGAGGATGGTCATGATTGGATTGTTCATGTCATGCACGATCGAACTGATGGTCGTGCCAAGCAGGGAAAGGCGCTCGCTCCGCATCACCTGCTCGATGAAATGCTGATTGTTCTGGCGCAGGCGTTGTGTCACGGAGCGGGTAAAATTTCCCAACACCTGGTGGGGCGCGAGACGCAAAAGGAGATCCCAGGTGGGACGATCGATCTTCCCCAGGATCGTCTCTCCGACAGTCGATGCCTGGGCGCTTCGTTTTCCACTATCAAGCAGTGCCATCTCACCAAAGTAATCATTCGCCAAAAGATACGTGAGGGTCTCCTGCTGGCCGCCCCGGCCGCGCTTCGAAATTTTGACGGAACCTTGGGCAATTAGATAAAGAGAATCGCCCGGATCGTCCTCAGCGAAAATCACTTCCTCCGGCGCCAGCGTAAGGCTCTCGATGCGAGGAAGAATACGTTCGGAGATCTCCGGCCCGATGCCGGCCAGTAACGCGTTGCCGGTGAAAGTGGAATCGGATGGGAGTGGATTTCCCGGCGGAATCACCGGCACTGGACTTTGAAGGGCGGGAACGTTCTGAACTTCCATGCGTGCAACGGCTCAGGAAACCCGGCCTGGATCAGCAGCGACCAGGCGGCGCAGGCCGTCGCGAAAAAGGGATCCGGCCAGCCCGGTCAGAAATTGCATGCTGTTCCTTGTCTCTTCGGTCGGTCGATTGTTGTGATAAAAAAAATCCAGAGTCGTCGTCTGGTTCAAAACCGCATCGTAAAGCCGACAGAACCGCCGGTATTCAAAACATCGTAATCAAAGACACTCTTGCTCGAGCGATTGGAAGCAAAGGTGAAGAGAGCGTTAGCTTCCATCCAGGAGGTAAAGCGATAGTGCAAGCCCACGCTCACCGCCTGACTGAAATCGTTGCGGCCGCCGCCATTATAGAAGAAGCCCCCAATTCGGTAGGCGAGCTCCGTGTCCAATTGCCGTGTGAGGGAGAGGTGATATGCGCCAAAGGCGCCAATCTGATCGCGCTGCGCCGAAAAAGGATCGGAAATTCCGACGGAACCTGACGCGCCCAGGGTGAAGGAATGAACGCGATTAATCGCGAATATTTTCTGCGCACCGAGGGTGAACTCGTGGTCCTGCAATAGCTCGCGACTATGCTTGTCGAGCAACTCCGTGAAATCGTATCGGGCAAAAATCGTCATGCCCCAGGCAGGCTGGGGGATCCAGTTGAAGCCGATGCCTGCGCTCAGATTTTCGAAGTCGAGCGATGATGTATCCACATAGCGAAACAAGGAGGCGCGCCCTCCGACCTGGATTTGCATCTGGGGGTTGATCGCATGGCTCCAGTTAACCCCCGCGCCCCCTACAAAAAGCCCGTCGGAGATCATATCGCGTCGCGTTAACGCCACATTGTTGGTGTAAAACATCGAAGCGTCGCCGCTGAGCGTAAACTCGCGCACTCGCTCCTGCGTTTTCAGCATTTGTTGGGCGCCGAAACTGTCGTCGTCGCTATTCCCGTTTGCGCCCCCGGGTAACGCCATTCCATCCGGGGTCATTCCGGTCGCATCTGGCCCGGTGGTCCGGTCGTAAAGACGGGATTGCTCGATTTGCGCATTCTGCGCCGACTGCGCGGAAGCCGCTCCAATCCCAACCAGCGCAAAACTGTATCCAAGGATCAGGGCACAAAGAAAATGAAGGTGGCGACAGCAGTCCACGCGAAATGCTTAGCAGGGGTCATGCCTCTCCCACTCGATAGGCATGCTTTCCGCTCCCCGAATGGGCGCCATGCCCGCCAAACGTCTCCGCATTTTAATCGGGCTGGCTGCCCTCTGCTTTTGCGCGCTCTATCAGCTCGCCGTTTCGGAGCCTCTCTTTTACTTCCAGCTCAATAATCTTTACCGCGACGCCATCGCGCGTGCCGGCCGGCTTGCTCCGGCCAACCCCAATCTCGTTTTTCTCGCGATCGACGCCGACTCTGTTTCCCTCGATGCCGCCACCGACACGCCAGACATGTACGGCATCAACGATCCAAACGGCCTCGAGGCGCGTGCCCTTGCGTTGATGATGCAGCGCTACCCATGGCCCCGCGAAATCTATGGCCTCATTCTGCAGCGATTGGTCGATGCCGGTGCCAGGGTCGTCATGTTTGATTTAACCTTCCCGACGGAGACAAGCGGGGACGGGTCCTTCCGTCTTGCCTTGGACCACTACCGGAACCACGTGGTCATCGGCAGTAATTTCGTGAACGCGAGTCGGGATCAGGACGATATGGTGGATGCAAGCTTGAGCCTGCCTGCTCAAACCCTCATTCCAGCGGCCTCCCCCCTGGACGATCGGGTCGCCTTTACCAATTTCTGGCCCGACATCGACAATGTCGTGCGCCGGGTCCCTTATCGAGTCACGGCTGAGCAAGTCCAAAGCGAGAATCCCCGCCCGGATTCGGAGCGCTTTCTCTCCCTCGCCGCGCGCGCTGCCATCAGAGCCGGATTTGCTGAATCCATCCCTTCCGATGTGAGACCGAGGACTTTTCGCTTCACCGGACCGCCCGGGAAAACCTTCCCTCCTCACTCTCTTTTTGAAATTTTCGTCCCCGATTACTGGAAGCATAATTACGGGGAGGGCAGTTTCTTCCGCGGTAAGACCGTCGTCATCGGCGCACACGGTGCCTGGCAGCATGACGTTCATCAGACGCCGTTTGGTTCGATGCCCGGTCCGGAGTTACATCTCAATGCCTTAAACGCTGCGCTGCATCACGAATTCATCGACGATGTGTCCGCCGCCACCGGAATATTCCTGACCGCTCTGAGCGCAATCCTCGCCGTCGGTCTCTCCGCTTTTCTCCGCTCGCCCTGGCTCCGTCTCGTTTTTCTCCTCGCCGCCAACGCGCTCATGGCCTGGGTTGCTCTTCTCGCCTTCAACCGCGCCTCGCTTTATCTCCCTCTCATTTGCCCCGTGGCCCAGCTGAACTTCACCGTTCTGTTCGGGCTCATGAGCGATTTCACTCTCGAGCGAATCGAAAAGCATCGGGTCCGGCGGACGCTGGAGCGCTATGTCTCGCGCGACGTCGTGGCCGAGATGCTGGATCAACCGAAGGCTTACGAGCAGTCGTTAGGCGGAGTGACCAGACCAGTCACGATTCTGTTCTCCGATATCCGGAGCTATTCCGCCGTGAGTGCGCGCCGTGAGCCCCACCTTCTCGTCCGGCAATTAAACGAATACCTGACCTCCATGGTGGAGTGCGTCTTTCGCACCGGGGGCACGCTCGACAAATTTATCGGCGACGCCGTCATGGCCGTCTGGGGAAATATCCGTGGTCGCGGGGCGGAGGAGGATGCTCTTAACGCCGTGCGAGCCGCGCGCGCCATGCAACAGGAATTGCTGCGACTGAATCAAATCTGGAAAGAGCGTGGCTGGCCGGAACTACGCGCCGGTATCGCCGTCCACCATGGCGAAGTCGTCGTCGGCAATGTGGGCTCTCCGCAACGCATGGAGTTCACCGTCATCGGCGACGCCGTCAATCTAACCTGGAAACTCCAGGAGATGACCAAGGAATTTGGCTGTCCCTTTATCATGAGCGAGCAGGTGCAGGCCCTTGTCCATGCCGAGTTTGATCTTCAGCCTCTCGGCTCAGCCAGCCTCCCTTCCCTGCAGCGTCCAATGCGGATTTATACCTTTTCGGAGTTAGCGGCCGCTCGTTCCGCCGCGCAGCCGATCCGTGAACAAGTCTTCGTCGGACCGGCCTCTTCGCTCGAGACACCTGCCGTTCGTTAGGTCACGACGATAGCCGATCGCCGCGCGCCGTTCACATCGCCACCGGCATCCCGTGCTGATTGATGCCGCCGGCATAGCGCACGCTCGCCAGAGTCGACCGAACCATCGCGATAATCTCATCGGGAGGCACGGGTTTGCGCAGGAAACCGGCCAGACCCGAGGTCCTCAGCCGATCGAGCCGCGCCTGCTGAATAAAACCGGTGCAAAGCAGGACCGGTATGTCGGGCCGGATTTCCCTTAAGCGCCCAAACGTTTCCTCCCCATCCATGAAGGGCATGGTGAGATCCAGGATGATGAGCGAAAAACCGTGCGGCCGCCGTCGGAATTGGTCGAGGCAATCGAAACCGGATTCCGCGGTGGAAACTTCAAAACCCGCGTCGCTCAAAACCCGCTTCATTAACGTCAAGGTCATTTGCTCGTCATCAACCAGGAGAATTCCCGGTTTGGACGAAGTGGGCTCGGTGACTTTCTTCGAGCGCATGAAGGGCGCCAATTCGGGATGGGTCGCATTGCGCTCGGAGGTTCCGCCCGCTTTTTCGGCCAGTTCGGCCGCCACTCTTTCAGCCCGGTCGATGCTTTCGTGCAACATCGCCAGATAACTTTGCGAATCCTGGTGATCCGGCCCCAGCATCGAACTCGCACCGGAGATGATCTGCAGAAGATTGTTCAATTCACTGGCCGCCTTCGAGACTTCGTTCGCGGACGGGCCTGAAGGATTTGAGGTGGAGTCGTTACTCATCGCCTTGTTCTTACAGCATGCCTAGTGCCTTGGCCCCACGCGCCGGAAGAAACCCGATGGGTCACCCAGAAAAGGCAACAACATCTCGGCATGGAGTTTAAGGCCACTAATAGCCTGGCGCCTGACTCAGCGGGTGCGTATTTGCCCCCTGACCGCCAAATGTGCCGGTGGTCGATGCGTTGCCGCCAAAGCCGGTATAATTGGGATTATTTGTGAAAACGTCCGCCGGCGCCGGGCCGTTGATCGTCACCACTTTGCCGTCGAAAATCGTGACGGTGTCACCAGCGATCACCTTCACGCTGTTGCCATTCAATGTAACGTTGTCGGTGAAATTGACCGTGCCGCTACTTCCGCCCGCATAAAGTTTGATCGTGGAATCGGCCGAGATCGTGCCGCCGCCGACGTTTAACGTTCCGTTTGTCCCCAGAGCGCCAATCTTAATGACGTTGCCATGCAATGTGGCATTGCTCAGATTGACCGATCCGGTCGCGCCATCATTCCGCATCTCAACGTCTCCGCGGTCGGCCTGAACGGTCCCGCCGATCACTTCGATATCCCCGCCGGAGGATTGAAAGGTGATCTTGCCGCCGCCTCCAGTCCCCGGGGCCGCAGCCATCAAGGCCAGCAACTGCGCGCTGCTCGTGATCGAGATGGCGATGCCCGATGTCTTGCGACTGTTGATGTCGATTTCGCCATGTCCGTGGTCCGAAGTGGTGTCCGAAACCTTCATCGAGGTGTTCACCGTCACCGAATCATTTGAATTTATCTTAACCGAGCCGACCCCGCGGTGTTGGGTGAAATCCTGAGACGTATTGATGACGATCGGCACGGACACGGGATGGCCGTCACTGCCGTAACTCTCCTCCGTATGCTCATTATGATCCGGCCCGCCATCTTGTTTGATCGTGGGGGCAGGGCCGATATCAGCCGTGTGAGGAGGAAGCGGCGGCGTAGTTTTGATGGCGCTGTTACGGTCACTCAAACTCGCCAGCAATTGTTCAGAAGCGAGCAGCACTTTTGTACCCTTGCCATCGATCAACAGATTCGTCTCAACGAGGTTCTTCCCCTTTTTCGCCTCGTCCTGAAGGGTCACTTCTTTCTCGATTAATGCCGCGCTGGGAAGGGCCGACCCTCTTCCTTTTTTTGTCCCCGGCATGTTCACCAGTTTGGACGTCTTTACCAGGTTCTTAAGATCGACCGTGACCGGATCTGGAATGCGCTTCGCGTCCGGCTTCATGATCACCATTTTTCCGGGCTGCAAAACCAGGGAATCCCCCAGGGGTCCGTTCACCGAAAGCCGCAGACTGCCTTCCAGCACAATGACCTTGATACTCTGCCTGGGCTGATGCTCGATCATGATGGTCGTGCCCGTGATTGACGCCGTCACGGCGGCGGTGTGAATCTGGGCTCCGCCCAAACCTTTCGGCACTTGCAGCAGCAAGGTCCCTCTTTCGAGAGTGATTTCGCGCGTCCCGCTCCGAAAGCGAAAGTAGCTCTCTGGCCCAATGCGGGAGAGGGTATCGTCCTGGAAGAGGAGTTCTGATCGGGATTTTATGCCGGTCCGCAGCCCCACGTCTCCCTGCACAACATCTTTCTGCTTAGCCGGATGCGTGGTTCCGGTCGGCTCCACCAGGCGAACGTCATTAATGACGCGAGTAACGTGAGCCTCGTTCAAAGTGCCGGCGTGCAGTTCTGTTGCCAAACAGGCGACGACCAAGAGGGAGAAAGGGAGGAGGGTTCTGGGCGCCATAGATTTGAGAACGAACAAGCAGCGTCCATGCCGTTAGGCTGCCGGAGCCGGTTTCTTGAGGACATAAGGCAAGATCCCCGAACCAGGAGGTTCAAATGCGTCGTGTCGGCCAGCCGGAGCCCCCAAAAGGGCGTTAGCAAAATCCCCTGACCGGGCCTATATTTCGGGCTCCTCTTATGAATGAATTGAGCATCGACAATCTGCACGTGAACATCGCCGGCAAGGAGATCGTTCGCGGCCTTACGCTGCATATTCCCCGAGGCGAAGTTCATGCCATCATGGGTCCCAATGGTTCCGGGAAAAGCACGCTGGCCAAGGTGCTGGCCGGTCATCCCGACTACGAAGTGACCCAGGGCAGGGTTCTGATGGATGGAGAAAGCATTTTGGAGATGGAACCGGATGACCGGGCGCGACGCGGGCTCTTCCTGGCTTTCCAATACCCGAGCGAAATCCCGGGCGTCACCATTGCCAACTTTCTCCGGGCCGCCGTCCAGGCACGCATGCCGGAAGGCGAGGAACTGGAGGCAACCGACTACTACGCCAGACTTTACGAGAAAATGGAGCTCCTGGGAATGGATCGCTCGTTTACTTCACGCTCGGTCAACGAAGGATTCTCCGGGGGTGAGAAAAAGCGCAATGAGATCCTGCAGTTGGCCATGCTCGACTCTAAATATGCCGTGCTCGACGAAACCGACAGCGGTCTCGACATTGACGCGCTCAAGACGGTTTCGCACGGGGTCAATTCATTGCGCGGCCCCAATATTGGAATACTTTTGATTACGCACTATCAGCGTCTCCTGAATTATATCGTGCCCGATCATGTCCACGTCATGGTTTCGGGGCGGATCGTGCGCAGCGGCCGCCGCGAATTGGCCCTCGAGTTGGAGGAGCGCGGTTATGACTGGGCGCGCGAGGATGCAGGTGAGGCGGTGCTGAACCGGTAAATTACAAATGAAAACTGAAACTTCGGCGGTCGATATCGATCGCAACCTTGGCGACTTCGCCTATCCGGAAACGCACAAGCACGATGCCGGGGTGGGCCTGACAGAAAAGACCATCCACTTCATCTCCGATATCAAGAGTGACCCCGACTGGGTCCGCGACTTCCGCCTCAAGGCTTACCAAACCTTTATGAGTAAGCCGATGCCCACGCATTGGGCGAGCAAGGATCTGGAGGCGATCGATTTCGACAAGATTCGTTATTACCTGAGCGGCGGAATACAACCGAAACGGAGCTGGGACGACGTGCCCGATGATGTTAAGCGCACCTTCGAGCGCCTCGGAATTCCAGAGCAGGAACGCAAATTTCTGGCCGGCGTGGAAGCGCAGTTCGACAGCGAAGCCGTTTATTCGAACATCAAGAAGGCGGTCGGCGAACAGGGTGTCATCTTTGTCGGATCGACCGATGGCTTGAAGGAACACCCGGAGATCTTCCGGAAATGGTTCGGCAAAGTCATTCCCACCGGCGACAACAAGTTCAGCGCCCTGAACTCAGCCGTCTTTAGCGGCGGCTCATTCATCTATGTGCCGCCCGGCGTGAAGGTAAAACATCCGCTCCAGGCTTACTTCCGCATCAACGCCGAAAACTTCGGCCAGTTCGAGCGCACTCTCATCATTGTCGATGAAGGGGCTGAGCTGACTTACATGGAAGGTTGCACCGCGCCCAAGTTCAACACCGCTACGCTGCACAGCGCCGTGGTCGAGCTCGTGGCCATGAAAGGCGCTAAGATCCAGTACATCACCGTCCAGAACTGGTCGGCCAACGTCTTTAATCTTGTCACAAAACGGGGCCTGGCGCACGAGGATGCCGAGATCAAGTGGATCGATTGCAACATCGGATCCCGCCTGACCATGAAATATCCCGGCGTCATTATGAAGGGTCGCAAAGCGCGCGGCGAAGTCCTCTCCATCGCTCTGGCTAACGACGGCCAGCATCAGGATACCGGCGCCAAAATGGTGCATGCCGCCGACGAAACAACCAGCAACATCATCTCCAAGTCCATCTCCATCGGAAGCGGGCGTGCCAGTTATCGCGGCCTCGTGCAGGTTCCCAGGCATCTGAAAAACTGCAGGAACAACACGGAGTGCGACGCGTTGCTCATTAACTCGACCAGCCGGACCGACACCTATCCCGCCATCACTGTGCGTGGCACGGGCAATTCCGTGCAGCACGAGGCCAGTGTCAGTCAGGTGAGCGCCGAACAGATTTTTTACATGCAACAGCGGGGCTTGAGCGAAGCGCAGGCCATGAGTTTGAGCGTGAACGGGTTCGTAAACGATCTCGTCCGCCAATTCCCCATGGAATATAGCGTCGAACTCAAACGTCTTATCGAGCTCGAGATGGAAGGCTCGGTCGGATAAATTTCCCTAACGAAATAAAGTGTCACGGCGGTCTGGCGACCGCCGTTCGCGTCTCACATCAACAATGCCACACGACTCCGTAGTCATGGATCAGGCGACCGTCGCTGGCTCAGCGCCCGGTTCGCGCGCGCTCCTCGCCGGGCCTGTTGATGATTCGACTTTTCCTGGCTGGTTTCGCGAGCAGCAGTTGCGCGCCTGGCAGCAATTCGAAGGCATGCCCATGCCCGTCCGAAAGAACCCCGCGTGGCGATTCTCCAGTGTCGACCGACTCGATTTTTCTCCTTATCAGCGCGCCGCGCCCCTCAGCTCTGCGGAGCGCTCCGCTGTTCTTGAGCAATCGCGGGGACTCGACCAGGTTTCCGCACGTCTCATTTTCGCCGACGACCAGCTCGTTCATCGCGACGAGTTACCCGATAAATTGCGCGAACGCGGCGTTATCTTCCAGCCGCTCGAGCGTGCCATGGTCGAGCATGCCGAACTCTTCCGTAAATATTTTATGTCGCAGCCGGCCACCCTCGGTTCCGCCAAATTTTCCGCTCTGCACCAGGCTTTCGTTTCTTCCGGAACCTTCCTTTTTGTCCCGCGCGGGGTCGAGATCGATCAGCCTATCGAAATTTTTCACTGGCTCTGCGGTGAAAACGCCGCCGTCTTCCCCCACCTGCTTCTGGTCACAGATGAACTCGCCAAAATCACGGTGATCGAACATTTTCGATCGCTCGTCCCGACCGCGCCCGGTTTTGCTTGTGGCGTCAACGATCTGATTGCCGGCCCCGGCGCCAAAGTCACCTACGTCTGCGCCCAGAGTTGGGGCGATCAGGTTCGCGCCCTGCAGATGAACGCGACTCTGGTTGATCACGATGCGTCCGCTTTGAGCCTGAACGCCAACCTCGGCGCCAACTACTCACGATTCGAAGGTTTGAGTCGCCTCATCGGAGAAGGGTCGCGCAGTGATTTGCTTGCCGTCGCCATCGCCGATGGCGATCAGGAATTCGATGCGCGCACCTTGCAGGATCACGCTTCTCC
>Ga0193751_1001572_pt1 | contig 14497 bp, 16 predicted proteins | sample L1c2metaG_FD_143050 | JGI IMG/M metagenome (GOLD analysis project Ga0193751, IMG submission 143050) | Soil microbial communities from a riparian zone of the East river system, Colorado, United States - L1c2 | ecosystem: Environmental > Terrestrial > Soil > Riparian zone | place: USA: East River... | reverse complement strand
TCGATTTATCGATTGCGCTTGGGATGATCGCGGTGACCGAAGAACTGGATAGCTCGCCCTTCGAAAATTTTAGCTTCGTAGGTGAACTCGCTTTGAACGGTGCGGTGCGCGCTGTGAAAGGCGTCTTGCCGGTTGCGTTGGAAGCGCGGCGTCGCGGCAAACGGGCGTTGTTTGTGCCGGAAGCCAACGCGCTCGAAGCGGCCATGGTTGATAAGATCGACATCTACGGCGTGCAAAATCTGAGACAAACCTTTGATTTTTTGCGCGGCGAAACTGCGCTCCTGCCCACGCGCGCCGATCTCACAGGTTTTTTCGCCACGCACCAAAACTACGATGTCGATTTTAGCGATGTAAAAGGCCAGGGCCATGTTAAGCGGGCCATCGAAGTCGCCGTGGCCGGTGGTCACAATGTCCTCATGATTGGACCTCCCGGCTCCGGCAAATCGATGCTTTCGAAACGCATCCCCACGATCATTCCGCCGATGTCGCTGGAGGAAGCGATTGAGACGACGAAGATTCATAGCATCGCTGGCTTACTGAATGGTGAGCGCTCCTTCGTTGCCACAAGGCCATTCCGCTCGCCGCACCACACCATCAGCGATATCGGTTTGCTTGGCGGCGGCGCATTTCCAAATCCGGGCGAAGTAAGTGTGGCGCACAATGGCGTTCTCTTTCTCGATGAGCTGCCTGAGTTCAAACGATCGGCATTGGAAGTGATGCGCCAGCCGATCGAAGACGGGAAGGTGACAATTTCACGCGCCGCCGGCAGCCTCACGTTTCCAGCCGAGTTCATGCTGGTGGCGGCGATGAACCCCTGCCCATGCGGATATTTTGGCGATTTAAAACGCGAATGCCGTTGCGGCCCCGTTCAGGTGCAGCGCTATCGTCAACGCATTTCCGGACCGCTGCTCGATCGGATCGACCTGCACATCGAAGTCCCGGCAGTCGAGTACCGCGACGTCGCGAGCGAGCGCCCGGAAGAAAGTTCGACATCGATCCGCGAACGCGTCGGTCGCGCGCGCCAGAAACAGCAGCAACGATTTGCGCGCGATCCCAAAACCAACTGCAACGCGCGCATGACCACGCGTCACCTCAAGCAACACTGCAAGCTCAGCCAGGACTCGCAGGAACTCATTCGCGTCGCGATGCAAGAATTGAACCTCAGCGCCCGCGCTTACGATCGCATCCTGAAAGTTTCGCGCACCATCGCCGATCTCGATGACAAGATCGACATCTCACCCGAGCATGTGAGCGAAGCGATCCAATATCGCACTTTCGACCGCACGTTATGGGTCTGAGACGCCCGCGCACAACAGACTGACTTCCTTTTCGCGGCGGCGCGTAATTAACACAATGCTGAAAATGCCTTAGCAAGAAAACTCCTCGTGTGGCGACAAATTTTGAATCCATTCAGCGGCTACGATGCATCTCACGGGAAACAACACCTATTGAGAATTATGAAACCAACATCTTTAATGCTCCGCAAAAATCGCCGCTCGCCGATGACGGATTACAATTATCATTCTGTTGCGCTGGAAAGTTTTAACAGTAACTGTGCGCGGCTCTCAGCGCGGTCGCTCTGGGATATCAGCCGCAACTATTTCAAAAACGAGGCGCGTTACGATTTTCTGGGCGAAGCCGGGCTCTTTGCGGTAATCGTTTTGACCGCGTTTCTTCCCTTGATTAACAACGTACATGCTCTGGTAGAGTTTGTTCGTGCGATCGGCAACTTTTAATCAGCAGAGCTTTCGCCTGATATTCGTCGCATATTCGTTGTCACTTATCGGCTGCGGACCTGCGAATGACCGCGTTCTGGAGGAGACGGTCGAGCAATCTTATAAGATCGAACCGAACACCAGTGTAAGCATCAAAAACGTTGATGGTTCGATTCAGGTTTACGGTTCACCTGCACACGAAATGACGTTGCAGGCGATCAAGAGAGCTTATTCGGCCAAGCGGCTGAAGCAGATCGCGGTCGATGTTTCTGTGCAGCCAGGCACAGTTGCAATCGAAACAACTTTTCCTAGAGAACCGACGTGGGGTCTGCGTGACCGGTCCGGGACGGTCGATTACACAATCGTCGTTCCCGATACCGCCAGCATATCGCGATTGGAATTAGCTAATGGCGAAGTTTCGGTCGAGGAAATGCGTGGACAAAGCGTCCAAGCCCGCTTGGGAACTGGCCAGCTCTTCGCTCACAACTGCTTCAGTAATGTGGATGTCGCGGTGGGCCGCGGCACCCTTAGTTTGGCTTATGAATGGTGGGAGCCACGCAAATTTTCCGTCCAAACGAAGATCGCCGATGGAAATGCGTGGGCCTTCCTTCCGAGTGACGCCGCTTTCCATCTGATTGCGGAAACGGTCCACGGAAGAATTGCGAGCGACTTCACCGCCGTGGGAGCGCACCGCGCGCAAGCGATGACCAAAGCCGATGTATTGGTCAACGGCGGCGGCGAAACTGAAGTCAGAATGCGCGCGACCGAAGGCAACATCAAAGTTGTGGAGCAAAACCCCTGACGCTGGTTGCGCCCAAAAGCTCAGAATTTAGAATAATCGCAAATGCCATCTTTCGACATCGTCTCCGAAGTAGACAAGCAGGAGCTCGATAACGCGCTTAATCAGGCGCGCAAAGAGCTCGCTACCCGTTTTGATTTCAAGGGTACAGCGGCTGAAATTCTCGCCGACAAAGACAAAATTACGCTGACCGCCGAAGACGCCGCCCGGCTGCGAGGATTGCGTGAAATAGTCATCGGCAAACTTTCCAAACGCGGCGTGGATCTTCGCAACATCGAACAGGTTGAGCCTGCGATCTCATCTGTCGGGCATGCGCGCCAAGAATTAAAAATCCAGCAAGGGTTCGAAGGAAACAAAGCCAAGGAAATCATTCAGGCGATCAAATCACAGGGATTCAAAGTGCAGAGCCAATTGCAAGATCGACAAGTTCGCGTCACTGGAAAAAAGAAAGACGACTTGCAAGCTGTGATTCAATTCGTGCGCAGTCGCGACTTCGGCGTCGCCACCAATTTCAAAAATCTTCGGGATTAACGGAAGGACGACCTTCGTCTCGTTCGTGTTCTTGCGAGGATGGCCAAGGAGGCCAAAGCATAGCGCGTGCCAGATGCTTATTATTCTGATGTTATCACGAAAATAAAGTCAAAATAATTACGGCCAAGGCAGATATGTTCAAGCGAACTGTAGGTGAAGAAAGTGAGACATTTACATGAAAGAAGAAACGAAGTTCCAGTTTTTACCGCGTCGATTTTCCAGGCTCGTCGTGGTTAGTACATTCCTGGCGGCGGCAATGACGTTCGTTGCCAGCAACAGCTTGGCCCAGCAGTCTTTTCTCACGTATTCGGCAAACGCTTACGGAACCTATGCTTTCGTTGGGAGCACGGTCGTTGTCGGCAAGACTGCTCCCGTCAGCGTCGGCCCGGGTTGTGGAACAGCACAAGTTGGCCTGACGGTTAACGGAACTGCAGGTTCGCTCAATGCTCCACCTAATGCCGTGACAGGCTCAGTCAACACCAGCGCCGCCACTGCCCTCAACAGTGCGACCGGCACTTCGGATGTCCATGACGTCAATCTGCTGGTTGGCATGATCCTCGGCAGCGAGGTCAAGGCAGTCAGCACTACCTTTAAAGATAATACAGGGCTCCATGTGAGTGCGACGGGTTCGAAGCTTGTCGGTCTTGTCGTCGCTGGCATGCCCATAAGCTCTGTCCCTGCTCCGAATACAACAATTAATCTGCTTGGAGTCGGAAAGGTGGTGCTGAACGAACAAATCGTGACCGGCACTTCCACCACCAAGGGACTGACGGTGAACATGATTCACGTCTACGTCACCCAGTCTAATGTGCTGGGCATCGCAGTAGGAACACAGATCATCGTGGCCGACGCACACAGTGGTCTTAGTCAAATTGGCGGCCCTGCTTCGCTGGATGGAAACGCTTTCGGAACGCAGGTGACCGGCACACTCATTAAGTCCAGCCCCACCGCGCCGGTTGGCGTTGGCTGCCAGGGGAACAGTCTGATAACCGCCAGTCAACTCGGCATAAATCTGCCACTTAACCTCTTGAGTACTGGGACCATCTCCGATACGGCGCAAGGCAGCGTGGCCTCTGGAAAATCGAGCTCGCAGACCACTGCTTCCATTCAAACAGCGAACTTGCTCAACGGAATCGTTCAAGCCAGCGTGATACACGCCCAAGCCAATGCGTCGACCACGAATGGCATGACGTTCAACTTCAGTACTTCGGGTTCGTCATTCGGCAGTCTGTCGGTTTCGGGTTTCCCCGGGATTACAGCTAGCGTCTCAGCGAACACCCAAGTGACCCTGGCGGGAATCGGCACGCTCTACCTGAAGCGCGTGATCCAGACCTCGAACAGCGTCCAGATCCGGATGATTGAGCTTGTTTTGACCTCAAGCTATATGGGGCTACCGACTGGCACCCACATATACGTCGGCGTCGCGTCGGCGTCGTTGCACAGTCCTGCGCACCCGTAACAAAGAAGGACAAAGCCGGAGCCCAACGCTCCGGCTTTGTTAATTGAAGCTGGCACGGCCCGCACTCAAGTCGAATGGGAAGCATTCTGCTTTCCCTAGAGAATCATCCGCCCTGCACCGGGGGCATGATTGAAATTACATCGCCCGGCTTTAGTTGATAATTGCGATCGACAAACTCTACGCCTGCACCGATGAGGATGCTTTTGTCCCGCGGGCGCAAGGCCGGTGTTTGCTCATAAATTTTTGCCAGTAGATCCCCCACCGTAGCTTTGTCCGGAAGATCGACATTCAATTCCGGCGCGCCGACCAGATCGCGCAACTGCGCATAAAATTGGACGCGAATGTTCATCGACAATTAGCTTGGTTGCGCGACTAATTCTTTCCGCAACACCTCGATATAGGGAAGGTTGCGATACCGTTCCATGAAATCGAGCCCGTAACTACCACAAACTCGTCTTCAATTTCGAACCCGACGTAATCGGCATCAACGTACCGTGCGCGTTCCTTCTTTTTGCTGAACAAAACGCAAACTCGAGTGGTGCTCCTCAACGGAAGCCGGACCCGCCGCAGCAAGTCCGCCGTGAAAATCAAGCTCCCATTCAAGATGGCGATCACCGTCAGATCGCGATCGCGATAGTCGTTCGAGATTTGGGCCGCGATCTTATCAAGTCGCCGTTGAATTGTCGGCTCGTCAAACAAAATACGTTCCAGATCGCTTCGCATCACCGATTCATTAACTCACCAGCCAGTGCAAAGATCAATGCGCCACCATTTTTGGTCCGTGTTATTTTTACATCCGCAAACCTTATGCGTATCCACCACGAGCAGTTTGAAGTCCGCACCAATGGCAAGGGAACGTATGAAATCACCGATAATATCCAGGAAAAGATCGACAAATGCGGTTTGCGCAGCGGGACGGTCACAGTCTTTGTTCAGCACACCAGTTGCAGTGTGATTGTTATGGAAAATGCCGATCCAACCGCGCGGCGCGACCTCGAGGAATTCTTCAACCGTCTCGTCCCAGAAGATGCCGATTATTTTACGCACGGCTCGGAAGGCAGCGATGACATGCCTTCCCACATCCGCATGGTTTTGACGCGAACGAGCGAGACGATCCCGATTGTGGATGGAAAAATGCAGCTCGGAACCTGGCAGGGAATTTTTCTCTTCGAACACCGCGACGCCCCGCATCGACGGAGGATTTCGCTCACAATTATAGGCGAATAACTGGCTGTAGCGGCGGTCTATGACGGTCGCATTTCGATTCCAGCACTCATAGGGCGCCGCTCCAAATAAATCGCGTCCACCAGCCGCAATGATTTCTCGTTAGGGAGTAGCGATTGCTCCATTTGATTCATCACGTAAACAAACGCGATTTTGTTTTCCGGATCAGCAAAGGCGTGGCTTCCGCCTGCACCGGGGTGCCCAAATGAAGATGTCAATCCATTCGACTGACGCCCAGGACAGCTTCTTCCGAAGATGCGCCGCATTGATTGTTGCGAATCTTTCATGAAGCCGGCAGAAAATGCAGTTGGTATTTGAAAGACGCGATCGATCCCAGCAATGAGCGTGGTCGTCATCCAAAGCAAAGTTTCGTGCGAAAAGAATTGCCGATCTTCCGATGCACCGCCGTTTGCGAGCATCGCGTAAAATTTCGCCAGCGAAGATGCACTGCCGATTCCGCCAAAGGAAACAATCGGCTGCGCACGCACTGAGACGTTGTTCATCGCGTTGACGGCGTGCAATCCATAGGGAGAAGTGAATGTCTTGGCGGCGTACATCGTTGCCACGCGAGGATTCTCTCTTTCGGGCAAACCAATCCAAAGATCGAGTTTGAGAGGTTCTCCGAAAACCTCTCGCCAGTATTTTGCCAGCGGTTCCCCAGCGATGCGGCGCACGAGTTCATCGAGGAGAAAGCCAAAGGTGCGCGCGTGATAACCATGCGCGGTTCCGGGCGGCCACAACGGCGCTTGCGCTTCAAGCGCGCGAATGACTGCACCATAGTCGAGGACATCGACTCGCCGATCGAGCGCGCAAAGTCCGGCCTGATGCGACAGCAGTTGCGCGAGCGTGATTTTTTCTTTGCCGGCTTGCGCAAACTCCGGCCAGAACTCAGCCACCCGTTGGTTGATGTCGATCTTGTGCTCTTGCAAGACATGCAACACACACGCGCTGCCGATTCCTTTCGTTGCCGACCAAATGAGAACTATGGTATCTGGCGTCCACAGATCCTCGCGACGCGCGTCGCGAAAGCCGCCGCAAAGATCGACAACTGATTCCCCATTTTGCCAAATGGAAACGGCAGCGCCTAATTCCCCGAAGCGCGTAAAGTTCTCTTCAAAAAGTGGCGCGATTCGGTTTTTCAGTTCCTCCGCGTCCAATTTCATCGTGGAATTTTGGAGGGACGGCCTCCGTGTCCTCCGATTTTTGCTACAGCAAGAGCGATTCGAGCTCGTCCAGACGTCGCTCAAATAATTGAAGCGCGCGCTCGATCGGTGCCGCTGTTGCCATGTCCACGCCAGCGGTGTTGAGCGCTTCGAGCGGGAACTTCGAGCCGCCGGAGCGCAGGAAGTTTAGATACGCATCTACGCTGCCGGATTCGCCGGAGAGAACCCGTTCTGAAAGCGCAACAGCGGCGGAAATCCCGGTAGCATATTTATAAACATAGAATGCGCTGTAGAAGTGCGGAATGCGGAGACATTCCAGGTCGAGTTGCGGATCGAGAACAAAATTTTCCGCGAAGTAGATCTCGAGAAGTTTGCGGTACTGCGATTTGAAAACGTCGAGCGTAAGCGCGTCGTCGCTTTCCTCGATCAGGTGGATGATCTTCTCAAACTCGGCGAACATTGTCTGCCGAAACAGCGTGCCGCGAAGATCGTCGATCTGCCGGTTGATGATATAAGCGCGCATCTTCGGATCGTTCGTCTGCTCGAGCAGATGATTGGTGAGCAATTCTTCGTTAAATGTCGATGCGACCTCCGCCAGAAAGATCGGGTACTCGTAATCCTGAAAGCGCTGCGATTCTTGAGAAAACCAGGTGTGCATCGAGTGGCCGGCTTCGTGCGCCAGCGTATAAACGTCGGCGAAGACGTCGTCCTTGTAGTTCATGAGGATGTAGGGCGACGCGCCATAGCTTCCGGATGAAAATGCGCCGCTGCGTTTGCCTTTTGTTTCATATCGGTCGCACCAGCGCCCCCGCAGCCCTTCGGCCAGAACATCGACATATTCTTTTCCGAGCGGTGCAAGCGCGGCGAGCACGTGCTCGACGGCTCGATCAAAAGTGACGCGTGTTTCAACTTCCGGAACGAGCGGCGCGTAAGTGTCGTAATGATGTAACTCGGCCAAACCGAGCACGTGTCGGCGCAATTCGAAGTAGCGAAAAAGCGGCTTCAGGTTCGCGCGGACGGAGGCGATCAATCCGCCGTAAACGGCAATTGGGACGTCGTCAGGGAACAGGGCCGCTTCCAAGGCGGATGAATAATGTCGGGCGCGAGCGCGAAAAATGTCCGCTTTGACCGAGTAAGCCAGCGACGCGGCTAGCGTGTATTGGTGGTCTTGGAATTCCGCGTAGAACTGGTGAAAGGCGCGCCTGCGCAATTCGGGATCACGTTTTACCAAGAAAGAACTGAAGGAACTTTGCGTTAATGCTTTCTCGCGCCCGGTTTCATCGGTTAACACGCCAAACTTCATGTCCACATCGGTGAGTTGCGAGAATGTGTCGTCGTAGCCGCTGAGCGCGACCTTTCCTAATGCGAGAATGCGTTCCTCCGGCTCGGAGAGCACGTGAGGCTTCAGCCGCCGAATTTTGTGCAGCTTGATCCGCCAGTCGGCCAGTGACGGATCGACGATGAACGTTGCAAAAATCTCATCGCCGATCGCCTGGATTTCTGGGACAACGAACGCCCCAGCTTCAGCGATCTTCGTCATCAGATTTTGGATCTGCCCAATCCGCGCGAGGTATTCGTTGTTCGCGCTGTCCTCCGCTAGTTGTAGGGACGCGAAGTGATAAAGACGCTCGAGTTTTAGCTCGAGCGCCTTCTCAAATTCCAAGCAATCAGCCAGATTCTTCGCCGACTCGCCGAGTTTCCCCTTCCACTCTTTGAGGCGCGGATAGGTTTTTTGGACCCAGATAAAATCTTCCCGCCACTTTCCCGCGTCAGCGAAAAGACCCGTCAGATCCCACTTATCCGATTCGGGAATTTCAGAGCGTGTTCGTATTTTTGATTCATCCATCAAGGAATTCGCACGTTGGATTGCGTACTGAGGCGAGTCAATTTCGGCACGTCTCCTTCGACTTCGCTCAGGACAAGCTCTGGTCGCACTCTGCCAATGCGGCAATCGCTGGATGGCGCGCGACTTGGCGCATTGCGAGTTCAGTCAGTTGCTTGCCAGGCGAGATTTTGTGCCACGGCGACGCGCCGGACGGATGCGGCAGCGGGATTAGATCAAAAGTGTGTCCAGCGCGACGAACGCGGAATTTACGGCCCATCACTTTTTCTAACTTTGTGCACTCGATGAACTGCGCAATCGCTAAGCGTCCGACCGGAATAATGAGGCGCGGTCGCAAGATTTCGATCTCTTCATCCATCCACGAGGAGCAATTTCGAATTTCATCCGGCGCAGGCACGCGATCACCGCCGGGCACAGTTTTGCCGGGAAAACATCGGCAAACTGCCGCAAAATAGATTTTCGATCTGATAGTTAATTCCGCGAGACCACAGAATTTTTCGAACCACTGGAAGAGCGTGCGTCCGGCGGTGTGCGCGAATGGTTTTTGCAGAACCGGCTCTCTTGGGCCAGGCGCCTGGCCAATTAGCATGACATTACTAACAACAGCGCCACCTGAAACCGGCGTCGAGTGCATGCGTGGGCAACGCCGGCATTTCGCGAGACGAATAACGTGATCCTCGAGATGGGCCTGAATACGCGAACGGGCGACCATTTGGAAGGATGGTCAGCGCCGGAAGATCGACAATAACAAACTCAGCAGAATACTGAGAATGATGCAGGTGACGATCGGGAAATAAAAGGCGGAATGCTCGCGCTCGATCCGGATGTCCCCGGGTAAACGCCCCAGCCATTTTGGCGCAAATCCGGCCCATAGCGCGAGACCAGCCACAACAATCACGCCCCCAAGTATCATCAAAAATTTCCCCATTTCCCGCATCGCCACAGTTTCTTCGACAATTTAATTGAGGGCAAATGGAAGCGGATAGTTGCGCCGCGCGAGTCGTGCGAGAGATTCAAAGGCGATGCCGGTGCAGTTTAGAGATTATTACGAAACGTTGGGCGTGTCGAAGACAGCGAGCGAAGACGAAATTCGCACTGCCTTTCGCAAGCTGGCCCGGAAGCATCATCCCGATGTCGCGAAGGACAAAGCGGCTGCCGAGGAAAAGTTCAAGCAGATCAATGAGGCGTATGAGGTCCTGAGCGATCCGGAAAAGCGAAAGAAATACGATCAGCTTGGCGCGGATTGGAATCAACCGGGTGGATTTCAGCCGCCGCCGGGATGGGGCGCACAGCAGCCCGGCGGCGGATTTTATCAATACGGAGGTACCGATGGCGGGGTCGAATTCGAATTTGGCGGAACCGGTTTTAGCGATTTCTTCGAGGCGTTTTTCGGCGGCGGTCGAGGCCGATCGGCTTTCGGCGGGTTCGGCGGACGTCCGGCGACAGCCGAACGCGGGAGCGATGTCGAAGCGGACATCATGGTCACACTCGAAGAAGCGCTCCACGGATCGACAAGGACGGTTTCGCTACGCCGCGCGGGTTCAAACAAAGTGGAAACCTACCAAGTCAGAATCCCGCGCGGCGTGCATGAAGGGCAACGCATTCGGCTCGCCGGCCAAGGGGAAGCGGGAGCACGCGGCGGGAAAAGCGGCGATTTATTTTTGCGAGTGCGTTTGGCTCGACATCCCGATTTCACGGTTGAAGGAAGCGATCTCATTCACGAAGTGAAGATTGCACCATGGCAGGCGGTGCTTGGAACCGAACTGCGCGTGCCAACGCTCGAAAAAACTGTGCGTTTGAAAGTCCCACCAGGGACGCAGGGCGGACAACGCTTTCGTTTGCGCGGACTAGGGCTTCCGGGAATTTCCGGCAACCGCGGCGATCTTTACGTGGTCGTCCAAATGAATGTTCCGAAAAAAATAACCGAGCGGGAGCGGGAAATTTGGAGCGAACTGGCCAAACTGCACGGCGGTTAAGATCGACATCTTCTTCTCGGGGGTCGTAATGAGGACCTGTCTTTGTCATTCCGAGCGGAGTCGAGGAATCTCTCATTGCTGATATGGGATCCAGCGCATGAATAGCGAATTGAAAATCAGACGGTAAGATGTCTCGGCTTCGCTCGACAAGGAAGTAGTTCTCCTCGACAGGTGCACCCCACTTGGACTAACAACATCAGGACATGAAAATTTCGCTGGGCACGGATCACGCCGGATTTCGCTACAAAGAAAAAGTGAAAGAATTGCTCGGCACGCTCGGTCACGAGGTGAAAGATTTCGGAACCTTTAGTGAGGAACCGGTCGATTACCCGCTCTTTATTCGCCCGGCCGCGGAAGCAGTCGCACGTGGCGAATGCGAACGTGGCATTGTGTTCGGCGGCTCGGGCAACGGCGAAGCGATGGTAGCGAACAAGGTTCATGGCGTGCGTTGCGCGCTTTGCTGGAATGAAGAATCGGCCAGGCTTTCCCGCCAACATAATGATGCGAATGTTCTCTCGATCGGAGAGCGCATGATTCCCGAGGATCTCGCGCTAAAGATTGTACGGATCTGGCTGGAAACAGGTTTCGATGGCGGCCGGCACCAGAGGCGCGTGGCACAGCTAAACGCGATGTGACCGGTCAAACCAATCGATCGAGACAGACCGCGACCAGAAACACAGCGCTGACAAATGCATTGCTCTCGAAAAATGCGCGATTGATTCCAGCCAGATCGAGTTTGCTCGTGAGTTTGTGCTCGTAAAAAAGCGCCGCAGCAACGAGCGGCATCCCACAATAATAAAACAAGCCGAGCGAGGCGGCGATGCCAAATGCGATTAGCGCGGCAAACATTCCAAGGTGCAGTAATTGGGCCAACCGGAGACTGCGCGCGATCCCAAGTTTTACGACAAGCGACCGAATGCCTTCGCGACGATCGAAATCATAATCCTGTATCGCGTAAATCAGATCAAATCCAGCGACCCAGCAGATCACGCCGGCTCCAAGCACCAGCGGCGCAAGATCGACATGTCCGGTTTGCGCAATCCAGGCGCCGAGCGGCCCAATTGCCAGCGCCAGTCCGAGAAAGAAGTGGGTCGCGCTCGTGAACCGCTTCGTGAGCGAATAGAAAAAAATCAAGGCGAGCGCAACCGGCGCGAGCATCAACGTCAGTCGATTGATCGCCGCCGTTGCGAAAACAAATCCAGCGGAACTTAAAGTCAGCAAAATGAGGGCCGCCGATTTCGAAACGAGCAGGTGACGCGTGGCGGTGCGCGGATTGCGCTGATCGAGCGACCAATCGACAAGGCGATTGAAGAGCATCGCTGCCGTCCGTGCGAGGACCATGCAGATCACGACCAGCGACAGCGTACGCAACGAGGGCCGGCCATTCGCAGCTACCACAAACGCGCCGAGGGCAAATGGGAGCGCAAAAACCGTGTGGGAAAAACGAATCAGCCGGAGAAATCTTGTCACCGGCCCACCAAGGCCGCTCGCCTCACCTTCTCGATCCTTAGCGTCCACAGCGATTGAAATTTCAAGCCTCGCTGTCTAGCAATGCCTGCAACCGGTCGCTCGCCCCGGACAGGATCGGCGAGCCATGCGCGAAAAGAATTCGATCAGCTTTGTACCTAAGAAGTTTTCGTAACGAACGCCTCATTTCGTTTTCATTCGAGCAATACTTTGCGGGCAGAAAAGTAAACCCATACGGCTCAAAGTTAATCAGGGCATCGCCAACGATCAGCGTCCCGCCGCTTGGCGCGTAATGTAGAACGATTTCGCCAGCTGCTGCGCCCTCGATGCCACTCAGAAGCAGGCCGTCACAAATCTCGTCACCATCTGCAACTTTCCTGAATTGGCGCGGCATCTTATCCGAGAATATTTCGCAGCGCGCAAAGACCGGAATCGAGAACTGCTCGGCAAACTGAGCAGAAGCACGACGGTGATTGGAATTTGTCACAATAATTCCGGAAACACGGCCGGAGCCGACAAGTTCGTCAAGTGTTTCGCTCTGCAACGGAATTGGATCAATAAGATAAGCGCCGCGGGGAGTCAGGACGCAAGTGGAGTAAAGGTCCGCTTTAACGGCAGGATCATAACCGTGCCAAAGAGCGAGGTGTGGGGCGATTCGGTCGAAATCGGACGCTGGACTCACGGCGAAACCCTCACCCTTCTGGATTTACCGGAAAGTGTTTGTTCTTGAGGTCTTCTGGGACGCGCTTTGTTTGTTCCATCTCAATCTTGTCCGTGGCAGTATTCAACGCATCGTAGGCTTCGCGGCTTTTTGCTGCCCGGCACAGGTAAGCGGTCGCGTGCGCGAGCGGAATGCGCGCTTCGGGCAAGCCGACAAATTCGACAGCTTGCTGCGTCGCGATCGCCAGTGGCAGCGCTTCCGGATCGGCCAGACCGATGTCTTCGCTGGCAAAAATGACAATGCGCCGCGCGATAAACCGAAAATCTTCGCCAGCGTGCAACATTTTGGCGAGCCAGTACATCGCGCCTTTTTCATCGGACGCGCGCATGCTTTTGATAAACGCGCTGATCGTGTCGTAGTGCGCGTCGCCCGCGCGATCATACACGATCGCCTTTTGCTGAATGCTCTCCTCGGCAACTGCGAGCGTGAAGTGAATCACGCCATCCGGATTAGGCTGCGTTGTGAGGACGCCAATTTCGAGCGCATTTAGACATTTGCGCGCGTCGCCGTCGCTCAGTTTCGCGAGATGCCGTCGGGCATCTTTGTCGATCTTGACCTTGTGATTCCCTAGGCCGCGCTCTTTATCCGCGAGCGCGCGATCGATCAATTCCTCCAATTGTTTGACACGAAGCGGTTCGAGCTGGAAAACCTGTGAGCGCGAAACGAGCGGGCTGTTTACATAGAAAAACGGATTGTAAGTGGTCGCGCCGATTAATCTCAGATTTCCGCTTTCAACATCGGGCAAAAGAATGTCCTGCTGCGCTTTGTTGAAATGATGGATTTCATCGATAAAGAGGATCGTCCTTTGACCCGAGGTGCTGAGGCGATTAGTCGCCGCCGAGATCACGCGACGCATTTCGGCCACGTTGCTTTCTACGCCGCTCAATCGCACGAACTTTGCGTGCGTCATCTCGGCAATGATGTGCGCGAGCGTGGTTTTTCCGGTGCCCGGCGGACCAGAAAAAATTACCGAAGGCAAACGATCGGCTTCAATCGCTCGGCGCAAAAGTTTTCCCGGCCCGAGAATATGTTCCTGGCCGACGAACTCTTCGAGCGAACGTGGGCGCATGCGCGTGGCAAGCGGCGCGGCGCTGTTTTCGCTCGAAAGATCGACATCTTCCTGTTCGTCGAAAAGGTCGTGCACAGCAGAAAATATGACTCGCCCGCCATCTCCGCATCTCATTTCGATTAGGTGCTCGTCGGATTTTCTCTCGTCAGCTTTTTCTCGGATTGATAATCTCGACTGTGAACATGAAACGCATTCTTGTTCCGATTGATTTCTCGGACGTCACGCCGCGAGTCATCGGCGTGGCGCAGCAACTCGCAACAGCGCTCGATGCGGAGATTCATTTCATCCACGTCAGAGAACTCAGTGCAACCGCAGCGCCCGGCGCGCTTGGTTACGGCTTGGCGGGAATGCCAGAGCTTGCGCCGATGTCGGGCGTGCCGGTTCCGGTGTTTGATCCAATGCCTCAAACAATGCCAGTAGATGAAAGCCAGAAATCGAAACTGGCTCAGTGGCAGAAAGAAATCGCTCAAGGCGGACTCAAGGTCGCATTGCATGAGCCGACCGGAATGGTGGCCGAGGAAATCTTGCTC
>Ga0193751_1001571_pt1 | contig 14499 bp, 12 predicted proteins | sample L1c2metaG_FD_143050 | JGI IMG/M metagenome (GOLD analysis project Ga0193751, IMG submission 143050) | Soil microbial communities from a riparian zone of the East river system, Colorado, United States - L1c2 | ecosystem: Environmental > Terrestrial > Soil > Riparian zone | place: USA: East River... | reverse complement strand
GTCGCCAGCCAGCGCGGCATCACCAGCCAGCGCGGCATCACCAGCCAGCGCGGCGCCAGCCAGCGCGGTGCCAGCCAGCGCGGCATCACTAGCCAGCGTGTCGCCGGCCAGCATGGCATCACCAGCCAGCGCGGCCGCACCGGCCGGTGCGGCGCCGCTGGCCGCTGAGCCAGCGGGCACCGGCCCGGCGGCCGCCGGGCCGGCGGCCCGGGTAGCTCCTGCGCCGCTCGCCTGCAGGAGCACGACTTCGTCGTCCGACGCAGCGGGCTCCGGCCGAAGGTCCGCCACCCTGATCGCGGACCCGGCAGCGGACGTGCCGAATATCTCGTCTCGCCGGAAGAGGACGGCGATCAGCAGCAGCAGCCCCGCGATTGCGGCCACGGCGATCGCCGCCAGGACAAGCCTCAGGCTACTGGTGAGAACTCCCCCCACCAGTAGCCCGATTGCTACCAGGACAACCGAAAGAACTGCGCCGAACCGGAACACGAGCAGACCCCACTAGCGACACTGAGCGGACAGGGTCAGATTAGCGACGGTCGTGCTGGCCGGCGTCGGACGGGTGGAATCCCCCGTTGTGCGCGACGGACTCGGCAACGCCCGCGTAGGAGGCTGCGACCGAGGGCTGCCCGCCGCCGTTGCGAGCATCCATGCGGCCCATCCCCGCGGGCACAGTGGGCTGCGGGCCCGTGGCGACAGACGGCAGGACACCGCTGTCGGCCGCGCCCGCCTCAAGATCGCGAAGCTGGCCCTCAAGGTACGCCTTGAGCCTGCTGCGGTACTCGCGCTCGAACGCCCTGAGGTCATCGACGCGCCGCTCAAGCTCCTCGCGCGACTGGACCAGCGAGCCCATTGCCTGACGGTGCCGCTCCTGGGCATCGCGCTCCAGGCTCTCGGCCCGTGCTCGGGCGTCGCTGGTGATCTGCTCGGACTGGCGGCGTGCCTTCGTGAGCAGGTCATCGGCCTCGCGCCGGGCGCGGCCTAGCGTCTCGTCGGCCTCACGCCGCGCATCGGCGATCGCCTGATCAGCGGTCTGCTGCGCCAGGGCCAGGACGCGCGCTGCCGTGTCCATGTTGTCCTCGACGGGCTTCATGCTGCCCATCATCACCGGCTCCGGCCTGCGCTCGGGCTCGTGCCGGGGCGGCTCCGCGGCCATGAGCTCAGGGGCGGCCTCCATGTGCGGGGCGCCCAGCGCCGCGGGCACAGCGGGCATCTTGCCGCCGCGCAGCACCTCAGCCAGCTTGGCCCGGAGCTCTTCGTTCTCCTGGATCAGCCGGTCGAGCTCGGCCTCGACCTCGTCAAGGAAGGCATCGACCTCTTCCTCGTCGTAGCCGGGCCTGAGCCTGGTCGTGCTGAACTGCTTGTTCCGCACATCCGCGGGCGTCAGTGGCATGTCGTCGTCTCCTTGGAGCGTGGTCCCCTATGGACGCTACCTGATCAAGAGTGCTACACGACCTGAAGCAGCACGATGATCACCAGGAACAGCAGCATGAAGCTGAGGTCTAGGGCAACACTACCGAGCCTGACCGTGGGAATGTAGCGCCTTAGGAATCTCAGTGGCGGATCGGTGGCCGTGTAGATGGCCTCAGCCATCACAAGCACTATCCCCGAAGGCCTCCATGACCTGGAGAACTGCTGAATCCAGGAGATGATCAGCCGTCCGATGAGAAGCACAAGGTAGATGGAAAGCGCGTAAACCAGTACAATCTTGATAATATTCGACATCCCTGCCTGCCCTCACGGCCGATGCCATGATGGCCGCCTCGGTTGCCGTGCTGCGTCTGGCGCAATCCGGCTAGCTCTGGTTGAAAAAATCTCGCTCCGCAATGCGGGCTTTGTCCTCGGCGGCAACCTCGACGTTCGCCGGCGACAGCAGGAACACCTTGTTGGTCACCCGCTCGATACTCCCGTGCAGCCCGAAGATCAGGCCCGCTGAGAAGTCGACGAGGCGCTTGGCGTCGCTGTCGACCATCTCGGTCAGGTTCATGATCACCGGAGTGCCCTCGCGGAAATGCTCTCCGATCGTACGAGCCTCATTGTACGTGCGCGGGTGCAATGTGGTGATCCGGGCGAGGTCGGTGGTCTGCAGCGGCGCAGAGCGGCGCTCGGGCACCGGACCGTCACCGTCTAGGGCGCTGACCCCGTACTCGGCGTGCACCTCATGCCGGTCACTGTGCTCGACGAGGTCGGCACTGTACTCGTCATAGTCGTCATCGGCGCCGTAGTCGTCCTGGTAGTGGTCGTCGTAGCGGTGGTCATCCTCTACCAGGCCGAGATAGACCGCCATCTTGCGCATCGCGCTGGCCATCTTCAGTCCTCCGTCATGCCTGTTGTGCAGCCCCGCTCACGCCGCGTGCCACGCGTCGGACATTACCTGACGAAGGCTGGCCGGCCGCCGAGCAACGCCGTACCGACACGCACGTGTGTCGCGCCTTCGCCGATTGCCTGCTCGAGATCCCCGCTCATTCCGGCCGAGATCATCACCGCCTGCGGGTGCGCTGCACGCACAGCCTCGGCTAGCTCTCTGAGCTTGCTAAACGCCTTCGCGGCGGGGACTGTCAGCGGCGCCACTGCCATCAGGCCGCCCAGCTGGAGCCCGTTCTCGCCCGCAACGGCGTCGGCCAGGGCGGGCACCAGGTGCGGCAGCGCTCCGCCGCGGCCTGGATCATCGTCGAGGCTGACCTGTACCAGGCAGGTGACGCTGCGCCCGGCGGCCCTGGCCCGCGAGCCCAGCACGCTGACCAGGCGCGGCCGGTCGACCGAATGGATCACATCGGCGTAGGACACTACGCTCGCGCTCTTGTTCGTCTGCAGCTGTCCGACGAAATGCCAGGTGAGGGGGAGGTTCTCGGCGGCGCCCTGCGCCGCCTTCGGTGCTGCCTCCTGGTCCCTGTTCTCTCCCACGTCGGTCACGCCGAGCTCGCTGAGCAGCGCGATGTCGGAGACGGGAAAGGTCTTGGTGATCGCGATCAGCGTGACATCCTCGCTACGGCGGCCCGCTGCCGTGCAGGCCGCGGCAATCCGGGCCCGCACCTCGCCGAGGTTTGCCCGCAGCTCAGCGCGGCGGTCAGCCTGCCCGGCGGGCATGTTGGTCACCGGCCCATCATGGCGCGAGCCAGATCAGCCCGGCGAAACGCCCTGTGCTGCCGTCGCGCCGGTAGGAGAACAGCTCGGGCGACTCGGCGGTACACCGATGATCACCGCTCACCTGCCGGACGCCCGCGCTGGCCAGCTGCGCCGCGACGCCGGCCCTGATGTCTATTCCCGGCGTGCCCGCCCTGGTGCTGCAGCCGGCCTCGGGGACCACGGCAGCCACCCGGTCGCGGAGCCGCGCCGGAACCTCGTAGCACCCGCCGCAGATCGCCGGCCCGATCATCGCGCGCATCTGCCCCAGCTGAGCGCCAGCACCGGCCATCGCCGCCAGGAGCGCTGGCACCACGCCTGTCGCCAGCCCCTCGCGGCCCGCATGCGCGGCGCCGACTATCCGCGCGACCGGATCGGCGACCAGGACGGGCGCGCAGTCGGCGACGACTACGCTCAGGGCAAGGGCCGGCGTATCGGTGAAGATGGCATCGACCTGCGGTGCGGCCCGCGGCGCGGGCGCGGTGATGACCCGCGCGACATCAGATCCGTGCACCTGGTGCATCCAGGCCATTCCCGCAGCGTCCAGGCCGCACGCGACCGCGACCAGCTGCCGGTTCGCCCGGACCGCGGCCGGCTCATCGCCCACGCCGCCGCTCATGTTCAGCGTCCCGAACGGCCCGGAGCTCACGCCGCCCGCGCGGCCGGTGAACAGGCCCCGGACCCCCGAGCCCAGCGCGAACGGCTGCCACCCCTGGCCGCCGCGCTCGCCGGGCGGGCGGGTCACTTGAGGAAGTCAGGCACGTCGAGCTCGTCGTCTTCCTCGAATACCACCGAACGGCGCCGCGTCGTCGGGCTGTCGGCAATCCGGGTCGCCGCCGCGTCCGCCGCGGCCCGCGCAGCCGCAATGTAGGGGTCCGGAGCGGCCGCGCCCGCCGCGGCGACGTCGGCCGGCTGGGGAACGGGGGTGCCAGCGGTCGCCGGGTCCCGGACGCCCGCCTCGTCACCCGCCTGCCCGGCAGGCCCCTCGCCCGCCGAGCTGACCTCGGCGGTGGCCCCGGCGGCGGCTGGATCCTTGTGCTCGGCGGAAGTCACGGAGCGCCACTCCCCGGCCGACGCGTGACCGCCCGGCGATCCCTCCGTCCCGCCGTAGCCGGCCTGCGCCACGGACGCCGCGCCGTTGCCCGCCTGCGCGGCGGACGTCCCGCCGTAGCCGGGCCTGCCGTTACCGGACGTCCCGCTGTAGCTGACCGCCGCGCCAGCCAGTCTCCCCCGCCCGTGCTGGGCCTCGTCGAAACCCGCGGCGATCACGGTCACCCGCACCTCGTCGCCGAGGGCATCGTCGATCACCGCGCCGAAGATGATGTTCGCATCGGGCGCCGCGGAGTTGGCCACCAGCTGGGCCGCCTCGTTGATCTCGAACAGGCCGAGGTCCGAGCCGCCCTGGATGGACAGCAGCACGCCGTGCGCTCCGTCGATGCTGGCCTCCAGCAGCGGGCTGGAGATCGCCATCTCCGCCGCGGCGACCGACCGGTCATCACCACGGGCCGAGCCGATGCCCATGAGCGCCGAGCCAGCACCGGACATGACCGACTTCACGTCGGCGAAGTCCAGGTTGATCAGGCCGGGAGTGGTAATCAGGTCAGTGATCCCCTGCACACCCGAGAGCAGCACCTGGTCCGCGGCCTTGAACGCGTCGAGCACGCTGACGTGCCGGTCGGAGATCGACAGGAGCCGGTCGTTCGGGATCACGATGAGCGTGTCCACCTCGCTGCGGAGCCGCTCGATGCCGCTGTCCGCCTGGCCGGCCCGGCGCTTGCCCTCGAACCCGAACGGCCTGGTGACGACGCCGATCGTGAGCGCGCCCAGGGAGCGGGCCACGTTGGCCACCACGGGGGCGCCGCCGGTCCCGGTCCCGCCGCCCTCGCCCGCGGTGACGAAGACCATGTCGGCCCCCTTGAGGACCTCCTCGATCTCCTCCCGATGATCTTCAGCTGCCCTGGTGCCGATGTCGGGGTTGGCCCCGGCGCCCAGGCCCCTGGTGAGCTCACGGCCGACGTCGAGCTTGACGTCGGCATCACTCATGAGAAGCGCCTGAGCATCCGTGTTGATCGCGATGAACTCGACTCCCCTGAGCCCCTCTTCGATCATCCGGTTTACGGCGTTGACGCCGCCCCCGCCGATACCGACGACCTTGATGACCGCCAGATAGTTCTGCGGTGCTGCCACGAGGAGGAACCCTTTCCGCTCGTTTGCCGTATCGCGTGCCAACAGGCCGCCCTTACGGCCAGCTGCCCCGCCAGGCTCGGAAAACTCTATGTAAGCAGGTCACCGAGAATTGCCCCCACTATCATCGGACGGGCAGGCTCCGCGCTTTCCAGCATCTCAACTCTCACCCTCAAGTTGAGATTTAGAGTTATGTCAAGCTGCCGGTTTCTACGGACAGTAGGGTTGCGGGGTGCCGCGGTCAACTAACTGCCCGCTAAGGCCCCGGCGTGTCGCGGAAATCCAGGCTCAGCCTCCGGTCGCGACGGTGCCGGGGTCGCTGACGTCATAGTAGGTGGCATGGCCGCGGATCAGGGCGGTAAGTTCGGCGGCCTTGGCCGCCGAACGGTCCGTGCCGCCCCACAGGATCCTGATGCCGCCCCGAAGCTCGAGGACGACCGCGTTCGCCGCCGGAGCCTGCACGGCCTGGATCCGGCGGCGCAGGCCTGCCGGAATGTCCTGCAGGACGGTCACGGCGGCGCGCACGCCCGCGCTGCCGCGCAGGCCTGACGCCTGCCCCGCGGGATCGGCGAGCAGCGGCATCCGCTTCGGCTGCCTGGCCGCCCAGCGCACTATTACCCCGAACTTGTCCACGAGCGCGTACCGGCCGCCCTGCGGCACCGCCACGGCCGGCGTCCGATCCAGCACAGTGATCACGACCTTGTTCGGCCAGTCCCTGGTGACGTGCGCGGACTGAACCTGGGCAATCTGCTCCACCCGCCGCGCCACCTCGGCGGTGTCAATCCGGATCAGCGGGGTCCCGATCCGGATCCCGGCGGCCTGGAGAATCTTCGCCCTGGGCACCAGCGGCGTGCCCGCCGCATGCACCGACCGCACCACGAGCAGGCCGGAGCCCAGCAGCGCCCAGGCCACTCCCGCCACGATGGCAGCGGCCATTACCCCGAAGAAGGCGGTCTTCCAGGGATCGCCCTTCCGGTCAGGCCGGCCGCCGGCGGCCGGCGGCCGCTGCCGCGTCATCCGTCCTCGCCGGCTCGCTCGCGCAGCGCCGCCACGATGAGCGGGCCCAGCGCGGTCACGTCACCGGCGCCCATGGTGAGCACGAGATCCCCCGGCTTGGCGACAGCGGCGATCGCCGCGGGCACGCTGGCCAGATCGGCCAGGAACCGCGCCCGGCCGCCGGGCACGGCGTCGGCCACCAGCTTCCCGGTCACGCCAGGCTCCGGATCCTCACGCGCGGCGTAGACGTCCAGCACGAGCGCCTCATCGGCCAGGCCCAGCGCGGCACCGAACTCAGCGGCGAAGATCCTGGTGCGGCTGAAGAGGTGGGGCTGAAAGATCGCGATCACCCGGCCGCCTGCCGCCACGTCTCTGGCCGCCGTCAGGTCGGCCGCCAGCTCGGTCGGATGGTGCGCGTAGCTGTCGAGCACTCGCACGCCGTCCGCCTCGCCCTTGGGCTCCATGCGCCGGCTGGCGCCCCGGTACGCGGCCAGGCCCCTGGCCACCTGGCCGGGCGGATATCCCAGCTCGACAGCGATCGCGAAGGCCGCCGCTGCGTTCAGCGCATTGTGCCGGCCAGGCACCGCGATCTCGAATGCATCCTCCCGGCCGCGCAGCCGCGCCCGCCCCGCACCGGTCACCGTCAGCCGGGTGGCCATGCCCCGCGAGGCAACGCCGCTGAGCCGGTAGTCAGCGTCGGCTGACTCGCCGTAGCTCAGCACCCGCAGCGGCCGGCCCCGCGACGCATCGGCGAGCGCGCGCGCGCCGGGGTCGTCGGCGCAGGCCACGAGCAGCCCGCCGTCGGCTATCTGGCGGGCGAACGCGGCGAATGCCGCCGCTATCTCGGCCAGGCTCCCGTAGTTATCGAGGTGGTCGGCTTCCACGCTGGTGACGACCGCCGCGGCCGGCGACAGCATCAGGAAGGACGCGTCGCTCTCGTCAGCCTCCACCACAAATGCGCGCCCGCTGCCCTGTTCGGCGCCGAGGCCGGTCTCGGCGAGAATGCCGCCGATGACGTAGGACGGCTCGGCCCCGCAGCTGCGCAGTACGGTCGTGATCATCGAGGTGGTCGTCGTCTTGCCGTGCGTGCCGGTGATCGCGATCCCCTGCCTGCCCAGCATCACCGACGCGAGGGCCGCGGCCCGGTGCAGGATCCTGATGCCCGCTCGCCGTGCCTCGGCGAGCTCCGGGTTGTCCTCGCGGATCGCCGAGGACACCACCAGGGTGTCCGCGCCCGCCAGGTTGGCGGCCGCCTGGCCCACCCGGACATCGGCGCCCAGGGCGGCGAGCTGCCCGAGCTGCGGCGAGGATGCGGAGTCGCTGCCGGACACCGGCACGTTCTGGGCGAGCATGATTCGCGCGATCCCGGACATCCCGGCACCGCCAATGCCGGCGAAGTGCACCCGCCCTAGCTCACCGACCGGCACCGGAGCTACCGGCGTGACCAGGCCCATGCCCGTCTCCTCCCATTCCCTCGGCTCACCGGCGGCGCCGGCCGCCGCGCGGCCCGTCCCCGCGCGGCCCGTCCCCGCGCGGCCCGTCCCCGCGCGGCCCGTCCCCGCGCGGCCCGTCCCCGCGCGTCCCGCTCCCGCCGCGCGGCGCGGCGCCCCGGCCGCGGATGTCCGCGTCGCCGCGCGGGCCGGCCCGCAACAGGCCGATCACGTGCGCAGCCAGCCAGCTGTCCGCGTCCCGGTGGCCCGCCCCGGCCGCTGCCCGCGACATGACCGCGACGAGCTCGGAGTCGAGCAGGACGGGCAGCAGCGCATCCCTGATCCACTCCGGGCTCAGCCTGGCATCCGCCACGATCAGGCCGCCGCCCGCCTGCTCGATCGGCAGGGCATTCAGCCGCTGCTCGCCGTTGCCGTGCGGCAGCGGGACATAGGCGGCGGGCAGGCCCACCGCGGTGAGCTCCGCGCAGGTCATCGCGCCGGCCCGGCATAGCGCGAAATCGGCTGCTGCGTAGGCCAGATCCATCCTGTCCAGGTACTCCACGACGACGTACGGGGCATCCCCGGCGGGCACCCGGACGTCGCTCGAGGTGCGCGGCCCGATGATGTGCAGCACCTGGACGCCGGCCGCCCGGATCCAGCCCGCCGCGCCGAGCACGGCGTCGTTCAGCGACCGCGCGCCCTGCGACCCCCCGGTGACGAGCAGGACGGGCAGATCAGGACGCAAGCCGAAGTGCGAGCGGGCCTTGTCGCTGAGCGCGAGCCGGTTCAGGCCGGCTATCTCGCGGCGGATCGGGATGCCGATGCAGGTCGAGTGGGCCAGCCTGGTGCCGCTCTGGCCGACGAACACGTGCTTGGTCAGCCGGGCACCGACCCTGTTGGCCAGGCCAGGACGCGAGTTGGCCTCGTGCACCACGATCGGCAGCCTGCGCCGCCAGGCAGCGAGGTATCCGGGAGTGGCCACGTAGCCGCCGAACCCGACCAGGACGCCAGCTCGCGTCTGGTCCAGCACCGCGACGGCGCCATTGACCGCGGACAGGAGCCGCCCCGGCACCGACAGCAGCGCGGGCGTCACCGACCGGGGCAGCGGTACTGCCGGGATGAGCGCCAGGTCGTAGCCCCGGATCGGCACCAGCCTGGTCTCCAGGCCGCGCTCGGTGCCCAGGCAGGTGATCATGATGTCCGGATCGGCTCGCCGCAGCGCGTCGGCCAGCGCCAGCGCGGGCTCGATATGGCCGCCAGTGCCACCGCCCGCGATGACGACGCTCCGTGCCACCCGCCTCACCTTCCTCCTCCGCGCGCCGGGCCGCGACCGTTTCCGGGCCGGCCCGGCGTGTTTCATGCCGGCCCGCGCCGCCCGCGCACCGCGGCCAGGGCACCCCAGGCTGGGCCTGGGGTGCAGCAGCTCAGCTGCGCCTGCCGGCCAGGCCCAGCCAGCTTAGGACGCGCCTGGGCACGCCGGGGCCAGCCACGGCAAGGGCCTGCCGGGCGCCGGGCTCCCGCCTGGCGAATGCCATCAGCATGCCCAGCGCCGCCATCGTCACCAGCAGCGAGGACAGGCCGGCCGAGATGAGCGGCAGCGGCACGCCGGTTATCGGCAGCAGGCCGAGCACCGCGCCGATATTGACCAGCGCCTGGACCACGATCCAGGCGGTGGCGGCGGCGGCGGCCAGCCGCATGAAGGTATCCGTCACCCGCCGGGCGATCCGGAGCCCGGCGTAGGCAAGCCCGCCGTACAGGAACGCCACGCAGAGCGTGCCCACCAGGCCGAGTTCCTCCCCCAGGATCGCGAAAATAAAGTCGGTCGTGCTGTTCGGCACCCAGCCCCACTTCGCCTTGCTGGCGCCCAGGCCAACGCCGAGCCACCCGCCGGAGCCGATCGCGTACTTGCCCTGGACGAGCTGATAGCAGTTGCCGGACGTCTGCGCCTGCGGGTTGACGAAGCAGCTGATCCGGGCCAGCCGGTACCGGGCCGCGATGATCAGGATGATCATCGCGAACCCCATCAGCCCGAGCATCCCGAGGAACAGCCGGCCCGGCGATCCGATCACCCAGAGCAGCGCGAGGAAGATCACCAGCAGGATGAATGTGGTGCCGAGATCGTCGCCGAGCATCACCAGCAGGCAGATGACCGCCGCTCCCGGCATCAGCGGGATCAGCAGCTGCCGCCAGTCGGCGAGCAGGCTTAGTTTCTCCTTGCGGGCGAGCAGGTCGGCGCCCCACAGCACGAATGCCAGCTTGGCGAACTCCGACGGCTGGATCGGGAAGGGGCCGACCTGGATCCAGCGCTCGGCGCCGTTGACCGTCTTGCCCACCACCAGGACCAGCATCAGGCCGAGCACGGACATCCCCAGCAGCGGGTAGGCGGCGGCGCGGAAGAGCGCCGGCGACGATTTTGCCGCGAGCCACATCATCGGCAGGCCGATCAGCACGCCCAGCAGCTGCTTCTGGAAGCCGGCATATGGCGGCCCGCCGGTGTCCAGCTGATAGGCCGATGACGTCGACAGCACCATGATCAGGCCGAGCACGAGCAGCAGCACGGTGATGCCGAGAATCAGGTAGTACGAGGTCAGCGGGCGGTCCAGCAGCCCGAGCGAGCTCATCGCCCGGTCCCTGACTCCCGGCAGCCCGCGCCTGGCCTCGCCCGCGAGTTCCTGACTGCGGGCAGCCTCCTCCGCCGCTAGATCCATGACTCCAGTGTCCGTGCCGCAGGCCCGCAGGACCGGGACATCTGGCGCGTGTCGCGGCCGGGCCTGGCGGATCCGTGCTCGAGCGGCCCGGCCTAGCCGGGCAGCCATTCGACGTAGAAGATGCCCAGGCCGAGCGCCACGAACAGGCCGGCGATCAGCCAGAACCTGATCACGATCGTGGTCGCCTCCCAGCCGAGCAGCTCGAAGTGGTGCTGCAGCGGCGCCATCCGGAACACCCGCCGCCCGGTCATCTTGAACGAGCCCACCTGGACGATCACCGACATCGCGATGATCACGAAAAGGCCGCCGAGGACGACAAGCAGCAACTGGGTCTTGGTGGTTACCGCCAGCCCCGCCAGCACGCCGCCGAGTGCCAGCGAGCCCGTATCGCCCATGAAGATGCGGGCCGGAGGAGCATTCCACCACAGGAAGCCGAAACAGGCGCCGAGCACCGCCGCCGCGACCACCGCCAGGTCAAGCGGGTCCCGCACGGGGTAGCAGTGCCTGGTGAGCGAGACCGAGCAGTCGTTGCGCAGCTGCCAGTTCGCGATCAGCACGTAGGCCGCCAGCACCAGGATGGCGGCGCCGGTGGCCAGCCCGTCCAGTCCGTCGGTCAGGTTCACCGCGTTCGACGTCCCGGCGATCATGAACACTATCCAGAGCACGAACGGCAGGATCCCGAGCGCGGGGCCGACATCACGCAGGAAGGAGAAGTTCGCATCCGCGGGCGTGAGGCCGATCCCGTCCGGATGACGCAGCACCTCCAGGGCGAACACGGCACCGACCAGGCCCTGGCCCGCGAGCTTGGCGCCGCTGCGCAGCCCGAGGCTGGTCTGCTTGTAGATCTTGATGAAGTCGTCGACGAAGCCGACCGCGCCCAGGCCCCCCATCAGCAGCAGGACCAGCAGGCCCGACGCGGACATCGTGTGGTCGGTCACCTCGTGCCCGATGACGTACCCGATCAGCGCCGCTATCACGATGACCGTCCCGCCCATGGTGGGCGTGCCCCGCTTGGTGGCGTGGGATGCCGGGCCTTCCACCCTGATCGGCTGGCCGTAACCGCGCCTGATGAAGATCCTGATCGCGAGCGGGGTGCCGAAGAGCGCCAGCAGCAGCGCCACGCCGGACGAGACGATGATCGTCTTCACCGCGAGACCTCCCCGTCGCCGGCCAGGGCCAGCGCGACACGCTGCAATCCGGCCGCCCGCGACGCCTTCACCAGAACGACGTCACCTGGCCGCAGCCGCTCGCCCAGCGCCCGCACCGCCGACTGTGCGTCCGGAACGTGCAGCAGCTCGCCCTGCCACGACGGCTCGGCCCTGGCTCCGGCCAGCATCGGGGCCGCCTCCGCCCCGACCAGGATGAGCCCGGCCAGGCCGGTCCGCGCGGCGAGGGCCCCCGCCTCCTCGTTGAGCTCGGCCGTCTGGCCGCCGAGCTCGCGCATGTGCCCGAGCACGGCGTAGGCGCGCCGCCCCCGCGCCATCACGGCCAGGGCGGCCAGCGCCGCCCGCAGCGCCTCAGGGTTGGTGTTCCAGGCGTCGTTGATGATGGTCACCCCGTCCGGCCGGTCGGTCACCTCCATCCGCCATCGGCTGCGGGCGCGGGCCGCCGACAGGCCGCCGGCGATCGCGCTCACGCCCATGCCGAGCTGGCCGGCTAGCGCCGCCGCGGCCAGCGCGTTAGCCACGTTGTGCTCCCCGTGCAGCCGCAGCCGGACGGGCGCCCGGCCCGCGCGGGTCAGCAGCGTGAAGGCGGGGCGGCCAAGCTCGTCCAGCGTGACGTCTACCGCACGCACATCGGCCGCCGGGGAGCGGCCGAACGTCACCACCCTGGCGGCGGTGCGCTCAGCCATCGCCAGCACCCGCGGGTCGTCCGCGTTCAGCACCGCCACCCCGTCCTGGCCAAGCGCGGCGGGCAGCTCGCCCTTGGCCCGCGCCACCTCCGTGATGCTGCCAAACTCCCCGGCGTGCGCGTGCCCGACGTTCAGCACGGCGGCCAGCCGCGGTGGCGCTACCCCGCACAGCATCGCGATGTGGCCAGGTCCGCGTGCCGACAGCTCCGAAACGAGGTATCGGGTGTGCTCCGTGACCCGAAGCACGGTCAGCGGGTGGCCGATCTCGTTGTTGTAGGAGTCCTGCGGCGAAACAGTCGGGCCGAGAGTCTCGATCAGGCCGGCCGCCAGGTCCTTGGTGGTGGTCTTGCCTGCGGATCCGGTAATCCCGACGACGGTAAGGCCGGGCAGCCGGTCGACGACGGCCCTGGCCAGCCGGGCGAGCGCGGCCAGGACATCCGCGACGATCAGCGCGGGCGCGCCGACCGGCCGCGAGGCGAGCACGACGGCCGCGCCGGCCTCGACCGCGGCACGGGCGAAGTCGTGACCGTCCATGCGCTCGCCGGCCAGCGCGACGAACAGGCTGCCCGGCTGCGCCTTGCGCGAGTCGATGACTACCGGGCCGGTCACCAGCGCACGGCCGTCAGCGACCTGATCCTGGGCCGCGCCGGTGATCTCGGCGATCTTCGCCACGGACAGCGGGATCAATCGTCCTCCGTAGTCAATGGCGGCGCGCCGGCACCGTGATCGGCGGCTGTCGTCGCGTCCTCGATCGCCCGGCGGCGCGCGAGCGCGTCGGCGGCCACCTCACGGTCGTCGAAAGGAATCACCAGCGAGCCGGTGTACTGGCCGCGCTCGTGGCCCTTGCCCGCGATCAGCACCACGTCTCCCTTGCCCGCGCCGGCGACTGCCAGGCCGATGGCGGCACCGCGGTCCGGCTCGATGATGACGTGAGCGCGGTCGCGCGGCGGGACTGTCAGCGCGCCGGCCAGCATCTCCGAAAGTATCGCGAGCGGATCCTCCGACCGCGGGTTATCGGTGGTAAGAATCGCAACATCGGCGAGGCTGGCCGCTGCCGCGCCCATCAGCGGGCGCTTCGCGCTGTCCCTGTCCCCGCCGCAGCCCAGGACGATTGCGAGATTTCCCTGGGTGACGGGGCGCAGCCCGGCGAGCACCGCCTGCACGGCGCCCGGCTTGTGCGAGTAGTCCACCAGCACGGTGAAGTCCTGGCCCGCCTCCACTCGCTCCAGCCGGCCCGGCACGCCAGGGCAGGCGGCGACGCCAGTGACGGCCGTCGCGAGGCCCACCCCGGCCTCCACCAGAGCCACGATGGCGCCCAGGGCATTGGCCACGTTGAAGGGGCCGGGCAAGGCTACCGAGGCATCGGCCGCCACGCCGCCAGGGCCGATCACGCGGAAGGTGCTGCCGTCGGCTCCGGCCCGCACGTCGGCGGCGCGCCAGTCGGCGGCCGCCGAGCCGGCCGCCGAGAACGTGGTCATCGGGATCAGCGGCGCGGCGGCGAGCAGCCGGCCGTGCTCGTCATCGATGTTGACCACGCCGGCCCTGGCGTAGCGCGGGGTGAATAGCTCCGCCTTGGCCGCGAAGTAGTCGTCGAGGCTGGCGTGAAAGTCCAGGTGATCCTGGGACAGGTTGGTGAACACCGCCACGTCGTAGGAGGTCCCCGCGACCCGGCCGAGCGCCAGCGCGTGACTGGAGACCTCCATCGCCGCCGCGCTGACCCGCTGCTCGGCCATCGTTGCCAGCAGTGCCTGCAGGTCGGTGGCCTCGGGTGTGGTCAGCTGGCTGGGCTGGACGGTGTCGCCCAGCCGGGTCTCCACCCCGCCGATCAGCCCGGTCAGGTGACCGGCCATCCGCAGGCCTGACTCCAGCAGGTACGTCGTGGTCGTCTTGCCGCTGGTACCGGTCACGCCGATGAGCAGCAAGCAGGCGGACGGGTCACCGTATATCCACGCTGCCACCTCGCCCAGCCGGGCTCGCGGGTCACCGACCACGAAAACGGGCAGGCCGCTGCGAGTAGCCAGGGCCCGTCCCTGCGGATCGGTGAGCACGGCGACAGCACCGGCCGCGGCCGCCTGGCCGCAGAACCTCGCGCCGTGGTAGGAACTCCCGGCCAGCGCGGCGTACAGGTCACCGGGCCGGACCGCACGTGAGTCATGGGTAATCCCAGACACCCGGCGCAGTCCGTTCGGGCCGGAAAAGGCGCCGCGCT
>Ga0193751_1001570_pt1 | contig 14502 bp, 17 predicted proteins | sample L1c2metaG_FD_143050 | JGI IMG/M metagenome (GOLD analysis project Ga0193751, IMG submission 143050) | Soil microbial communities from a riparian zone of the East river system, Colorado, United States - L1c2 | ecosystem: Environmental > Terrestrial > Soil > Riparian zone | place: USA: East River... | reverse complement strand
TTTTTTCCTCTCAAAAACAGGGAAATCCTGTTCGGAGTGGACTTTAGCACTTTTCTGTGTCGTTTCGGTTAAAACTTCAGGGATTTTGTCAACTGGAATTGATGAGGAAATTTGCTCAGTTACGTCACCCGGCGGGGTGATGTAATTAACTGTTTCAGAAGGAACCGTTTCCTGAGTCTCTGGCCGAAAACCACGAGCAAGTCTAGCGGCTTCTGCTATCTGTTGTCTGGTGATTTCTGACATTGGTACCTTAAACTAAAAAGGCCCAGCTTTCGCCGGGCCCTTTCGGCGCTTGGTGTAGAGGTATTTAACGGTTGTAGATTTCGGCCATTATGTTTGTACGGCCGGCTGCAGGATTCCCGAACGGCCCTTGTTGCCGCCGTCGCAAAGGAAGTTCTGAGCGAACTGAATTAGCGGGTTAGTTAGACCGGCGGCCTTGATACCATCCGTGGTCAAAGTGGCGTCAGCAGTCAACTGGCTGTAGTTGTCGCAAATCATGCCGGTGTGGGCCTGGTCAGTGTATCCGATAGTAATTAGACCAGTGCTCTTGTTAACGAGAAGGTTTCTCGCCACCATAAGGTTCGTCAGAACAACCGTGCTGGCGCCCAACTGAACAATGCCACTCGCAACAGCCGGAACCATGAAAGTATTGTCTGAGATATTGAGACTATCAACTGCGGCGCTAACAAGAACAGAGTTCGTGTTGACGGCCGTGCCTGTTGAGTAAAAGTAACATCCGGACAGGTTGAAGAAATCGGCACCAGTGCTTACTGTTACCGCAACGTCAGCGTCAAGAGCCGTGTCCGAGCCGGTTAAGAAGATGCAGTTGTTAATATTACAACCGGCAGCAGTCACAACCAACGGGGTGTCCATAGAATCGGCGCCGTTCAAATTCCAGCGAATGCCAGACATCTGAACGTTGGCAACGTTAATGGTAGACGTTGCAACCGTAGTTGTACCTGTAACCGTTAGAGTTGGCATCAGACCGGAGCCGTATGGGGCACAACCGATAATCTGCGTGCCGGCCACCAGGTTCGTGAACAAAGTCTGAGTCGTAATCGTCTGAGTGTGTCCAGGAAGAACGAACACAACGTCACCCTTACCGCTTCGGCAACGGGCGAAACCCTCCTGAAGCGTGGCAACCAGCAAACCGCTGGAGCTGTACGTATCGGTCGATTCCGACTGCGGGCCCACATAAGCGGCCACGCGAGCACCCGGCGGTACCCAAGTACCGAACGGAGTACGCAAACCAATGGTCGTCTGACCAACTGCTGGCAATAGATGATTAGCTGGCATGATTACTTACCTTTACGGGCTTTCGAGTACGCAATTGCAACGGCCTGCTTGGTTGGCTTGCCGGCTTTGATTTCGGTTTTAATGTTGGCTTGAACAGTAGCCTTGGATTTACCACTCTTTAGAGGCATATTATTTAACTCCTGCGTCACCAACGTTTACAACTGGAGCGACTGGAGCGGAAACCTTGCACAAGCTGAGCGGGTCAACCTGCAGGACATAGGCTAGGAGCGCCAGTAGAACTGGCACCCCAACCTTTAAAGCGCTTGTAACCTTAGGGGACATATTACGCATTCACGAAGAGAACGCAGCGGGGTTCAGAAGTACCGTTATCCCAACGGGCAGAAAGAGAGTAATTCATCAACTCAGCGTTGTAGTCAATCCAGGTCCTGGACTTCCACTTGACGCGGTCACGCATCTGGAAACCGTTGTCAGCATCCGTCTGCAAAGCCCAGTTCGTGGTCGTGTTGGTCCAGTACTTCAACTGAACGCGCTTTAGCGTTACATCGTATTCGCGTACGGTGTTTAGTGCACTAAAGTTACCCGCTTCAGGCTCGATTTTGGAGCCAAGCAACACAGTCCAGATGCCGCGCTGTTGCACAGGATGCAACACAGCAACAGCCTTGTAGCCTTCAATCAAACCGTCATGGTCAACCATCTGGTCTAGTTGAGCAATGGCGGCGTTGAAGGAAGCCGTACTAGGGGCCATTGGGGTGGCGAGCATATTGGAGAAGCTTCCGCCGGCGGCGAGGGGGTGAGTAGTGCTAGCCAGAGCAACACCATCAGCGCCAGGAAAGCCGGCGTTAGTAGCGCGAACGAGCAGATTAGTTGCGTCAATATCCTTGGTCTTGAGACCTGAACGCTTAAGGCGTTTAACAGCCTGGATAACCTTGGGGTATTTAGAGTCATCCATTGCCTCCTCAGTGACAATATAACGAGCCGTAAACTTACGAGCGCGGTAACGCTTCGTGTCAAGGTGATGGCTGGAGTCTCCGTACCTTCGGGCGTCTCTGCAATGAGACCGCCGCCAGCGTATTCCTGGTCGTCGGCATAGTTATCCGTCATTGGATTGTTCTTCATCCACTTAGGATAATCTAGGTTGGCTTCCAACCCATCCAACTGGTCAGTAATAATCTCGTCGAGCGTTTCCTTTAGGTTAAGCGCGACTGTAGAAGTAAAAATTTCACCAGACATAATTGTTTACCTTAGACTTATTACTGATTAGCTACCGGTTGCGTTGAAAGGCGCTTCACCAGACTCGTTAACCATCACGATTAGCTTTACGCCCGTACCAGAAAAGTCCTGGTTTTCAGCGGTATGGCTGATGTCGATAATGCGAAAGTCAGCCGTAGAGGTAACGTGCGTACTAATGTCAAGCCGCGGCGTAGCCTTAGGCTTCAGCGAGTTGGTCGTATCCAGCGTATAGGACAAGTCGCAGTTTTCGTTGATTAGCAGACGATAAGCGGCCAGCGTGGTCGCGGTAACGTTGTCATCAACGTCAATTTCCCAGAAGTTACGACCGAAAGGAATGACGCCAACCTTGGAGCGAGTGTCTTCAGTGGACCAGGTCGTGCCAGCCGGCAAACGAGCAGCCGGGCGGCTGTAACCGTTCGAGTCAACGCGAGCGTTGTTAATCGAGACGATAACGCCTAGAAAGCGACCCGTGGTAGCGCCGGAAGCTAGAACTACAGTTCCATCCGTGCTAAGCTGTACCGGGTCGCCAATGTTCAGGTCTACATCCGTAGCGGAAACCTGAGCGTGGTAGGTCGTGGCAACAGTGTACTCGATAGGCCGAGGAGCCTGTCCACCCTCAAGGTTACCCTTGTAACGAAAGCCTTATTTAGCTACATTGTTCGCCATATATACTCAATATAAATTCGGTAAGACTCATTCCCTGAAGACTGAACCAGGTTGGTCTAGTCCGCTTACTTCAAGCTCTTCGCGAGTCCCTTGAACGTTGACTCGCTTCTCAAGCTCGTTTCTCTGAATTTGCTTCATAAGTTTATCGTAATAATTCTGTCCAGTCAACCCAGTTGGACCGCTTTCGAAGATTTCTTGTGCTCGCTCCAGCGAACAGCTCAGAAGCACGTTGCCTTTCCACTTCAGCGGCTTGCCGGGTTCGGCCCGGTCACCCATGCGGATACGTGGGCCGTCTTGAGCGGTTTTGCTGCACAATTCAATGCTGTAGCCCATGGACTCGTAATAGGACCAGTTCATTGGGTGTTGGTCATCCATCGGAGCCAGAACATATTTCTTGTTCGGGTCTGGATTAATCAATGAGCCGTCATGCGCCGCTTCATGGCTTGGGCGTGTGTGGGGAGTAACCTTGGTCTGGTTAAGGTCAGCGGACTGGCGATGCTTAACTTTGCGTTGCATATAAAAACTCATTTCCTTTAGTTGCATTTGCGCTAAGCAAACTTGCAATTCGCTTCAAGCGAAACTTACCGATTACCTTTGGACTGAGCCTTGAGAGCGCGGGCGCCTGGACCTTTAGCCCATTGAGCATAGACCTTCTTCTCGTCACCGTTTAGTTTGTCGCCATAGAGTGCCATGGCCATAGCTTTTTCCGCTTTGCCCATTTTGACAACCTTGGGACCGCCGTTACGGCCGCCTCCGCCACCTACACCGGACAATTGCCTCTTATCTTGTTCATTGGGAGAAACCTTTCCACCTAGCTTGAACTGGATTCTGGCATCGTTCATCGCCCGGTCGACAAGAGCCGGAGAATCATTCTCGCCCATGGCCAACAACTGGTCGTATCGACCCTTAGCGTATCTTAACGCAGAATCGTTGCCGTGCACATCGGAATAGGTCGTCTTGTAGTGCTGGACCTGTTGGGCATTGAGCAGCTGAGGCAATGCGCCTTGGATTGCTCGCTGCGCAGAGATATCAGTACGGCGCTGAGCCAGTTGACGAGCTTTGTTGTCGAAATCCTTAATGTTTTCTGTGTTAAGGCCCTTAGCGGCCCGCAAGGCTTCGAACTGGATGCCTAGAGCCCGTTCCTGGTCGGAAATCTCATCCAAATGAGCAGCATACGGGTCCTGCTGTTGCGGCTGGTTGTTCTGCTGAATGGTTCCGTAAAGGTTATTCAGGTGGCCGCGTAGCTGAGCCTGTTCGGCTTCAGCTCTGGCTAGACGTTCGTCGCTGGCTGACGTGTCTTTCTTGGATTCCTTATCACCGCCGATGTGGACTTCTGTATCACCGTCTGTATCGATGAAATTGACTTGTTCTTCTTCTGTGTCTATGGGCATGATTTACTTTCACATGGAGGGGTCATAATAAGGAGATACTTTTTGGCCCGTAACGATACCAAACTCATCGCTTACGCGCCAGTCGTAACCCTTATCGGAAACGTTCTTAATGCAGACCTTCTTATTATTGAGTTGCAAAGCGAGGTCTTCAGAAGCCTCAATATCACCGTCACGAATGACATAAACATTAAACTGCTTGCCTTCAATGAAGGCTACCGGCATGATAAACGGCGAAAGCTTCTTAAAGCGAACGATGTGTCCGATGGCGATACCTGTAGAGTAAATGCTGTCCATTGCCTGTAGACCAGCGCTCACAAGTACGCCACGAGGCGCCGAATTACGCTCAACATGCTGAACGCTTTCCGGCTTAAGGATGGCTCCGCCTTCAGTGTACTTATCGTTGCCCTGACCTGGCAAAGGAATCTGCCAGATATAAACCTTGTCAAAGCTAGGATAAGACTCAAAGGCACCGTTAGGAATGCCGTATTCCATACGTCGCTTTTCCAAAATCTCGGGAATGTTGTAGGTACCGGCCGGAGCCATGGCAGCCTTAAACTTCTCCTCGATAGACTTGGCAACGCGATATTTCTCTGCGTTAGCCGTCCACTGGTCAAGTACCGGATTGTTTAGCGTCGTCTGTGTCAAGTTTTTCCTCTAAGTTAAGATAGTTTTTCTGAAAGTCAGCTAGTTCGCCTTGGAACAGCTCAACGAAAGCCTGTAATATATACTTATAGGCTTCCATCTTGCCATATTCAAGGCGAATCGAGTCTGAGTTACGTTTTGGGTCGGCACAGACAGCGAACACGGAGCCTTCCCGTTGAATGGTCTGCTCTGTCAGCCACTGACCGAAAGCGGCCATTTTGGACTTGTCTAGTTCAAACGGGTCCATTAAGTTCCAGTCCTAACCCTATTATCAATATCCTTAAGGATATTGTCATAATTCTTGGCTAGTTTGTATTTGGTAATAACTTTAATTGTCATACCGTTTTTCTTAATAAAAATCAATGAATCAGACTCGTCAACTTCTATTTCAATATTCCAATGGAATGCGCCTGATAGGTATTTGCAAAGATTCTCCAATGGAACAAGATTGATGATTGGTTTAGTCTCTTCATTAGGCGGGAACCAGAACATTATTTACCTTGTTGTTGAGGTGGCTGCTGACCTTGTTGTGGCTGTCCCTGCTGCTCTTGGCCAGGCTGAGGGACATTCGGGTCTATTCCCATTGCCATTTGCTGCTGTTGAAACTGGGCAAATTGCGCTGTGCCGGGAATGTTGGGTGGTAGACCAAAAGTATTAGTAGGCAAAGGAGGAGGAGGCCCGAGAAGTTTTCTCGCCATCCGGAACATGCCGCGCGCCTTGAGGCTTTCCTTAACAGCCTGGTACTTGAAGGCCAAGTTTTGGGCGAGTTCTGGCATTGCGTTAGGAAGTTGCGTGATTTCATCGGCTTCACTTACCTTCTGTGCTCGTGACTTGAACTGTAGGTCAGATAGCAGCTCAATATCGTACTCGTTATCGTACATCTCCCGAGCGGCTTTAACCATCTCGGAACCTTGCATCTCCATGTCGTCATTGAACCGGTTGACGTAGAAGATTTCTTCTTCTCCCATGAACGTACGGTTTAGCTTACAGTTGTTCTTCATAATCTGAAGAACGAAATCAGCGTACTTCTGAGCAGGAAGACCGAACATGGCATTCATCTGCTCGACACGACCGGCAAATCCACGAGCCGTCTCGCCGGACTTGCCAGCGGCGCCAGACATCAGGTCCGGAGTCGAGCTGGCCTGCTCGCCAAAAGCCATTAGGTTGTTTGCGGCGGTAATCAGTTGTTCATTAGCCGCACCAAACTCAAGCTCGTAAAAGGCATTCTGCAAATCAGAAGGCATCACATTCTTGGCTTTGTTGAAGACTCCTGGACCAATCTTAAACGGACTTCTGAAGTCAACGTTGCCAGCAGTGATAAAAGTCTTCCCGTTGCCAAGGGTAGCAGCATCCAGAAATTGGGACCAAAGTGTATTAGTAGCCAAATTGAGCTGAGCGTCAATACGTCCGATACCAATCCCAAGATTACCCAGCATAGGTTCAAGGCAAACACCGTGCGAGAACATGTGGATAGGCTCTTTGCGAGGTGGCTCAGGTTCGGTAATCGCATCTTTCATCCAATCGGGCTTAGCGGGCTCCTGTGGCGCTGGCTGCTGCTGCATCATTTGCGCCTGCTGCATCATGGTCCCAATGTCAGGACTGTCCTGAGGCATCATTGCCGCTTGCTGCTGCATAATACCAGCCTGCATTTGCACCGCTTGGTGCTCTTGCATCATCTGCTGATACTGTTGGAAGGCTTGCTGGTATTGCTGATGCTCGTTGGATTGATAGTCGAAACGGTATCGCTCACTATAAGGAGCATTCTCGTGAATAGTAAGCTTAAGAGGAACGAGGGAACAAAGATCAAAAATAAGTTGACAATAACGGTCTTTATCTTGCCCGGGTAATTCAAGCCAACCTTCATAATGAATAACCTCGTATTCTCCTCGTTGCTGACCAAACACATCTTCGCCGAGAAATTTGCTGATAGTATTGCGAAGAGTAGTTTCCGCTTTGCCATCTTCGTAAGCCGGGGCGTCATAGGAGATTACCTTTTCAACGTTCTCCCAGATGCCTTTCATTGACTTTAACTTCGTCTTGAAGAACGGCGTACGGCGCGCAATCCATGGCACATCACTAAAATCAGGACTGGTAGAAACGTGAGTATAAGGAGTAACGAAGTCATCGCAGGTTAGGATTTCGTGACAGTTCTTTCTAGTGATAGGGTCATAATACGAGTGACAAACAACATCACCAGCCACAGCAAAAATGAGTACACCGCGATGCTGTTGACGCTTAAAGCCAGTAATGCGATTGCGCAACTGCCAGTTAGAATGCTCAGAAACGATAGGAGCGATAAGTTCAGCTTTAGGATTAGTTGGTAAGAAATTGAAGACATTAGACCAATCTCCGAATAGCTCTGTGTAAATTTTGTTAGTGTATCTAACAATGTTTTGTAAGGCTAGCGGGATAGCTGCGTTGGCGCAGTTCTGATAGGGCAGGTTCTTGGGCGGCAGGTCACAGTACAGGACTCTCCAGGCTTCTGCAACCTTTTCCCTGTAGGCACAATTCTTGTCCCATGATGCTTGAAATTCATCGTGGCATTGCTGAACAAGTTTCTTTAAGGCTTTGACGCCTTCTGGGTGAGCATTGAAATCCTTAATTAAGTTCGGACTATTTTCATCCCATACAAAAGGTTTCTCGCCTTCTTCTCCCTGCAACAACTGGTTGTCCAGTTCGGTGTCATGGTAGGGGCTGGGCTCCGTGGGCTCTTCTTCAATCTCAATATCCGTCGTCTCGTAAGCCATGGCACGTCACTCTATCACGTTTAAGCAGGCGAATTCACCAAAATACTTGACAGCGGCATCATTATAGGCTTTGGCGGCCCTAATTTCTTCAGAGAATGAACCTAGATGTATAAGCTTTTTATTTACCCTGGTCATTGCTCTCCATTTACAAATTCCCTTATCCCAGGTTACTCCTTTATATTTTGAAGAACAGTTTATGCTCTTCGGCCTATTCATAGCTTGCTGACTAAGCGTTGCTATCCTTAAATTATGTCTTCTGTTGTTAAGTTTGTCTGTGTCTATATGGTCTATAGTAAAACCTGGTTGCAGTGGTCCGCAGATAGATTGCATTATTACTTTATGCATAAATATTTGAGGATCTCTTCCTTTAACGGCATATTCATCTTTTTCGGAATGTGAATACCACGAACCTAACGAAACCAAGTAATCATAGTCTTCATCGTCGACAACTGCCACTCTGCCACGTGTTATAATTATTTCTTTCGTCACTGATAATACCCAAACCCATTGTTAGTCCCAGCGTTTTCCATCATGTCTTCCATGTCTTCGTCTTTATCCGTAAGATTGGGTTTATACTGAGGAGCGGACATGCCTGACTGTTTAGCGAATTGGCAAGCGTAGCTGCACTCGTCATATGCATGGTCAAACCCACCCTTTAAAGGCTCCTCTACGTTGTGTGGGTCAGTCTGAAGTGACGGAATTGTTTGAATGCTTGTTTTGCAATTAGAGAAGAACACTAATCCTGGAGTCTTGGTATAATTCTCGTGGTTTCTAAGCCTGGAAACCAATACCTCGGCGTTAACCTGCCTTGATTTCTTGTCCGCCTGTACCCAATCCACACCGTTCTCAGTAAATTCCAAGTATTTATTTTTGGCGCTATCTCCTCTTTCTTCCCATAGTTGGGTGTCCGCTGGACCGATAATCTTGGAACCTTTATTCGCATCCCATAGCTTATTCTTCTCTTCGAAAGGCTTGACAAGGTTCTTGGCTACCCATTCAGCGGTTTTTTCTTTGAAAACTACTTCATAAAACTTGTAAAGCGTGTCGTCAGGACTTACCGCATACCATCCAATGATTCCAGCACTGCGATACCCCCAATCCATTGACCTAAAAACTGGCCAATTGGTAGGAATCTTGAAAGGATTGCATACATGAACAGATTGGTTCCATGAGTCTTCAAAGAAACTTCCCAATACACTATCCCACCGACCGTAAAGATAAATATCTCTGATATGCTTGGGTTTAGCTAGCAGTGTAAGCTCATAGTCCTTAATGAACTCTTTGTCTGGGTTATCGTATAGAGTTGCCGGTAGGAATAGTCTAGTAACATGCTCAACGGTACCGTCTCGACGGATAATCTTCTTACGAAGTACCTTGTTACCTTCGGGCCATGGGTCAACGAAATACTTCTTAACCCATCCCGGGTCATCTAGCAGGATGTCCTCTCCCTTGTTTCCTGACAGTCTAGGGTTAGACATTGCCCTAATCTTCTTGAAATGCCTAAGCACGGCATCTCCTGTACGATTACGTGAGTTAATGAACTGGTATTGGTCCTTATTGAATTCTACCAACTCATCATAGGCAATGTAACTATACTCCTGCCCTAGATAATTGTTCTGGTCTGTTCGGTCTTTACAGCCGCCAAACTGGTATTTGATACCTGAACTAAAAGTCCAAGTAGATTTCTTCTCGTTCCAGTCAGCATTAGGGTCAATCTGCGGGAACATGCGATGAGCGCGCTCAATCGTAGTGGTGAGACGCGGCATGGTACGGCGCAGATGCAAAATCCAGCCTTCCGAGTGGCCCCATTTCAGCGGGTTTTGCTCAATCAGCGCTTTGACGTCTGGAGGGAAACTGTCCGGAACTTTGTTTTGCTCGCAACGGAGATGCTCAATTTGGACTTGCTGTAATGGGTCTGTAAGTAGAGCAATGGAGTTATGAGTTGGAATGAAGCTTTTGGTAATAAGGAAAGTACCTCCTCCGTCGACCTGGATACACTTAGTCGGAACGGAAGGAACTCTTTTAATCTTTGTAATACCATGACGGCAAGCCTCTACTTTTTGGGCACCAATGTTAGTACCAACGAAACGAGAGCATCTATACTTTCTGCTGCTGATTGTGAGATAGAATTTGTCACGATAACGAAACTTTCGAATCCTAGGACAAAGACCAAGACTAGCACACAACTGATAAAAGTCGTTGAGAAACGGCAAGTCTTCTTGGTCACATTCTGGTCCTTTTCCATATCCTCCATCCATAATCCCTTCGACGAGAGCCATCCGTTGATTAAACGAGCCAAGCATATAATCAGGAGGAATGCGACGCCTGTCAGGTGAAACGAGTTCATTAATCTTATCCGAGCGCTGGACTACTCTTGCAACCCTATAACCGCAATCGTCGAGAGTGTAGCCAATATCCCGAAGATTAGAGTATAACTCGGGGTCCCATGTAGTGAAAGCACTACGGTCCCTTGGCTGGCCACGTAGTAGACAAACGCCGAGAACATAAGGGTCGAGAATAAAACTCCTAGGGTTGTATTCGACGGCCTCTGCGGCTGGAATGTAAGCTCTAAACGCTTCGGAGTTGTGAATCTCCTTCGTTGTCTTAAGCATGCCTCCTTCGATACACCATAAGTGCTCTTCGTCGGCAACGATTTTCTCGTGGGCAACGTCCAACTGAAAGCAGGGTCTATCTGTCCAGACTTGTGTCTCAGCCTGGACTTTAACCTGTTTACCTTGGCGACTAAATACGATGGAACCAACATGGATATCCTTGAAGTACCTAAGACCATCAGGTGTAGGAATGAGCGTAGTCAAAGCGAGTGCTTTACCGGGACCTGCGGCGCCAGCACCAAAAACTTCCGTTTCTGTACGGCTATGAAATTTAGCCTGCCAGGCTGAAGGTTGATAAATGCTGCTAATCTTAGGGTGCGTCAAGTTCACTCTTGTCTATTATCTTACGTTTTCCATCCCTGAAACAAACGTATCTCTCATTTTTAAGAGATTGATTTATAATCATAACCACAAGCCAGTGTTGACGGCCTATGACAATAAAATCGTTTACCTTAATCATATATAAACTGCGCTAAGTGAGAAGCGTCGACAGATTGGAACGCATTTGGTTCCAAGGTATTTCCCCTCGATAATATATTCGTACTCAAAGGGTGAAATTCTTCCCTCTTGATTACCAAAAGCCATGTACCGGTTAAGCAGCGCAGGTTCAGTGTTGGTGGTTTGGATTAGAGAATCCTCAATAACCATCTTGTCACAAGCGCGAATAAGACGAAAACAAGCGGTCCCAGCAGGCTGAACATACACCACAGCGCTAAGAAGAATTTTAAGTCGCTTGTCTCCTTTAGCCAACGGTAAACCAGGCTCAGCCTTGAAGATACACGATTTCGGTTTGTCATGAACTCTCTTAGTTAGCGATTCAAAGTACTTATGCGGCTCCTCGGGACGCATATCCACGATGCCTTCTTCAGCGGTACAGCCTGGATTAAAGAACTCGCTGCAAAGCTTGTGCAGTTGACCGGTAAGAGGAATCAGCTTGTCTCTTACGTAATCTGCCGGGTCAAATGTTTCGCATTCGGGAAGAATAAGTTTGACGTTAGATTCACTCACTACCGTTCTCCAATACCTTTAGAATTGCGTTATGTAGTTCAATCTGTAGCGGATGCTTCAGCTTGGCTCTGCCTTCAATCCAAGCGCATTTGTCCAGCGCACTCATAGACAGCCATTCTGTCTGGCGCTTTAGCTCGGGATGAATCTCGCACAGTGCCCGGTTGGCTTCGTAGGCAACGCGGGCCCAGCTGCCCGGAGGCAAACGCTTAGCTCTCTGTTCGATACTGTAGTTATGCATAGACGTGATACTGTAATACACCGGCGAACCAGGCAGGTCCGGCTTGATGCAAACAGTGCCGTCTTTCTCTACTATTTGGGCTAGGTCACCTGTTAGGTTATGCCTTAAATATGTTCCAACTGGCGGAATAGCAGCCATTAATATTCGTCTCCGTTATATAGGTGCGCAATCTTAGTAAAGGCTTCAACAGCCAACTTGTCTTCTCCTTCTTCACGGATTCGCTTGTAGGTACCCTCACCGAGAGTTACTACAATAAATGCATGGAAAAGGTCGTGGTAATTCTTCTTAAGAAGCATACCGTATAAAGTTTCAAGGTCTTTGGGGGTCATTACTCGTCAATCTCCAATACGTCTTCTTCTTCGGTTTTGGTAAGTGATTGCGGGGCAGGGAATACAGCCGTCTCAATATTGAGTGTCTTGTTGCCGGATTCCTTGGTAGCTCTGGACTTAATAATTCCCATCGCGGTAGCGTGAGCCATCTTGATTCCGTACGGCACATCTGCGCTCGTCATCCATGTGGCTTTCGCCAGCCGCATTCGCTTCTCCTTATCATCTGTGGACAGCCACTCCCACGACTCCGGCGTAATTGGATTGCCGGATTCGTCAAAACCCATATCGGCGAAGCTCATACAATCGCTAATGATTGCAATGGAGTCTTCAAGAAGTTTATTCTCGATAGCCTCAAGCGTGTCTTTAGTCGTTTCCTTTTGCATGGAAACCAACTCGGCTTTGTGAGCTTTCAATAACGAAAGCTGTTCACTCTGCTTTTTGTCTTTGGGATTCATAGATAGTTTCCATAGTGCAAGGCATCAATACTAAGTCAGACATTACAACGAACACTCCAGCTTCGCCTTTGCGCTCAAGACGCCAATATGTATTGATGCCAAGAACATTATCCCATCCGTCATTAGGAATAACTCCAGCTTCAGTTAGCCCGTCTTCAATAAACTTGACGCTAGAAGCAGCAATGTTACTAGGGTCCCTCTTTCGAGTCTTTTCAACCACCATATAAGCAAAGTAACAAGCCGTAACCGTAGTGTGTCCAACTTCTTTAACAACTTTGACAACTTTAGCTTTCCAGTCTTGTTTTACTGAGTTGTATTTGTTATAACGATTGGTGCCAGGTTTATCACCTTTGCGTACCAGCCAAGTCTTCTTCATAGGCGAACAGGTTGATTTGAAATCAATCAACTCATTCATTGAAGGAACTTTACCTGGAAACCAGAATTGGTTATAGATAATCATTCATATGTCCATGGTCAAACAGTTCAGAGTGCCCGGCATTTATCTGAGTGATATACGTGCATTTACTGGATACAGTAACGTAAAGAAAGCCTGCGAAGCTTGCGGCATTACGCTTTGGAAACTTAACGATGTTGTATATCAGCCGTTAAGTGTAAAGCAAGCGTATAAAGTTATCAAATGGATTCGGGCTCAGCAGTATCGCCAACCTGAACTCTTTAAGTAAGATAACACCTAACCGGCCCGTTGCCAACTAAAAGTTGCAAGCCCATTGGCCGTAATGTATACTGGCGCCATGGAGAGTTGGAACGGCAAGAAGGCTAGAGAAGACGCTATCAAGCATGGACTGTTGGAGTCGGAATCTGGCGAGTTGGATAATATTACAGCTGATAAGATTATTAATTTCAAAGGTGCAAAGAAATCTAAAGAGTCCAAGAGGATTTGGCACAAGAATCATGGCAATAACAAGACAGGTATTTCTGGAGAGCCTGTGCATTCTAGGCCTAGCGACTTAAGGAAGTTAACGGATGAAGAAGTAATCATCTGTCGCCGCGAGTCCTACACCATTGCTGCTCAGCATCTTGCTTTCAGGTACGGAGTTTCAAGGGCAACGATGTCCAATGCCATAAGAGGATACACTTACAAGCATTTAAACGACATCGCTAAGCCACGTTATTAAAATCAACGTCCGGCCCGTTGGCTTATGTTGCATTCCACGCCAGTATAATCTAGTCTCTATATGTCTTAGGTTCTTAGCGTCCCTCGGGAAGCGGAGCGCGAGGGCGCTGAACCGCAGTAGGGCTAGCCCGTTCCCCAAGACGGTTCGGTATTCTGTCTAGTATCCGGGTACTCGCTGACAAGGAACTTGTCGAGAAGAGCTGTTCTGTGGTTACTCAGAAGGAACCCCAAGGTTAGGTGCTACGCACTCTTTAGCTCGGATAGACTTGGAAAGCGGATGGACATTCCCGGTTGCCTTCCCCACCTAGCAAGCTAAGTTTAATCGATTCCTTACGGCTCCTCGTAAGTACTACAGTCATCGCCCGGGATAACCCTTCGGGGGCCCACGATGCGTACTTACTTCTCGTAAGCTAACAGCTTCAGTAGAGGCTTTCTGCGAGGCTAGGCTCTCGGGAGCCCTTTAAAGCTTGGCCTTGAAATGATTTCAAGTCCATCGCAGAGTCATGCACAGTATAACACGACTCAAAATCTTGTAAATTTCGCATTGTTAGTCCCCCACCGCTAACTACATTCCAATCCTTGCCAGTACCCGGTCTATTCCAACTACGTTGTAATATCCCTTATCGTTTCATATAGATACACAATGACAATACATATAATGTAACGTCACATAGTGTAAGGTCGTTAACAACCGTACGTTAACGGTACGAGTTAGGTCGGCTCCCTGATTCAACCATGACGTAGGCTGGAGGTCAGGGGATTGGGTGCTGGTCGCCCCGCCTCATGCCGATG
>Ga0193751_1001569_pt1 | contig 14503 bp, 15 predicted proteins | sample L1c2metaG_FD_143050 | JGI IMG/M metagenome (GOLD analysis project Ga0193751, IMG submission 143050) | Soil microbial communities from a riparian zone of the East river system, Colorado, United States - L1c2 | ecosystem: Environmental > Terrestrial > Soil > Riparian zone | place: USA: East River... | reverse complement strand
CCGACTGACTTGGATTTACGGAAGCGCGCGGGTACGTCGACCGTGGCGTGATAGGTCAGCGCCACCACGGGGCCGACACCGGGGACCGTCATCAGCCGCCGGCACACCTCATCATCCCGGACGATGGCCAGTAAACGGTGATGCAAAATGACGATCTGTTCGCGGAGCGTCCGGTGCGGCACTGACCTATGCCCGGCGTTATGCGCTGTTCACGCTAGTTGGGATTGCGGGCGAGGATGATCTTGATGCGCCTGATCTTCTGTCGCCAATGACACCCGCATCGAAGGGACAAGGAGCTTCAGAAAATAAACGACGCCGCTCTAACGGCGGCCCCGGACAGTCATCCCACAAACAAGCTAGAGGTGGTCAGCGTGCTAAGATTCCCTCACGTCCTTCAAGGCTAGTTCTTGACCCTCCAGCTTCGGCAGCCTTGCGCGACAAGCTGATTGCTGAATTGAAAGAACTCAACTCCGCCGACGAAGCCGCCGAGTGGGCTCATTGTATTATTGGCTCAAAGAACAGTCTCACTCGCAGAGACGCCGAGCAGGTCGAGTTGGCATTCCAGTTAAAGCTCTCGACCCTTACAACAGAGAGGCCGAATGCGCCCGTATCCAAACTGCAGACACGGCACCGCAGAGGGCGAGATCGGCAGATGGTGATCAACAAAACGACTTTGGCATTGCCTGTGCTGCGTCGGGTTCGCGACCGGGAGCACGTCAAATCTGTCGCCAAGCAGCCATGTCTGGTCTGCGGTCGGCGCCCGGCAGATGCCCATCATCTACGGTTTGCGCAGTTACCAGCACTTGGCCGCAAGGTCAGCGATGAGTTCACCGTCCCGCTCTGCCGGGGACACCACCGCGAGGTTCATCGCTGTGGCGATGAAGCCGCCTGGTGGAACAAGACCGGAATCGATCCGACTGCCGCCGCGCGCGTCCTTTGGCTGAAGACCCATCCGTTGCCGACCCGATGCACGATGAGAGATCAGGCGAGCTGACCTTTTTGGCGTCGTCTAATGGCTGTAAACCCATTCCGCCAACGCAATGAGCAAAGCAAACATGAACAGTGAAAATGTCCACTCTGCTGATGCCGCAAACAGAAAAGCCACTAGCGCCAGTGCCCAAGAGAAAAGGGCAGTCCATAAAGCAATCTGGGAGTGTTTCGGATCCATAAGCGCCCTTTCAGGGCGCTGAGAAAAGAAATAGCTCCGCGTCGAAGCCATTGCGCGCCCGATAGGGGTCATCAGCCTGAAGGCGCTCAAAGGGGAACCCAATCCCCACCCGTGACTCTATCTCAACGCTCGGGAATCGTGCAACGAATATCGTTTTGATTGTCGCATTTTCAAACGTGCCACCGAGATCGAAGACTTGGGAGGGCCGCTACGAATCTCCGGCGCGCGCAGCGCCAACGAAGTAACTCGCTCCGAAAGGAGCGACAAAGCGAGTGGCAGAAATGCGCGGCCCGAAATCGCACTTTTACTGAACCGCGCCAGGGTTTCAGTAGATGACCGGAGCTTCGGCGGACCAAAGCGTACTAAATGACCTCCAGCGAATTCGATGTTGAGATCTAAATAAAGTCCACGCAACTTAATGGGCACGCAATCCTCAGTTACGATAAGAGTGGGCTTTCCCGCACCGCTGCGCCGTTCGGCATATGCTCGTCGATAAAGTCGAGATAGCTGCCCGCGGTGACCCGCGATTCCTCTAAGAACCGCATCCGGGACTACATGATAAACGCGCAATGACAAAACTGTCGCGAGTTCCATCAGATGCGAATAGGAATAACGAGCCAACCTCTTGCTACGCTTAGTCTGAAATCTCTGATGTCCGAACGGTATTCCGAGTTTGCGCAACGACTTGATGTATTCGAAAAACGCACTCTCGCTGACGGCGCCGCGGTATCCAAGCTCGGTTAACACCCAGAGCACTTGCCCATGCCTTAATCGAATGCTCGGTAACTTGGCTGGGAGAAGGTCATCATCATCTCTATCGTGCACGGTCGAGTCACGGGGTCGCCGTCGCGAATTCATCTGTGTGACCGTCGATCCGTGTTGGGCAGCGTCCATAGCATCGGACGCGCTACTTTACGACAAGCACCGGGCAACTCGCGTGGTGCAAGATTTTTTGTGCTCGACTACCAATCATGCGGTCATACAACGCCGAATGGCCGCTTGCGGCAACAATGATTAAATCGGCGCCGAGATCGCTGGCGAGCTTTATGACGTTGCGCGCCGGATGTCCCGCCATAACATGAGTATGTAGTTTGACGTGACTTTTCTCCGCCAAAGCGCGGGCCTGCTGAAGTGCCTTGTCGAAGCGCACAGTTGTCGCTGCAACATCATCTTTTTCGCTGAGCTCTGGCATGTGCCCTCGCTCTTCGACAGAGACCATGTGCAGCTCGGCCGCATCCTTCTTGGCGATGCGCAGCGCTAGCTTTAGGGCGTTGAAGGCATGATCCGACCCATCGTTGGCATGCAGGATTCTCGTGAACATCCGGCATCCTCCCCGTGGTTTCGATCTTTGCTTCGATCTGCTCAGCTTTTTTCGTTTTTGGACGACGACGATCGTGCTGCAAAATAGACGGAAAAGCAACGACGGGAGTTCCTTTCCAACGTGGCTACCTAACAACCAGGACGGGACAATCGGCTAGGTGAACGATTCGATCGGCCCGGCTACCGAGCATCCGTTCGTAGAGTTCCGAATGGCCTATCGAACCGATGACGAGGAGGTCCGCTTTGAGCTCGGCCGCGAGCACGACGATGTCGCGTACTGGATGGCCCGCCAGGACGTGGGTGTGAAGGTTTACGCGTGCCCCTTCGGCCATTGCGCGTGCTTGGTTAGTGACTTTGTGAAAGCGGCGAGCGGCAGTGCCAATCTCTACTCTGACCTCTTCAATAAACTCAGGCATATAGTCGATTTCTTCAACCGAGACCATGTGAAGCTCGGAGTTGTTCTCTTTGGCGATTTTGATCGCTAGGGCTAGGGCGTGGAATGCGCGTTCTGAACCGTCATTGGCGCAAAGAATTCTTTCGAACATGGGCGCCTCCACCCTACTCGCTCTTCATCACAGCCGTTCCTAGCGGCGTTCTGCTTACGGTAGGTGTTCGAGCTTGTTCCGCCTCAGGCTCCGGAAGCAAACGATGCGGCAGATAAAAGGCATTTGCGATCAACGTTGGCACTACCGCGCTCCCAATCACTCCTGCGACTAAGATCGAATATTGACCCTGCGTGATAATTCCGTGCGACAGTCCAAACAGGGACGAGATGGTGCCGAAAGTCAGACCGGTCGACATCAGTAGTGTTGTGTACATTGCCTCTGGATTTGGGGTCTTGAAGGCGCGCGTTACTGGATAGACACCGACGAACTTGGTTACCATTTTGGCGGCAAGCATGAAGAAAAACGCGAACGGCGCAGCAATAAGTGCTGGTATCGAGACAAACGCGCCGGCGCGGATGAAATAAAACGGGGTCATGAGACCGAAGGTCATGGCGCGCATACGCCGGACCAGCGCGTGATCCTTCCCGACGGTGCCAGCCAAAACCATGCCGATGATGTACGCCGGCAGCACCGCCTCGCTGTCAGCCCAGCCAGCCAAGGCGCCCAAAGCTAGCAGAAAGAACAACAAGTATTTGATTTCCATTTCGGAGGGTCGATTGCCGTAGCGGTGATTGAACCATGGTGTTAGCCAAGGCAGCACCGCGAATACGACAATTGCAATCCCGGCAAAGACGAGAGTGCGCAACGTGAACGGTGCGAAGATGAAACCAAGCGCCAACACGGTGCCGAGATCGTTGATGAAGCACGCCGCCAGCACCGTTTTGCCGTATTCGGTTTTGTTGAGCCCATACTCGATCATCACCGCATAGACAACGGCGACCGACGTAGTAGAGAGCGCGACGCCAGCCAACCAGCTCGCGCTCGTGTTCCAGCCGAGCACGAAATAGGCGGCCGCTGCGCAGCCCAAAAATGGAAAGAAGAAACCGACCAAGCCGAGGGCGGTGGCCTCCTTCCACTTTTTCTTGAAAACGATCGGATCCAATTCCGCGCCGGCCAGAAATGTCAGCATGATGGCGCCGATCCCGGCGAGGAATTTGATCCAACCCTCGTCGGATCCCAATACACTCGCGCCAAACATCGTGCCGAGGATGAGTTGCGCCGCGGTGCCAACACAGATCTCGGTGAGCGCGGTGGAAACGCGCAGCCAAACCGACAGCAAACTCGCGATTAATGCGAGAGCCACCCAAATGGTAAAAAGTGTCCAGACAGCGGTCATCCGCTACCTCCAGCGCAATTTGTCACCTTCGCTCAAGCGGCGTGCTTGCGCCCGCGCTCGACCGGCATGCACGAAATAGCCTTGGAGGCAGGGGGAGCAAAAGAAAAACTCCTACCGACGCCAAGCGCCTGGCAGGAGTCATCAGCCTTACCAGAGGCGGTTTTGGGGGGACTCCTTCCCCGCCCTGGAACTAAGCGATTCAGGTCGCGAAAGCAATAACGGTATCGGACATTTTTCCATAATCGATTGCAAATGGGTACCGCGTCAGGACCGGGATGAGCAGTGCAACGAACACGGGCGCCGCAAAGGCGACATAGGGCGCCGCGCGAAAAATCCACGAGCTATGCTCTGATACGATTTCGTCCTTGTGCAAGAGCTTCCAGAGGTCGCGGTACGGCTGAAAAATGCTCGCTCCGCGCTTCGATTGAAGAATTTCTTTGAGCCGGCTGGTTACGCCTTCAACGAGCGGCGCGAATGCCGCCACAACGGCGACTTGAATGATGTTGTAGACGATCCGCTCGATCATGCGTTAGCCTCGCCGACATGAGACAGCGGCCGGCGCGTCGAGCGACGCGCTCTAACGATGGCGCGTTTTTGGAGCTGATTAAAAAGATAGGTGAAACACCGGCAATGATCGCCATTCGCAGATCACCCCGCGGCCTTGTCCTACGTGTCCGCCGATCTTCCGATCGACGGGCCTCCGCAGGAGTCATCAGCCCGCGAAGGCGGTTGAGGCGGACTCCATCGCCGGTTTCGTGCGACAATCTAGGTTATTAATGCGATTCGATCAATCGCAGTTTCGCGACTCTCCCGCGCCGAGCCGATGCCGATCGGGGCGTGGTCACCTTGCTTGCAATGGGACGCGGGCCTATATCAATGCAAACCACGGGGATGGGGTCCCCCGCCAAGCGCCCTTTGGGCTGATGACTCCTGCCGCGTAATGTAGAGCGGTGGGAGCGCCCTATGAACCCTGTTTTCCTAATCTTGCTGAACCTGATGCGTGTCGCGTGTTGGCGGGAGCGCGCGCCGTGAAGAATCTTGCCCATCCATCTTTCTTCAGGCTGTTCGACTTGTTGCTCAGCCTGACCAATTCGGGTTTGAAGCGCTCGCATTGGTCGCATGATGGGGTTGAGTTCGAACGCGAGCGGCACAGCGTCACGGGACCACGGCACGGCTTTGTCGTCGAGATTACCACGCTGACGCGGCCGGGCCGCCGCGGCTGGTCGCTCATGGTGATCAAGGAATATTGGTGGGCTGGCGAGGAAAGCAAAGCCCTGAAGAACCTGCGTTGGGCGCGCCCGATCAGCGGCCAGCGCGGCGACATGCTGGCTTGGTTCCGTGGGCAAGAGAACAGGATCGGACATCATGGCTCCTTCCTGCAGGACAGCGCAACGGACATTGGTGACGAGGATACGTTCGCTGCGCTTGATGATAATGACGGCACATGAACGAAGGCTATTCCATTACGGCGCAACAAGCGGCGTCTCGATCGCAGGAGGCGCGATCGACGGCGCTTGGTGCCGCGATCGGCCAGATCGAGCCCGTGCTCGAAAGCGTCGTCGGCGCTGCATCGCCGCTCCTGTCCCGCCTTCGCGTGTTGCAGCGTCGGCTTGCGCAAGAGCGGTTACAGTTCGCGGTGCTTGGTCAATTCAAGCGCGGCAAGAGTACCTTCATCAATGCGCTGCTTGGCGCCGATGTCCTGCCGACCGGCGTCGTTCCCCTCACGGCAGTCGCCACGTTTATTGCCTGGCGCCGCGAGCCCCTTGTTGTCGTTCACTTTAAGGACAAGGTGCAGCGGGAGGAATTTGCCGTTCCTACCGTCGGCGAAATTCGGAACGTTCTGTTTCGTTTCGTCACCGAGGAGGCCAATCCGGAAAACCGGCTCGCAGTCGAGCGGGTCGAGCTGTTTTATCCGGCTGATATCCTTGGTGACGGAACGGTGATCATTGATACTCCCGGCGTCGGTTCGACACTGCGCCACAATACCGAAGCCGCGCTGCAAGTGCTCCCGGAGTGTGATGCCGCCTTTTTCGTGGTCTCGGCCGATCCGCCGATCACCGGAGTCGAACTTGAACACCTGCGCCGCCTGAAGTCAAAAACGCCGCGGGTGTTCTTCGTACTCAACAAGGCGGATTATTTGCGTCCCGACGAACGGCGCAGCGTCGTCGAGTTCCTGCAAAAAGTCTTGGCGGAAAAGTCGCTGATCGCACCCGATGACAGGATTTTCTGCATCTCAGCGCGCGACGCCTTGGACGCTAAACAGAGCGACGACAATCAAGCACTTGAGGCAAGCGGCATTGCGGCACTCGAAGATCATCTTGTGCGTGCACTGGCCGGCGCAAAGGTTTGCTGGCTCGAAGACGCGGTGCGAAGCAAGGCTGCAGACATTCTGGCGCAGGCGTCGGACGAACTCGCCCTGCGCGTGCGCGCTTTGAACATGCCGCTCGAAGAACTTGCGGCGAAGTCGGAAGCCTTCCAGGAAGCCTTGCTTTCCATCGAGGAGCAGCGGCGCATCACGCGCGACCTGCTCGCCGGGGATCATCGCCACCTGCGGGAAGCGCTCGATTCCCGTATCGATGGACTGCGCGAGGCGGTCGCGGCAAGGGTCGCCGGCGTAATAGACGCGAGCCTGTCGGGCGCAGTTCCAAAAGCCTGGGAGGAGGCCGCGCGGCGTGCGTTATCCGAGGCCATGCAAGAACAATTCGAGGCAGCACGCGAACCGCTGGTAAGCGTGTTCGCCGCCGATGCCGGCGCTGCCCTTCGTGGCTGCGGCGACCGTATCGACGCGCTCGTCAATCGCGTGCGGCAAACGGCGGCGGAAATCTTCGATGTCTCGCTGGGGCCGGATACCGAACACGAGGCCTTCGAACTCAGCGAAGACCCCTATTGGGTGACTGAGAGTACCAACGCGACGCTCATTCCCGACCCGAGTCGGCTGGTGGATCGCCTTCTTCCAACAAGCCTGCGCCGGCCGCGGCTGCGGGCGCGTATGGTGCGACAGGCGGGTGAACTCATCGTGCGCAATGCCGAAAATCTTCGCTGGGCGATCTTGCTCGGTCTCGACGAGACGTTTCGTAAGGCCGCCGCGCAGTTTGAGGAACGACTCGACGAGACTATCGCGGCAACCCGCGACGTGATCAGGGACGCGCTGGCGCGACGCCGCGACCAGTCTTTCGCCGTCAAGCCGGAGCTCGATCGTCTTGCCGAGGCCGGAGTTTCATTAGCCTTGCTTCGCGACGAACTCCAGCTTCATTAGCCTCGCTTCGCGAGACTCCAGGCGACCGGCACTGCTGTTCGGCGGGAATGGATTCGCTACTGTTGCGGCGCGGATTGGGCGCGGGCCGCGATGCGGCGCAGGACGGTCTCGGTCTGCTTTCTTACTGCGGCATCTCACCTGGCGCCGCGCTCTCGCTCAGGTAGTGCTCGACCACCTCCTGCGCGCTATCGAAGTGGGCGACCAAGCAGCTCTCGACCTCCTCCCTCAGCACCCAGTCCTCGTGTTCCAGCAACATTATCAGACGACGGACGGCCCGCGGTCGTTCTGCCGGCGGCGCGCGATCCAAACAGATTTTACAGGCGAGTGTCGCAATCTTGGCGTCGCTGTCGCGCATAAGAGGCCGCAATGATAGCCACGCGCGGCGCGGAATTCTCATATCGGCAAGGAGTCCGAGCGCACTTCGCCGTCGTCGGGCGCTCGATTCGCTTTCTCGCTCGCCTGGTGGCGCTCGGGCAGTCGCAACATTCAGCAAGGCCGCGCGTGCACGCCGGCCCAGCTTCCTCAGCGCCGCTTCGCCGGTCGGACGGCTTGCGTCTTCGCCCAGCGCATCGATCAGCGCCGGAATAGCCTCGACTCTCCCGAATGCGCCCAAAGCTCCGATCACGCCGGTCAGAGCCGGGCGTCGCGCCAACCGCAGGGGCAAACCAAACACGCGCTGCTCGTGGAAATTTGCCAGGGCCAAAGCTGCGGCATTGATCACTGCATCTTCGCCCACCCGCTCGACTGGATCGGCAATGGTGCGGTCGGCTTCCAGGAACTCAATAAGCACGTCATGCGCGCCAAGCGCAGCCAATGCCTCAACCGTGCGGCAACGCGCTTGATAGAGGCCGCTGCGTCCCCGCTGGAACAGCATCGCCCGTAGCGCGGGAATGGCTTCCTCGCCCAACGCGATCACGTCGAGGACGCCGCGGTCGCCGTCGCGAAATGATTTCAGCCTGGCGATTGCTTGCTCGACTTTCCGTGTCTGCCTTTCCGTCATGCGCTGACCAAAAGCGCGCGGTTATGTCCGATGATGTGCTCGTGCGAGCCGGCCGACCATTACAAACACCGGCACGGCCGCTAGCTGTGTGATGAGACAGAACGCGATCACCGCAGGCACGGATACGTCATACAGAAATCCAATAACCGCGCTGCCGAGAAACCAGAAGATGCCGTAACCGGCGGTGAACGTGCCGAATGCGGAAGCGCGCCGATGCGGCGATATCATTGGCGACACGGCTGCCGGAATGATCGATTCGTGGACTCCCATTCCTAATCCCCAAATGGCAGCGCCAAGCAGCGCCAGCCAGAAGCCGCCGAGAAACACCAGCGGCGCAAACAATGCCGAGACCAGAGTGAGGAGGACAAGGACGAGAAATCCGTAGCGATCGAACAGCCGGCCCAAAACCAAGGAGCCCATGCCGCTGACGGCCATCGCAACGGAATAAAAAATCGCGATCCAGTTGCCCGGGACCGTCTCGGCGCGCGTGAAGTGGTAGGCGATGAGGGGATAATCCGCGAATCCCGCCGCGACAAGGATCGCACCGAGAAGATAAATCCAGAAAATTCGCGGCAAGTCCGTTCGTACTGTGGCCGGTGGCGATCTCTCCAGGTCCTGCGGTTTCGGATAGAGAAAGCGCGCCAGCAACACAAGACTCAAGTTAATGACCGCCGGTACCAGCAGGACGGCGAACGCCTCTTGATAACCGCCGTTATGTGCCAGAACTGCGGCAACGGCCAGCGGACCAAACATGGCGCCGAATTGGTCGAGTGCTTCATGCAGCCCGAACGCCCAGCCATAGCCGTCCGCCTGCTTCCCCGCATGCGAAAGCATTGCATCTCGTGGCGGATTGCGGATCGCCTTGCCGACGCGTTCGAGAACGATCAACGCGGCCGCAGCCGGCCAGCTGCTTGTCAACGCGAGCGCCGGCACTGAGGCCATCTGCACGACATAACCGAAGATCGTGATAGGCCAGTAGCGGCCGCTGGCGTCCGCCCATCGTCCGGAAAATAGCCGCAACCCATAGCCCAAGAATTCGCCGAAGCCGGCCACAAAGCCGACGATCGTGCCGCTAGCCTGGAGCGTCGCCAAATAAGGTCCGACGATGCTGCGTGAACCTTCGTAGGTGAAATCGGCAAAGAAGCTCAGAACGCCGATAAGGATGATGAACCGCAGCGCGATCCTGCGATCACGAGCGTCGGCCATCTTAAACGCTCCTATCGAAGCTCACTCTGCACGCGGCTTGACGCTGTTGCTACAGCATTTATATAAATCGTTGGGCATGGAGTCGCCCTTAATGTGCCGAGAGGCTAATGACTCCTACCGCAAAATGATCGCGGTGGGAGTCTTGCTGGAGCCCCCGCCGCGAGGCGGGTTTTTTTTATTGCCAGCCCGCGGCATCAGGAGAGTCCATGCCAAAGGCCAGACACGATTCTCCAAGATTCTACAGCATCCTGTTTGACAATCCCGTAGACCGTATCGGCGACGACGCGCTCCAAGCGCCTGAATTTTTTGCCGACTTGAATTGCGATCAAATCGTCGATGCCATCATTGCCGGCAGGGACGACTACAATTTGAAGCCATTCTTCCATGCCTGCCTGCCGCGCGTGGACGCAATCAAATATCGTCACGAGGTGATGCAAGAACTCGAGGGCGCCGCACTGTATGAGCGCGTGAAACTATTCGCCGTGAAGATGCGTGAGGTGCGTGAGCATCTCGTTCAAGTTCAAAAAATGTATTACAAGGAACAAAAGCAGGCGTGGTTTCTCGACGCCATCGAAATTTATTGCGAGACCATCAAATCCTTTGCTGACGACCTTACCAATTCAGATTTGCGATCGCGCGGCTTTCTGCGATTTAGCGATTACTTGAGCAGCTATGCGCGGTCTGCGCATTTCAGTTCGCTGTTCTCGCAGGTGAACAAACTAAAAGCCGATTTGGCAACGGTGGAATATTGCGTGCTTATAAAGTCGGGCGGCTTCACGGTCCGCAAATACGAGGGGGAGATCGATTACAGCGTTGAGGTCGAGCAGACTTTTGAGAAATTCAAACAGGGCGCCGCCAAGGATTACCGAGTTAAGTTTTCCGTCAGCCTCGACATGAACCACGTCGAGACAAAAATATTGGAATTTGTTGCCAAGCTCTATCCAGAAATATTTGTAGCTCTGGTTGAGTTCTGCAACAGAAATGCAAATTTTATGGATCGAACCGTCACGGTCTTCGATCGCGAGGTTCAGTTCTATATCGCCTATCTGGAATATGCCGCAGCGCTCAAGCGCGTGGGATTACATTTCTGCTACCCACGTCTCTCCGACACGAGCAAGGAAATCTACGACTATGAGGAATTTGATCTTGCCTTAGCCTATAAGCTTCTCAAGGAAAACTCTTCCGTCGTATGCAACGACTTCTATCTAAAGGGCAGAGAACGAATCTTAGTCGTGTCCGGTCCTAATCAAGGTGGAAAAACCACCTTCGCCCGCACCTTCGGGCAATTGCATTATCTCGCCAGTATCGGATGTCCGGTTCCCGGCAAAGAAGCGCAGCTCTTCCTTTTCGATCAACTCTTCACGCATTTTGAAAAAGAGGAAAAAGTCGAAAATCTCCGCGGCAAGCTAGAAGACGATTTGATGCGGATCCACGACATCCTCAGCCGGACAACATCGCGGTCGATCATCGTCATGAATGAGATTTTCACCTCGACGACGATCCAAGACGAAACCTTCTTGAGCGAGAAGGTAATGGAGAAAATCATCGAACTCGGCTTGTTGTGTGTCTGGGTCACCTTCGTCGACGAATTGGCCTCGTTTGGCCCGCAAGTCGTCTCGATGGTGAGCACGGTTGTTCCCGAAAACCCCGCCGTGCGGACGTTCAAGATTCTGCGGCGGCCGGCCGACGGCTTGGCATATGCAATGGCCATCGCGCAAAAGTACGGTCTGACCGGTGAACCCATCAGGAAGCGGATCAGACCATGAAAGCTTTTTTGATGCATAGGGATCGCGATTTCGATCCGCAACAACTCCTGGCGCGGCGAGACAAGGAATTGCGTTCCCACAGGGGTAACGAGCAGGGACTGGAGCTCCACCACGTGTTGCCATGGAATGAAGCGGCGCTGAGACAAGACCTCGGATTGGATATCGTCTGTAGCGCTATGGCTGCCGGCGACAGATTCTTGTTTGAAGTTGCACAGGTCGCAATTCTATCAAGCCTCACAGATCTGGACGTAATCCGATACCGCCAAGATGCGTATGCGGACTGCGCAAGGAACGCGCAGATCGTCAGGGACATGTATCAGATTGCCATCGATGGGATTGAAGGCGAGAGGAAGAATTTCTGGAGCTATTTCGCCCGCTATCCATCGGGAATTCTTCACCGCGCCGTGGAGGTACTCCAGATGTTCGTAGGGGTACTGAAGCGGCTGCGCAGGATCGCCGATCAACATGCCGATAAGTTCAAATCCGAAGCTTTTTCGACTTTGCTGTCGATGCTAAGAAGCGAGCTCAGCGACGACTATTTCGACGAGATCGAGAGTCATCTCAACCGGTTGAAATTTCGATCAGGCGTTTTGATCAGCGCGCATTTGGGGAAGGGAAATAAGGGTAAGGATTATATCCTTCGCAGGCCGCACCGCGACAATCGCAGCTGGTTGACGCGGCTGCTGGCGGAAAAGCCGCTGAGCTATTCGTTTCAGTTGCATCCGCGGGATGAAGCAGGCGCACAAGCCCTGGCCCAGTTGAACGATCGAGGCGTGAACCTCGTCGCCAATGCGCTGGCGCAGTCTACCGATCATATCCTGAGCTTTTTTCATATGCTGCGGACGGAACTGGCGTTCTATGTCGGTTGCCTGAATTTGCATGCCCACTTGGGCGGACTCGGAGAACCAATATGCTTCCCCGTTCCTGCCCCCGCTGGTGAGCGAAAATTAGCATTTTTGAATTTGCACGATGCGTCGCTCGCCTTGAGCATGGGCAAGACAGTTGTCGGCAACGACCTCAATGCCGACCACAAAAACATCGTCATCATTACCGGCGCCAATACCGGAGGCAAATCGACCTTCCTACGCAGCGTTGGCCTTGCCCACGTGATGATGCAAGCTGGGATGTTCGTGTCGGCGCAATCGTTTGCTTCCGAAGTTTGCGATGGCATCTTCACGCACTACAAGCGCGAAGAAGATGCAGCCATGGAAAGCGGAAAATTGGATGAAGAACTCAGCAGAATGAGCCAAATTGTGGACAAAGTGAAATCCAACTCGCTGCTGCTTTTCAATGAATCGTTTGGATCGACTAACGAAAGGGAAGGCTCAGAAATTGCTAGTCAGATCGTGAGCGCATTGCTCGACCGCAACGTGAAGGTATTCTTTGTCACCCATTTGTATCATTTTGCCCATACCTGCTTCATTCGCAGATCGGCTGCGGCCGCGTTTCTGCGGGCGGAAAGACGACCGGATGGCACGAGGCCGTTTAAATTGATCGAAGCTGAACCGTTGCAGACGAGCTATGGGACGGATTTGTACAAGGCGATTTTCGATAGCGCTAAGAGGGGGGCATCGACAGAAAAAGACAAGGCCACCCTCGGAGGTAGTTGAAATGTAAAGCACCCCATTTTACTAACAGAGGCGACTATAGAAAGGGCGCTGGGGCGTAAAAATTGTTATTACCGATCAAAGCCTTGCCGACGACAGAGGCGTTTCCCATGACCGCAATCCAGGTCGACGGCGGTTCAGAGTTCATGGCCAAGTTCGAGCAGGCCTGCGCCAACAAGAAAATCCGCCTCTATGTGCTGCCGCCCAAGTCGCCAAAACTCAACGGTGCCGTCGAACGCTGTAATCCAGCTTGGCGATACGAGTTCTATTCGGTCTACGATCTGCCGCGCAATGCGGAGGCTATCAACCCGATCCTCGATGCTTTCCAGCACCTCTACAATCATCACAGACCACACGGAGCCCTTGGCGGGCTCGCTCCAGCTCAGTACCTTGCCAAGCTAAAGGCCAAGGATACCTCGCTGTCTCAAAGGTGCACTTGACATACCACTTTAGGTCGGTTTCACTTAGGCTGTAGCGTTTTATGGACATTCCCGCTGTAGAATAAAGCAGCGCGCGCTGCGGGATGAACCGTGACTTCGGCCGCTCCGAAAAAAATATGCCTGCGGTTTTCTCTGCGCCGGCGACTGAATGACGCCGCCGAGCAGCCATCAAGAAGCGACTGATGGAGGAGAGGAAACGTATGGAGTGCTATGAGCCTGCTACGCTGATTCCCGTCGAAATTCGCGGCGAACATGTAAACCCCGGCCTGAGCCAGATCGGAGTAGTGGTTTATGATGACGGTCTTTTTAGCGATGCGCTCATAGCTCAATGCGCAGCCGGTCTGGTCGCCTCAGGTTATCGGCTGGGCGGCGTTGTCCAGTCAAACGCACACCGGCGTGGTCGACGTCGCTGCGATATGTACGTGAAGGATCTATTGGGCGGTGACGAAATAAAAATCTCGTTGGACCGTGGTAACGAAGCGAAGGGTTGTCGCCTTGATCCGGACGCTTTCGCGCGCATCGACGCATGGGTCGAGCGTGCAGTGCTTGAACGTGTCGATCTGCTGATCATTAATAAGTTTGGCAGGGAAGAGGCACATGGCCGGGGACTGCGACCGGTCATTGCCGAGGCTCTGATTGCCGAAATCCCCCTGCTGATCCGTGTCTCCACACGAAATCTTTGCGACTTTCTGACTTTCGTCGGGGATTCAGCCACCCGTCTAAGGCCCGACGTCGAGGAAATTACGGCCTGGTGCCGGAACGCGATTGAGCGTGGGGCTCACCATCGATTCCAGCCGCGGCCGTCATCCGTGCAAGCATAGGGGAGGACGAAATGGTCGATCACGTGAAACCCGTCGATGCCGGCACCTATATCGGCGACCCGGTTGTGGATTACGTCAGGGCGCCGCAGATGGTCCAGACGATGATCGAGGCCGGGGCATCGAAGAAAGACCTCTCC
>Ga0193751_1001568_pt1 | contig 14506 bp, 16 predicted proteins | sample L1c2metaG_FD_143050 | JGI IMG/M metagenome (GOLD analysis project Ga0193751, IMG submission 143050) | Soil microbial communities from a riparian zone of the East river system, Colorado, United States - L1c2 | ecosystem: Environmental > Terrestrial > Soil > Riparian zone | place: USA: East River... | reverse complement strand
GCCGACGACGGGGGACGGATTGGTGCGGAAGTCGCGGATCGCGATCTGCCCGAGGCCGTCGAAGGCGAGAAACCACGCCATCGAGCGGACGCAGAAGCCGCAATTCCCGTCGTAGACCATCTCCATGCCGCCCATCTTGCGCTTCCACCAGGCGCCGAGCCGGTGCAGCCATTCGGGACGCAGGAAGCTCATGTGCCCCATGATCATCACGAACGAGAAGTAGAACAGCGTGAGAAAGAGCGCGAACTGGAGGTGGAGGAAGATCGCCGCCGCCAGCATGTAAGGCCGCGTCGCCCGCTGCCAGATCAGGAACGGGTAGGCGACCTCGATCAAGATCGTCGCGTAGGTCGCGGCATTCACCAGCCAGTATTGATGGGCAAGAAAATCCAGCAGGCCGCGATTGTAGAACTGATTGGAGGATATGACGTACCATATGGCGTTGCCGTCCCACCAATCGTCGCCGCGTTTGCTCAGGGCGCTGTAAAGCAGCAGCACCGCCATCTGGATTTGCATCAGCCTGATGCAGGCACCCGCCCACGGGCTGCTGTAGGGCGGCAGCGCGGCCGCGAGGCTGCCGCGCTTGGCGGCGCGCACCGCACGCACCCGGTCCAGGCTCATCGCCCGTCCAATCGGGGCAAAACACAGTATGTAGAGCAGGCATGCAAGAATGATGTCGACGCCGTACGCAACCGCCAAGTTGCGATAGTCGTAGGAGATTTGGCCGGCCAATACGATCCATTTCACCCAGGACGTTCGCCAACCCACCATGAAGGCGGCGCAGCAGAATAAGAACAGCGCATGAAAGGCACACCACTGCCAGGGCGCCGTAAAATAGAAAAACACCGATTGCTTCCAGGAATCGGTGACATACTGCAGCGCAATGTCTTGCGGCATCCAGCCGGAATCGCCCCAGATAACGAGAAGATAGGGGGTCACCATCGCATAATGGCACAAAAGTGCCGCGCCGATGCCGATGCGGGCGACCTCCAGCGGCAACGTCGCGCTGTCTTGAAACCACAGTTGCGACCAGGCGCGGCCGACGGCGGTCAGCGTTGCGCGGCCGCGGCGTGCGAGCGTCGCCAATCCGGGCATGCGACGCGTTCCAGGCGCGCGATTGGCCGCGAGCTCAATCGCGTTGTCGCCGTCCGGCACCGCGCGGGCGCAGCCGGCATCGTTCTCGCTATTGTACGCCGGCGTCCGCTTCACTTTCGCATGGGACCCGCAACAGAGTTTCCACTTTGACGAAATCCGGGTCGAGGGGATTCTTGCCGGCCAATTGATCCGCCGGCGAAAACTCCTGTTCCAGGGCTACCTGCAGGGTGACGTACGACGGACGCAGTGCGGCGTGCTTTCGGCAGAACATCGCGGCGAAGAGCTCGGCGTGCAGCTCGGGAAACGCCACCACGGCGTCGTACGAGTGTTTGATCAAATAATAACTCGGCAATAGCGAATTCAATTCCGGGACCGGCACAAAGGTACGCGCGTGTCCGGCGCTCTCTTCGATGACGTAGCGGAACTGCGAGTGCTTGCCGACGCTCGGCGCAAAAAAGGACCAGGTGCTTTCCAGCCTGAAGAACGACAAATAAGGTTGCACCAACCGGCGGATCGAACCCGCCGTTTCACTGCTGTTCGGCCCGACCAGCATGATAAAGGCGTGCCAGGCGACGAACAGCGACATGGCCGAATAGAGCAGTCGTTCGCGCCACCGTTGGGGAATCGTCATGGCCGGGAGCCGGCTTCGGCTCGCCGCGACCCACTGGTAGACCGGATGGCCACGCAGGCGGCTGGCAACCGCGACGGCGCCGACCTTGCCCTTCCACCAGGCGCCGAGACGGTGCAGCCATTCGGGACGCAGGAAGCTCATGTGCCCCATGCTCATCACGAACGAGAGGTAGACCGAACCCGCAAGGACAGCGGACGTAAGATGCAGGGACAGGGCCGCCGCCAGCATGTAAGGCCGCGTGCGCCGCTGCCAGATCAGGAACGGAAAGGCGACGGCGATCAAGATCGCCGCGTCGGTGGCGACATCTGCCAGCCAATCGTGCCGCGCCAGCAATTCCGGAATAACAGGATTGTAAAATTCATAGTCGGTGAAGGCCGGCCACGCGGCATCGCCGCCGTTCCATCCGGTTTTTTCGATGCCGCTGCGGAGGACCAGCACCGCCATTTGGATCTGCATCAGCCTGATGCAGGCGCCTGCCCACGGGCTGTCGGAGGGCGGCGTGGCCGCGAGGTTGCCGCGCTTGGCGACACGCTTGGCGCGCGCCCGGTCCAGGCTCATCGCGCGTCCGACCGGTGCCAGGCAGAGCATGAAGAGCAGGCAGGCGACGATAGTGTCGGCGCCGTAGACGAGCGTCGGGTTGCGATAGTCGTAGGAGATTTGGCCGGCCAGCACGATCCATTTCACCCAGGACGTCCGCCACCCCACCATGAGCGCGGCACAGCACAGCAAGAAAAGGAGGTGAAAGGCGGCCCACTGCCAGGGCGCCGTAAAATAGAAGAAGACCGACTGCATCCAGGGAAGGGCGAGACGGTCGAGAGCCGCCGCGGGCGGCATCCAGCCGGCATCGCCCCACAAATCGAAGAGAAACGGGGTCGCCATGCCGTAGTGGAAAAGCACCGCCGCGCCGATGCCGATGCGGACGATCTCCAGGGGCTCCGTGGTGCTGCCGTGGAACCAAAACCGCGACCACGCACGGCCGACGGCGGCCGACGTCTCTCCGGCACGGCGTGCGAGCCTCGCTAGTCCGGGCATGACATGCCGTTCACGTCATTCACGCCGACAAGCGGACAACTCATGACGGCTTCCGGATGGGGCGAATAGGCGCGCGACGGGGAAGGGCCGCACCGTCCCGGCAGTCGACGCTTATCAGCGTATTGACGCCGGTAAGCTCGGGGTCCGGCGGGCGGTTGCCGTGCCATTTATCCTCCGGCCGGACGTCCTGTTCCCGCAGCTCCAGCAGCGTGACTGAACGGGGTTCCAGCGCGGCGTGTTTTCGACAGAGCAACGCCCCGACGCCGCTGCCGCGGGTTTGCGGGGCCTCCATGATGCGATCGTACAAATACGTGAACTCGCGCTGCCAAACATATCCCGGAAGGGACAAGCGCAACTCCTCGGCCGGCGCGAAGATATGCTTGTTCCCGGCGGCGTCTTCGACGACGTAGCGAAATTGCGCACGCTGGCCGGCGGGAGCGAAGAAATTCCAAGACGTGTCCAGGTTGAACAGGGAGAGATACGGCTGCAGCAGGAGACGGAGCGACTGCGCCGGCGCGCTGCTGTTTGGCGCCGCCGCGACCACCATGGCAAGGCAGTGCCACCCGGCGAGCAAAGACATCGCCAGGTAGGCCGGCCGGCGCCGCCGCTGCATGGAATCCACGACCGGCCCCTGAAGAATTGGGTCAACGACCCGCGCAAAGACGTTTTCGTTGGCGGGATATTAGCGAAATCTCCCGCTGGACAAAACAAAAGTGAGACCGTGGTTCGCAGTTTCGACGCCGGGGCATCGCTGGACGGTTCGCTGCGAGCGTGCGGCAAGATCGGAAGGAAACTTCAAATCCACCCCACGAGGTCACATCGCAAAGAGCCCCGGGAGGGCGTGAATCCCGGACGAACGCGGCCTGGAACTTATCTTCAAAAGGGCGTCGACTCCCTACCAGGATAGTGATACAATTAAAAAAAATTCAACTTTTCTATCGCAGCGTGCGACGTTATCGATCGCCGCGTGCGGTAACGGGAGGGCTACATGCTGGAGGCGTTCAAGACAATTGGCCGATCTTTTTTTGGTGGTGGCGGCCGGACCAAAAATCAGGCAAGCGCCCGGCTCTGGCCGGGGGTCGTAATCGCCGCATCCGCGCTTGCTCTGACAAGCGGTGCGGCCCAGGCTCAAGACCAGACACAGTACGATACTTTCAGGTCGGTGCTCTCCACCACAAGCACGAATTGGTGCATCGATATTCCCGGAGCCCAGTATCAATCCGGCAAGCAGCTGGTGGTCGCCGACTGCACCGGAGCGCCCAACCAGACGTTCGGTTACGAGAAGGGCGGCAGCTTGACCGCTGGCGGCCTTTGCATGGACGGCCAACCGCCAAAGGACGGCGGCCAGGTCGTCATTGCCGATTGCGACGGCAGCGACCATCAGGGTTGGTCGGTGCGGCCGTTTGCCAACAGCAAGGATGTATACGAAATTGCCAACAGCGATGACTTGTGCGTTACGGTCAACGGCAACATCGGACCGGGAACGCCGCTCGCCTTGGCGCCATGCCAGAAGCTGCAAACCCAAGGCTGGACATTCTTTACGCGGCCGGCAGCACAGTGCGCCCCGGTCTACGAGAAGTACTATTGGCGCGGAAGCCAGCGCTGTTGTTCGTATGACAACGGCTGGAAAGGCGCCGGCTGGTACGTGTGCGGTCAAAGCCTGATTCAGGGCCAGGGCTACTGCGGGCCGCCGGAGTTCTTCTTCCCGCCCGTCAGGCCGACCATTCGGCCGACCATCAGACCCACCATCAGGCCCGAAATCAGGCCGGAGATTCGACCGGAAATCAGGCCCGAAATCAGGCCCGAGATCCGACCCGAGATCAGGCCGGAAATCCGACCCGAGATCAGGCCTCAGATCAGGCCCGAGGTCAGGCCGCAGATCAGGCCGGAGGTCCGACCCCAGATCAGGCCCGAGATCAGGCCTCAGATCCGGCCGGAGCTCAGGCCCCAGATCAGGCCTCAGGTCAGACCGGGTGTCAGGCCGAACAAGCCGGCCACCCGGCGCGGTGGCGGCGGCAGCGGCCGCAATGTCAGCCGTGGCAGCAGCACCCGGCACGTGGGTGGTGGCGGCGGCGGCGGCGGCGGTCGGCACATCGGTGGCGGTAGCGGCGGCCGCAGTGGCGGTGGCGGTGGCGGCAATCGTCGTTCCGACATCCGCCTCAAGCAAGACATCGTTGCGCTGGCGCGGCTCGACAACGGCATCGAGCTCTATCGCTTCCGCTACACCGGGAGCGACCCCACCCTCTATGTGGGCGTCATGGCGCAAGAGGTGCAGAACATCGTGCCGAGCGCGGTCTCTCGCGGCCGCGACGGCTACCTGCAGGTGAACTACGGCCGGCTCGGCCTCGAGTTCATGACTTGGGACAAGTGGACGCAGCAGCACGGAGCGACGGCAGCGGCCCCATAGTCCCGATCCCGTCTCGACACACGGTGCAGCACGACGCAAAGCGACGTGCTGCACCGTCGTCACATAATCGCGGCGATCCGGGCGGTGCGACGAGCGCGGTCAGTGCTTGGTCGGCTCGATCACCGCGGAAAACGCCAGGCCCTCGATCAGCTCGGTGCGGCGCGCGTCAGCGGCACGCATGTCCGCGGTCGCCTGACGCAACGTGGTGGTGTTCGAGCCGGCCGCCACGATGCCGCCGAGGATGGCGGCGATCGCGCCGAGGGTGAATATCTGGTCGAGCCTGGTGAGCCCGGATATCGCCGCCAGCAGCATGATGATGCCGAGCGCGATGGCGACCTTGGCGACCAGGATGACCTTGCGGCAGCTCTCGGCCACCCGGGCGAGGCGCTCGATCTCCGCTTCGAGGCGGAGGATTTGCCGGGTCGGATCCTGGTCGGCCACGGGCATGTTCCGGCCTCACGCCGCGCGCGGGATGATCACCTTCTCCTCGGTGAGGAAACTGATCTGGCGGCCGATGAAGAGCGCGCCGTCCTCGCGCAGGCGCCGCGTCGCCGGCGAGGCGTTGAACAGATCGAGCGCCGCCTGGTCCTCGAACCACAGCTCGGCGATGCCGTCGACCGCAACGTCGAGCGCAGGCACGTCCGTGCGGAACGACGAGGACTTGATCATCGTCAGGGTGTAGCGCGCGACCCCCGGACAGGCGTAAGCGAGCGGCGCGTGGATTTCCGCCCAGTGCTTGACGAAATCCTCGTGCGACCAGCCGTCCTTGCGCACCAGCAGTGAAGCGGTTTTGATCATTTGTAACTCTCCGGGCAGTCGTGAAACATTCTTCGACGTCGTCTTGAGGCGCGAGCGGAGCGAGCCTCGAAGGATGGAAGCAAACGCGCTTGTTGCATCCTTCGAGGCTCGCCGCTGCGCGGCTCGCGCCTCAGGATGACGACGGAGTGTGACGCTCTACGCCTTCACCCTCTCGAGCTTCTGCAGGCTGCGCAGGTTGGGCGGGACCGGCTGGTTGGGGAACAGCGACGGCCACGCCGTGAAGGCGACCTCGGCCACGTAGAGGTCGCCGCGCGAATCCACGGCAAGGCCGTGCGGCGAGGTGAACTGCCCGGGCTTGGTTCCCGCCGACGGAATGACGGCGAGCCGCGCCAGCAGCTTGCCCTGGTGGTCGACGACGCTGATGCGCGGACCGAGGTTGGGCGCCTCGCGATTGAAGTGCAGATAGGGCCCGATCTCGCCGATGAAGCAGATCGGGCACTTGCCCGGCATCAGATAGAGCCCGCTCGGCCGGTGCATGTTGACCCATTGGGCCTCGTATTTGCCGTTGCCGTCGAACACCTGCACGCGGTGATTTTCGCGGTCGGCGACGTAGACCCAGCCGTCCGCGTCGCAGCCGATGTTGTGCGGCAGGTTGAACTGGCCGGGGTCGGTGCCCGGCTCGCCCCACGCGAACAGCCGCTTGCCGTCCGGCGAATATTTGTGGACACAGGCGTTGCCGTAGCCGTCCGAGACGTAGATGTGCCCGTCGGGCGAAAGCGCCGTATGGGTGCAGCGGTTGAACGGCTGCAGGCTCATGAACGGTGCCGGCCGGCCGGGAATGCCGATCTCGAGCAGGATCTTGCCGTCGAGGGTGCACTTGCGCACCGTGTGGTCGCCGTCGTCGGTGAGGTAGATGGTGTCGTCCGGCCCCATGTGGACGCCGTGCGCGCGCTTGAACACGCCCTCCCCCCACGACTTGAGGAAAGTGCCGTCGCGATCGAACACGCACATGGGATGCTCGCCGCGATTGAAGGCGTAGACCCGGTCGTGACGGTCGACGCCGACCGCGGCCACGTCGCCGAACCGCCACCCGGGCGGCAGCTTTTCCCAGCCCTCGACGACCCGATAGGTGTATTCGCCGCTCCCGAGAATGACGCTCACGGTTGATCCTCCCCTGCGGCGACAAGTGCCGCGCGTTCTTGCGGCTCAATTGGGGCCGCAACGGCGGGCAAAATCAAGTAGGGCGGATTAGCGAAGCGTAATCCGCCGTTTTTGCGCGCGGCGCGGCGCAATACGCTGCCCCCCGCCTTCGCGAGGGCAAGGCTATTGCGCCCTACGCGGGCTCGGCGCGGATCCAGTTCTCCAGCAGCATGCGCACGGCGGCCACGAACGCGAGCGGCTGGTCGAGCATGACGTGGTGCTGCGCCTCGGGGACTTCGACGACCGGCGCCGACGGCCCCATGATGTGCGACATGTAGCGGGCGGTCTGCCGCGACACCAGCGCGCTCTTCTCGCCGAAGAGCAGTGCGGCGCGGCAGCGCACCGCCTGCAGGTATTCGCGAAACGGCTCGCCGAACCGGCGCCCGCCGAGCGCCGCGCCGTCGAACTTCCAGGTCCAGCCGCCGTCGACCGGCATCAGCGAATGGCGGCCGATGAACTCCACGATAAAGGGGTTGTCGCAGGGCTGCGGCGGCATCAGGCGAAACCGCGCCAGCCCGGCCTCGAACGTCGGGTAGATTTTCTTGTTGCCCCAGTTGGGCGGCGCCAGCGGGTGGTGGACCTCCTCCTCGGGCGAGCGGATGGGCGAATCCACGATCACGGCGCCGCCCAGCATGTCGCCGAACTGGGAGGCAAACTTCATCGTCATGAACCCGCCGAAGCTGTGGCCGACGACGAACGGCCGCTCGCCCAGGCCGGCGTCGGCGATGACCGCGCGCATTTCCGCGGCGCGAATGTCCGAGCCGTAGGTGCCGCGCCGGCCGCTGTCGCCCATGCCCGACAGGTCGATCGCCGCCACCCGATAATGGCGCATGAAGTAGGGCGCGATGAACCTCCACCAGTTGGCATGTGCGCCGCCACCGTGCACGAACAGAAGCCCGCGCCCGCGCAACGGGTTCGGTTCGGCCCACAGCAGATAATGGATCGGGCAGCCATCAACCGTCACGCAGCGGGATTCGCACGGCCGGGATATGGCCCAATGAAACCAGTCGGGCGCGGGCGCGCGAACCTGCAAAAATTCCGGCGGGATGTTTCTCACGTAAGAGTTCCTGTCCCGACGTCGATCGCCGCCGGCGTCCCCGGCGGCAGCGGGCGCGGGTCGACCTCGACGATGCCGTCGCGCAGGCGCACCGGGTAGGTCGCCAGCACCTCGGTGAACGGCGGCGGCGCGCGGCCGTCCTCGAGGCGGTACTGGAAGCCGTGCCACGGACAGGTGACGCAGCCGTCGATGATGCGGCCTTCGCCGAGCGGCCCGTTCTGGTGGGCGCACAGGTTGGTGAGCGCGCCCACACGCGACCCGTCGCGAAACACCGCGATGCGCTCGCCGCCCGGCGCCGCAACGATGCGGGCGGCCTTGTCGGGGATCGCGTGCGGCGGCCCGACCGCGATCCAGCCCCCCTCCCCGGGCGCGATGCCGCGGTCGCCGTGGCGCTCCCGCCTGGCGGCGATGAGGTGCAGCGCGGCGACCGACGCGAAGGCGGCAAGCAGCAGCACCGGCACCACCGGACTGCGATTATCCTGCATGGCGCCGAGCGCGACGTGCATCGCCACCAGCCCATAGGCGCCGTACAGCAGCATGTGCAGGCCCTTCCACACAGGCGGCGTGAGGAAGGCGAGCCAGAAGTCGTGGCTGGTCGCCGCCAGCAGCAGGAGGATCAACAGCGCGGCCATGCCGAGGGTCTTGAACGGGAAGCCGATGAAGCGCGCGTAGGCAGGGAGGTTGGTGAGTTCCTTGACGAGGCTCGGCAAGGCGTCCTGCACCGCGAACCATTCCACCATGGACCAGCCGTGCACCGCCGCGACGAAGAACGTGAGCACGCCGAAATGGCGCCGGTTGTAGAGCAGCGGCAGGAAGCGGGGATCAAGCCGCGCCAGCGGGCCGATCGCGAGAATGATCGTGAGCATGAGGGCCGCGCAGGTGCCGAAGGCGCGCAGGCGCAGGTCGATCCATCCCGGCAGATCATCCGGCTCGTCGAGCCATGCCGCAACGGCGATGAAGCCGCCGATGTAGAGCGCGACGGCGGCCAGCAGGATGCCGTCGTAGACGAGCTTCGTCCGGTTCCACTGCACCGCGCGGAAGCCGGCGCTCATTTCCGGGTTTCCTCGGCCGCTTCGGGCTCGTCGGACGCATCGGCCTTGGGCGGCGGGCGCAGCCACAGCGCCATGGCGACGCCGAACATCACCAGGACGGCCAGCACCGGCCACAGGGCGCGATGGACCGTGCGGTGGGCGCGCCTCATCGGGCGCCGCGGGCCTTCACCCAGCGCAGCAGCACGTAGGGCCACAGGATCGCGGCGCCGGGGATGAGCAGCGCGCGCGCCCCGACGGTTACCGGCGTGCCGGCGGGGAGCACCCGCGCGAGGCCGAACGTCACGAACGCAATCGCGGTCACCGCGCCGGCGACCGCGTAAAGCGCGAGGAGATCAAGCACCAACACGGTACCGCCGGTCTCCCGATTGCGAGGCTCACTGATATTCGATGGTGATTTTCTGGACGCGGTCGTCCGCATAGCGGTCGACGAACTTGAGGAACGACGACAGCAGCTTGCGCTCGTCTTCCGCGTCCGAGGAGCGGACCTTGGCGGCAATGCCCTCGGCATCGGTTCGTCGCAGCTCGACCGAGCCCTTGTATGCCTTGTGCTTCCAGCGCGCGTGATCGCGCGCCTTGCGGCCGACCCGCATGTAGGTGCCGCGGCCCTTCTCGCGGATGGCGGCCTCCTTGGCGACGAGCACTCCGTAGAGGTGGGTGCGCTGGCGCGGAACGATCTCGACGAGCTTCATGACAGCCCCCTGCGTGCGAGCATAAGGAGAATCAGGACATGGTCCGGTCATGCCAACCAGCATATCATACCATTGATTTCTGCTATCGTGGCGGCACGCCGAAGGTTCAAGAAGGAGCTTGCGCATGGCCGAGATGCCGATCGTCAACCTGCTCGACACCGGCCGCGAGCTGGCGCGCACCGGCAAGCGGGTGAGCGTGCTGTGGCAGGAGCCGGAATCGCTGGTGTTCGTCGCGCGCGGTCGCGAATACCGCAGCGAGTTCCACATCAACCCCAGCGACGAGGTCATGTACATGATCAAGGGGGAGATGCGCCTGCACTACCGCACGCCGGACGGCAAGGAAGAGGTCGCGGTGGTTCCGGAGGGCTCGGCGATCCATACGCCGGCCGGCGTGCCGCACTCGCCGCGCTTTGCGCCCGACGCTTTCCTGATGGTGACCGAGCGCAAGCGCCGCCCGGGCGAGATCGACCGGTTCCAGTGGTTCTGTCCCAAATGCGACGCGCGGCTGCACGAAGAGGCATTCGTGGTCGGGGACTATCGGGCCGACCCGGTGTCGAAGGCCTACCAGACGTTCTTCGACAGCGAGGCGTTCCGCACCTGCAAGGCGTGCGGCAACGTCATGCCGGCGCCGTAGCGGAGCGAATGGCGACTAGCGAATAGAAAGGCTTGTCATCGCACAGCCTGTGACCCGGATGGGTGCGGATGTATTCCCGTTCGCTCCTCACTATTCGCTATTCGCCATTCGCCATTCGCTTTTTCCGACTGCGGCTTTGCTGCAACAGTCGCGCGGAAACCGCATGCATCACTGGGTTTTTAATTGCCGGCCGCATCGATTTATGGCCTTTGGCCGCCTTGCGCCGGTTACCGGCGGCTCGTCCAAAAGTCCGATCTCCCGCAGCCAGGGGCCTTGCAATGCGCTCGCGCTATCTTGCCAGCATCATGATCGCAACCGGTACGCTGCTCGCCGCAATCGCCGCCGCCGGAGCCTATTCCCCGTTCGATCCGGACGGCCGCTACGACGGCGGCGCGGCCGGCCGCGGCCCGTACGGCGGGTCGTCGCCCATCGCGCGCGCCACCGTGAGCTATCCGGGCAACTACGCGCCGGGCACCATCGTGATCAGCACGGCGGAGCGGCGGCTCTACTTCGTGCTCGGCAACGGCCAGGCGATCCGCTACGGGATCGGCGTCGGCCGGGTCGGCTTCACCTGGAGCGGGGTCAAGACCGTGTCGGCCAAGCGCGAGTGGCCGGCCTGGACGCCGCCCGCGGACATGCTGCGGCGCCGGCCCGACTTGCCGCGGCACATGAAGGGCGGGGTCGAAAATCCGCTCGGCGCCCGCGCCATGTACCTCGGCTCCACGCTCTACCGCATCCACGGCTCGAACGAGCCGGAGACGATCGGCCAGGCGGTGTCGTCCGGCTGCTTCCGCCTCACCAACGAGGACGTGATCGACCTCTACGACCGTGTGCGGGTCGGCGCCAAGGTGATCATTGGGCAGTAGGGCGCCGATACCTCCCCCGCTTGCGGGGGAGGTCGCCCGCGATAGCGGGCGGGTGGGGGCGAGCCACGAACGCCCGGCATTTGCTGCAAGCGCCCCCCACCCTGCCCTCCCCGCAAGCGGGGGAGGGATTCATTTTTTTACCGGCTCGCGCGAGAGGCCCTTGGCGGCGAGGTCGTCGAGGTAGTCGCGCCAATAGGCGGCGTGATTGCGGCCAAGATCGCGGAAATAGTCCCAGCTGAAGATGCCGGTCGAGTGCATGTCGTCGAACACCAGCCGCACCGCGTAATTGCCGATCGGTTGCACTTCGAGGATTCCGACATACCTCTTGCCGGGAACGGTCTTGCGCTCGTCGGGCGCGTGGCCCTGGACCTCGGCGCTCGGGCTCTTGATCCGCAGGTATTCGGCGGCGAGCGCGAAGGTCTCGCCGCTGTCGAACGCGACGGTCAGGGTCTTGCGGTCCTTGTGGAGCCGGATTTCGCTCGGCCAGGCGCGGGCTTCGTCGCTTGCCATGACTTGGAGCCTCTTTGGAGCCTCTCGGAGCCTTCTGGAGCCTATCGGCCGGGTCGCCGGTTCCCTTTCCACCGGACGGCTTTTCCTATTGAATGCCAAGCCGGTTGAATACCAAGTCGAGCCCGGTACCACGTTAACGGGTGCGGCGCGAGACCGCAGAAGACAGTGATGGACTTCGCCAGCATGGACTTCGAACGTGCCGCCACGCTGCAACCGCGCCCCCTGATCGATCCGTTCGGGCGCGCGATCAGCTATCTGCGCGTGTCGGTCACCGACCGCTGCGATTTCCGCTGCGTCTACTGCATGGCGGAGAACATGGTGTTCCTGCCCAAGCAGGACCTGCTGAGCCTGGAAGAGCTGGACCGGCTGTGCAGCGCGTTCGTCGCCAAGGGCGTGCGCAAGCTGCGGCTGACCGGCGGCGAGCCGCTGGTGCGCCGCAGCATCATGACCCTGGTGGCCTCGCTCTCGCGCCACCTCGCCGCGGGCGCGCTCGACGAGCTGACCCTGACCACCAACGGCTCGCAGCTGGAGAAATACGCCGCCGAGCTCGCCGCCCACGGCGTCAAGCGCATCAACGTCTCGCTCGACACCCTCGATGCCGACAAGTTCCGCGATATCACCCGCTGGGGCGACCGCGACAAGGTGCTGGCGGGAATCGCCGCCGCCCAGGCCGCCGGCCTGCGGGTGAAAATCAACGCGGTGGCGCTCAAAGGCGTCAACGAGGACGAGATGCCGGCGCTGGTCGAATGGGCGCACGGCGGCGGCATGGACCTCACGGTCATCGAGGTGATGCCGCTCGGCGACATCGGCGAAAGCCGGCTCGACCAGTACCTGCCGCTCTCCATGGTGCGCGCGCGGCTCGCCGAGCGCTTCACCCTCGAGGAGATCGACTATCGCACCGGCGGACCGGCGCGCTATGTGCGGGTCAAGGAGACCGGCGGGCGGCTCGGCTTCATCACGCCGCTGACGCATAATTTCTGCGAGTCGTGCAACCGCGTGCGCGTCACCTGCACCGGCACGCTCTACATGTGCCTCGGGCAGAACGACGCCGCCGACCTGCGCACGCCGCTGCGCGCCTCGGAAGGCAACGACGCGCTCTACGCGGCAATCGACGAGGCGATCACGCGCAAGCCCAAGGGCCACGACTTCGTCATCGACCGCCGCCACCAGCGCCCGGCGCTCAAGCGCCATATGAGCGTCACGGGTGGGTGAGTCTGCGACTCCTGGATTGCTTCGTCGCCCTTCGGGCTCCTCGCAATCACGATCAGAGCTTGGTGCGGTTGCGGATCATGAAGGTGTCGTAGGTGTAGTCCGCGACCTGCCACCACAGATATTCCTGGCCGCGGAAAGCGACCATCGAGTCGTACACCTTCTTGAAGTCCGCGTTGGCGGCCGAGGTTTCCGCATAGACCTCGTCGGCAAATTTGAGCGACGCGTCCATGATCGCCGGGCTGAACGGCTCCAGCACGGCGCCGCCGGAGATCAGGCGCTTGAGGGCGGCGGGATTGCGCGCGTCGTATTTCGCCTGCACGTTGACGTTGGCGGCGGCGGCGGCGGCGGTCATGATCGCCTGATAGCTCTTCGGCAGCTCGGCCCATTTGGCGGTGTTGATCATAAAGTGCAGCGCGGTGCCGCCCTCCCACCAGCCCGGGTAGTAGTAATACTTCGCGACCTTGTAGAAGCCGAGCTTCTCGTCGTCGTACGGGCCGACCCACTCGGCCGCGTCGATCGTGCCCTTCTCGAGCGCCGGATAGATGTCGCCGCCGGCAATCTGCTGGGGCACGCCGCCGAGCTTCTGGATGGTGCGTCCGGCAAAGCCGCCGATGCGGAACTTGAGGCCGACGAAGTCGCCCGGCTCCTTGAGCTGCTTGCGGAACCAGCCGCCCATCTGGGTGCCGGTGTTGCCGCCGACCAGCGGATAAATGTTGTACTTCTTGCCGAACTCGACGAACAGCGCCTGGCCGTCGGCGTCGTTGAACCAGGCGTTCTGCATGCGCGCGTTGAGGCCGAACGGCACGGCGCAGAACAACGCGAAGGTCGGGTCCTTGCCGACGAAGTAATAGGCGGCGGTGTGGCACATCTCGACCGTGTTGTTGGTCACCGCGTCGACCACCTGCAGGCCGGGAACGATCTCGCCCGCGGCGAAAGACTGGATCTGGAACCGGTTGTCGGTCGCCTCGGCGACGAAGCGCGACATGTCTTCGGAGGCGCCATAAATCGTGTCGAGGGATTTCGGGAAGCTCGAGGTCAGGCGCCACTTGATCTCCGGCATCGACTGGGCGATGGCCGGCGCGGCGACGGCGGTCGCGGCAGCGCCGAGGCCTGCCGCCTTGAGGAATTCGCGACGTTTCATGGAAGGCGTCTCCCTGGTGGTCGGTGACGGTCGATCGCGGCGAAGGCGCCGGGATCGCCCGGGTTTCAAGCCGGGGTTGAGCCCGCCGGCCGGTTTGGTTGCAAGATGAAACGGGCGGCCCGCCCGCGCAATAGGCCGGAAGTTTAACCTCAGGCCTCAATGACGATTTTCGGCGCCGGGCGGCCCTGCCCGCTGCCGCCGCCGAGCTCGGCGCGGACCCGCGC
>Ga0193751_1001567_pt1 | contig 14517 bp, 16 predicted proteins | sample L1c2metaG_FD_143050 | JGI IMG/M metagenome (GOLD analysis project Ga0193751, IMG submission 143050) | Soil microbial communities from a riparian zone of the East river system, Colorado, United States - L1c2 | ecosystem: Environmental > Terrestrial > Soil > Riparian zone | place: USA: East River... | reverse complement strand
GGCGCGGGCGTTTGGGGCGCCGGTAGCTCTGGGGATTGGGAGCGGAATGATTCTGGATGAGGTGACTTATCTGGTTGCTACGAAGGCTAGCGATCGTGATTATGTTTCTCGACTTTCGCTGGGTGGCGCGATTGGGTTTGTTTCTCTGGCGGCGATCTTGTTGGTGGGGATTTATTGGTTACGGCGCGATTGAGCTTCCTGCATTCTTCACCACCCTTCACCACAGGGGGCACTGAGGACACGGGGGAATCTGGAGTGTAACAAGTGGGACGGGCGCTGCATTTTGGACACGGGGATTGCTGAATGGAGTCCTAATTCATTGACGAGAAGGGAGTGAAAGTGCGGAATCCGTCGTGAGAACTCCCTGCGGCGCCGCGGACGATAGAAAATGGGGGAGGGCTAAAACAAATGCGGCCTGGGCCAGCCACCCGGGCCGCATTGTTATCGCGGACGTTTCTGACTGCCGTCTTTCGCGGGGCGAAAGAGCATCGCGCAACCGCACCGGTAAAAGTGCTATGCGTCGATGTTCCCCTGACGCTTGCGCTTCAGGGTTAGGATTCGGCGTTTCCATCCTCCTTGGAAGAAGGATTTCTGAGGAGGCCGCAAAGCCCGGGCACCGGCACACTGGACATGTACCGAATTTCCCCCGGTGATTTCACTCTCGAAAAATCACCGGCAACGCTGAACCCTGGTCGGAACAGATTCAGAACATCTCGCGCTTTTGACTGCAAGCACTTTGCGGCAGGGGGAAAGATAACGCAACGGGAAAGTGCGGGCGCGCTGTGTAAAAACTGTGGAGCGGAGAAACTTCCTGTGGAAAGGCAAGGAAAAGTGTGTTTTTATTCGCACGGCACCGGTTTTTTTCACATCTTCTTGAGCAGCGCGATCTGTCCCGCATGGTACAGCTCGTGCTGCACCACGCCATGAAGCATGTAGTAGAAAGTGTAGTGTGCTCCCTCCTTGCCCGGAACCTTCTCGTCAAGTTGGGAGTCCGGAAGAACAGAAACGGCTTCGACCAGTTCCTCGTGGACGCGCCGTACATCGGCCAGCGCCTTGCGCCATGCCGTCTCGGTGGCGTCCTTAACCGGCGGAAAATTCTCTGCGTCGGAGAGAGTCACCGCGACCCCACCTAACCGCCGGAGCACCGCGCCATCCCATGCCGCAATATGCAGCACCAGTTCCCAGATGGTGTGGGCGTTCTTAATCGGACGCGCCGCCGCTTGCGTGGCCGTAACGCCCTCCAGAATTTCAAACAACGAATCGCCGTGCCAGGCATCTCCAGCAAACGCTCGGCGAAGTTGGTCGGCTATGCGGGATGCTTCGGACATGAGTAGGTTCCCTTCGTGATCCCTCGTGTGCTTGGTGGTTATCGCCTTGCCAGCCGACAAGCGCGCGCCCGATCAATCCGCGCACACCGCGATCCCCGCATCATCCGCTGCTCGCGTCATCGCTTCGCCGTCCAGCAATAAACATCGCCCCGCGTCCACCGCCAGACAGCTCGCGCCGGCACGCGCCATCGTCTCGATCGTCTTCACACCAATCACCGGAACGTCGAAGCGCATGTCTTGCGCCGGCTTCACGACCTTCACTACCGTCAGCGCACGGCTGAGGATCGAAGCCTCGCCCTCCAATTCCGATTCCAACGACCGCATTAACTGCCCCGCGCGGTCGATCGTCGCATCCGTGCCTTCCATCGCTTCGACCGCCACGCACGCCGCTTCCGCTATCACCACCGTTTGTCCAATATCGTATTCCGCCAGCCGCCGAGCTACGGCGCGTCCATATTCGATGTTTTTGCGTTCCTGCGCGCTGGGGGCGCGCTTCGTGAGCACGCCCGTTTTCGCCAGCAGCGGTTCGAGCAGTGCGGTCGAGTTCTCGAGCATGATGCCCTCATCCGCCAGAACCTTCGCGACCGCGCCCAAGAGCGAATCCGTATTGCGGGTGCCGAGCGAGAGCAGAAGCTTCGCCAGCCGCCAGTCCGGCTTGATAGCGGAAAAAATCTGCTTGTGCTTGACCTGGCCTGCCATTACGGCGCGGGTGACGCCCTCGGCCTTGAACGTGTCGATGAGCTTGGAAAGTTCGCCGAGAGAAAGCCAGTGAACCGAGGAGGCCCCGCGGGATTCGATCTCGGAGGAAGTCTCTTCCTTGATAGCGGCGACAATCACGTCGTACCCCTGAGCCCGAGCCGCGTCCAGCACAAGAAAAGGGAACTTGCCATTGCCGGCGATAAGACCCAGACGTGTCATGAGCAAGAACCACGTAGGGACAGCCGCCCTCGGCTGTCCAGCCGTGCGGAGCGCGGCAGACACGGCACGATGTGCTCGGCGACCTCTGCGGAGCTTCGCTCCGCGGGACAGCCGAGGGCGGCTGTCCCTACGCAGGCAGATGCGATTGCCACTACTTAATTACTCCGCGTTCCGAGGATTCGATGAAGCGGATTAGCATTTCGACATCTTCACCAAGATCGGCTTCGGACTTCAGCTTTTCGATCGCTTGCGACGTATTCAGTTTGGAAGCGAGCAAGACGCGATATGCATGATGAATTTTCCTGATGCGCGCTTTCGTGAATCCACGCCGCTCTAAACCCACGGCGTTCAATCCATAGGCGTGGGTTCCGCGCTCGGCGGACGTCCTCGAAAATGGCAGCACATCCCGCGTTACGGTGGTGCCTCCGCCGATAAAGGCATGCGTACCAATCCGCACGAAGTGGTGTACCGGGCACAGCGCGCCCACGTTTGCCCAGTCTTCCACGATTACGTGCCCGCCTAGCGTAGCCGCGTTCGCCATGATGATGTGATTGCCAATCTGGCAATCGTGCGCAATATGGGTATAGGCCATGATCAGGTTGTGGTCGCCGACGCGGGTGCATCCCCCGCCCTTCACCGTGCCGCGGTTGATGGTGACAAACTCACGGATCGCGTTATGGTCGCCGATCTCCAGCCTTGTCGGTTCGCCCGCGTAGGTGATGTCCTGCGGCGCCAGGCCAATCGAAGTGAATGGGAAAAAGCCGTTGTCCGCGCCGATTTTTGTGGGGCCTTCTATCGCGACGTGCGAAACCAAGCGGCAGCCCTCACCGAGCTCGACCTCGGGTCCGATAACGCAATACGGCCCAATCTTGCACGACGGATGTATCCTGCTTTTTGGATCGACGATCGCCGTTGGATGGATAAACATTTGTAATTTGGTAATTGGCAATTTGTAATTTGGGTGGCGACTCCGGGTTCGAATCGCTAAATTACCAATTACAAATTAGAAATTACAAATTCTCTCCCGCCGTCTCCGTCGCTCCCGCGCCCATCGCACGCGGCACGAGCCGGCAAGTCACCGTCGCCTCGCATGCCACTTTGCCGTCTACATACGCCTTGCCTTCGAGACGAGCCGCCGTGATCCGCCAGGCCTTCACCACGACTTCAATGCGCAGCTGATCTCCCGGCACCACCGGACGCCGGAATCGCGCCTTCTCGATCCCCGTGAATACCATCAGCATTTCGTCGCGGTTCGGAACCTCGGTCAGCAGCAGCAAGCCGCCCGCCTGCGCGATGGCTTCCACAATCAGCACGCCCGGCATGATCGGCTTGTCGGGAAAGTGTCCCTGAAAAAAGGGCTCCGTGATGGTGACGTTTTTCAACGCGATAATGCTCTTCATCCGCTCCAGTTCGAGCACGCGGTCGATCAAGAGAAATGGGTAGCGATGTGGCAGGATCTTGAGAATATCGCCAATGTCCATCCCGGTTTTCACCGGCTCTGGTTCTTCAGGCGAAGTGTGTGTGGTGTCAGTCATGCGGTTTCGTTCATGTCGTTTCGTTCAAGGCGAAGATTATACTGTAGCGCACGAGAACAGGTCAGAGGTGAGAGGTGAGATTGCAGAGGTAAGAGGTCAGATTGCATAGAATCCAAGAGATTTTTACTTCTGCAATCTGACCTCTAACCTCTGCAATTCTCCTCATCTCACCTCTCACCTCTGGCTCCATTTCCAGAAAGGGTCACCATGAACAAGACATTCATCTTCATCTTGCCTATCCTTCTCGGCTCTATGCTCTGGTCGCAACAGCCGCCGCCGCAGTCCGCAGTTCCCGCGCTCCCCGCCGATATTCCTTCCACGGCCGAACGCTATTCCTTCCTCGTGATGGGTAATCCCGCCGGACAACAAGCGGTCTGGACCGCCTCCGACGGCACGCTCCATATCTTCTTTCAGTTTAACGATCGCGGCCGGGGTCCCAAGACCACCAGCGTCCTCAAGCTCGATGCGAATGGCGTCCCGATCTCGGAAGTGATCACCGGCAACGATTATCTGAAATCGGCTGTCAACGAAAACTATTCACTCGAAGCCGGCACCGCGCGCTGGAAAAACGACGACGAACAAGGCGAAAAGAAAATCTCGGCCCCGGCCTTCTACTCAGCCCTCAACGGCGAACCCGCCGAGATTGCTCTGCTCGCCCACGCAGCTCTTCAGAATGGCGGCAAGATCGCTTTGCTTCCCGAAGGCGAGGCTCGCGTCCAGCGCATGAGTGAGCTTGACGTCGAAGCCGCCAGTCACAAAAAGCACGTCGCCCTCTACGCTGTAACCGGACTCGATTTCTCGCCCACTTATTTTTGGGCCGAAGCCGCCGACAAATTCTTCGGCACAGTCGACGAATGGGGATCCGTCGTTCCCGAGGGGTGGGAAGCCTCCGTCGCAATTTTGCTGGCCGCCCAGAGCAAGGTCAAACAGTCCCGCTCCGCCGAACTTGCCGCCAAACTCGCCCATCACGAACCCGGAATCTTGTTCGCTCACGCTAACCTATTCGATGCTGAGTCCAGAAAAATTATCCCCGACCAGAACGTCCTCATCACTGGCAATAGCATCACGTATGTTGGGCCGCACGGTGTCGTTCTCGGGAGAATCCCTCCGCCATATTTCATCGACGCCACCGGCAAAACTCTCCTCCCCGGCCTCTGGGACATGCATGCCCACGTAGGCGACAACGACGGCCTCCTAAACCTCGCCGCCGGAGTCACCAGCGTCCGCGACCTGGCCAACGACACCGACTCACTCCTGGCTCGCCGCCAGCGCATCGCCGACGGGAAAGAGATCGGCACGCGCATCGTCCTCGCTGGCATCATTGACGGCCGCGGCCCCTTCCAGGGGCCAACCAAAGTCCTCGTCTCGACCGAAACCGAAGCCCGCGCCGCCGTCGACAACTACAAGCGCCTCGGCTATGTGCAGATCAAAATCTACAGCTCGGTCAAGCCCGAACTCGTTCCCGCGATCATTGATGAAGCTCACAAAAACGGTCTCCGCGTCAGCGGACACATTCCCGCCGAAATGACTGCCGCGCAATGTGTCGAGCTTGGGTACGACGAAATTCAGCACGTCAATTTCCTCATCCTGAATTTCTTCCCCGAGGTCAAGAACACCAATACGACACCTCGTCTCACCGAACCTGCCATGCGTGGCGCCAGTCTCGACCTCAGGTCGCCGCAAGTACAGTCCTTCATCAAGCTGCTGCAGGATCACCACACCAAACTCGATCTCACGCTCAGCATCTTCGAAGACATGTACCTGAACCGCGCCGGCCAGATTCCACGCGGCTTCCAACCCATCGCCAACCGCCTGCCACCGCAGGTTCGCCGCAGCCTGCTCACCTACGGCCTGACTCCGCCCGCCGGTATGGACGAGACCTACCGAAAGTCTTTCGCCAAGATGATGGATCTCGCTGGTCTGCTTTATCGCTCGGGAATTCCTATTGAGGCCGGCACCGACTCCATGGCTGGATTCGCGCTGCACCGCGAACTCGAACTCGATGTGAAGGCGGGCATTCCGGCTAGCCAAGTTCTGCAAAATGCGACTTTGAACGCCGCCCGCATCATGAGCCTCGATAAAGATCTAGGCTCCATCGTCCCCGGCAAACTCGCCGACCTCATCCTGGTGGACGGCAATCCCGCCGCGAACATCAGCGACATCCGAAAGACAGTCTTGGTAGTAAAGGATGGAGTCCTGTATAACTCTGCCGAACTCTACGCGGAACTAGGTGTAACCCAATAGGAGGCGCGCACGGAAAACGCGGGCTAGCCGGGGGACACTCCCCTCCGTGCCGGCTAACCGCAGACCCCGCCTAAGTTCACTCACCCAACTGCCGATAATCACTCCAGGGGCTCTGTAAAGCACCCTTCAACGAAGCCGATCATGGATTCGCCCAACGCCCAGCCCGCTACGGTGGCTCTAGCCGAAAGCGATCGCCGCTTTCATCGACGCCACTCCGTCCAGGTCCAAATCGAACTCCGCCAGGAAGGCAGCGACGTCCCCATTCGCCTTGCCACCACCGACCTCAGTCGCGGCGGCTGCTACATCGAACTGATGATGCCCCTCTCCATCGGCACTCATATTCAAGCCACACTCTGGCTCGACGGCGACCCCATCGTCGTACAAGGACGCGTCGTAACTTGTCATCCCCAATATGGCAACGGCATGATGTTCGAGAAATTCGAAGGTCAGGCAGAACAACTGCTGCACGAATACCTGGATAACATCGTCACCGCGACTTAGGCGTGTGTCACGGTTCTAACGTATGCTTTCCCATCGGCACGATCGGCAGTGTCCGGCTTTCGATGTCCAGCCCCTAAAGGGGCTTCTGATTTGGAAGAACTTACGGCATCGCTAAAGCGATGCCCTGACACGAAACGTAAGTTTTTCAGCAATCTGTTCAGCCGCTGAGGGCATCCGCGTCATAGAGAGTACTTTTTCGGCAATCGCCCCATCGCCTTCCGCAACCGTGCCATCACTTCCGCGCCGCCGCGCATTCCGCGCACGGACAAACTTCCCGCAGATAGAACCACGAATAGATCCCCAGATCGTGTCTATCGTTCCACGAAAACTTCAGCGCATACTTGCCTACTGCCTCCGCCGCCAGCGCTTTCACGGCCGGCTTGAACATTGGCAAAGCCCCCGGCGCCAGCTTCGCCGCCTCGCCCGGCTTTCGTCCCGACTTTGTTCGCTCATCCTCGCAAAGCGCGCACGGACAAGCCTCCCGCAAGAACGCAAACGTATAGACGGACCGGTGCCCGTCCTTCCACTCAATCTCCATTCCCGTCCCAGTCGTCAAATGGATCAATACCGATTTAGGATCGTTCCCTATCCGAGGCGAGTAATCAGGCAGCGCCATAAATTTCAGTATCGCATGTGCGAGAAGGTGTGGCGCGGACACTCCCGCCCGCCAACAACCTAATTTTGGGCACCAAACTCTTGTTTTCCATCACACCGTCCCGCACAATGACGTGACTTCGATAAGCACTATGCTGAACGCACTACCCACTCCAATTTTGCTCGACATCGCGATCTTCTTCACCGCACTGTCGTGGGGACTAGGACTTTACCTGGTCGACAAAAAGGTGTACGTCTTTGCTTCGCTTGCAGTCGGCTGTTTTGTCTGCCTGTTCGGATACAGTGTCGAGAGCGTGGGTGCGCCCGCATGGGCGGTCGTTGCCGCTCCGGTTCCCTTGGATATTCTGCTTCTCTGGTATGTCTTAAGAAAGCCACGCAAAATGGCAATGGCTTACGTGTTGATCTGGGCAATCTACATCGTGATTCACATATTTCTCAGCACATTGCTTCATTATGATTCATTGATTCCGGCCTGGCGACTGCATTCCTGAGTGTTAATGGAGTGTCTTGCGATCTGACAGTCCCGACCGTATAGTGAAGGGTCTCAAATTGATCGTCGGCAGAAGGAAAGGAAGATCATGGAAAAGAACACATTCTTGTCGCTGCTGGAAGAACGCATTCATCAATACGACTTGCTCTGTCATCCGTTTTACAAAGCCTGGTCGGCGGGCGAGCTGACCCGCGGCGATCTGCGCGCTTACGCTGAGGATTATTACCCTCACGTGGATGCGTTCCCGGGCTACCTGGCACAGCTTGGCGTCCGGCTGGAAGAGGGGGAGCTGCGCCGCGCCGTTCTCGCCAACATGACCGACGAGAAGGGCGGCGAAGATTCCTTCGGCGAGCCGGAACGTTCGCACGCCGAATTGTGGCTCGACTTTGTGGAAGGCGTGGGGGGAAGCCGCGTTCCGAAACGGCATCCGGTTGGCGAAGTTCGCAAGCTCATCTCCTGGTTCCAGCGGGTCGCTGGCGAGGGCACTCCGGAAGAGGCGCTGGCGGCCTTCTATGCCTACGAATCGCAGGTGCCGCGCCTGGCGCAAGAGAAAGATCGCGGCTTGCGCGACGTCTACGGCGCCGATGAGAAGACCCGCGGGTATTTCACTTTGCACGCCACCGCCGACGTGCACCACGCGCAAGTGTGGCGCACACAGTTGGAGAAGCGGGTCCAGGCGAATCCGGAGACTGCCGAAAAAGCATTGGCTGCCGCCGAGACTGCGGCCAAAGCTTTATGGACCGTGCTGGATGGCGTCGAGGCACGGCGGATGGAACGCGCGGCAGCGTAGTTTCCTGTAGGCGCGGCTTGCGGTGTCTCCGGCTGAGTCCAGAGGAGACGGGGCAAGCCCCCGTGTCTACGGCAGATCCAGTGGAGCCTGGGAAAGCCCCATCTCTTACGGCGAAAGTGGCGTCAATCCCCATGGCTCGACCCGTCCCTATCGGCGCGCGCGGCGAAGCGTCTGAAACCGTTGAGTTGAAGCACACGCTCTCCGCACATCACGCGGAGTTGCCACCGGCGTATTCGACTCCAGACATGATTCGGCTGATGGAAACGGCGTCCTTCCACGCGCTGCAGCCGTATTGCGATGAGGGAGAAATCACGGTGGGCATCTCGATCCACGTCGAACACCGCGCGGCCAGCGGAATTGGAATGCGAATTCACGCCGAGGCGGAACTGGAATCGTTCGACGGGCGCTTTTATATCATGCGCGTCCGAGCCCACGACGGGGCTCAGGAAATCGGAAACGGTACGGTGGGACGCGCCGTGGTGCACGTCTCGAGTTTCATCGAGCGGATGCGCGAAAAAGCTCGTGGAAGCTGACGCGGCTCGAAGCCAGCCTAGGCGGAAACAAGAAGTTATGGAATCCCAAACCAACAAAGCGATTCAGTTCCGGCAGCTTCATCGCGGACCGGGGGTGCTCATCCTGCCCAACGCGTGGGATGTGGCCAGCGCCCGCATCTTCGAGGATGCGGGCTTCTCCGCGATCGCAACCACCTCCGCGGGGATCGCTTTTTCGCTGGGCTATCCCGACGGCCAACGCATTCCGCGGGAGGAAATGCTGGCTCGTATCGGCCGCATTGCTCGCGCAGTGCATGTCCCTGTAACCGCTGACATCGAAGCTGGATATGGTTCCAGCGCCGAAGCTGCCGCCGCGACGACGCTGGAACTGATTCAGGCGGGAGCCGTCGGGATGAATTTGGAGGATGCGAGCGGCAATCCGGATGAACCCCTGATCGATTTGCAGTTAGCGGTTGAAAAGATCAAGGCGGCGCGCGCGGCTGCCGCGCAGCAGCATGTGCAAATTGTGTTGAACGCTCGCACCGATGTGTACCTGCTACCGGGAGGTGATCCGGACGGCGACTATTCCGAAGCTTTGCGACGGCTGGTTGCGTATCGCGAAGCTGGCGCCGATTGCGTCTTCGCCCCTGGACTCAAGGATGCGGACACGATTGGGCGGCTGGTGAAAGCGGTCAATTGTCCACTCAACATTCTGGCCGGGCCGGGAACGCCTTCGATTCCGGAACTCGAAAAACTGGGCGTGGCTCGTGTGAGCCTCGGATCGGGGCCCATGCGTGCAACGCTCGGGCTGCTGCGAAGAGTGGCGGAGGAACTCAAGACCTCCGGAACTTACAGTGCGATGGAGGGAGCTGTGCCGTATGCCGAGGTGAACAAGCTGCTGGGCGGCTGAGGGTGGCGCCTTAGCTGAGCTTTGTGGTGGCGCCGACACTGCGGAGCTTCGCTCCGCCGGACAGCCGGGGGCGGCTGTCCCTACGAGAGCCTTTTACGCGTTGACCAGGTTCATCAGGTGTTCGGGGTAGCGTAATCCCGACGCGGCGCCGGAGGGAAAGACTTCATTCAGGCGGCGCAGGTCATCTGGAGTCAGTTTCAAATCTACAGCGGCGGCGTTTTCCTCGAGATACTTGCGCCGCTTCGTGCCCGGGATGGGGACAATGTCGTCACCTTGCGCCAGCACCCACGCGAGCGCCAGTTGGGATGGCTGACATCTTTTTTCACGCGCGATCTCTTCGACTTTCTTCACGAGATCGAGATTCTTCTGAAAGTTTTCGCCCTGGAAGCGCGGTGAGAGACGGCGATAATCGTCGGTCGCCAGGTCTTCGAACTTCTTGAATTGGCCGGTAAGAAAGCCTCGTCCGAGCGGGCTGTAGGCTACGAAGCCGATGCCGAGTTCGCGGCAGGTTGCGAGGATTTCCTCTTCCGGATCGCGCGTCCAAAGCGAATACTCGGTCTGCAACGCTGTGATGGGATGCACCTTCGCGGCGCGGCGCAGGGTGTTGACCCCGGCTTCCGACAATCCGATGTGGCGGATCTTGCCTTGCTTGACCAACTCAGCGAGGGCGCCAACCGTTTCCTCAATCGGCGTATCCGGATCGACGCGATGCTGGTAGTAGAGGTCGATGTATTCGACGCCCAACCGCTTCAAACTTCCTTCGCAGGACTTTTTCACGTAGTCGGGCTTGCCGCTGACGCCGCGGACGTTGGGATTGCTGGGATCGCGGACAATTCCGAACTTTGTGGCCAGCACGACCTGGTCGCGCTTGCCCTTGATCGCGCGTCCGACGAGTTCTTCGTTCTTGTATGGCCCGTAGATGTCGGCGGTATCGAGAAAGTTGATGCCGAGTTCGAGCGCGCGATGAATGGTCGCGATCGATTCGGCGTCATCGCGTCCGGAGTAAAACTCCGACATGCCCATGCAGCCGAGGCCGAGGGCGGAAACTTTGAGGCTGGAACGTCCAAGAGTGCGGGTTTTCATACGAGTATGCCTTTCACGAAAGTCATGTTTTGGGTGTATAGATGCGATGGCCGCGAAGAAGGTTACGAGAAGCGGAGGCGTTCCACAAATTACGTCGTCTCCGCTGGCTTTGGCATCTTGTAGAAAGACATAATTTGGCTGCAACCATGAATTCACCGCCGATCTGGTTTGAAAGAAAGTTTGACTTCACCTTTCCCGTGGAGCAGCATCCGAACCTGTGCGCGCGTTTGCGAGGCGCACCGGCCCGGCTGGAAGAAATCGTCCGCGGGGCCGATCACGATGTCCTGATTCGGAAACCCAGCGAAAAGTGGTCGGCCCAGGAACATGCCGGGCACTTGGCGGACCTCGAACCTCTATGGATGGCGCGGGTCGAAGACTACATGGCGGAAGCATCACAGCTTACGGTGGCTGACCTGAGCAATCGCAAGACCTCCGAAGCGCAGCACAACCGGCGCGCGATCGACGAGATCCTGGCCGAATTCCGAAGCGCCCGTTTACGACTGATGAGCCGAGTGGAAGAGATCGACCCAGCAATTTTCGGTCGCGCCGCTCTCCATCCGCGGCTGAAAACACCCATGCGGCTGGTGGACCATCTGTACTTTGTGGCGGAGCATGATGATCATCACCTGGCCCACATGTGGGAACTGATCAATGCAGGCCAGCGGCAATCAAGAAGTGACTCGGATTAAAGGCTTCGTTCGCGGCAACACCTGGCCAATTTCGACGGCCGGGACGCCCGCATCTTGAAGCGCGCGTGTGAGCGAGCCGGCATCTTCGGCGGCGACCGCGATCAGCAGACCTCCGGCGGTTTGCGGGTCGAAGAGAAGGGTGCGGATGTCGGCGGGAACTGACGGATCGTAGTCGACCAGGCATTCGGCAAAGTCGCGATTCGCGTTGAGTCCGCCGGGAATGTGGCCGGTGCGGATGCAATCGAGCGCGCCTTCGAGCACGGGAATGTTGGCGGATTGGAAGACGAGGCTGACGTTCGAGGCAAGGGCCATTTCGCGGGCGTGGCCGATCAGGCCGAAGCCGGTGATGTCGGTTAGGGCGTGGATGGCGAAGGCGCTTCGCGAAGTGCGAGGTTCCGATTGGACGGGCGAGACGCCCGTCGCTCCACTGATTTCGCCGGTGGTGATTACTTCGGCGGCGGCCTTGTTTAACGTTGTCATCGACTTTACGGCGGCTTCGATCCACTCCTGCTTCGCTACGCCTTTTTTTATCGCCGTCGAAATGACCCCCGTGCCAAGCGCCTTGGTGAACAGCAACCGGTCGCCGGGTTGCGCGCCTTGATTGGCCAGCACGCGCTGGGGATGGACTACTCCGGTGACCGAATAGCCGAATTTTGTTTCTTCATCGCGGATGCTGTGGCCGCCCACCACCGTGCATCCGGCCTCGATCATCTTCGACAAGCCGCCGGCAAGAATGCGCTCCAGAATCTCCAGATCGCCTTTTTCGGGAAAACAGACGAGGGCGAGCGAAGTCAGCGGCTTTCCACCCATGGCATAGACATCGCTGAGGGCGTTGGTGGCGGCGATCTGGCCGAAGGTGTAGGGATCGTCAACGATAGGCGTGAAAAAATCGACGGTCTGAACGAGCGCCGTCTCGGGCGTGAGCAGATACACGCCGGCGTCGTCGGCGTGATCGAAGCCGACTAAGACATTCGGGTCCTGTTGCCGGGCTAATTTCCCAAGCACTGTGTCCAGCGCCGCCGGACTCAGCTTGGACGCTCAACCCGCGGCTTTTACGGACTCGGTGAGACGGAATGGTTTTACGTCAGGCACGAGGCCATTGTAATGGAGGGGAACATTGCAGAGGTCAGAGGTTAGATTGCAGAGGTGAAAAGCAACTCCAAGGGTCTTTACCTCTGCAATCTGACCTCTCACCTCTGACCTTATCTCGTGCTGACCTGCGTGATCTGCAAATCCGGATAGGCGTGGTTCCACTGGGCGGAGATGTTTTCGAAGGTCAGGCGGAAAGGTTTGCTTTGGCCGGGGGCGAGCGGCGACAGGTTGAGGTCGACGGCTTCGTCGTAGGGTCCTCCGGTGCGCAGAACACGGATGGCAAGTTCGTCGCGCTGCGCGGTTTGGCCCAGCTCGTCCTTGAAGGTGATCTGCACCATTGCGTGGATGACGGTCTTATCGCCGGTGTTAGTGATGGAGCCATCGATGTAGCTGACGGTTTGGCCGGCAAAATTCTGCGCGGCACTTGTCGTCATGTCCGAGAATTTCAGGCTCGCGGCATAGGCTGGAGGTGCGGCGGGCTTTTTCTGCTCGGCACGAAAAATCAGCGCTAGAATGCCGACCACAACCCCTACGATGACGATCCCGATGAGGATCGGACGCAGGCTGGACTCTTGCCGCTCTGTCGTGGGATTTGCATTCGGCTGGATCAGGCCATCCATGGCGGGATTGTACTACCGGGTCAGGTGTCAGGTGTCAGGTCTCGGGTGTCAGGAAAACCAAGCTCTGAGAGCTGAGAACACCTTAGAGCTGAATATGGGCTGTCCCTACGCGTGCTAGCGAGCGCCTGCGTCGGAATTGGAAGATGATGCTTTCGTGGAGTTCCTCGATTCCCGCGAATCGATGACGCGGTAATTGTCGTATTCAATGGTCAGTGTGGCGCGGCCGCCGAGGCGGATGTAGCTCACCGACTCATTGCGCCGGGGAAGCCAGAAATCCTGCACCTTCACGTACTCGTGATGAATTTCATTTTTCTTCGTCCAGAATGAAGGATTCTGGGCCGGTTCGGCGTCAATCCGGGTCACGGCGAAATCGGTTCCGTCGACCCATACTTTGCCGCGGTAGAGATACTTGCTCTTCGTCTTCGGGGAGACGGCGAGCACGTATTGGTCGCCCTTGTCCGAGGGCTCGAAGCCGGTCAGGGCGATGTCGTAGTTGGCGCGGTTCAGCTGGGTGCGGGCGCGTATATCCGGCTCTGCGGCTTCTTTCTCGCTTTCCAGCAACCGTTTGAACACGCGGTCGACGATCAGCTTCGATCCAGTTTGGGAGATGACTTTAAAGCTCTTGGTTGAAGGACGGTCATAAGTGGCCGCCACGGTCATTTCGGCATCGCGATCGCCGGGGAATCCGCGGTAGGAAAGGTGATATACGCGGGTGGATTCGTAGTGACGCAGAGCCTGTGCCCGCTCTTCGTCCTTGCGGACGAGATTGTTAACGACCTGGTCGACCGAGAGTGGCGCGGTCGTGATGGAAGGCGGAAGCGGGACGGAATCAGCGCCGGCCCCGCCAACCAGTGTGGCCGCCAGCAGAAAGAAAAGTCTGGTCGAGCCTTGGATCGGGCCCGGGATCGTAATCGGGATTGAACTAAAAATTGCGTGCATGCAGCATCCGTCGAAGAGCTTAGATTACCACCATCGCGGGGCGTCCCCGGGGATGAACTGGGTGGGCGCCGGGCGTTCCCATGTCAAGATTTCGGCACGTGCTTTCGGCAGCAACCGCGTAAATTTCTCGCATAAATGGCGATTTCACCCACTTTGAGGAAGCGGGGAGCGAAGCCAAGGGAATACTTTCAATTACTTGCGGAAAAAGAACAAACGGACAGATAATTGCTGCCGGATTGCTCAAGGAGCCCTCCCCCCATGTGGATCCGTGA
>Ga0193751_1001566_pt1 | contig 14519 bp, 15 predicted proteins | sample L1c2metaG_FD_143050 | JGI IMG/M metagenome (GOLD analysis project Ga0193751, IMG submission 143050) | Soil microbial communities from a riparian zone of the East river system, Colorado, United States - L1c2 | ecosystem: Environmental > Terrestrial > Soil > Riparian zone | place: USA: East River... | reverse complement strand
ATACAAAAGCGACAAATCCGCAGGCCCCATAACCATGCGAGACGGCCTCAAGCGCTTCAACGGCATCGTCGACGGCTACCACCTCGCCAGAAATGTGTGCTCAAGTTAGCCCTGAAAGGGGAGGGTGGACGCGCGAAGCGCGGCCGGGTGGGGTGGGTTTTTCAGTGAACGCTGACCGTATCGAGGTCGTGGCACGCCGCGCCGGCGACGGCGGCGTCGCGGCTGTCGGTGATCATCATCGGGGTACCGTCAGCCGCATGCAGCGCGAACAGCGCAAGACCCGGCTCGAGTTCCGGCGCCTGCGGGTAGATGAACGGAACGTCCTCGGACCGGATCGCCCTGATGTAGGCGACCTTGCTGCCGCCGAGCACGGCGAAAGCCTCGCTCGACATGACGGGGGAACGCGATACCTCGCTCATGGCCTTTCCTCCTCGACCATTGCATTGGTCGCGGAGGGCCGGGAGGAGGTTCAACCGCGTCCCCCGATATTGTGCCGGAGGAAGCTGCGCCGCCGACCGATCGTCAGTGCACGCTCACGGGCTCGAGCTCGTGGCTCCAGGCGTTGGCGACCGCCGACTCGCGGCTGTCGGTGATCACGATCGGCGTGCCGTCGGCGGCGTGCAGCGCGAACAGCAGGGTGTCGGGCGCCAGCTGCGGCGCCGCCTGCGGGAACAGGCGCTTCACGTCCTCGGAGCTGATCCGCTTGACGTAGGCGATCTTGCCGCCGCCAAGCGCCGCCAGCGCTTCCGGCGACATGGTGGGGGCGTATTCGTGTTCGTTGGTCATGGCACTCGACTCCTTTCTGTCGAGTCCGGGTTCTTCCGTCAGTCGTGCTGCCGGATCGCGATCGTCCTCACCACGCGTTCCGGTTCCGGACGCGCGAGGTCGATCGCCAGCAACCCGTTCTTCAGGTCGGCGCCCAGCACGTCCATGCCGTCTGCAAGCACGAAGGTGCGCTGGAACTGCCGCGCGGCGATGCCGCGGTGCAGGTATTGCCGGGCCTTGTCGTCCTGCTGTCGTCCGCGGATGACGAGCTGGTTCTCCTCCACGGTCACATCGATCTGGTCGCTGGTGAAGCCGGCAACCGCGAGCGTGATGCGAAGGCGCTCGGGGAAGTCGGCGTCGCGGGCGAGCCGCTCGATGTTGTAGGGAGGATAGCCATCGGCAGCCTTGGAGACGCGATCGAGCGCTCGCTCGATCTCGTCGAATCCGAGCAGGAACGGACTGGAAAGCGACGGAACTCTGGACATAGTTGCAAAGCCCTGTGAGCGACTTTGCCGGGGCCCATTGGGCGCCCCGGTACCCGCAAATATGGGGTTGGACCCTTAAGGGTTCAAGAATCGCTCGGAATCGGCCCAAACCGGCCCGCAATGGCGGCAGAAACCGCTCAGGCGGGCAGCCGCCGGCCCTCGGCCGAGAACAGGTGCAGCCGGTCGGGCGCCGCCACGGCGCGCACGCGTTCGCCGACCGCGGGGGCCGAGGTCCCCGGCAGGCGCACGATGACCTCGCCGTGGCCGGTGGCGGGCGTGCCGTAGACGAAGGATTCGGGGCCGACCCGCTCGACCGCGCTCACCGCGAAATCGAGGGCGAGGCCCACCGTGGGCCCGGCCTGGGGGCCGGCCAGCTTGAGGTCGTCCGGTCGCACCCCGATCATGGCGCAGTCCGGCGGCACCGCGCAGCCCGGCGCCAAGGCGGCCGCCTCGGCGGCGCTCACCCGCAGCAGGTTCATGGGCGGCGCTCCGATGAAGGCCGCCACGAAGGTGGTGGCCGGCTTCTCGTAGACCTCGAGCGGCGCGCCGATCTGCTCGACCCGGCCGGCGTTCATGACCACCAGCAGGTCGGCCAGCGTCATCGCCTCGAGCTGGTCGTGGGTCACGTAGATCGACGTGGTCGCGAACGCGCGCTGCAGCCTGCGGATCTCGACCCGCATCGAGACGCGCAGCTTGGCGTCGAGGTTCGACAGCGGCTCGTCGAACAGGAAGGCCTTGGGCTGGCGCACGATGGCGCGCCCCATGGCGACGCGCTGGCGCTGGCCGCCGGACAGCGCCCGCGGCTTGCGGTCGAGGAGGGCGGCAAGCTCAAGCGTCCTGGCTGCCTCGCGCACCCGCCGGTCGATTTCCGGCGCCGGCATGCGCCGGTTGCGCAGGCCGTAGGCCATGTTGTCGTAGACGCTCATGTGCGGGTAGAGCGCGTAGTTCTGGAACACCATGGCGATGTCCCGCTCGGCCGGCTCGCGCGCGTTGACCACCTCGCCGCCGAGCGCGACCTCCCCGCGGGTGATGGTTTCGAGCCCCGCCACCATGCGCAGCAGGGTCGACTTGCCGCAGCCGGACGGGCCGACCAGCACGCACAGATGCCCGTCCGGAATGGCGAAGCTGATGTCGCTCACCGCCGCGACCCCGCCGGCGTAGACCTTGCTCACGTTGCGCAGCGCGACCTCGACCACGTCACGCCTCCGTCTCGATGACGGCGTCGAGGTTTCCGCTCTTGAGCAGGTCGGCGAGGCCGCCGGCGCAGGTGTCGAGCAGCTTTTCGCCCTTCGCGCGGCTCGCCCTTCGCGCGTCGCCGTTGACGCCGCTCGCCGTGATCTCCTTGAACGAGCGGTAGCGCGCCGGCGGTCCGCGGCCCGCGCCGCTCGCATTGGCGCCCGGTCCGCCGAACGCTTCGGCAATGCGCTCATGCCTCACCAGGCCGGGCGCGAGCACCATCATCAGCGAGGTCTCGACCTCGCAGGCATGATGCACACCGGTCTGATCCTCGAGCAGCGGCGCGATATCCGACCGCGTCAGCTCGAAATAGGTGGCGGCGAAGATGCGCAGCTTCGTCTCGCGCGCGAAGTCGGGCAGGAACGCGTTGAGCGCCGCGATGTTGCCGCCGTGGCCGTTGACGATGAGCACGCGGGTGAAGCCGTGCCGCGCGATGCTCTTGAGGAACGCCAGCAGCACCGCGCGATAGGTCGGGATGTCGAACGTGAAGGTGCCGCCGAACGCCATGTGGTGCTCGGCCATGCCGCACCACAGCGTCGGCGCGACCACCACCGGCACCGCGCCGGCGGCCGCCTCGGCGCCGGCCTTGCACACGCCCTCGCACAGGATCGTGTCCACCCCCACCGGCAGGTGCGGCCCGTGCTGCTCCATGGAGGCGACCGGAAGAATCACGATCGCGTCGGCGGCCGCCTTGGCGCGCAGATCCTCGGCGGTCAGCTCCTTCCACAGCACCGACGCGCTCATCGGCCGGCGACCTTCTGTTTGATCACGTCATTTCTCCGTCTCCACCAGGCCTTTGACGAACAGCCGCTGCATGGCGACGACGACGATCACCGGCGGCAGCAGCGCCAGCATGGTGGTCGCCATGACGAGGTGCCACAGCGGCGTGTCGTCGGCCGCCCGCGCCATGCGCTGGATGCCCATGACGATCGTGTAATAGGACTGGTCGTTGGTGACGAGCAGCGGCCACAGATATTGATTCCAGCCGTAGATGAACAGGATGACGAACAGCGCCGCGATGTTGGTGCGCGACAGCGGGAGGAGAATGTCGCGCAGGAAGCGCAAGGGAGTCGCTCCGTCGATCCGCGCCGCTTCGGCCAGCTCGTCCGGGATGGTCATGAAGAACTGCCGGAACAGGAAGGTCGCGGTGGCGCTGGCGATCAGCGGGATGGTGAGGCCCGCATAGGTGTTGAGCAGGCCGAGCTGCGAGACCACCTCGAAGGTCGGCAGGATGCGGACCTCGACCGGCAGCATCAGGGTCATGAAGATGATCCAGAAGACCGCTGCCCGGAACGGGAAGCGGAAATAGACGATCGCGAAGGCGGAGAGCAGCGAGACCGCGATCTTGCCGCCCGCGATCAGCACCGCGACGATGGCCGAATTGATCAGCATGCCGGCAATCGGCGGGGCGCCGGCGCTCGACAGGCCCTGCGAGAGCACGGTCTTGTAGTTGGCGAAGAACTGCGAGCCGGGCCACAGCGGCAGGCGGCCGGAGACGAAATCGGCGCCCGGATAGGTCGAGGCGACGAAGGCGAGCCAGACCGGCGCCGCCATCAGGGCCGCGCCGAGGATCAGCGTCACGTGCGCCAGGAGCGTGAGGGCGGGCCGGTTCTCGACCATGCTGCGGCTTTCAGTAATGGACCTTGCGCTCGATGCAGCGGAACTGGACGAGGGTGAGCGCGATGACGACCGTCATCAGGACGACCGACTGCACGGCAGAGCCACCGAGGTCGAGCGCCTCGAAGCCGTCCTTGAACACCTTGTAGACCAGGATCGTGGTCGCGGTGCCGGGGCCGCCGCCGGTCGTGGCGTGGACGATGCCGAACGTGTCGAAGAACGCGTAGACGATGTTGACCACCAGCAGAAAAAACGTCGTCGGGCCGATCAGCGGCAGGATGATGGTGCGAAAGCGCCGCCCCGGTCCGGCGCCGTCGATCGCCGCCGCCTCGATCAGCGAGCGCGGGATCGATTGCAGGCCGGCGAGGAAGAACACGAAGTTGTAGGACACCTGCTTCCAGGCGGCCGCGATCACGATCAGCAAAAACGCCTGTCGCGCGTCGAGCAGGTGATTCCAGCCGATGCCGAAACGCGACAGCACGTAGGCGAAAATGCCGATGGTCGGGTGGAACAGGAACCACCACAGCACGCCGGCGATGGCGGGCGCCACCGCATAGGGCCAGATCAGCAGCGTCGTATAGGCGCCGGCGCCGCGGATCACCCGATCGGCCATGGCGGCAAGCAGCAGCGCCACCCCGAGCGCGATCGCCGCGACGGCAATCGAGAATGCCGCCGTGATGCCGAACGAATCGAGGTAGGCCGGGTCGGCGAACACGCGGCGGAAATTGGCGAGCCCGACGAACTCGCGCTTGAGGCCGAACGGGTCCTCCTGCAGCACCGACTGGTAGAGCGCCTGGCTCGCCGGCCAGACGAAGAACACCAAGGTCACGGCAAGCTGCGGCGCCACCAGCAGCGCCGGCAGCCCATAGCCTCCGAACGTCACCCGTTTCGTTTGCATGCCGGCGATCGGGATATGCGCGCCGGAGCCGCGCGCGGCACCGAGCGGTGCGCCGCGGGACCGGGAACGCGTCCGCTCACATGTTCGCCTTCTCGAACTGGCGCAGCAGGTCGTTGCCGCGCTTGACCGCGGAGTCGAGCGCCTCCTTGGCGGTCTTCGTGCCGCCGAAGGCCTGCTCCAGCTCCTCCTCGATCACGTCGCGAATCTGCACGAACGAGCCGAAGCGCAGCCCCTTCGAGTTCTCGGTCGGTGGATTGAGGGTCATCTGCTTGATGGCCGTCTCGGTGCCCGGGTTCTTGTCGTAAAAGCCCTGCGAGCGCGACAGCTCGTAGGCCGCGAGCGTGATCGGCAGGTAGCCGGTGTTCTGGTGCCACCATGCCTGGGTCTCCGGCCGCGACAGGAACGCGAGGAACTTGGCGGCGCCTTTGTATTCAGCCGCCGGCCGGCCCTTGAGGACCCACAGGGTGGCGCCGCCGATGATCGAGTTCTGCGGCGCGCCTTTCACGTCCGGCCAATAGGGCTGCATGCCGTAGCCGAGATCGAACTTGCCGTTGGTGAGGATCGCCAGCCGCGCGGCCGACGAGCCGATGAAAATGCCGCATTCGCCGGCGTAGAATTTCGGCTCCGCCTTGTTGGTGCGGCCGCCGTAGTCGTACAGCTTGGTCTTCTGCCAATCGGCCAGCATGGCGATCTGCTTCTCGACCAGCGGATTGTTGATCGTGAGCGCGGTGTCGAGCCCGCCGAAGCCGTTCGCCTTGGTGCCGATCGGGATGTTGTGGAAGGCCGAGAAGTTCTCGACCATGACCCACGACGGCCATTCGTTGGTGAGCCCGCACGTGACGCCGGCCGCCTGCAGCTTCCGGGCCGCGGCCTCGACCTCCGGCCAGGTACGCGGCGCCACATTCGGGTCGAGCCCGGCTTTGCGGAACGCGTCCTTGTTGTAATAAAGGATCGGGGTCGAGGAATTGAACGGGAACGACAGCATGTTGCCGCCCGTGTCGCTGTAGTAGCCGGTCACGGCCGGCAGATAGGCTTTCGGGTCGAACGGCTCGTTCTCGTCCTTCATCAGCTCGAACACCGGATAGACCGCGCCGCGGGCCGCCATCATGGTGGCGGTGCCGACCTCGAACACCTGCAGCAGGGTCGGATTCTGGCGCGCGCGGAACGCCGCGATCGCGGCCGTCATCGCCTCCGGATAGCTGCCCTTGAATACGGGAACGACCTTGTAGTCGGATTGCGAGGCGTTGAAGTCGTTGGCGATCTTCTCGAGCTTCTGCCCGAGCTCGCCGCCCATGGCGTGCCACCATTGGATCTCGACGGCCGCGCCGGCCGGCGTGGCAACGGCCCACAGGGCCGCCGCGGCAGCCGCTGCCGCAAAGCGACGAATCCACATGTCGTTCTCCCTTGGCATGTTCCCCGGCGCAGCCGCGGTGAAGCGGACGCCGTCCCCATTCTAGGCCGCAGCAAACATGCGGCGGAAGGGGCGGCGGTCGGAATTTCAACGTGTCACGAGGGCGGCGAGGCGCGCAGCCGCCGGCACGATCAATGGCCGCGGAAACCCGCTGAACCCCAGCATGAGACCCGGACGCGGCGATGCCGCGCGGTAGAAGCGGCTGATCGCGCGGACGACGATGCCGGCCCGCTGCGCCGCCGCCTCGATCGCGGTGTCGGCGACGCCGTGCTTGAGATAGGCGACGAGGTGCATGCCCTGGTCGGGCACGTCCATGTCGAGGCAGTCGGCCGCCCGACGCGTCAACGTCGCCGCCAGCGCGTCGCGTTGCTCGCGGTACATCTGGCGCATGCGGCGGATGTGCGCGGCGAAATGACCTTGCTGCATGAACTCGGCAACCACCGCCTGATGCAGGCTCGGCGGCTGCCGGTCCATCAGATAGCGGGCGCTGACGAATGCCGGCAGCAACGCGTGCGGCACCACCGCGTAGCCGATGCGCAGGCCGGGAAACAGCGCCTTGTTGAGGGTGCCCACGTAGATCACGCGCTCGTCCTCGTCGAGACCCTGCAGCGACGCCAGCGGCGGGCCGGAATAGCGGAACTCGCTGGTGTAGTCGTCCTCGACGATGAATGCCCCGCTGGCGCGCGCCCACGCCAGGAGCTCCAGCCGCCGCGCCATCGCGAGCGCCACGCCGGTCGGAAACTGGTGCGACGGCGTCACGAAGGCGGCGCGCGCCCGCGGCGCCGCGCGGCGCCCGGCGTCGACCACGATGCCCTGGGTGTCGACCGGGATCGGCCGCGGCCGCGCCTTGGCCAGCAGGAGCTGCGCGTGGGTCAGGGGATAGCCGGGATCCTCGACCCACACCTCGTCGCCCGGCGCCAGCAACACCCGGATCGCGATGTCGATTGCGTGCTGGGTGCCGGCGGTGATGACGATCTGCTGCGGATCGCAGCGCACCGCGCGCGCCGCCTGCAGGTAATCGCACAGGCTGCGGCGCAGCGCGATCAGGCCGCATGGGTCGGAGTAGCCGAGATCATTGGCGCCGAGCGCGCGCACGGCGCGGTGCGTCAGCTTGCGCCACGTCTCCATGGTGCGCGCGTCGAGCAAGGTGCGCCCGGTGTTGAACGGCCGCGCTTCGGTCTGGCTCGTTGCCCGCTCGAACTCGGGGAATGCCCGCGCGGGCGCCGGAACCGGCCGCGGCCGCACGCCGCGCGCCACCGGGCGCCGGCGCGCCGGAAGGTTGGTCAGATCGGCGGACACGAACGTGCCCGCTCCATGCCGGCCCTCGACGTAGCCCTCCGCCAGCAGCTGCTCGTAGGCCGCCACCACCGAGGCGCGCGCGACCGCGAGGCCTGACGCCATCGCGCGCGAGGAGGGCAGCTTCGTGCCGGGGCGAAGCGCGCCCGACAGCACGGCCGCGCGCACCTGCGCGTAGATCTGGCGAAACAGCGGCGCGCCTCCCGCCCGCTCCAACTGCCAACCGTAGAGATCGGCCCATCCCGGCGACGGCATCGGACGTCCTTGCCCAAAGTGGTCTAGCTCAAGCGACAAGATTGGATCGTTTCGGCAAACCAGTCAAAGGCTACGCTGGCCGCATGACCGCATCCGCCCCCGACGATCTGCTGCACCGGGTCTGGGACTTTTCCCTGTTTGATGCCCTTTACGGCCGGCGCTCGCGGCGTTTCGGCCGGGGGTTCGCCATGACCGAGGGGCCGTTCGCCTACGCGTCGTCCCAGGCGCCGCTGCCGCTGAGCGAGGCCGAAGAGGCGCTGCTGGTCGCAGCCGGGATCGGCTTTTCCGGGATCGCGCTGTGGGACCTGAGCCGGCCGCTGCCGTACCGCGGCGGGGCCGGGCGCACCTTTCCCAGCACCTCGGGCGGCCGCCGCACGGCGCTGTTCTTCACCAACGACCAGGGCGTCTACGTCATCGACCCGGCGGCCGCGTCGCCCGGCAAGCTGAGGGAGGTCGAGGCGCCCGATCAACGCGAGCGCGTCCTCGCTCTCTACCGCGAGCACCGCAAATTACTGCAGCCGGGCCGGCTCGCCATTCCGCGCCGCGTCCCGCCGCTCTGCGGGCACAATCTGTGGGACTCGAACGGCCCCGGCTCGACGCTGTTCATGCCGGTCTGCGACGTGAGCTATTCGCTGATCGCGCTGACCGCCCAATTCGTCGATGCAAAGCTCGAGCGGTTCGCCGCCAAGGGCCGCGGCATGCACATCGTCGACGACCGCCACGGCTTCCGGCCGGCCGGCACCGAGCGATGGGTCAACAGCGGCTTCCTCGACGCCGACGACATCCTGCCGCTGTCGCAGCTGGAGCGCCAAGCCTGCTACTTCATGTTCAGCGAGCCGGCTGCGATCTGCCAGAACATGTTTCTCACCACCGAGGCGCTGGGCATCGGCGGATGGATGCATTGCGGATTTCTCTCGCGCGAGATCCTGGCGGCGCTGGGCTTCACGATGGTTACTCCCGGCGCAACGCCAGCGCTCGCCAACCCGGTGGGACTCGACGGCATTTTCCAGGCCTATTGTCCGCCGTATTTTCCCACCATGGACGCGGCGGTCGACGCGGTCCTCGCGCCGCTGCGAAAAAATGCGCAGGCCGCCGACCCCGCGCCCGCATCGGCGTATCGCATGTCCGACGCCGAGCATCGCCGCGCCACCGTCGGGGTCAGCGATGAGGGCATCGCCTGCACCAAGGCGGTCTGCAATTACATCCACGAAACCTACGGCCGGTTCCCCGGCAGCCTCGACGCCATGCACCTGATGTGGTTCATGCAGGCGCATCACATCGACACCGACTACTACGATCGGTTCTTCCGCCCGGGCGCCTACGGGCCGACCCATGCGGCCCACCTGACGACCTGGCATCCGTAGAGCATGATCCCGAAAAAGCCTGCCCCGCACTTGATGCGGGGTGGGTACCGGTTTTCGGATAAGACCATGCTCCAACAAAGCCTTCCCCCCTGTCCCGGCCGAGCCGCATGCATTAAGCATGCAGCCGTTGCGGCGTAAGGCGGCGGGAGGAGCGATTGCGTATCGCGGTCATGGGGGCCGGCGGCGTCGGCGGATACTTCGGCGCGCGGCTGGTGAAGGGCGGCGCCGACGTGACGTTCATCGCGCGCGGCGCGCACCTCGCCGCCATGCGCCAGAACGGGCTTTCGATCGAAAGCGCGCACGAGCCCATCCACATCCCCGCGGTCGAGGCGACCGACGATCCCGGCACCATCGGCCCGGTCGATCTCGTCATGTTCGGCGTCAAGCTGTGGGACACGCAGGCGGCGGCCCGCGCGCTGCTGCCGGCGATGGGGCCGCAGACCGCGCTGATCTCGTTTCAGAACGGGGTGCAGAAGGACGACATGCTGCGCCCGATCGTCGGCGAGGCCGCTCTCGTCGGCGGCGCCGCCTATGTCGCCACCACGATCGCGCGGCCCGGCGTGATCGCCATGACGGGCACCATGCAGCGGCTGGTGTTCGGCGAATATGACGGGCGCCGCACCCCGCGCATCGAGGCCTTCCACGCCGCCTGCCGGGCGGGCGGCATCAACGCCGAGATCGCCGCCGACATCCGCCGCGAGCTGTGGGAGAAGTTCACCTTCCTGACCGCGCTCGCCGGCGCCACCACGTCGATCCGGCTGCCGCTCGGGCCGATCCGGGAGCATCCGCTGACCCGGCAATTCCTCGTGGACCTCGCCCGCGAGGTGGTCGCGGTCGGCCGCGCGCTGGGCGTCGCGCTGCCGGCCGACTTCGCCGACAAGCGCATCGCAGCCGCCGACGCGCTGCCGCCCGACATGACCGCCTCGATGCATCACGACCTGGTGCGCGGCAACCGGCTCGAGCTCGAATGGCTCAGCGGCGCCGTGGTCGATCTCGGCGCCAAGGCCGGCGTGCCCACGCCGCTCAACCGCGCGGTGCGCGACATCCTGGTGCTCCATGCCGGCGGCCGGAGGTCCTGACGTGAGCCCGGCGAGCGTTGCGCCGGTGCTCACCGTGCGCGCCGTGCGCGCGGTCGGCGTCGACGTGCCGATGACCTACGCGCTCGGCACCAGCGCGGCGAGGATCACGACCGCGCCGCTGGTGCTGGTCGATCTCGAGACTGACGAAGGCATCACCGGCCGCTCCTATCTGTTCTGCTTCTCGCCCGCCCTGGTGCCGGTGATCCTGCGCATGATCGAGACGGCCGCCGCCGTGGTGACCGGCGACAAGGCCGCGCCACTCGACCTGTGGGACAAGCTGGCGCGGCGGTTCAAGCTGATCGGCGTGACGGGCGTCGTGCGCATGGCGCTCTCGGCGATCGACGTCGCCCTGTGGGACGCGCTCGCCATTGCGGCCGGCCAGCCGCTGGCGCGCTTCATCGGCGCGCCGCTGCGCCCGATCCCGGCCTACAACAGCTGCGGGCTCGGCCTGATGGTGCCGCAGGCGGTCGCCGACGAAGCCGAGAAGCTGCTCGACGGCGGCTTTCGCGCCATCAAGCTGCGGCTCGGCTATCCGACCCTCGCCGCCGATCTCGCCGCCCTGCATGCGGTGCGCAAGCGCGTGCCCGGCGATATCGCCGTGATGGTCGACTACAATCAGGCGCTCACCCTCGCGCAGGCGCTCGAGCGCGGCCGCGCGCTCGACCAGGAAGGCATCTATTGGCTCGAGGAGCCGATCCGCCATGACGACTACGCCGGCAACGCCCGGCTGGTGCGCGACCTCGCTTCGCCGGTGCAGATCGGCGAGAACTTCAACCTCGTGACCGGGATGGCGGCGGCCCTCGACGCCGGCGCCGCCGACTACGTCATGCCCGATCTCGACCGCATCGGCGGCGTCACCGGCTTCATGCAGGCGGCGGCGCTGGCGGCCGCGCGCGGCATCGAAATGTCCTCGCATCTGTTTCCCGAAGTGAGCGCCCATCTGCTCGCCGCGACGCCGACCGCCCACTGGCTCGAATACATGGACTGGGCCGCGCCGGTCCTGGCCGAGCCGCTCAAGATCGTCGACGGCCACGCGCTCGCCCCCGACCGTCCGGGCAACGGCCTCGTCTGGAACCCGGACGCGGTTAAGCGCTACCGGATCGCCTGACCGCCCAGATCAAGCAAAAATGTCCGACCCGACCTCCGACACCGCGCAAATCCTCGCCCTGCTGCAGAAGCAGGCGGAGCAGTCGCGCTACGCCCTGCAGATGCGGGTGCAGCGCGCCTGGGACGACGAGATGGCGAAGCCGCGCAACGCCGATCCCAAGCGGCTGGTGCGCCACGGCTACAAGGTCTATTCGCAGAACGACGAGGACGGCATCATCGCGGAGATCTTCCGCCGCATCGGAACCACGAGCCGCACCTTCGTGGAGTTCGGGGTCGAGACCGGCGTCGAGTGCAATACCGCGAAGCTGCTGGTCGAAGGCTGGCGCGGCCTGTGGATCGAGGGCAATGCGCAAAGCGCCGGCGCGATCCGGCAGAACTTCGCGCCCTTCATCGCCGACCGCAGGCTGGCGCTGCAGGAGAGCCTGGTCACCGCCGAGAACATCAACGCGCTGATCGGGCAGGGCGGCCTGTCCGGCGAGATCGATCTGCTCAGCATTGACATCGACTGCAACGATTACTGGGTGTGGAAGGCGATCGGTGCGGTCGACCCGCGCGTCGTCGTCATCGAGTACAACGCGACCCTGCGCCCGCCGATGGCGCTGGTGGTGCCCTACCGGGCCGACGCCCAGTGGGACGGCTCCAACCACTACGGCGCCAGCCTGGAGGCGCTGGTGCGCCTTGCCGCCACGAAGAACTATCGGCTGGTCGGCTGCTCGATCGCCGGCGTGAACGCCTTCTTCGTGCGCGCCGATCTTGCCGGCGACCGGTTCCTCGCGCCGGCGACCGCGCAGGAGCATTACGAGCCGCCGCGCCATTATTTCCACCTGCTGCCGGCCGGCCACCGGTCGCGGCCGGGGCCGTTCGTCGCCGTATAGCTGTGAACAAGCAGCACGCCGGCCCGGGTCTTCGTTGTTTCCCCGTGGTGCCGGCGCTATAAGCGCGCGATCCGACCACCGTGAGGCGACCATGCAGCCGATGCGCGCTAACAAGGAGGATCCGGCCGCGTCCGACGACATCCGCACGAAGCTGTTCGCGCTCATCAAGGCGCGGTCGTTCAGCCGCCGCACCATCGCGCTCGCCTCGGGCCGCACCAGCAACTATTACTTCGACATGAAGCCGACCATGTTCGATCCGGCCGGCGCCGCCTGGATCGCCGAGCTGATGCTCGATCGCATGGAGGGGCTCAAGGTCGACTATGTGGGCGGCCTGGCGATCGGGGCGGTGCCGCTGGTCAGCGCGCTCGCCATGCTCAGCCACCAGCGCGGCCGGCCGATCCCGGGCTTCTTCGTGCGCTCCCAGGTCAAGGACCACGGCACCCAGCGGCGCATCGAAGGCACGGCCGAAAGCCTCGAGGGCAAGAACGTCGTCATCGTCGAGGACGTGACGACCACCGGCGGGTCCGCCACCGCCGCCCTGGAGGCTGCCGTCGCGGAGGGCGCGCGCGTCGTGCTGGTCCTCTCCCTGGTCGACCGGCTGGAAGGCGCGGCCGCGCATTTCAGCGCGCGCGGCATCGCGTTCCGGGCGATCTACACGTCGGACGAGTTTCTGGCGGAGTGACTCCGCCGCGCCAGCGGCACTACTGTCTCCGCGATGGCGCAGGCAAACCTATCCATTGCGATCGTCGGGGGCGGCATCGGCGGGCTGGCGGCCGCGCTGTCATTGCTGCGGGCGGGGTTCGACGTTCACGTCTACGAGCAGGCGCGCGCGCTCGGCGAGGTCGGCGCCGGCATCCAGATCAGCCCGAATGCCGCGCGCATCCTGGTGCGACTGGGCTTGGCGGACGAGCTGGAGCAGCTCGGCGTCCGCCCGGCCGCGTGGCATCAGCGCCGCTCGCCGGCGCCGTCGAGGCGGCGTTCGGCGCCCCGCACTATCAGTCCCACCGGGCCGACCTGCTCGCCATGCTGGCGCGCGCCCTGCCGCCCGAGCGGCTGCATGTCGGGCATCGGTTTGCCGCGCTGGTCGATCACGGCGACCGCGTCGAGGTGCAGTTCGAAAACGGCGCGCGGGCGACTGCCGACATGCTGGTGGGTGCCGACGGCATCCACTCGGCGATGCGCCGCGCGCTGTTCGGCCCGGCGGAGCCGCGGTTCACCGGCTGCGCGGCCTATCGCGGCCTGGTGCCGGCGGAACATTTGCGCCATCTGGACTTGGAAACAACCGCGCAGATTTGGATGGGGCCCGGCCAGCACTTCGTGCATTATTTCGTGGCGAGCAAACGGTTCGTCAATTTCGTTGCCATCATCGAGCAGGACAGCTGGCAGCGGGAGTCGTGGACCGACCGCGGCGACATCGCCGATGCGCTCGCCGCCTTTGCCGGCTGGAATCCACAGGTGCGCGCGATCATCGGCTCGGTGGGCGAGACGTTCATCTGGGGCCTGTTCGACCGGGCGCCGCTGCCGCGTTGGTCGCTCGGACGCGCGACCCTGCTGGGCGACGCCTGTCATCCCATGCTGCCGTTCATGGCGCAGGGCGCCGCCCAGGCGATCGAGGACGGCGCGGCGCTCGCCGCCTGCCTGGCCGGTGCCGGCGGGCGGGACATTCCCCGGGCGCTGCAGCGCTACGAAGCGTTGCGCCTGCCGCGCACCGCGCGCATCCAGGCCATGTCGGCCGACAACAAGACCCGGTTTCATTTGCCCGACGGTCCGCAGCAGCAGGAGCGCGACCGGCGGATGGCGAGCGGCGGCACCGATTGGTCGGCGAGCGCGATCGCATGGGTCTATGGCCACGACGCCGGCGCGCCGGCATAAAGTCGGGGCAGCCGCCCACCCCGGTGCGGCAAAACATGCTGCTTTGGTTCGATTGCCGCGCGCGGCCCGCGTCCCTATAAGCTGTGCCGTCACCTTGGGAGGAAACAATGCGTAAAATAACCGCCGCCCTCTGCGGCCTCGCCGCCCTGCTCGCGGCCGCGTCGGCGCAGGCCCAGCAGTCGCTCAAGATCGGCGTCATCCTGCCCTATTCGGGCCAGTTCGCCGACGGGGCGACCCAGATGGACAACGGCATCAAGCT
>Ga0193751_1001565_pt1 | contig 14535 bp, 10 predicted proteins | sample L1c2metaG_FD_143050 | JGI IMG/M metagenome (GOLD analysis project Ga0193751, IMG submission 143050) | Soil microbial communities from a riparian zone of the East river system, Colorado, United States - L1c2 | ecosystem: Environmental > Terrestrial > Soil > Riparian zone | place: USA: East River... | reverse complement strand
CATCGCCCGTGCCTTTTGTCCGGGATGCAGCCGTGAGATCAAACCCGAAACCGCCAAATCGATCGCTGAGGAAGTGATGCGCGAGTGCGCCGGTCAAAACATTCTTCTCACCTTCTGGGTGGCCGTTCCGGCCAAGACGGAGCCGCGCGATTTTTTCAATTTCCTCCAGCAACAGGGTTACCTCCGGGTCTGGATCAATCAAAAAGTCGTGCGCGTGGACAGCGACGAAAATGTCAAGCGGCTCGGCGCGCGCGTGCAGGTAATCCAGGACCGCATCACGCTGAATGAGGATAGTAAATCGCGGCTGACGGAAGCGATCGAGATCGCTCTGCGTTTTGGCAAAGATCGAATCAACATCGTGACATTACCCGCCGAAAAAGCAGGCAGCCGTGCCGGCGCGATATCGCAGATCAAAGAACTGCCCTTCTCCACCGGGTGGCATTGCGCCCACTGCGATCTCGACGTTCGTCCGCCCACTCCCGGTCTTTTTTCTTTTAATAATCCGCTCGGCGCGTGTCCCCAGTGTCGCGGGTTCGGGCGCACTATTGCCATCGATTTGAACAAGGCGATTCCGGATCGGAGCCTGAGTATCAAGGAGGGCGCGGTGCGAGTCTTTCGCGGCCAGGAATTTGGCGAATCGCAAAAGGATCTGCTGCGCGCCTGCGCGCGGGAAGAGGTTGACATCAACCTTCCGTTTGAAGAATTGCCCAAGTCGGACCAGGACTTCGTGATCAAGGGGGAGAAAGGCGACGACGATGAAGAGTACGAGGACGACACGCGCTGGTATGGGGTGCAGGGCTTCTTTCGCTGGCTGGAGAGCAATACCTACAAGATGCATGTGCGCGTGTTGCTCAGTCGTTATCGCGCCTATACCACTTGTCCGGGATGTAGCGGCGGCCGTTTTCAACCGGAGACGCTCAATTACAAGATTGTGGAGGGATGCGCGCCGTCGCGTCCCAAAAATGGCGCCGAGAGCGCGGCGCCCTCCAAGCGGGGAATTTCCTTAGCTCTTCCGGAGTTCGACGCGCTCTCGATTTTGGAGGCGCGGGAAATACTGAAGGCGATCGAAGTGCGGGGGGTGGATTCGACGGTGGAAATGTTGCGGAACGAAATTTGTTCGCGGCTCAGTTATCTTTGTGAAGTGGGGCTGGGGTATCTGACGTTCGATCGCTCCACGCGCACCCTGAGCGGAGGGGAAGTGCAGCGGGTCAACCTAACGACCTGCCTCGGTGCGTCGCTCGTCAATACGCTCTTCGTCATGGATGAGCCGAGCGTCGGCCTGCATCCGCGCGACATCGGCCGTCTCATCCGCGTCATGCACAACCTGCGGGACAAGGGCAACACGCTCCTGGTGGTTGAGCACGAGGAGGCAATTATTCGCAGCGCAGATAACCTGCTCGATATTGGTCCCGGCCGCGGCGAGCGCGGTGGCGAGCTTGTCTTCAATGGTCCACTCGGCGAATTCGTGGGTGGATCGCGATCTCCGAGCGCGATGACTGCTAAAATCGCGCAGCGATCAAAAAAGAGCCGCCTGGCGGCTCCGTCATTAGCATCGTCCTCGGAGCGGGGGATCCGCCAATCCCTCACCCGCGATTATCTGACGGGCGAAAAATCCATTCCGCTTCCAAAATCCCGGCGCAAGTCCGCATCGTTTATCAGAGTCACGGGCGCGCGTGAGCATAATCTGAAGAACATCAACGTAGACATCCCGCTTGGTGTGTTCACGTGCGTTACAGGTGTTTCCGGCTCGGGCAAATCGACCCTTATTCACGATGTCTTTTATCGGAACTTGATGCGCGCCAAGGGTCAGACTTCCGAGCAGGAGCCGGGCGCGTGCAAATCGCTCACCGGCGCGCATCGCGTCGGCGAAGTGGTGATGGTCGATCAATCACAACTCGCCCGCACGCCACGTTCCACACCCGTGCTTTATCTCGGTCTCTACGATCGGGTCCGCGAATTATTCGCCGCGCAACCGGAAGCCATGTCGCAGGGGCTGACTGCGAGCGCCTTCTCATTCAATTCGGGCAGCGGCCGATGCGAGCGTTGTTCCGGGACGGGTTTCGAAAAGATCGAGATGCAGTTCTTGAGCGACCTCTACGTTCGTTGCGCCGAGTGCGAAGGTCGCCGCTTCCAGGCCCATGTCCTGAAGGTGCAGGTCGACGGCAAATCCATTCATGACGTCCTCGCCTTAACCGTGACGGAAGCCATTCCGTTTTTCGCCCAGATTGGGGAGGAGAAAACCCTGTCCAAACCGCTCGACGTGCTCGAGGAAGTCGGACTTGGTTATCTCCGGCTCGGTCAGCCGCTCAACACTCTTTCCGGCGGTGAATCGCAGCGGCTCAAGCTCGTCCGGCATCTGGCCGAGGCTTCCTCAGCCGGACGCGCAAACGGAGATTCCGAGCAGGCTCGCAGCCTGTTCATTTTCGACGAGCCCACCACCGGCTTGCACTTCGATGACATCGCCATCCTCGTGCAACTGTTTCAGGGATTGGTCGACTTCGGGCATTCCATTCTCGTGATTGAGCACAACCTCGAAGTGATCAAATGCGCCGACTGGGTGATCGACCTCGGTCCGGAAGCGGGAGATTTCGGTGGCGAAATTGTAGCCGCCGGCACGCCCGAGCAAGTGGCGAAGGTAAAAGAATCCCACACCGGGATGTTTCTAAAATCTGTTCTGGGGAGCGCAGGCGGCCCGCCTGCGGTTCGTGGCGGCTCGCCACGAACATCTTATCTTGATGAGAATGAAGAGGCATTGCGCGCCGCGGAGAGTCCGTTCGGCGGGCCGCCGAACGGTGCAGGCCAGCGGCCTGCGCTCCCCAGAATAGAGAACAACAACGCCATCGCCGTTTACGGCGCGCGCGAGCACAATCTGAAGAACATTTCCGTCCAGATTCCGCGCGATCAGATCGTGGTCATCACCGGCTTGAGCGGCTCTGGAAAATCCACGCTCGCATTTGATATTCTTTTTGCGGAAGGGCAACGCCGGTTTCTCGACAGCATGTCGCCCTATGCTCGTCAGTTTGTCGAGCAGCTCGAGAAACCGGATGTCGACCTGGTCGAAGGACTTCCGGCCACTGTGGCCATCGAACAGCGCGTCACGCGCGGTGGCGGCAAATCAACCGTCGCCACGGTGACGGAGGTTTACCACTTTCTCCGGCTTCTTTTTGCCAAGACCGGGACCCAATTCTGTCCCGGCTGCGATCTGCCGGTGGAAAAGCAGAGCCTGGCCGCCATCGTTAGACAAGTGGAGGCGGCGGCAAAACGCGGCCCACTCAAGGTGCTCGCGCCCCTGGTCAAGGCGCGCAAAGGTTTCCACAGCGATGTTGCACGCTGGGCGGAGCGCCAGGGATTCGACACGCTTTACGTCGACGGTGTGCTCGTCCCGGTCGGGCATTTCCGGAAACTGGAGCGATTCAAGGAGCACACCATCGACGTAGTGGTCGGCGTGATCGATGCCAAACGCATTCTCAAGGCGCGCAACCTCACGCAACGCGCCCTCGATATTGGCCGCGGCACCGCGCATCTGCTCGACTCGAAAAATCGGCTCACCGTCATGAGCACGGAGATGAGCTGCCCGGGCTGCGGCCGCGCTTTTGAGGAATTGGATCCGCGCATATTTTCCTTTAACTCACCGCACGGCGCCTGTGAGCAGTGCGGCGGCTTTGGCGAGATCTGGAATCGATCGCTGCAGACCGGCAAGGAGGACAACGGTGAGTCCGTCCTGGAGAACGAACTCGCCGCCGAGCGAGAATCGGAATGGATCGATGAAAGCGAAGCGCGTGAGTGTCCGGGCTGTCATGGCTCGCGTTTGAACACGGTCGCCCGGCACGTGCGCGTGCAAGGTTTCACGATCGACCATTTCACCTCTCTCGCGGCCAGCCAGGCGCGCGAGTCGCTCGTGAAACTTCGTTTTCGCGGAACCCAGAAGACGATCGCGGCGGAATTATTGCCGGAAATCGAGCAGCGTTTGCAGTTCATGGAAAATGTCGGGCTCGGTTATCTCGCGCTCGGGCGCTCAGCCAAGACCTTGAGCGGCGGCGAGTCGCAACGCATCCGACTCGCCGCTCAGCTCGGCTCCAATCTGCGCGGAGTCCTTTATGGGCTGTATGAACCGACGATTGGATTGCATCCGCGCGATAACCTCCGTCTGCTCGAAACCCTCACCGCGCTGCGGGAAAAGGGGAACTCGCTCGTCATTGTCGAACATGACGAGGAAACGATGCGGCGCGCCGATCATATTATAGACTTGGGCCCGCGAGCCGGTCTGCACGGTGGCGAAGTGGTGGCCCAGGGAACATTGCAGGATATTGCGCGCTCCAAGGTCTCCGAGACCGGACGCTGTCTGCAATCGCCGATGTGTCATCCCATGCGAAAATCACGCCGCTCGCTCGCCGACGTGGAAGACTGGATCAAGATTCGGGGCGCGCGCGCCAACAATCTGAAAGAGGTCGATGTTCGTTTCCCGGTCGGAAGACTCTCCGTTATTACCGGAATTTCCGGATCGGGGAAATCGACTCTCATGCACGAAGTGCTTTGGCCGGCGGTTCGGGATGAGTTGAACCGGAAGAAGCAAACAGGCGAGGCCGAACTGTTCAAGAGCGTGACCGGCTTGTCCAAAATCGAAGCAGCGTACGAAGTGGACCAGTCGCCGATTGGCAAGACGTCGCGCTCCACACCGGCCACCTACATCAAGGTGTTCGATGAAATCCGGAATCTTTATGCGCAACTGCCGGTCTCGCGCGTGCGGGGATATTCATCGAGTCGTTTTTCTTTCAATGCCCAAGGCGGCCGTTGCGAAACATGCAAGGGACAGGGCGTGATCAAGCTCGAGATGAACTTCCTGCCGAGCAGCTTCGTGCCGTGTGAGGATTGCGGAGGCAAGCGTTACAATCCGCAAACGCTCGAGGTTCTCTATAATGAGAAGTCAATCGGCGACGTCATGGAAATGACGATTGAGGAGGCCGCGCAATTTTTCTCTGCGCATCAGAAAGTAGGCCGGGCGCTTTCGCTCCTGGTCGAAACGGGGCTTGGATATTTGAAGTTGGGCCAGCCGAGTCCGACCTTGAGTGGCGGGGAAGCGCAGCGACTCAAATTGGCGACGCAGTTGAAGCGCGGAATCGGGCGTGCGCAAAACGAGCGAATCCGGAAGATGCGCAAACCGGGTTCGACTCTCTACCTGCTCGAAGAGCCTACGATTGGTTTGCACATGGCGGACATAGAGTTGTTGCTCAATGTCGTCCATGCGCTGGTGGACGAGGGAAACACGGTCGTCGTCATCGAACACAATCTGAGTGTGATCGCGGAAGCGGATTACATCGTCGACATCGGTCCGGAAGCCGGCGCCGATGGCGGACAAATCGTCGCCTGCGGCACGCCCGAAGAAGTCGCCCAAAATCGCCTCAGCCGGACGGCGCCTTTTTTGCGGGAGGTCTTGGGTTCGCCGAGCGCGGTTGCGCATTAGGGAAAGCGTAGCTTGCAGTCCTGCCGGTGGGGCGAGACTCTGTCGAGCCGTCGAATCGCTGTGTTTGTTGTCAGCTCGACGGAGTCTCGCCCCACCGACGTTAGTAGGGACGGCGCGCCGCGCCGTCCGCTCCGCGTGTTTGATCGCGCTCTGCGTCCGCCTCAACAGAGTGAGGCGACTACAGCGCGAAGATCCCTGTAGCCACGGCACTCTGCTGCCGTGTCGGCGGCGTGCTCAGATCCACATAGCGGACGCCACAGCGCAGCGGCACTATCGCCGTTTGCATGTTGCGACCGTTCTCTTAATCACTGACACTCGCCCCGGCCATGTTTGGCTATTACGTCCACAATTTTGATCCGTTCATTTTCCGGATTACGGAGAACATCGGGCCGCGCTGGTACGGGATGGCTTACGTCCTCGCCTTTGCTTGCGGCTATGCCCTGCTCCGTGTTCTGGCCAAACGGGGTTATTGTGATATCGCGCCGGAACGGGTGGGTGATTTCATTACCGGCTGCGCATTGCTGGGAGTGATCGTCGGGGGCCGTCTCGGATACGTGCTCTTTTACAAGCCCGAGATGCTGCGCGATCCCTTTTCCATTTTTCGTGTCTGGGAAGGCGGCATGTCCAGCCACGGCGGCATCATCGGCCTTTTGCTTTTCACGTTTTACTTCGCGCGTCGTCAGAACATTTCCTGGACGAACCTGGGCGATAACCTTTGCGTGGTCGCACCCATCGGTTTGTTCTTTGGGCGCTGTGCGAATTTTATCAACGGCGAACTTTATGGACGGGCTGCTCAAGTTTCCTGGGCCGTGCAATTTCCCAAGGAACTGCTGGATAGCCCGATGGAAGCGCAGCGCGCCGTCTCGGCCTGCGCGCCCATCGATCCGGCGCTGAACTCGGCCGACGCGATCGTGACCGCCGCGCATCATCAACCGCAGGTGCGCGAAGCGCTCCGCGCCGTTCTGACTCCGCGTCATCCTTCGCAACTCTACGAAGCGTTTTTTGAAGGGATCGTGCTCTTTGCCATTCTCTGGTTCGTGCGCACCCGCCTGCGCCAGCCTAACGGTGTCCTGTGCGGACTTTTCTTAATCTTCTACGCCATCTTCCGAATCGTGGTGGAAACCTTTCGTGAACCCGACGCCACACTCATCGCCGGATTTACGCGCGGCCAGTTCTTCTCCTTTTTTCTCATTGCCATCGGTATGGCCTTCATCGTGATGGCGAAGAAATATCCGAGTTATCCGACGAAGATGGCGCCGCAGCCGCGGCCCCTTGGTTAGAGCAGGGCGGTTTCATCAGGTGTAGACAGGCATTTGGTCGTGCCCTCTTGTCATGTCGAGCGAAGTCGAGACATCTCTCGCTACTTCTGTCCACCGTACCTTCTAGTCAAAACAAACAGTTAGAGATTCCTCCACTTCGGCCGGAATGAGAGAACTCACCAGGTGGCACTTGGCCGCTTGCGTGGGCGCTACCGGCGCTCCCCAACTCACCGCTTTCGTTTTTTCCGGAATCCGTTATTACTTACAGAGGTGACGCGGCAATGCCCATTCCGAACCTGATTGCGGCCGGCGGTCTGCTCTTTGCCTTTGAGCACGCTACCGTTGCCGGCAAATTCGTCCTCTTTCTGCTCGCCATCGGTTCCATTTTCAGCTGGTCGGTCATGATCACAAAGCTGCGCGTGATTCAATTTGCGCGAAAACAGAACGCAAGGTTCCTGGCCGCTTTTCGACAGGACCGTCAGCCGCTGCGCTTGTTTGAGAAAAACGCGCGTTTCCCCGGCTCGCCCCTCTTTAATGTTTATCGCGCCGGTTGTGGGGAAATGACATTCCATCTTCTCGGTTCCTCCGAAGTCGATGAAACATTCCGCGCTCGCCTCGATGTCGCGGACAAGGTTTCGCCCGTGCAGATGGGGGCGGTCAGCGTGGCCATGGAACGGGCCGTGGGCGAAACCGCGCTGGGACTCGAATCTCAAATGATCCTGCTCGCCACCGCCGTGAGCGGTTCGCCCTTCCTCGGATTGCTGGGCACGGTCTGGGGCGTAATGGATGCGTTTACCGGCGTCGCCGAAGCCTCCTCCGCCAGCCTTGCGGCCATGGCGCCCGGTGTTTCCGGTGCCCTCATTACGACCGTGACTGCGCTGTGCGTCGCCATCCCCGCCATGTTTGGATACAATTTTCTGGTCACAAGTATCCGCGCCATGATCGTGGAGATGGATAATTTTGCGGCGGAACTCGCCTCAGAATTCGAGCACAAGCTGGTTGATCACGGCACGCGCGAATCGACTTACCGAAGATGAAGCAGCCACCGCGATGAGACGGTATTCACAGCGCAATAATCTTTCTTCGCTCTCCGAGATCAACATCACGCCCTTGCTTGATCTGGCCTTTGTGTTGCTCATCATTTTCATGCTCACGACTCCGCTCCTCGAGAACAGCCATAATTTAATCATCCCCTCCAGCGGCGCGCCGGCCACGCCGATCAAGTCTTCGGAGGTGCAGACCATTTCGATCGACCGCAACGAAACGATCAAGCTCAACAACGTGGTCCTGAACATGGATATCCTCACTTCTCAACTGATCGAGTTGAAGCACGCCAATCCTGATGTGGCCGTGGTCATCCGGCCTGATCGCGAATTGCCGGTGCAAAAATTGGTGACCTTAATGGACGCTGTGCAGCGCGCGGAGATCACGAAGGTGGGCATCGCCACCAAGGCTGAGTCCTCGCCGTAGCATGCCTCGAGACGTCCGCTTTTGGCGCAACCTCGCGCTCATCGGGATGGCTCATATTGTCCTCATCGGAGGACTGATCCGATGGAGTCACGAAACGAAGCCAGTCCCGGTCCAGAGTGTTGTCTGGCTCAATGGGGGAGCGGGGGACGGCGCCGCCGGACCAGTTGAGCCTCCAGCCCTGCCGCCCAAGACCGCCAGCCTAACGACCCCGGAGCCGGAACCGGAAACGGTTCCGACCGCCCCACCGGAAGAAGAAAACCGTCCGGCCGTGACTTCGGCTCCAAGCGAGATCCAGCTTCCGACGCCGGAGCCGAGTGCGACCGCGACCGCGACCCCGCCGAAACCAACCCCTTCCCCGGTGGCCAAGGCATCGCCGAAGTCAACTCCAAAGCCGACCCCAAAAACAACTCCGACGCCCAAATCCAAACCCAAACCGAAGCAGGCGCCTAAGAAACTGATGATGGCTAAAGCCACCCCGAAGCCGTCGCCGAAAATGAAACCGACACCCGCTGAATCGGACGCGAACAAAGAGCGGTCGCATGCGGAAGCGGAAAAACAAATCGCGAAGACCGAGCTTGAGAAAGGCAGTGCGGCGGAAAAGGAGTCGACGCCGAAAAAAGCGGTGACCGCGCAAGGCGGCAACGGGAAAGGGACCTCGCCGGGGGCGGGTGGACACGCCGGCGGTTCAGGTGGCGAATCGCAATTCGGCTGGTACGGCAGCATGCTGCATGACCGTTTTTACAGCGAGTGGGTGCAGCCGACCACCAGTCTCGCTTCCGGCTCCAAGGCTTCAGCCCTGGTTAAGATACGGATTGAAAAGGATGGGCGCGTCTCGAGTTTCGAAATTATCAAGGCCTCGGGCAATTCCGTCATCGATGACTCAATCACGGCGGTGGCGAAGCGCGTGACGCAAGTAGATCCTCTGCCCGCGGGACTCGGCAACGGCGAGCATTACGATGTGAAAATTAATTTCGAATTGAGCGCCGACCAATGAGGCTGCGCTGCGGAGATCTGCAGGGGAAGCTGTGAGATTCCCTTTGCGCGGCGAACCTTTGCGTGCGGGAAGCTGACACCTTCCCCTACAGAAGAAGGGACGATCGAGGCTCTTCCGTCACAGCAATGCCAAAGATTTTCCTTCGCGATGCTGCACCTGATCCATCGTGCATTGTCGCGGCGTCTTGTCCGGACGCCATCTCACAATACTGGTCCCATGTCGGAATCGGTCGCCCGTGAAATGATCGTAACTGATCTCCACGACCAACTTCGGACTAACCGGCTCCCACTCGCCCGTGCGCTCCGTGCTCCAACGGCTCGGACCGCCCGGCGCCGTGCCGGTAAAGCCGGGAGCCTTGCGCAGAGCTTCGAACTTTTTCGTTAACTCGCGGCGCTCTATCGCCTTGAAAGCGGAAGTAAATCCAACGTGATGAAGCAGACCATCGTCGTCATATAAGCCTAACAAGAGCGAGCCAATCACCTTCGCACCGCTGGCATAACGAAAGCCGCCGATTACACAGTCAGCCGTGCGAATATTCTTCACCTTAACCATGGCCGTGCGGTCCCCGGACGCGTAGGCCGCGTCCAGCTCTTTGGCCATCACGCCGTCGAGATTTCCGCCCACCTTGTCGAACCACTTCTTCGCCATGGTCAGCCGTGTCGTGGCGGGAGACAGACGCACGATTCCTCTGGCGGCGAAATTCTTTGCCCCGAATTTCTCAAGGGCCGCGCGTCGTTTGCATAATGGAAATGAGAGAAAGGATTTCTGACCTTCGGCCAATAAATCGAACACGATGAACATGCCGGGATGCGCCGCGGCCAGCTTTTGCACACGCGACGTGGCCGGATGCAACCGGAGTTGCAATTCGTCGAATGAAAAACGGCCGCCGATGGGAATGACGAGCTCGCCATCCATGATAAACTTGCGCGCTTTCAGGCCGACGACGGCCTCGACGATATCTGGAAAATAACGAGCGAGCGGTTGGCCCGCTTTGGATTGCAGGTAAATCTCCTCGCCATCCCGAAAAGCGATGCAGCGAAAACCATCCCATTTTGGTTCGTATTGCCAACCGTCGCCAAAAGGAATTTCGTCGACCGACTTCGCTTCCATCGGCGGCAGGGGCGGTTTGATCAGGAAGGACATGTCTTGGGATAACGTCGCGGTGTGAGTTTGGGCGGCCGCTTTCCTTTTCTAATCGCGCCCGCGACCGCGATGTAGTGCAATTCCTCGCCGTCCGCGGCGGAACGAAGCAGCAAACCGCCCCGGCTCATGTCGCCGCGTCCCACAAAGTCGGCTGGGAAACGCACTCTTTCGCCGAGGTGCGTCACTAAAACATCCACGTATTTCCCGGTGGCCACGCTTCCGAGCAAAATCACCTCGCCGTCGGAAGGCAATTGTCGCGCGAGCCGCTGCACGTCGCGCTCCAGCGGTTTGCGATAACGCGGATCGTCTCCGTCGATGTCGACTTCCGCGAACTCACGCAAATCGTCGAGGGTGATGTGCGTGTCTGCGTCGATCAGACCGCGGGTGGGCGTGATCACGAGTGAAGAACAGATTCCGGCGGCACTGCATCCGAAAGCCCGCGCATAGGCAATTTTTCCGCGGAAGTACAGGCCACTCAGAAAGGTAAACACTTCCGCGATGGTCGCGCCATCGGTGCGCACTCGCTGCGCAAGCTCGAATCCGGCGCGTTCGCTCATGATCATGCGAGCGCGCGCTCCTCCTGCGTAGGCTGGTGAGAGAAGGAAGATGCGGTTGGGCATATGCGCGCGTGAGATTAACTCTGCTCAGGTGGCGATCACTGGCAAACAGCCGTTTAAAATCCGGTCAAACGCGCTTCCGCCAGATCGAGGTCGCGCTGAATCCGCCGCAACGCTTCGTCATTGATCACCTGCTCGTTGCGCAGCGAGATAATCGTCTGTCGTTCAATCTGAAGCGCTTCCTGCTGCAGCTGCTGATATTGCGGCGTGGCGATCTCGCCGCTCGGATTGTCGCTATTGCCACAGCACGCTTCCAGCTGCTGCACCCGATCGTCATACTCCGCGCGTAACCGCGCGATCACGCCGGGCAACACGCCGTCGCGCCCCGGAAGTTCGTCAATAAAGCTCAGCGCCGCGCTGTTCGCCGCCAGACGTGCGGAACGTTCCTCTTCATCGGTTTCACCGCCGTCCCTGATCCCCAGTTTTCGAATTAACGCCGGCAGCGTCAGGCCCTGAAAGACGAGCGTGACGAGGATGACGCAGAAGGTAAACAACAGGATATAATTGCGGCCCGGAAAGGCGCTGCCATCGACCAGCGTTAACGGCAGGGCGAACGCTGCCGCCAGAGAAACAACGCCACGCATTCCCGACCAGGCAATCAGTGCCACCTGTTGCCATGGAGGAGGCGGATCCGTCTCGCGTATTTTTCTGATGAGCAGGCGCGGCAGATAGGTGGCGCATAAAACCCAGGCGATGCGCACGAGCACGACGGTTACACTAACGAGCGCAGCTTCCCAGAGCAGACGCAAAAAAGATTCGCCGCGGAGATCGCGCAAGATTCCCGGAAGCTGCAGGCCGATCGTAATGAAGACGAAGCCATTGAGCAGGAAGACGAGCATCTGCCAAAAGGAAAAAGCCTGCAGGCGATAGCGTGCTGAGACAATGATGGGGGAGTACCATCCAAGATAGATTCCGGCTGTGACGGTGGCGAGCACGCCGGAAACATGCAGTCGTTCGGCCGGAAGATAAGCCGCAAACGGCGTCAAGAGGGACACCATGATTTGCACAGGCGGATCGTCCAGATGCCCCTGCACCCATCGCATGATGAAACCGATCACCAAACCGAAGGCGACGCCACCGATGGCCACGATTAGGAAACGGCCAGCCGCTCCGCCAAGGGAAAACTTTCCCGTCATCGAGGCGGCGATGGCAAACTGCAAAGCCACCAGAGCAGTCGCATCGTTCACAAGACTTTCGCCTTCCAAGATGCTTTCAATGCGATGCGGGACGGAGAGCCGACGCATGACCGCGCTGGCGGCAATCGCATCCGGAGGCGAAACGATGGCGCCCAGAGCGAAAGCCGCAGCCCATGGAAGGGTCGGGATGAAGGCGTGCGCCACCCATGCGACACTTACCATGGTGACGAGAACAAGACCGATCGCGAGGAGCAAGATCGGGCGCAAGTTTCGCCGGAAATCCCGCCACGACGTGAACAAGGCGGCCGGGTAGATGAGTGCCGGTAGAAAAAAGTAAAAGACGACATCAGGGTTCAGCTGCACTGCCGGCAAATGCGGAATAAAACTCAGAGCCAGACCGGCGATGACCAGTACGACCGGGTAGGGGAACTCGAGCTTCTGCGCCGCCACCACCAGGATCGCAACCAGGGTCAACAGGAGAACACCGATCTCGGCTTGATGCATCGTGATGGTTGCCGGAGCGCGGCCGGTTCAGTTTTACAACGTCCGGGTGCTACTGCCCATACTCGCTTTGGCGCGGGCGCGGTTGGCCTGCAGTTCAGGGAGGTGTTTCTCCGACCAGCGGCAAAGACCCTGCAGCGGCTCGATCAAGGTGCGGCCGAGACGGGTAAGCGCATATTCCACTTTCGGCGGCACGACCGGATGAACGGTGCGCTGAACTAATCCGTCCCGTTCCAAACTGCGCAGAGTTTGCGTCAGCATCTTCTGCGAGATCCCACCAATCTCCCGCTGCAACGCGGCATATCGTTTGGTTCCGTGCGCCAGGACTTGGATGATCAACGCCGTCCATTTGTCCGCGATGCGATCGAGGACAAGGCGGGAGGGACACTGCGCGTCGAGAACCGAACCGTTGCTGGAAGCTTTGCCCATACGCCTTTTTAATGAGCAACCTCTTCACGTGCAAGTGGAGAGTAACCATCGATGTGGATGGTATGGATCTTTATGAGCGCTTCACGGACAAAGACTCGGCGGTCATAGACCGCCGCTACAGTTACGCCGAGTGATGCGGACCCTTCTGGCGGACCAACCTTCCTTCTGTAGCGGTGGTCTATGACCGCCGAGGTTCGCGGGTTTTGGAGAAAGAGCCGGTAGGATGGCAAAGATTGTTTCGGCGGGCCGCCGAAACCAGCACACGAGACGAGTGCGCTACCCGGAAGGGACCTCACGCGGCGCGCGATCTTCGTCTGATCGCTGGACTCGGTCCGCAGGATGGCTTGTAATTACGACGTGATCGGCCCTGATTTCTGCTGTATCGGCGCTCAGAAAAGCGGTACCGGCTGGCTTTATGAGCAACTCCGCTCTCATCCCGATTTTTGGATGCCTCCGGTAAAGGAGCTTCATTACTTCGATCGCTTCTGGCGTTCGCCGCGTAAGGCCGTGGCAGACGAGGGCGGAAATGAAAGCCGGTTGGATCGCGCCCGAAAAGATGCGCGGGATGAGCGCGATCTTGTTTTCCTGACCGCCATGGAAACGCTCTTTGCGCGCTCCGAGATTGATTTGCGTGGCTACGCCGAGCTTTTCGCGCCAAAAAAATCCCTCCTCTCGGGCGATATCACGCCCGGTTATTCGACTTTGCCGGATGAAATTATCGAGCGAATCGCCGCGCACTTGCCCGGCCTAAAGATTGTCTTTCTGGCGCGCGACCCGGTGGAAAGAGCCTGGTCGCATCTTTCTATGTGGGTTCGGCACCGCCGCATTCCGGCGTTTGACGTGAACGACATCGAGGAGGTGACGCGCAACCTGTTGCAACCCGAAGTGCTGATGCGCTCGCATCCGAGCAAGATCGTGGCGCGATGGCGGAGATATGTGCCGGCTGATCGCTTCCGCATCTATTTCTTCGACGATCTAAAGCGGGACCCGGCGCGACTGCGCAGCGCGATCATCGAATTCCTGGGCGGAGACGCATCAAAGAGTAGCGGCGTTCTGGCGGTCGATCATAATGCCAAGGCGAAACAGGACAGGCTTGAGCTCACCGAAAAGGTACGCGCGCATGTCGCCCGGTTTTTCGAGCAGGAACTCAAGGCGAGCGCCTCCGAGCTGGGGGGACCGGCGGCGGAATGGCCGGCCCGTTACGGCTTCTGATCCGGCCATTTTGCCAAGGGCCTGCAGCGCGAGAGCGCTTGCGTTCGCGCGGACGGTGGCGCACGGTTCTCTCCCCGTGGGCCCGAAGGGCCAGTGAAAATTTAACGTGAAAATTCTAGTGATTGGCAGCGGGGGGCGCGAACACGCGCTCGCCTGGAAGCTAAAGCAGTCTCCCTTGGTGGAGCGCATCTTCTGCGCGCCCGGCAACGCGGGCACGGCGCGACTTGGAGAGAACGTCGCCATCGGGGCCAGCGACCTGGCTGCGCTCGCCCGTTTCGCCAAGCAAAATGCGATCGATCTGACCATTGTCGGA
>Ga0193751_1001564_pt1 | contig 14538 bp, 14 predicted proteins | sample L1c2metaG_FD_143050 | JGI IMG/M metagenome (GOLD analysis project Ga0193751, IMG submission 143050) | Soil microbial communities from a riparian zone of the East river system, Colorado, United States - L1c2 | ecosystem: Environmental > Terrestrial > Soil > Riparian zone | place: USA: East River... | reverse complement strand
ACACGGCGAGCGCCACCAGCACGATGGCACTCGCGAGAACAATGCGGAGACGGCGGGTCATGGAGCTAGAATGCCTGGCCGATCGCGAAGCTGAACGTGAGTCTGCTCAGAAAGCGATTGTCTTTCACGGGCTGGAACGTCGCAGGGCAGCTCAACGTAGCAGTCGGAGGATTCTGCGTGATCGTCGTAACTGGCGGGGTTCCCGTCGTCGTGAAATGTGTGGGAAACGCGTTCCCTGGACTCACGCACAGCAGCTCTCCGCCGAAATTTGTCGCCTCGTAGTAAAGCGGACCGGCCGGTCTCTGATATGGATTGTATCCGATCGCCGCGCGCACCGGCCCTACCGGCGAGAACGCGGTTATCTGCACTCCGGGTGTAACCTTGAGCTTGACGCCGCGCAGAGCTGCCACGCTCCCGCGATTCCACACTTCTCCGGCATCTGTGAACAGCGTGAGCTGCAAGAGTTCCGGAGCGATGGGACTTCTGAGCCTCAACTCGACGTTTGCGACGACGAGACTGTTACCACCGACTGGGACCACGCGGGGTTTTCCCCCGGTCGTGTCCTGGACCAGAGTATCTGGCCGTCCAGTTTGCGCGGGCAACAGCTGCTGGAACGACGAAGCGATGTAGATCGCGGATCCCAGCTCGTTCTGCGCAAATCCGCGCACGGTGGTCGGGCCGCCTGCATACAGACGCTCCGACGGCGGAATGAATCCGGTGGCAGAGCCCAGTGTTCGTCCGTACACCACGCCACCACGGATGCGAAGCGCCAGAACGTTGCCGCCGCCGGCGTTGATGTACCTCGAAGCATCGCCGACGAACTTGTTGAACTGAAGCGCCGAGTCGGACAGAATTGCTGGCGAGGAATGGCGCGCCTCTAGCCGAATGATCGATCCGCGAGTCGGCGACAGCAGGCTGTTCGAATTGTCGCGGGTTACCGCGAGACTCAGGATCGCGAGGCGCTGCGTCTTCTCAACCCGCTTCCGCTCCTCTTCGTCGCACAGGTTGAACAGCGCGCAAAAGAGCGCAGGCTGTGCCTCTGTGCGTCCGAGATCCATCGAGTAGCTGAGATTGACAGGCGTCCTGGTTATGGCGCGCCAGACGATTGAAGCCACGCCTCCGATCGCCGTCGTTCTTCTGTACGCGTTGTACTCCGACACTCTCTGGCTGTACAGCGTGATCGTGGGGACCGTTCTGAGTCCGAAGAACACGGGTTGCCTGAGCGTCGCACCCATGTAGTAGCTGAGCAAGTTGCTGAACACATCGTTCTTGGCGCTCGGACAAAAACCCGGCGCACCGCTGAGCGGACGACCGATACCGATCTTGGAGACTCGACCATTCACATCGAGTCTGCGCGCGCCGTTGAGAAAGTTGTAATCCGTATATTCACCGGTTACGCGAAAGCAGTCGAGCGTTCCATATCCCGCGCCCAGCCGTGCGGCGTGCATCGCCCCCTCGGCCAGGTTCGCGTAGAGCGTGACGAGTGAATCGGCATTGGAGTCGGGAGTGATCGAGACGTGTTGATACGCCTCCGTCTGGTAGAGCGCGCGCTGCGCGTCGACTATCTCGTCTTCACGAAATAGCCTCCCCGAATCGAGCCCCATGATTCGGCGGACGACCCTGGTCGGTATCTGCTGCTCTTTGCCGGGAAGCGGCGTCACCTTGATATCAATGGCTCTGATCTTTGTTCTGGGTCCTGGCGTGACCGTGATGCTATCCCATGCGCTCAACGTGCTGTCGTCAACGGTGAATCGGTTGACCGCGTCGCCTCGTGGGTACCCGTTGTTATGAAGACGCCCTCGAATGGTATCCGTCGCAGCATCGATCGCGAACCGATCGAACCTGCCTCCCACACGAACTGGCAAAGGACGCACAATTCGCTCTTTCTCCGGGACGGAATCGAGTCCGCTGATGTCAAAGGACTTGAGTATCGTCGGCGGACCTTCGTTGATGTCGAATCTGACTTCGACAGCGCCCGGCCCGAGCAGCTTGACGGCGGTATCTACGGTCACCCTTGGATACCCCCGACGCCGGTAAAAGATTATCAGTCGCGCGCGGTCGTTCGGCAGCTCAGCGCGGTTCAGACAATGTTTGACCGTGAAAGGCAGGTGCAGGTAACGCCGCGCCCACGCCGAGGGCGTCGTGACGATCGTTCGGGCCAGCTCGGCGTCCGAAAAGGCGTTATTCCCCTCGAATACGAGCCGCATCACCTCGAGATCACCGCGCTGGCAACTGATGTCCTGCGCGCGGGCTGTATTGACCCCGAGAAATGCTGCAAGAATTGCTACTGCGGTTATGCTCCCGAGCCGAATTCCGTGTCCGCGCCTCACCCTTTCAGCACGCGGGCGCCCGGTGGCTGGCCGGGCGGCAGCTCGCGAGCGTAGTGCGTCTCCGTCTCGGGCTCCGATCTGTCTCCCAACATTCGCTTCGGCGGCGTCGTCGGCGCCCGAGCAAGCTCGCCCTGCGGAACGAGGGGCGTCCGCTGGATTAAGAGTTGCACAAGGTAGAAGCCGGCCAAACCGACAGCGACGCCGACGCCCACGGCGGGCAGTAGATCTTTGGCGCCAAGTTGACGGCGGTAATAGTATTCTGCGCTCACGGTGAGGCCTATTTCGGGGTCCGCGAAAGTTCTCGTAGTTCGCCCCTTCATGTCAACCGTCAGAGCACTCCCATGCGGCGACCATTTCTCCTCCTATTACCCGCGATTCTTGCCTGTGGCGGCGGCGGTGAATCGGCCCCCGCGCGCAAGACCCTCATCGATTCTCGTGATAACTATGACCCGAGATCGCTCGATCCCGCGCTCTCCACCGACGTGCCGACGGGTCGCGCCGTCGGGTACGTCTTCGACGGACTGACGCGCTTCACTCCGGACGCGAAGGTGGTACCTGGACTCGCAAAGTCGTGGGACGTGAGCCCCGACGGCATCACCTACACTTTCCATCTGCGCAGCGGCGTCAAGTTCCACGACGGCCGGCCATTCACCGCGAAGAATGTCGTCGCGTCATTCCAGCGCGTGCTCGATCCCGCCACCAAAGGCGGACGCGGCTGGCCGCTTTATCCCATCAAAGGCGCCGAGGATTACGCTGCCGGTAAAGCAACGACGATGGCAGGCATGGCAGCGCCAAACGATTCGACCGTCGTGATCACGCTCAAGGAGCCGTTCTCGATTTTTCCGAAGCTGCTTGCGATGCCGGTGACATCGATCATCCCCGACAATCCAAGCGCAGACTTCGGACAACATCCGATTGGGACAGGTCCATGGAAGTTCGCCGAATGGAGACACGACGATTACCTGCGCTTCGCGAAGAATCCCGACTATTTCGACGGCGCGCCGAAAACTGATTCGCTGATGGCGCGCATCATCCCCGAGATGAGCACCGCCCAGGCCGAGTTCGAAGCCGGAAATGTTGACGTGCTGAACGTTCCCGACGAAGCTAGCAAATCGTGGCAGGCCGATCCCGGCAAGAGCAAGCTGCTCTCCTCGGCGCCCGCGCTGCGCTTCTGGTATGTCGCGATCAACACCACCCGCGGCCCGTTCGCGGATGTTCGGGTGCGACAGGCGCTCAACTATGCCGTCGATGTCAGCACGATGTTGAGTCAGGTGATGGCAGGTCGCGGCACAGTAGCCAACGGCGTCATTCCACCATCGCTTGGCGGCGCCGATCCGAGTCGCAAGGGATACGCGTACGACGTGAACAAGGCGAAGCAGCTCCTCGCTGCGGCGGGACATCCCAACGGCATCGACGTTGAGCTTTGGGCGTCCACGACCGATCAATCCCCGCGCATCTCACAGACGCTGCAGGCGAATCTCGCCGCCGCCGGCATTCGCGCGAAGATCATCCAGCGCGACGCATCGTCGATGCGCGAAGCCGCGCGCAAAGGTCAAACCGATCTCGCGCTCAAGGAGTGGTGGGCGGATTATCCGGACGCCGAGAACTTTTTGTATCCGCTGCTGCACAGCAAGAACAAAGGAGTGGGTGGCAACGTTTCGTTCTACGGGAATCCAAAATTCGACGCGCTCATCGATCAGGCGCACCAGGAGCAGGACGAGTCGAAGCGTAACACGCTCTACACGCAGGCCGATGCGCTTCAGTTCAACGACGCGCCGATGATTTACCTCTTCTTCTACAAGGATCTGTTCGCCGTCCAGCCGTGGATCAAAGGGTTCACAGTTCCCGCGGTCTTCAACGGCCAGCGCTGGACCGATGTGACAATCAGCAAGTAGCCTGTGCTTTCTTTCATCGTTCGACGACTCGCCCTTTCGATTCCAACGCTGTTCGGAGTCCTTGTCGTCGTGTTTCTTCTCCTGTACGTGGCACCGGGGGATCCAGTGCAGGAGATGGTTGGCGAGCGTGCTGACGCCGAGACGATCGCGCGCCTGAGAAAAGAGCTGCACCTGGACGAGCCACTGCTCAAGCAGTTCACGCTGTACACGGGCGGCGTGCTCCGCGGCGATTTTGGGAACTCCTACATCACGCAGCGCCCGATCATTCAGGATATTCGCGAGCGCTTTCCGAAGACTCTGCTACTCGCCGGCTCTGCGATGCTTCTCGCGTCGATCCTCGGCATCACCCTCGGCGTCTTGAGCGCGCGAAATCCGGGCGGCTGGTTCGATCGGCTCGGACTTGGTGTCGCATACCTCGGTATTTCGTTTCCGGTTTATTGGGTTGGATTGATTCTGATTCTGATATTTGCAGTGATCCTCAAATGGCTGCCGCCTTCGGGCTACGGCGGAATCAAGTACCTGATTCTTCCAGCCCTCGCGTTGGGCTCGCGCTCCATTGCATTCCTGGCGCGCGTAACGAGGTCGGCGATGCTCGATGTGTTGGGCGGCGATTTCGTGCGCACTGCGCGCGCGAAAGGATTGAACGAACGCGTGGTCGTAGTGAAACACGCACTGCGCAACGCGCTCATTCCGATCATCACTGTGCTCGGACTGGATTTCGGATACTATCTCACGGGTAGCATTCTCACCGAGACGATCTTCAGCTGGCCGGGGCTCGGACGATACGTAGTCAATGCGATCACGCGTCGCGACCTTCCCGCGATTCAGGGATCGGTGCTTTTCCTGAGCGTGGTGTTCGTGCTGGTGAATCTCCTTACTGATCTCGCCTACGCCAAAGCGGATCCCCGCGTAGCATACTCCTGAGCATCGCGATGGCAAAGACGGAGAATCCGACCGCCACGCGGGAGCGTGCGCTGCAAGCGCAGATCGAGAGAATCGAGACGGAATCCGGCGCCAAGGCAATTGGTGTTGCACTGCACGATGCCGAGACCGACTTCGAGCTGCACTACAAAGCGGACCGGTGGTTCCACGCCGCCAGCACGATCAAAGTGCCGATACTGTTGGGCGTTTTCGCGGCAATCGATCGCGGAGACCTGCTTCCGCATTCGCGCGTGCACGTACGCAACCGGTTCCTGAGTGTCGTCGAGGGCGTTCCCTTCCGCGTCGAATCGGGACGCGACTCCAACTCCGCCGTGCACAACGCCATCGGAAAGATGATGCGCGTCGACGAGCTCGCTTATCACATGATCACAACCTCGAGCAACCTCGCGACCAATCTGTTGCTGAGCGTGGTCGGAACGGACGCGATCAACAAAACGCTGAAGGAGCTCGATGTCGACGACGGGATCGATCTCAAGCGTGGCGTCGAAGATGAGCTCGCGTTCGAGAAAGGCATCAACAACATGGTGACAGCGGATGGGCTGCTGCGAATCCTGGTCTTACTTTCGGAAGGAAAAGCATTCTCGCCGGCGTTGTCGCGCAGAATGATGGACATCCTTCACGGTCAGGAATTCAACCAGGGGATTCCAGCTCGACTGCCCAAGGCGGCGCGGGTGGCGCACAAGACCGGAGAGATCTCAACCGTTGCTCACGACGCGGGAGTCGTGTACCTGCCTAAGAGAAAACCCTACGGGCTCGTGGTTCTTAGCGAGTGGGATCCGGCCGGCTCGGGCCGGTCGCGAACGATTGCCACTATCTCGCATACCATCTACGAGTTTCTCACCCAGGAACCCGTCGACGAATGAGCTCGACAGCCTTCGCCGGCCCCACCGGATTGAACGAGTCCGCCAACTTTCCTCTTCGGGTCGTTGACGGGCTCACCCTTCCGCCGGAGTACCGAAAGGCCCTCAGGCCAGGTGAGGAGTGGAAGGATGAGATGGGTCGACCCCGTCAGCTTCCCCGCTACTTCTACGAGATCCCGTCCTGGGACTCGGCCATGAAGATCGAGCTGGCGACCCATTTCCTGCTTTGGGAGTTCATTCAGGTCGACGTAAGGGAGGCCGCGCCCCTGCGCACATTCCCCCGGTACGTTCCGTGCGCAATAACCCTCTTGGCAGTGTGTCTGGAGAGGTTTAGAGAAGCCGTTGGGTCGATGGTCCACATCTCGGCCAACGGAGGTTATCGCTCTCCGTCTCATCGGTTCTCGAAAAACGCGACACTGCATGCCTGGGGGACGGCCGCCAATATCTATCGTATTGGCGAGACCTACCTGGATAACCGGGGTGCAATCGAGCGCTTCAGCCTGATCGCGAGAGAGACGCTGCCTGGCATCTGGACGCGTCCTTACGGGGCTCCGACAGGGTACGCGGAAGACCACCTCCACCTGGATTTGGGATATGTGCTTTCAGTGCCGAGGGACGTGAAAAGTTGACCTATTCGTTGCAGACCTATTCGCGGTTTGAGAAGAGTTTTTGGGTAGAAGGTGAGAATGGCAGATCCAAGGAAGAAAAAGGGACCAGAGAACAAATCGACCACGCGAGAGCGGATCCAGCTCGCGGCGATCGGCATGGAAGCCGAATTCGCCGTGATCGTGGATGGCGTGCAGGTAAGACCCGAGGATACTTTCGGCAGTCCGCGGAGATTCATTCGCGAGAAGATGATGCATCGGCAGGGCCGGTCGTACCATCTGCCAACCGGCGGCGCGGTGTATTTCGACACGGGCGTCATCGAGGTAGCTACACCGGTAATTGAGATCGAACGCGGCTGCGCCGCGCGCGCAGGTCGATCGCTGTGGGAAGCCATTCTCTTCGTTCGCCAGGAGCTGGACGCCTGGGAACAGGCGCACGACACCGACGTGCAGCTGGCCGGCTTCAGCACCCATTACAACATCTCGTTCGAGCTGCCGCCGGATGCGCAAAGCACCGACCGTACTGTCGAACAGCTCGCCTATCTACTCGCCCACATTCTTCCCGTGCCGGTGATGCTGCTCGCAGCGAACCGGCGCTCCACGGGAATCGGAGTGCGTCCACGTGGAGATCGCATCGAGGTAACCGCCGATTTCACTCCTGACGCGCCGCTCATGATCGCAACGGCCACGCTGATCGTGGGCATCGTGCGCGAGGTGATGAGGTGGCCGAGCTATTCGATCGCCACTCTCGATAAAACCGACATACCGGTGATCCAGGGTTTCCATCCGATGCCGCACACCACGCGCAAAGGATGGCTGGCGAGGTTCGACTGCTTTCCTCGGAATCCTTTCACGTCGGATATCGACCGCGACCATTGGATCACCACTGATGGGCGATCGCTCGCACTCCGCGAGATAGCGGGGCGGATCACCAAACACTTCTGGCCGTTCATCAGGCGCTACTCGGATCCGTTCACGCTGAGGCTGATCGGCTCGGTGATGAAGGGTCGCGCGCCGTCGTTGCTCGATCTCGACGACCGGCCAGCGGGATACGAGGACGTCGGCCGACTCTGCACCTGGGACAATCTCTTTCCCGAGCGGGTACTTCCCCGCTCCCAGTACGAGCGCGTTCTGATTCGCGCGATCTCAGGGGACAAGCTGCACATGGATGGCGACTGGTACACACCGACCGGTATGCGCGGCTGGTCTCGAGTCGTTTTCAGGCGAAAGGCGGACAACTCGCGCCACATCTTCTCGCTCGATTATCTGCTGAATCATCTGCGCGAGTGGGAGCGCCCCTATCGATCCTCCCGTCGCGGCGATGGACACCGGACCCGGGAGCCATCGACACAGCCCTGAGCAACGCACGCTCGCGAGAGTGAAGCGTGTTACTTAGGTTGTCTGCGTGTCGCTCACCGGTCTTTGGCCAACCTGACAACTCACATCGCGCTGCTCCGCGGCATCAACGTCGGCGGTCACCGCAGCGTCGGCATGACCGACCTGCGGAGTTTTCTGACGCAGCTTGGATTCGACGACGTCCGCTCGCTGCTGCAGAGCGGAAACCTCGTCTTCGGCAGCACAGTCCGCACGGGTGCAGAACTCGAGAGGTTTCTCGAGGGTGAGTCAGTGAAGCGATTCGGCATGGAGATCGACTTTTTTGTGCGCTCGCCCGAGGAGTGGAAGAGCATCATCAGGCAGAATCCCTTCCGAAAGGAAGCTGAGATCGATCCCGCTCGGCTCGTGCTGCTATTGCTGAAGAGTGCGCCGGAGCCAGAAGATGTGGCGGCGCTCCAGGCCGAGATCAAAGGGGCCGAGATCGTCAAAGCGAAGGGCCGCCAGATCTACGCTTTCTATCCGGATGGGCAAGGCAGGTCGCGTCTGACCAACGCGGTGATCGAGCGAAAAGTGGGACGCTGCACCGGCCGCAACTGGAACACGGTGCTCAAGCTGGCGATCGTCGCGAAATCGGGCTCGACCAAGCTCACCCCAATGCACCCGCGAAAGCGAATCTAGAATGTCTGGTAGCTAAACCCGCAGCCCCCGGCCGCCCCGCTCACCGCCCCTAGCCGGTAGTGTTCAGTTGCTTTTTGTTTTCTTAGCGCGCCAGCCCGTCCAAAAGTTTTTGGTGTATCCCCCCAAACCCGCCATTGGACATCACGAGCACCACATCGCGATCACGAAGTCGCGGCACCAAGTCGGCGACAATCGCGTCCGCATCCTTTAGCTGCTTCGCCCCTCTCCCAGTCGAAGCGATATCGCGGACTAACTGGTCGAGGTCTAACGCCGTCTCCTTCGTGTATCGATCCGGACGAAACAGCGAGGCGAACACAACTTCGTCGGCATTTCTGAAGGCGGTGACATAGTCGTCCTGAAATTCACGGCGCTGCGCCGTGTAGCTGCGCGGCTCGAACACCGCCACAATCCGGCGCCCGCGATATTTTTGCCTGATCGCGTCGATCGTCTCGCGAATGGCAGTCGGATGATGGGCGAAATCGTCGATCACTATGACTCCACGAATCTCGCCCCTCACTTCCATCCGCCGCTTGACGCTCGCAAAAGTCTTTAACCCCTGGCGAACACCGTCGCGATCGGCTTTGATCGCTTCCGCAGCGGCGATAACCGCCAGAACGTTTCGGACGTTGAAGGCGCCCGCGAGCGGAGCGTCCACCGTTCCCCACTCCTCGCTGCCTCTAAACGCGCGGAATGTCGTCCCGCTTTCGCTGAACTCGACGTCGCGTGCGTGCCAGTGAACCTGCCCGGCCGGAGCAGAGGTCTCGTCCCCATACGCGAATGACTCGACCGGCGCAAAGGACTTTCGCGACAGGTCCCGCACGATCGGTGAGTCCCACCCCGCGACCAGCACGCCATTCTTCGGAATGAGGTTGATGAACCTCGCGAACGCGAAGTTGTACGCCTCCTCATCGCGATAGATGTCGGCGTGGTCGAACTCGATGTTGTTGACGATCGCGGTGTCCGGCAGATAGTGCCACATCTTCGGACCCTTGTCGAAGTAGGCGGTGTCGTACTCGTCCGCTTCGATCACGAAGTATTTGGAATCAGTCAGTCGAAAGGAGGTCCCGAAGTTTTCCGCCACTCCGCCGATGAGAAAGGCTGGATTGAGACCCGCCGATTCCAACGCCCAGGCCAATAGGGACGTCGTAGTCGTCTTTCCGTGCGTGCCGGCTACCGCCATCGAATGCCGACCCCAGATGAACTCCTCTTTTATAGTAGCGGCCGCCGATGTGTAACGAAGCTTCTCGATCAGCACCGCCTCGAGCTCCGGATTACCCCTCGAGATCGCATTGCCTACTACGACGATGTCAGGCCTCGGCTTCAGGTTCTCTGGACGATATCCCTGGTTGTAGGCAATCCCCATCTGGGTGAGACCAGTCGACATCGGAGGATAGACGTTCTCATCCGATCCGGTGACCGTATGGCCCGCTGCCTTGAGGAGGCCAGCGAGCGACGCCATCGCGGTACCGCCGATGCCGATGAGGTGATAATGAAGCTTTTTAGCCGAACCTCCGGTCACTTTCTCCATTCCGGTCGTGCGCCTCACTGTAGGACTTTGGTGTACTGGAATCTATTATGCCTTGACTCACCACTCTCGACGAAACGCTATCCAGCTCTTCGCCGTAGGGGATGCTTCACCCCAAAGAGATTCATGCCCCAAAGAGCCAATAGATTCTGGACGATTTTCCTGTCGATCCTGTTGCTTGACGTCGCCACCAAGCGCTTCGCGGAAAACACGCTCGTTCCGTACATCTCGCAGAACGTCGTCGACGACTTTCTTCGCTTCACCCTCGCGTTCAATTCGGGTGGCGCAATGAGTCTCTCGCTCGGTCCGTCGTCGCGTTGGTGGTTTACGCTCCTTTCCATCGCCACCTTGTTCGTGCTGGCGTACATGTACAGGCAGACTTCGGCCAACGACAGGCTTCAGCTCGGGTCGCTCGCCCTGATCTGCGGCGGCGCCGTCGGAAATCTCATCGATCGGATTCGTTCCCCGCGCGGCGTTGTGGACTTCATCGATATTGGGATCGGAGCGCACCGCTTCTGGACGTTCAACATCGCCGACATCGGCGTAACCCTCGGCACGGCAACACTCACCTGGATCCTTTGCGTCCGCGCCGCCAGTGACGAGCGTCGCCGCCCAATCCAACCTGCTCCCGCACTCGACGAACCGAACTAATCGTCCTTCTGGCCGAAGATCGCCATGTTGGAGCTGTGTCCCGGATTCACCTTCTTCTCGGGATAGATCCAGTGAACAGCCTGGTTCACCGCAGTCGCCGCCTCACCAAACCCGGTGGCAATCAGCTTCAGCTTCCCCGAGTACGTCGTGATGTCTCCAGCCGCGTAGACTCCTGGCCGTCCAGTCTCCATCTGACTGTTCACCACGATCTCGTCCTTCTCGCAGTTCAACCCCCACTCGGCCAGCGCGCCGATGTCGCTGTGGAAACCCAGCATCGGGAGGATGGCGTCGGCGTCGATATCGTGGGTGGTCTTCGCTTTGATGTCGCGCACGGTGATGCCCGTGAGTCGCTCGCCTTCAGACCGAACGTCGTGCAGCTCGTGGAACGGCAGCAGAGTGGTCTGGCCTGCCGTGGCGGCAGCCACGACATCGGCGACCGTCGCGCCGTGCGCGCGATACTTGTCACTGCGATGGACCAGCGTCACTGCCTTTGCTCTGTCGCGTAGCTGCTGGGCCCAATCGAAGGCGGAATCTCCTCCGCCGATGATCACGATCCGTTGACCTTTGAACTCGTCCGGATTCGACACGCGATCGAATATCCCGCGCCCGTACCAGGGCTCGGCGCATGCCTGCGGAAGTCGCCGAGGCGAGAATGCGCCGATTCCGGCGGCGATCACGATCGCGCGCGTCGGAAAGCGATCGGTCTCGGTGACGAGCACGAAGTGATCTTCGGCCCGCTCGAGCGCCGTGACGTTCTGATTCAGGTGCGCCTTGAGCCCGAACTGCTCGGCCTGCTCACGCAAAGCCTTGACGAGATCCTTGGCGAGAATCTTCGAGAACCCGCCGACGTCGAAGATGTACTTCTCGGGGTAGAGCGCCGTGAGCTGGCCGCCGAGCTCGGGCAGCGCATCGACGATCTGGGCCGTGGCTCCGCGCATGCCCGCATAAAAAGAGGCGAACAGCCCTGTTGGGCCGCCGCCGATGATCGTGATGTCGGTTATCTCGTGAGTCATCCTTAAGATGAATATACAGGAGCTCCGTTTCGTACCGTGAGCGGACGCCAAAGCGAATTACCGACACGTCCACAGTTTTCAAACAGAACGAGTGGTCAGCTGATAGCTATTAGCCGACGGCGACTAGCATTACTACGTCGGGACGTTACCGTCGCGGTGAGGGCAACTGCCGTTGCCTCTGCCATTCCGCCAATGAGTGGCGTCCCGACGGTTGCAGCTAGAGCCCGATTGCTATTGGCTATTAGCTGACCACTCGTTCTGTTGCAGTTACAACCCGGTTCTATTTCTCGAATGCAGACTCACTCAAACGCTCTTTCCGACCAACCTACCTTGACCACCGAGCGTCTGACCCTCCGCCCGTTCCTACCCGACGACGCGTTCGATGTCGAGCGGCTCGCCGGCCGACGCGAGATCGCCGACACGACCCTCAACATCCCGCACCCGTATCCACACGGCGGCGCGGCTGAGTGGATCAAACTTCACGCGCCAGCCTGGGGCAAACGAGCCAGCGCCACGTTTGCGATCGTCGCGACCGATACCCACAAGCTTGTCGGTGCGATCAGCCTCATGATGAAAGCCGAGCATCGCCGGGCCGAGCTGGGCTACTGGATTGCAGTCGATTATTGGAATCGGGGCTACGCGACCGAGGCGAGTCGCCGGCTCATCGAGTTCGGCTTCGAATCGCTCGGGTTGCACCGAATCGAAGCGCGCCACTTCCTTCGCAACCCGACGTCGGGACGAGTCATGCAGAAGCTCGGGATGCAGTCAGAAGGAGTAGAACGAGACGCGGCGATCAAGTGGGATCGGTACGAGACCCTAGCCGTCTATTCGATTCTCGAGCCCGACTGGAGGAAGGCCCGCACCCTTACTCATCCAGCGGCGAAACACTAACAGCAGCACTTCCGTCCTCGCGGTATTGCACCGTCACCGTCCAAGGCTGGCAGCACACCTCGCAGTCTTCAACGTACTCCTGCGCCGATCCGCCGCCGGGATCGATGGCTATCTCGACGGTCTCGTTGCAGTACGGGCAGTAAACGGTCGCACCAGTTTCGGCGGTTCCGTCGCCAAGCTGGAACTCATCGCGCCAGTCGGAATCGGCCTGGCTGTCGGCTGGGCCGCTGATCATGCGCTGATACTCATGGTTCGGAAGCACGCCTGTAGGAAGGGGGATGTCAATTGATAGCGATCACTCGGGAGGGTCATCGGAAGCAAAAACGCGTTGCGAGTTGCCAGAAGCACAGACCCCAGTTGCCAGCGAGCGTAGTTAACTGGGAACTGGCAACTCGGCTTCTGGCAACTCGCAACGCGCCCTTCCAGTTTCTGGCCCTCACAGGATTTTTTCCGAGGGGCGTCTACAATTCGGGGCGTTACATTATCGGCCAATGAAGATCTACACCAAAACCGGCGATGCGGGCGACACCGGCCTCTTTGGCGGCGGACGGGTCCAGAAAGACGATCCCCGGGTCGAAGCCTACGGCGACGTCGACGAGCTCAATGCTGTGCTCGGCATGGCTCGGGCGATCGAGCCAATGCCGCGCATCGACGAAGTGCTCGTTCCGATGCAGCGCGATCTCTTCAGCATTGGCGCGCTGCTCGCCACCCCCGACCTTCAGAAGATGCACGGTCACCTCGAGAAGGCGAACATCGACGAGCGTCGCATCCGAGACCTCGAGCACGCAATCGACGACTGCGAGAAGGAGCTCGAACCGCTTCGCGCCTTCATTATCCCGGGCGGAAGCCGGAAGGGTGCGGTGCTCCACGTCGCCCGCACCGTTTGCCGTCGCGCCGAGCGAAGGGTGGTGCACCTCCAACGCGAGGTGGAGATCCCGTCGCTGGTGGTCATCTATCTGAACCGTCTTTCGGATCTTCTCTTCATGCTCGCGCGTGTGGCCAACGTCCGCACCGGAGCTGGTGAAGTAACCTGGTAGATCGGGCCTCGCGCGGGAGCGCGCAGGAAATCAGGCTGGGCCCGTCTTCGATCCGGGTAGCGCCGGGTCTCCTCTCGCTAGTCGGATCACAGGTCCAGGAGCTCGCTCCGTCCCATCGGTACGTGATCGTCACCGACTCCAACGTCGGGGAGCTGTACGGCCAAAGTCTTTCGACTCAGTTCGACTCGGCCGGGATTGAAACGCTGACAATCCCAGCCGGAGAGACCAACAAGACCCGGGAAACCTGGGCTCGGCTCACCGACCAGATGCTCGCGAAAGGCTATGGCCGGGACTCGGCCGTAATCGCCCTGGGTGGAGGGGTGGTCGGCGACCTAGCGGGGTTCGTTGCCGCAACGTTTATGCGGGGGGTTCCGATCTTCCAGATTCCGACGACCCTGGTGGCCATGATCGACGCCTCGATTGGGGGAAAGACTGGAGTCGACACCCCCGCGGGGAAGAATTTGGTGGGCGCTTTTCACCCTCCGATCGCAATTTTTATTGACCCGCAACTTCTTGTCACTCTTCCACTTAGGGAGATGCGCGCAGGATTTGCAGAGGCACTTAAGCATGGCGTAATCGCGGACGCGTCTTATTTTGCTCAGGTCGCTGGCGATGCTCCAGAATTGATGTCGGTGGCGGGCGCGAAGAGTGACAGCATGGTCTCTCTCATCGTCCGTAGCATTGAGATCAAGGCCGACATTGTTTCTCGTGACGAACGGGAGGATGGCCTTAGAAAAGTTCTTAATTTTGGTCACACGATTGGCCACGCCGTCGAG
>Ga0193751_1001563_pt1 | contig 14540 bp, 15 predicted proteins | sample L1c2metaG_FD_143050 | JGI IMG/M metagenome (GOLD analysis project Ga0193751, IMG submission 143050) | Soil microbial communities from a riparian zone of the East river system, Colorado, United States - L1c2 | ecosystem: Environmental > Terrestrial > Soil > Riparian zone | place: USA: East River... | reverse complement strand
ACCTGCCACAGGTGCGCTGGATGGCGAAGGCAATAGAAGCTGATCTGCAAGCGGACACATCCCTCGTCGTCAACGACTCCGAGCTGGCATTGAACGCCGTGCGAGCCGGGCTCGGCCGCTCGCTCCTCGCTCGCGCCGATATCAATTCGCTTACCAGCAACATCTTCATACGCCAACGGCCCTAGCGGGCCAATTGTGTGTCTCGGCCTGGAGGCTGCGGCACCACGTGTAGAGCGCGTCATACATGACCATGCCGTGCTTCAGCATTTCGTGGTCATCCGGGAAGTTGGCGGAGAGGCCGAGCGAGATCGCGAATAGGCCGCCACATTGAGGACTTAGATCATGCCGCGAGGTGTCAGCGCCCCTGACGATCGTTGCCAGATGATCGAGCGCTGGATCCTTGATGTCGTAGATTCGCAGGGTCGTGTCGAATGAGCAGCGCTCGCCTTCGTGAGTGAATTCCACCCCGTCGATGTCGTAGGGAGTCCCACCAGTCTGTTTGGCAACGGCGACGACCTGATCTTTCGGGACATAGATGAACTCTGCGTTAGGATCGATGAAACGCCGGATCAGCCAGGGACAAGCTATCCGGTCGATCTTCGGATGTTCGCGCGTGACCCACTTGCTCGGCGTGGGACCCAGGTTGCGGTGCGTCGGTAGTCCCTGCTCGGCCCAATTGGCAATGCCGCCTTCCAGGAAGTTCGCCTCCACGCCCATGAGGCGCAACGCAGCGGCCACGCCTTGGCTAACCTCGCGGCCGTGCACGCAGTAGGTGACGACCTGCCGGCCGTTCGGCAGATCGGTTCGCCACTGTTCGACAGCGTCCGGGGAACGATGAAACGCATCGGCTACAAGCGTTTCAGCGCCGGCAAAATCGGCGTCACGCCGAACGTCGACGATGATCGGCGTCGCTTCGGAGCCGAGCCGTGCATAAAGGGCGTCTGGTGAAATGGAATTTCGATGGTGGTCCATGCGCAAACCTCCTCGACAGGTCGAGTGTTGCGCAGCGCTTGGACCGTGGTCTCAAGGGGAGACTGCATTTTCCCCTTCGCATCTAATAGTTTGGCCGCGCGGCAAAATCAAGAGAACAAAATCAAGAGAAAGGGTGTGCGCTGACTGGCCTCGGGACCTCACCTCATGGCTATTCAGCAACAAACTCACCCTTCCAAATGGCCTTCGCGTGTGAGCATCACAATTTCGTGCGGGGATTAGGCCGGCACATTCTGCGTGGAAATTTGTCGGGACCGGCTCGGAACCTTCGCAGCCCGAGGCGACTTAGAGCGGTCGGCTTCGTTTGGAACTCAATCGCTGAGGAAACAAATAGGCTCGCTTGGCGTCGCGGCCGGACGGAAACCAGCCATGAAAACGGTTTATGGGATTGTCGCGGATATGCGCATTTGCTTCTTGTTACCGGCCGTAGCGACGTTCGTCATGCTGACCGGACCCGCCTGCGCTACCGACGATTCCACCAAGGAAAAGGCCGCGGTATGTGGGCCTTGTCATGGTGAAGCGGGCATATCCCAAACCGAGAACGCCCCCTCGCTAGCTGGACAGCCCGATCCCTTCTTGGAGTGGCAATTGATTTTCTTCCGCAGCGGCTCTCGTTAGAACGAGGTCATGCAGCCGATCGCCGAGCAGCTCAGTAATGAGGACGTTCGCAATCTCGGCGCATACTTCGCTTCGCTGCCGCCACCGAAAGCTTCTACGACCGATGACAATCCTGATTTGTCAAAGAAGGGAGCGCAAGCGGCCGCAGGACGACGCCGTGCGTCATGCCATTCCGACACGTTTGCCGGAACGAAAGCGGTTGCGCGACTTGCGGGCCAGCGGGAGGAATACCTGATCAAGGCTTTGAATGATTATAAGTCCAACTGCGTGTCGGCGGTGGCGTCGCGGCAATGGCAGATGTCGCCTATTCCCTGAGCGATGAGGAAATCACCGCACTCGCGCATTATCTTGCGCACCTGTAATCAATCTTGGTGATTCAATTGAGCTATTTGGTCTCGCCATAGGTCATTTGATCAAACAGCGTCACACTGTCGGCCTTTGTCCATAGCCCCACGTTACCGGCATCGGTAAAAGTGGGATCGTCGACTTCAAACAACTCCTTGCCGTTGAAAAACGCTTTGAAGCGGGTGGCTTTGAAATCAATGCGCAGGCTATGCCAGGTGTCGGCCGGGACCGGAACAGAAACGCCGTAACCGCCTTTCCGGCCGACAATATCGAGCGCACTGCGAACGCCGTTGACAGTCTTGTAGAGAACGAAATTGTCCTCAAGGGCGTTGGCTCGGAGCACGTAATAATTGTTTGGATCTCTCGCCCGCCAGACGACGCCGCCTGCGCGGTCCTGGGACCCGGCGATGGCCTTGAACTTTACCTCGATGAAGCCATCCTTGATTTTGCTGTCGTTCTTAAGAAGCAGCGGGTAAGTAGCCCGACCGGATTGCTTAAGCACCTTCCGCTTTGACGGTGCCGTTGCATCTGCTTCGACCGTCCATCTTGGATCCCCTTTCCCGGTGAGGGTGACTGTCCAGCCTTCAGGCGTCGCGCCAATCTGGGTGTTCTCGAAACCGACCGTGTTGTCTGACATGTCATTCACCTCCAAGAATAGCGCGGTTGCGATAGTGCCAGCGGGCGTCCGAATAGAGCATTTGGTTAGGCGCCTCTGAGATCGATAATTCCTTTATGCAACGGAGAAAACACGTAAAGTCGATCCGGCTCGATAAGCGCCGTCGTCTTCGCGCCGACGGCCGTGATGTACTGCGTGCTGGTACCTGTGAGCATATCAACTGACTGGATCAGTCCCGGCTCGCCGATGGCCACATGCACCAGTCCACTTTTTGGATTGAAGAAGGTCGCATCCGGTACGCCTGCAAGGGGCCACTTTCGTCGCATCTGCCCGGACCGCGAGTCAACTTCGACAAGCAAACCATCGTCGCATGCTACGTACAGAAAATCCGTCCCACGGTTGACGTCTATCCCGTGGGCGCCTCCGGAAGGAAGTAACCAGTGCTGCACTGCGGTCAGATCAGGCAGTCGGGCAACCAACACCATTGAGGGTTCGCGGATCGCGAGGAACACGCGTTCCGATCTTGCATCGACGACGCACCAGCGTGGCCGCCCGGGAAGGTCAATGGACCATCGCCGATCCCCCTCCAGTCCGAGCACTTGAAGCTGAGGCTTGTGGGTTTCGTCGCCGATGCAGGCGACGACCGCAATATGCAAAGGTGACACGAACGCGACACCATTCGGTCGCGGGCCAGTATCCAGGACTTCCCGCGTTTCCAGGGTGTGCGCATCGACCCAGGCCAAGCTGGCACTGACGCGGTTCGTGACCAGGACGCTACCTTTCTCAGCCACGACGCCCGCCGCTCCGGGAAAGTCACGCAATGTCGCGACATGCCGGTTGGTGTCCGCGTCGACTACCTCAAGGCTGTCCCGTGCTGTGTGCGCGACGAAGACGCGGTGGGTCTCGGGCTCAAAAGCCCCGTGGTCAAAAGAGGTACCGAGCGAATCCGGTATCTCAATGGTGCCCGCGGCTATCAGCGACATGGCGATGTCCGCATGAGTTGGGCTGCCGCGCTCAGAGCGCGCTTCGTTGACGGGACGACGTGCCTAGCTACGCTAGCCATCGCAGCGGCGTCATACAGAAAAATTGAAAGGTGACTGCGGTCCATGCGCAAACTCCTCGACGAGTCGAGCGTTGCGCAGAGCTTGGACAGGCGGACCGTCTGACGGGGAGTCTGCTTTTCCCCAAGTAGATTTCTAGTCGGAGCATGGCGCAGACGCAATAGAAACTGCATCGGGCGGACCGCCTTTCCCGTGCGACCCTTTAGCGCTAGTGTCAGTTTTCGCAGCGCGCTGGCGACCCTGTTGCGGCATCCGGAACGACGGTTCTGGGGCATCATATTTCCGATCATCGTTTCCCCTCGGATGCATTTGCGCAGCAGGTCGCGCTGCGCTGCGGTACCGAACGGCTTTGGCTGTCAGCGGAACGCAATCTGGAACGGCATCACGGTCTGGAAATTGGGTGCGAAATCACCGTCGATCTATGCAGCGAAGGTTTGGTGTGCTGGCCGCACCCGGATTGAGTCTGTACTATTCTTCGTCGGCGGCCGAGAAGCGCGCTCTGCCACGAAATCGTGGATGGTGCCTACGCGGCGAAACCCTGAGATCGAGAACGTAAAGTTCATCGGCTGAATTGGCCGGATACCCGCTCCTCGGGCGGCTTGGTGTGACGGAACGAATACAGGAGCGACAAATCATAGATGATCTTCAACATGCCGCAGATAACCAAGGGTAAGCCCGTGAAGGAAGTCGTAAGCAGCGCACCCGCCAAGGCGGGACTAAGCGACGATGCAAGGCTGCGGGGTACGGCCGTGATGCTGGCCGCAGCAGGTCGCTCGGGAGGCGTCACAACAGCCATCACATAGGACGTGCGCGTCGGGACGTCCATCTGCGAAAGCGCCGAACGAACCAGCAGCAGGCCGAGCACCACAAGAAGGTTTGTCGAAAACGCGGCAAGGACCAGGCAGAGACTTGAAGGAATGTGCGTAAAGACCATTGTGTTCACGAGACCGAAGCTTTTCGACAGTCGCGCTGCGACAGGATAGGAAAATGCCGCCAGGACGTTGGACCAGAAGAAAAACAAACTCGCTGCGGTAAGTGACAAACCGAACCGCTCGAATAGCCACAGTGCGACTAAGGACTGCACCGCAAAGCCGCCAGCGAATGCGTCCAGGCTGAATAGCGCGGCAAGTTTGTAAACGATCGCTTTGGAGGGACCGAGGACAACCGGACGAGACGCAACTTCTTGCGATTGAGCGTGAGGCAAATAGCGGTAGATGGCCGCCGCAACCAGACCCAGCGCTGCGTAAAAATAAAACATCGCCTTGAGAGCGCCGATGTTGCTGACGCCTACCGACACCAAAGCCGTCGGCACCGCCGCCGCCAACGCTCCGGCGGCGCTCGAAAGTCCGCCGATCAGGCTGTAATGAGCAAAAATGCGGGTGCGATCGTGGTCGGGCGCCTCCCGTGCCAGCATGGCGTGTTCAAGCGGGACAAAAAGTCCAATATCTCCGCTTGAGGGGTTCATTGTGCCGACAAACGCGATCAGGAGAAGGAACGCGAGTTGCTCGGTGGCCGGAAATGCGAGTCCCGTCGCAACTGTCGCAAAAGCGCCGACCAACAGAAGATTGCGCAGGTCCCTGCCGGGAGCGAGAAATCCAATTGCGAGCGTGACGGCGACCGTTCCAAGCAAGGCTGCGCTTGCAACGATTCCGATCTGAAACGGACCGAAGCCAAGCTCCGACAAATAGGCCGGCAAGATGATGATTGCGAATCCATCGCCAAAGCCGCGCGCAGCGCGCGCGGCGTATAACAGGAAGATGTCCGTGGGTCCTTTCATAAGGGCTCTTACTAATTCGGTCTGTTTTACTCACTTGGCCGAAGTCACCATGTAGTCCGCGAAGTGCATGTAGCTGTCCGCCTTTGACCACAGACCAACCCGGCCTGACACGGCTTCGGAAAGCGTGTGCTCCAGATAGAGCTTGCCGTCGAGATAGCCTTCCACCTTGGTGCCAGAAATACGAACCTTAAGGTCGTGCCATTGCTTGCTGGCCGCCGGGGCATTTCGGACCCAGGACACCGACGAGCGTTTGCCCTTTTCGAACTTCCAGAGAACCAAATTGTTTTCGAGACAGTTCGCGCGTAGTGCAAGGTAGTCCCCGTTCGGTTTCAGATTGAACAATATCCCGGCGCCCTGGTCGATGCGGCCCGATAATCCCTCAAACCGCACGGTGATCTCGCCGCCGCTGAAATTCTCGACGTCCTTGGCGACAGTGTAAGGGTAGTATGCATAAGCCTGGACCCGATCGAGAAATTCAGCGTAGCGCTCGCCGTAAAGCGCTCTCGCTTTGTCGGCGACTCCCGCAGAGGACTGTCCTTCCTTCCATTGACGGCCATCGACGGCCAAGACGTTCCTTCCGCCTTCGCTTTCAATCCGCCAGATGCCGACGACCGCCACCAGCGACTTGGGCTCTGCTCCAACCGCCTCGTTTGAAAAGTCGATTTTGGTCGGCTGCTCCGCGGCGGTTGGTAGCACCAATGATGCCAGGACGAGAGCTGAAGCGGCGATGACTCGCACGTCTTTAATTATGTTCATGATTGACCTCCTTCATGATCATGCTGCGGTTGGTTTCGGTAGACGTTGACTCCACCACCAGGCGAGGGCGATGCAGAGTGGTAGTCCGAAGAAGAACCAGAAGAGAGCCACCTGGCTGCTGCCGGCAACCATTGGATAACCCGGATAATCGCTTCCCGGGGCAGGTGCGGGGGGACTGACTCCTGCGAGGCCGTACAGCGTCGGAAGGATTTCTCGCGGACTGGTCGACCGGCTGATGTCCGAATGAGCGCCGTAAGTGTATTCGACCTCGCCGTAGCGATCTTCGCTACCCTTGGTTGGGAGACTTTGCCGTTCGCCCGCCAGACGAATCGACATGTTCGGCATGGCTCGCTCCAGCTTTGCCAACACGTTGCGCTGCAAGTCGGCGTAGCGCGGATCTTCGCGCGCCAGATGAACCGTCACGACCAAGGGCTGCGCCAAAGCTGCGAGCAGGCGCTGGTCGGCTGCCGGAAATGAGTTGCGTCGATCTTCGGTGAGGTCGAATGCGAGCTTGATCTGCGTTACCATGCCGAGAGCGAGCGCTACTACAAAGACGCTGACGATCGAACGAATGACCTTATTGCGGACTCGAACTCCCGGCGGTAGCCAAACGGTTGCCAGCGCAGCGAAACCTAACACCGCCGCGCAGATACCCGCGACAAGCCCAGCCGACAAGAGACCTTGCTCGAACGTATGCAGCACCTGCGTCAGCGACAGGCTGGCAATCCATGCGAGTAGCCCGGGTTGACCGGCCACTGTGAAATCCAACACCCATGAGCCGATCGTGAAGGCGAGTGTAACGATCGCGGCAGTTGCCGCGCTTTCCGATACCGATGCGGCAAACAGGGCGATGGCCCCAACGAGCAGTCCGTAGAGCAGATGTCCAAAAACGAGATTTAGCGTTTCCGGTGCAAACAGGTGTCCACCTAGCGATTCCCACATGACCAGCGCCGAAAGCGCGGGGATGCTTGAAAGCACCCATGCCACGAACACCGCTGCGAGCTTGGCCGTAATCAATGTAGCCGAACTATAGGGCAGTTGGACAAGTAGACGCAGCGCACCCGATTCCTTTTCCTGACCAAGAACGCGAATGGCGACAAAGGGAAACAGGAGCGTGACCGCAACATAGAAGGCTCCAAAGGTAGGCACCAAAACGCCGTCTAGTGGCGACAGATTGCTTGCAAGCACCGGTGATTGAAGCCCTGCGACACTGGCTTCGCCGTACAACGAGGCAGCCTGGGAAAAGCTGTACCCAACCAGCGGGCACATCAGCAGCAGCATGGTCCACAAGGCTCGGCCACCAAGGATCTCCCATAGTTCCTTGACGAGCAGCGGCCGCAGTGGAGCGCTTTGAACATGGAACGTCTCAGGTGAGCGCAAGAAAGATATCCTCCAGGCTTCCATCGACGATCCCGGCTCGAACTCGGAGATCGTTCAGTGTCCCCACACCGCGGACGCGGCCGTCGGCAAGGAGAACAAAGCGATCGCAGACGCGCTCGGCGTCGGCTAATTGATGGATCGCGAGGACGCATGTGCGACCCTTGACTGCCTCATGACGCAGTAAATTCACGATCTCGCGGGTTTGCCGGAGATCAAAGCCATCGAAGGGTTCATCCATGAAAAGCAGGGGATGGGGCGTGAGCAATCCCAGGGTCAACATCAATCTTCGGCTGTAACCCTTCGACAGTGCGTACACACGTTTATGAAGAACCGGCGTCAGACCTACCGATTCAATCGCATCCTCAACCTCACTGGTTGATCTTCGATAGACATTTGCAAAAAATGTAAAAATCCGAGTGACCGGTTGCTCTTGATAAGGTCGCACGCCGTCGGGAAGGTAGAAGATGGCCTCGCATCGACGCGAAGGCGGCAATGGGTTTCCGTGCCAGCCAACGTGACCTTTATCTACCGGCTGCATGCCTGCGACAGCCTCAAGCAAGGTTGTTTTGCCGGCGCCGTTGGGACCAATGATACCGAGGATCTCACCCGTCTGGATGTCGAAGGCAACATCCGAGAGGATCGTCTGATCCGCATATCGCTTGGAAATCGAGTCCACATGTAGGAGTGCCTGATCGCACGCTTGTTCGGAGGCGAACGCAGCTGGCATCGCAGGTATCGAATTGCGCGGGATTGGTCGATCTGGGGAGACCACGTGGAGAACTCCGTCCATGCGCTATACCTCGACATAAGCGAGTATTGCGCAGAGCTTGGACCGGAGTCTCAAGGGGAGACTGCATTTCCCCGTAACCGGTTTTTAGTTTGTGTGCGGCGCAAACGCAAGAGGACCGATCAGAAGTGAGCTTCACTTACATTGGAACATCACAAAGTTGTACAGGGGGTTCCCGTGCTGCCAAGATGAGGCTCATAACATATCCACGCCTCAGCTTTCGACAATGCGGTCAGGAGCAGGACATGCTGTACTTCATCATCAAATGCCTATTGTCCGGCCTGATCATCGCCGTGGTTTCCGAAGTGGCAAGGCGAAGCCCGGCTCTCGGTGCACTCATTGTCTCATTGCCCCTGGTGTCCCTGTTAGGCATCCTTTGGCTCTGGCGAGACACCAGGGACATTGACCGGATCGCCGCTCATGCCGAATCTACGTTCTGGTACGTGCTGCCATCGCTGCCGATGTTCTTGGTCTTGCCTGCGCTGCTGCGGGCGGGGGCAGGTTTCTGGTCGAGCTTGGGCGCAAGCTGCTTGCTCACCATAGCGCTCTACCTCGCTACCGTGTGGACCCTAGCACGATTTGGGATCAATCTTTAACGACTAGGTCAACCGACTGATCTGATTCTGCGTCGCGATGCCACGAACGACGTTTCTCCGCGTCATCAGGCGCAGCGCGTCCATGAGCATTATCCGGAAAATTGTGCGGCGGCCGTTAAGGCCGCCTACTGGTTCAGGCGAAGGTGATGTTTTGATCTCTCAGCGGCACCGAGCGGATTCGTTTTCCGGTGGCAGCGAAATATGCGTTCAGCACGGCAGGCGCCGCGACGCAGATGGTCGGCTCGCCGACGCCGCCCCAGAATCCGCCGCTCGGCATGATGATCGACTCCACCTTCGGCATCGCGGCAATCCGCATCGAATCGTAGCTATCGAAATTGGCCTGTTCGATGCGGCCGTCCTTGACGGTGCACCCGCCGTAGAACAGTCCTGTGAGGCCGAAGACAAACGAGCCGGCAACCTGGCGTTCGATTTGCGCCGGATTGACCGCATAACCCGGATCGGTGGCGCCGACGAGGCGATGCACCTTGATCTTGTTGCCGTCGGTGACCGAGATCTCCGCTGCGCCGGCAACGTAACTGCCAAATCCCATGTACTGCGCGAGGCCGCGATAGACGCCCTGCGGCGCCGGCGTTCCCCAGCCGATTCGTTCGGCCACCGCGTTGAGCACCGCGAGATGCTTCGGATGCTTGGTCATCAGCTTGCGCCGGAACTCAAGCGCATCCTGGCCGACCGAATGCGCCAGCTCATCCATGAAGCATTCCAGGTAGATCGCGTTGTGGTTGACGTTGACGCCGCGCCAGAAGCCCGGCGGCACGTGCGGATTGCGCATCGAATGCTCGATCAAGAGATTGGGAACCGAATATCCGATCGCCGTCTCGCCTGTTGCATTGAGGCCCTGGAAGGTGACCGTATCCTTGCCGTTGACCAGCGCCTCCGGGCGCAGGCTGAACAGGATGGATTGCCCGGAGATTCGCATATGCAGCGCGGTCAAATTGTTGTTGGCATCGAAAGCGCCAGTCATCTTGCATTGCGTGACCGGATGATATGCGCCGTGCTGCATGTCCTCTTCGCGCGACCACAATAGCTTGACCGGGATCCCCGGCATTTGCTTGGCGATAGCCACCGCCTGCCGGACGTAGTCGGTCTGGCCACGACGCCCGAAGCCTCCGCCGAGCATCAGCTTGTGAACGTCGCATTTGTCGGCCGGCAGTCCGGATACTTCGACGGTCGCGGCGAAGGCGGCCTCGCCGTTCTGGGTGCCGCACCAGACCTCGCATTTGTCCGCGGTATAGAGCGCGGTCGCATTCATCGGCTCCATCGTGGCGTGGTTCTGGTAGGGATAATTGTACACCGCCTCGACCTTCTTGGCGGCGCCGGCGATAGTGGCCTTGGCGTCGCCGTTCTCGTTGCCGATATAGGCCGGCTGCGAGGGGTCGAAACCTTCCTCGAGCCACTTGGCAATCGACGCGCTCGAGACTTTGGCGTTATCGCCTTCGTCCCACACGATCGGCAAGGCGTCGAGCGCGGCCTTGGCGTGCCACCAGGTGTCGGCGACGACGGCGACGGCGTTGTCGCCGACCTTCACCACCTTCTTGACGCCCTTCATGCCCGCGACTTTGGCTTCGTCGAAGCTCTTCACCTTGCCGCCGAAGACGGGGCATTGCTTGACGGCAGCGTTGAGCATTCCCGGCAGCTTGACGTCGATGCCGTAAGTCATCTTGCCGGTGGTCTTGTCGGCGGTATCGAGGCGCTTGACCCCCTTGCCGACGAGTTTCCAGTCCTTCGGATCCTTCAACTTGACGTCGGCCGGCGGCTCGAGTTTCGCGGCGGCTTCCGCGACCTTGCCGTAGGTGGTCGTGCGCCCGGAAGGCGTGTGGGTGATGACGCTGTTGACGGCGGTGCATTCCGAAACCGGCACCTTCCATTCATTCGCGGCGGCCTGGATCAGCATCACGCGGGCGGTGGCGCCACCCTTGCGCACATACTCGGTCGAGGCCCGGATACCGCGGCTGCCGCCGGTGGAGAAGTCGCCCCAGGCGCGCTTGCGGGCCACGCTCTGTCCCGGCGTTGGATATTCGGTCGTGACTTTCGTCCAGTCGCATTCGAGCTCTTCGGCAACCAGCTGGGCAAGGCCGGTCAGCGATCCCTGACCCATTTCGGATCGTGCAATGCGGATCACGACGGTGTCGTCGGGCCGGATCACAACCCAGGCGTTTACTTCGGGAGAACCGTCGGCGGCGCGCACGACAGAGGGGCCGCCAAACGGAATATCGAGGCCAAGCGCGAGGCCGGAGCCGACAGCGGCGCTGCCGATGACGAAGGCGCGGCGGTTGAGCGTGGGCATATGGTTCATGATGGCCTCCTTTAGGCGTTCGCGACGGCGTGAATGGCCTCGCGCACCTGCTGAAAGGTGCCGCAACGGCAGATGTTGGTGATGGCTTCGTCGATGTCCTTGTCGGTCGGCTTCGGCTTGTCCTTGAGCAGCGCCGCCACCGCCATGATCATGCCGCTCTGGCAATATCCGCATTGTGGAACGTCGTTGGCGATCCAGGCTTGCTGCACCTTGTGCAAGGCGCCGTTGTTGGCGAGCCCCTCAATGGTGGTGATTTTCTTGCCCACGGCTTCGCTGACCAGCACGCCGCAGGAGCGCATCGCGACGCCGTCAACGTGGACGGTACAGGCGCCGCATTGTGCAATGCCGCAACCATATTTCGTGCCTGTCAGGCCGGCATTCTCCCGAATAGCCCAAAGCAGCGGCGTATCCGGCTCGACATCGACTTCTACCGATTTTCCGTTGATTGTGAGGTTTGCCATCGCGATCCCCCGGTTAGTTCAATCCATCGATTGTACTTCGGGGGGAATTTGGACCGGAAGCTGGAACAGTTCAAATCAATAATCTGCGTTTGCGAGGCAGCATAATTCCGCTTAGGAGGCCTCCCTTCTTATCCCAATCGAGGCACATCGAGATGCCTCCCATGCCCTCAGGATCACGCTCGGCTGAGCCAGGCGATCGGCATAATGCTTCTTGATCAAATCCACCAGCAGCAGACCTTGATCGTGTCTGGAGACGCACGCAGCTTCCACCGGAAGCGGCGTATGACGACGGATTGGGGACCGGGAGAGATCAAGTGGAGAACTCCGTCCATGCAATTTCCTCGACACACCGAGTATTGTGCAGAGCTTGGACGGCGCACGTCTGATGGGGTTTCTTACCCCGGCTGAAAGATATTCCCTGATCATCGACTACAAGGACCGAGACCCACCATGAGACACGATCAATGGCTACACCAATACTTCCCCGTCGCCGCGTTCTCTCCTTGGCGCTGCTGATTTTATAGGAATTTGTCGAAAATAGCGTGCTCAGACACAGGCGCCGAAATGACCCAGAGCCTGCGAAAAGACTTGGAAGGTCAGGGTCAAGTTGTACAGGAGACCATCGTCAGCGTCCTCGACTTCGGTCCCGGCTCTGCGGCTCCATGGCACATGCGTCCCCGCGCCGGGGAATTGCTGCACGTGATCGAAGAAAAACCTTATCGTGGAAATCGAGGGAGGCGGAACGACGCTGCTCAAGACCGGCGAAGCCGCAATCGTTGGCGCTCGTTGCGATGCGCCTCACCTGAAGAAAATGTGTCCAGACCAGCTCCGATGCAGGTCGTTGGCCATGGCCGCCATCGATGACTGTTGTCCCTTCTTCACCAACTGCGTCGGGTCGAGCCGGGCGTGTTCGATTCGGTGGCACTGCCATGACATTCGAGCGACCTGACCGTCAGCTCTGGCGCGCTTTCACGGCTTTGCGATCGGTTGGCCTAGAGGTGTTCCCTGGCGAGGTGCTCCTGTTAATGGGGCCGTCCGGCAGCGGGAAGACGACGCTGGTTCACATTCTCGGCTGCCTGTTGCGACCGACCGAAGGTGCCGTCGCCCTGCACGGAAACGTAATCGGATCGCCCAGCGATGACGAACTTGGCACGCTGCGTCTGCAGAACTTCGGTTTTGTCTTTCAAGCCTACAACCTGTTTCCAATGCTGACCGCGACTGAAAACGTCATGGTCGCGCTCGACGTCATGGGCGTCGCGTCGCGCGCCGCCCGGGACCGTGCGCGCGAGCTTCTGGCGCTGGTGGGCCTCCAACATCGCCTTGACGCTTACCCGATCAAAGCGCTGTCTACTATCCTGAAGAACTCTCGCTTCTCGGACAGATCCTAGATCAGGCGGTGCAGTCATTGCCGTTGAGTATGCGGACGCCTCAAAATCGCGCGGTGATCGCAAAAAACATGTTGGCCTGTGCAGCCGCAGGTGAGCGAGACCCATTCAAACTTGAGCTGGCGGCGTTGATCAACGTAACGGTCACTGTTGCGGCGTGACCGATGCGGATCAAGATGATTGAAAGTGACTTCGACTCTTGCACTCAATTGGAAGCCTTTGGAGCTTATCTGTGGTCGGCTCGTTCATCACGGGTTCAGCCCGAATGGCAAAACTGGCTTGGTCGCAACGCCTGCAGGAAATCCTGTCGACGTCGTGGGCGAAGTGTCACTTCCAAAAGGAGCAAGTTCATGATTAATCGGCGTCTCGCACTCGGAATGATCGCGGCAGTCACCACGATCGACGCGTCTCGCATCGCCTCAGCGAAGGAGAAACACCATCTTAATGGAAAGGACCTGCTTGGCGATAGAATCAAAAAGAATGGCAAGCACAAGATCCATACGACTGGGAAGAACATCGATGTCTTTGCCGAAGTGAACAACGGCAAGGTTACCACCGTTACCGCCGCTGGAATGCAGGTGAAGAAAGTCAAGTCTCGTCAGAAGCTGGCTGAGACGACCCCTGGCATAATGCTTGCCAGCATGCAACTCGCACAAGCCGACGTCTACTACTACGGCTATTGGGTTTATGACGACCTCACTGATACCTACATTTGGTTTCCCGCGGACTACGTGATTGTCGATTCGTCTTGGGCCGAGTACGTGGCTTAGGCTGCGGGGCGCGGTCGGGCGGGCGATCAAGCGCCCGCCCGACCTGACCACGCAAAATCCTGTGATTGAGCTAATGAAGCTGATCAGTGGCTTTCAGGCTTCTCAGGCAATCTCATATCATCAGAGAGCCTGCACGAACACTTCGCGATGACCGCTTTTGGCACGTTTGAGACATGCCAGCGGGTGCAGATAATGTCCGTTAGTCGGGGTAGAGCGGAAGTCGTCGGTCCAGGGTCAAAGTGACGCGTTTGACCCTGAGCCGACTTCGAAGCGCGCTATCCCTTCACCAATTTTTTTCGGGCACTGGTAGTGTTCACGTTCACCGGTTTAGCCAATTTGGCTGCCGATCCACGGGGAGGGATCGCGGTGCGGGAGATTGCTGTGTGGCTCAAAAAGCTCGGCATGTCCGAGTACGCAAAATGCTTTGCCGAAAATCGCATTGATTTCTCGGTTCTTCCCAAACTGACCGATCAGCATCTTAAAGACCTCGGACTGCCACTGGGGGACAGGTTGAAAATGCTTCGTGCGATCCGGGAGCTTTCGAGCCCGGTTTCGCCGCCACCACCACCACCACCACCACCACCACCACCACCTGAACAGAGGTCCCAAGACACCGCCGAGCGCCGTCAGGTGACGGTGATGTTCTCTGACCTAGAGCATGATGTTTTTTGTCGGAATCGGGAT
>Ga0193751_1001562_pt1 | contig 14543 bp, 16 predicted proteins | sample L1c2metaG_FD_143050 | JGI IMG/M metagenome (GOLD analysis project Ga0193751, IMG submission 143050) | Soil microbial communities from a riparian zone of the East river system, Colorado, United States - L1c2 | ecosystem: Environmental > Terrestrial > Soil > Riparian zone | place: USA: East River... | reverse complement strand
GGCCGAGACCACATCGTCGCCGCAATAACGCGTCCCGTCCTTGCGCACGTGCCAGCATTCCTCCTCGAAGTAGCCGCGTCGCGTAGCGATCGACAGTTGCTTTTCGGGCGGCTGTTCGCGATCGGTCGGATAGAGCATCGAAAAGGGTTTGCCTATGGCCTCCTCCGCTGTGTATCCGTTCAGCGCCTGGGCGCCTGGATTCCAGCTCGCGATCCGGCCCTCGACATCGAGCATGTAGATCGCGCAATCCCTGATCGCGTTGACGATGAGCTGGTTTCGGGTTTGGCTTTGACGAAGCTCCTGCTCGATGTGATAGCGCCGAGCGATGTCGATCTGCAGTTGGAGATTTGCGTTATCGAGCTCGCGCGCCCGCCTGCGCGCCATTTGGAACAGATAGGCTGAAACCGCCAGGAGCGTCGCAAGCACCGTCCCGAGGGCCAGCGCGGCATCGGGCAGTCCGGATGCCGCTCGGGACAGGTAATTTGCTGTCGGCGTCACCCGGAGCGACCAATTCACGTCGGGGATATTCAGTGGAACTTCCTCCGACCATTGGCTGGGCGCCGCGGGCGTGTCGGCATTGACCGCCTGCACCGCGGTGCCGGCGTCGACGAGCTCCATATAGTGGTCTCCGAAGCGGCCATCGATCAGCGATTTCAACCAGGCGCCGTTGCCGATTGCACCCAACATGATGCCGCGCAATTCGCCGTCATCGAAGACGGGTGCATAGATGACGACCCCCTGTCCGCCGAGCGCCGGATCACTGAATGGACTGAATGCGGGGCGGTGGTTCAGCACTGCCTGCTTGACTGAACCGGCCTGTTTGGGATCGGTTAGCACGTTATAGCCGATTGCGCGGGGAGCGATTTCCTCGGGCAGAACCCAGCGGACAATGTAATCGGGCCCCGCCCACGCAAGCAGTCGGAAATCGTCGACGTCCTTGATCAGGGCGCCGGCATCGCGCCGCCACACGTTTTCATCAGGTCGCAAGAGCGTCCGCTCGGCAAGACGTTGGAGCATCTCGGTGCGCGCGTTCAGATCGCGCTCGACCTGGCTCTTGGCGTCGGCGGCGACAAGCGAGGTGCTGTGCTGGAATACTCGCGTCTCCTCGATGGCGAGCGCGCGCCACAACACCAGGACGCACGCGAATATGGTCATCCAGACGATCACCGGCATCGAACGGCTCAATGCAACGCGCTCGTCCTTGCTGCCTGCGAGGCTACAGGCAAGGACCGTTGCGGCAATTAAGATCAAAAGAAGCGCGTCGGCGCTTTCACCGCCAGTCAGCAGCATCCATTGCGATACCGCCGGGCTGGACGTCCATGACCCGACGAGCAGCAAGAGCGAGAGCGCGACCGCGATCGATGCAAGCAGGGTCACCCATACCGATCGCCACGGACCGCGCGGCGCCGGCCGGAGCGACGCAAGCGCACACCCCAGGACGACGAAGACGAGCGCCGTCAGGACACCCATGTCGTTGTAGTTTCCGTCGCCATAAGGCAGCCAGGGATTGGCGAGCAGGGGGTGGACCGAAATGTTGCCGGGTGCGACATAAGCAGCAAGCCGCAGTGCACCCAGTGCGATTGGTACGATGGCAAGCGCCCGGCCCAGCATGCTCAATCGCGCGCCGGTTGCAACAAGCGATGCGCCGGCAAAAATAAACGCCCATGCGGCGTCGTAGGGGATGCTCGCGAGGTCGGGCGGCGGGGTTCTGGACACCCATCCATGCCAACCGGCAGCGATCCAGCCGCCCATGGCGATCGCGACAGTCCCCGCGGCAACCAACGGGAACTCAGACCAGATCGTTTGGCGCCGCAGATTGGCCAATCTCATTGCGCGAGCTTTCCTTCGGATCGAACGTCCGATGTTACTCCGGCCCATCGGGCCTGACCCGGTCAGCGCGAATTTTCAGAGCAAAGCCTGCGGCCGAGCGGGAACTCCCACTTTTGGATTCAGGCAACTTCGACCGTCGCCGCCGCGATTGGCGGTCGAGAGTCAACGGCGAGCAGACACGCCTTTGTTCTCCGCGTCGCCGGGCCCTGCCAATGGGGATCAGCCCGGACCGAGCCAGCGACGCATGGATTGCTCCACTGGCAGGACTCGCTGTCGCGGGCGTTTGCGTCGTCGTGCGTGCGGGAACTTTAAGTACAACCGCGAAGAAGATAAATGATCAGGAGAATGGGAATCGGAACGCCTAGCAACCAGAGCAGGATGTACCCGATCTTGCCGGATTGCACCCGTGGAAATCGGATAGGGTCGGGGCCGATCTTGCGGCTCTTGATCATTCGCTGTTTCCTTCATTGTTTGAACGGAAGAAGAAATCGTGACCAACCCGCCCGCCCGAATTCGAACGCGCGCCCCTGCGAATACATTCGCTTTGGGTCCCGGCGTCAAATCGATCGCCCACCGTCGCGGTCGAGCTAGGCCGGCCCGGTCGTTTTTCGTGTTCCTCGTCCGGAGCTTCATCGGGCGCGGGTGCAGGATCAGGGTCGGGCCGCGGCGGGCCGGGGGTCGGCTCGTCCGGCCTGGGTTTTGGCGGATGCTGGGTAATGTTCACTTGTCGCTCTTCGCAAACGGGAGCGTCATTGCACAGCAAACCGCATGCCCGGAAAAGGATTGACCCCGTAACGGCGTTTCGAAGCGACAATCAAAAAGAGCTTCGATCGGTGTCGATTTGGCCGTCCTTTCTTACAAGCTGCGATGGCAAATCTACAATTCAAGCGCCGGATCGGCGCGCAAATGACTGACGCACGCGGAGTTTCGAGCATGGCACGAGGCTTGCGGCGATCGTGCTCGGAACAGATCGAATCCAGGAGCACACGTGAATCCCTCGTCGCCGCGTCTCGATGATCTTGCGCATCCATTTAGCGCTTCCAATGCGATGGCCTGGACTGTCGGGGGGCTTGTCATGGCGCTTGGCGCTTTTTGCGCGTTTGCGGCTTTCACCGCGCCGTTCCTGTTCGGGCCACTCGTCGCATTCGTCATTGCTGCGGAGCGCTTGTTGCGAGCGACTCAGGCGCGCAACGGGTGGTTGGGCGCTGCATGGATTCTGCTCGCGCTGGCGTGGTTTGGGTCCATGGCTTGCATGCTGCATACGCCGCTCCTCGGCAACGCCAGTTTACAATCGTGCGCGGCGATGCTGGCGGCGCTATTGGCTCTGAGCGCGGCATGCTGGACGTGGTCTCGCATTGCCTCGAGCCCGACGTGGCGCTACGAAGTCGCACCTGTGCTGGTCGGGACTGCCGGCGCGCTTGTTCTTCTTTATGGCGGCGCGTCTCCGGCGCTTTCGCGCATTGCCTCGGCCGCCGCAGTCGCGCTCGCTCTGGTTGGTTGCGAATGGATTGCCGCCGCGGTCGGGCGCGCTACGATGACATCCGGGGTGCTTTTGCATCGACGCGGCGGCGCGGATCCCGCGCAATCCCCGATGTGGACGAACGTGCTTGAGCCGCGTCCGCTTTGAGCCCGGAATGGAGAACGCATGACCCGCACATTCGCCAAGTACGCGTTGTACCTTTTGGCCTTGGCCGCGATTTTAGACGCCAGCCTCCATCGGAAGCGGAAATCGACGAGGGTTCACTCCCGGCATGAAGCGCTCATGACATGGGAGGACGAAGGAGGGGGATTGCCCACATGAAATGAGGGGAAGATGCGCCCGCCTCGCGCTCGGCGACGCAATCATTCGTAAGAACCGTCGGCTGTGTAGGAATTATTCCTACATGAGCGCGCCCTAGGCCTACGACAAGAACAGACGGCTCCCGATACCAGTGACCGCGGTCCTGCGAGAGGATGGCGCCGTCAATCCGAAGCGGGAGTCCCTTGATGTACGCAGAAAACCTGGTGTTTTCCAACCCTGGCGAGGCGCTGGCGCAAATTCGTCCCCCATTGGCAGAATCCTCTGGAAAGCGCCAGGCACTGCACGCCCGCTTACAGAGAGTGGGCGCGTTGTATGGGGCGTGCCCCGCGATGCAGCGGTTGTTCCAAACCATCGGGCGGCTGGGGCCTTCCGACGCGACGGTCATGGTGTTGGGCGAGAGCGGGTCGGGCAAGGAATTGGTCGCTCAGGCCATCCATCAGTTGTCCGGACGCAGCCGCCGCGCGTTTGTCGCAATCAACTGCGGCGCATTGCCCGAAAACCTCATCGAGAGCGAATTATTCGGACATGAGCGTGGGAGCTTCACCGGCGCGGCGCGCACACATCGCGGATGTTTCGAGCGTGCGGATGGTGGAACGCTGTTTCTCGACGAAGTTACGGAAATGCCCGTCGACATGCAGGTACGCCTGCTTCGCGTGCTCGAGACGGGACGGTTCAACCGAGTCGGCGGTGACCAGGAGCTGACTGCATCGGTTCGCGTCATTGCCGCGAGCAACCGCGACCTCGCCCTAGCTGTGGCGGAAGGCCGGTTGCGGGAGGACTTGATGTATCGTCTTTGTGTCATTCCCTTCGCCGTTCCGCCCCTGCGCGAGCGGGAAGGCGACGCGCTGCTGCTTGCCGAGATGTTCTTAAGCGAGCTCAACGACGCCCATGGCACCGACAAGGCCTACACCGAAGAGGCTCACGCGCGTATCGCCTCGTATTCGTGGCCGGGAAATGTGCGCGAGCTCAAGAACGTGGTTCATCGAGGGTATGTGCTGTCGGATGACGCGGTCGACGTCGATATTCCGGGCGGCAGCGGCGAAGCCGTGCCCGCGATCAATCCGGTGCTTCCGGCGGCCGCGACGATGGCCGCGCCCCTGGTCCATTCCCGGATTCCTGCGCCTCTGGGTGGACCGCGCGACGTGACGATACGCGTGGGAACATCCCTCGACGACGCAGAGCGTGCGCTGATCATGGCGACGCTGGACGCCGTGTCCGGCAGCAAGGCAAAGGCGGCTCAGGTTCTTGGGATCAGTCTGAAGACGCTTTACAACCGCCTGCACGCATATCGCGGGAATGGGTTCGCGACAGGGGCAGCGTCGTCGGCTGCGGTTGCCTGCGGCGACGTCGCGATGGCGGCGTGAATATCTTGGAGACGGAGAAGCACGTGGAATACAATGGGCCCGAGGTCGGTGTGCAACGGCCTGGGACCGAAGGAGCCATGCCTCAAGCCGCAGCAGCAACTCACAAGGTGCGTGTATTCATCGTCGACGACCACGCCGTCGTGCGCGCTGGGTTCAAGCAGCTTATCGAGACCACCGGCGACCTGGAAGTCGCCGGCGAGGCGGGCACTGCGGCAGCGGCGCTAGCCTTGATCGCATCGCAGCCCTGCGATGTAATGCTGCTCGATATTTCGCTTCCCGATGCATCCGTGCTCGATACGGTGGCGGCATTGCGCCGCCGCCAGCCGGAGCTGCCGATTCTCATCGTCAGCATGCATCCCGAGGAACAGTACGCAGTCAATTTGCTGCGAGCAGGCGCAAGCGGATTTTTTTCGAAGGCGGGTGAGGCCGGGGATCTGCTCGAGGCGATACGCACCGTTGCGGCGGGACGGAAATACGTCAGCGCGTCGCTTGCCGAAGCGTTGGCCCTTGCCGCGACCGGCGATGCGCCTGCGCCGCCGCACCGCCAGCTTTCAAACCGCGAATTTCAGATTTTCGTCCAGCTCGCCGCTGGCAAGACCGTAACCGATATCGCCGATGAGATGTGTCTCTCGGTCAAGACGATCAGTACTTATCGCAGCCGCATTTTCGAGAAGATGGATTTCTCGCGCAACGCTGACCTGACCGCCTATGCCCTGCGCCACAATCTCATGAATTGAACCTTGTCCCATTCGCATGGGGGCGCCTTTGCGCGTTTTTGTGGTCGAGGACTCCTCGCTGATCCGAAAACGGATCATCGACAATGTCACGGCTTTAGGTAATTTCAAGGTCGTTGGTTACGCCGAGGCTGAGCAGGAGGCGGTGGATGCGATCGCGCGAACGCAGCCCGATGTCGTCATCACGGATATCCGCCTTAAGCAAGGCAGCGGAATCGAAGTCGTCAAACACGTACGCGCGCAATCCCAGGACCGCGCGCCCAAGATCTACGTTCTCACCAATTACGCGTATCCCGAATATCGCCATCAATGTTCTCTCGTCGGCGCGGACGGCTTTTTCGACAAATCCGCCGAATACGAGACGTTTCTGAACACCTTGCAAGCGGTCGCCTGATCTCCGCGCTTTTAGCGCGTTTAAGCTCCCCTGTTTGTCGTTCGATTGGCACGGCGCTTGCGTCAGAGAAATGCACGCGTCGCGAAGTGGTCGTTTCCTGCAATTTTTTCCACTTACGCGCTCTGTACTCAATGTGCGCTCGAGAACGAGCAGAAAGGATTACAAATGCTCCACTACGCGCTGGTATTTTTTATCGTAGCGATTATTGCAGCGATTTTTGGCTTCGGCGGGATCGCCGCCGGCGCGGCCGAAATCGCCAAGGTCCTGTTCTTCATTTTCCTGGTCCTGTTCATCGCGTCGCTCGTGGTTGGACTGTTCCGGCGAGGCAGCTAGTGTCACCGGCGGTGCCTCGTATCGTGTGCGGCGGCCTGATCGCCGCAGCGGCGGGCACGCCGACAACAGCAACAGTCCCAACGACACGTATCGCACGTCCACTCCTCCGTCAAAGGAGTAGCGTGGCGGCGCTGCCGGAGACGGGATGACAGATTTTCTGCTAGCACGCGCGGGAGACGTTTTCGGAAGCGCCTCCCTCGACTGCAGCAGCGGGCGGGGCTCCCTCCTACCTCCCCCTTTGCCTCGCCCGCTTTCTTCTTTTGGCTGTAATTTCTACGGATCGCAGCGATAGTTACACTGCAGCCGCCCGTCTGCAACGCGAAGTGCAGGGGAAGGCGAACACAAAAATGGCACGCGGTTTGCTCAGGGGATTAGCGCGCAAGCGAATTTCATTTGACGACTGACCCGGCCTCCCGCCGGGAGTCCCAACTCGAAGGAGAAAGCCATGGAACTGACCGGCAACCCGGTGGAACGCAGAACCAGCCAGGCGCATCAAGCCATCGATACGGCTGCGACCAAGGCGGCCGAAAGAGTTGCTCCGACCATCGATCGCGTAGCGCAAGCCGCGCACCAAACGGTCGACAAGGTGGCGCAAGCCGCCGCCCCGGCTGCGGACTGGATCAGCCAGAACGCCGAGCAACTGAGAAAGCACCAAGAACAGTTGATCGAAGACGCAAGGAGCTATGTACGCGACCGTCCGCTCGTGGCGGTGGGTGTGGCTGTTGCAGCGGGATACTTGATCGGCCGCTTGGCGGCGCGCTGACGTGGATCCTGTCGCGGCGGACCCGCGCCCGGCGCCCTCGCTGGGCGAACTGTTCTCCGAGATGTGGGGAAGCGTGCGCGGGCTCGTCGCCGACGAAGCGGACCTTCTCGCGGCCGAAGCGCACGTCGCATTGCAGACCCTGCTCTTCGGCGTCGCTCTCGCGGTGGCCAGCGCGGTTTTCGCGGTTTTCGGGGCAGGGGCCGCGTTCGCAATGCTGGCGTTCGAGCTCGTCGAGCGTGGGCTCGCGTTGCCGGCTGCGCTTGCCGTCGTGCTCTTTGGCTGTGCCGTTTGCAGCGTCGTTTTGTTCCTCGCGCTGCGGGGTATCGCGATGAAAAGGTTTTTCGCGGCATCGCGCAGGGAACTTCGAGGCCGGGCGTGAAGACATGCTGATCGACGAACGCACGAGCCGTGCGGCGGAGAGCGCGGTGAGCGCGCGCAAGGCGGTGCTTGCCGGGCAGTGGGCGGCGATGCAGTCCCGGCTGGGCGACAAAATCGTGGAGCCTTCGACGCTGCTGACCGTGGCGGCGGTGGGAGGCATCTTGGGTTGGCGCGGCGGCGCAGCGAAAGCGGCCGCAGCGGAAACGAAGACTTGCGAATGCCCTCCGCGCGTTAAACCGTCGTTGATCGTGGGCGCGTTCAGATCGCTCGCGGTCGCGGGACTGCAAGTCGTCGCATCCATTGCGTCCGAGGAATTTGTCCGCACTACGAGGGCCCGTGGCGGTGAAGCCTCGGGAGGCGCGACGGCAGAGGCTGTCGATGCATCGCGCTGAACCATTGTCGACGGCAGGCGTGGTGGCATGCGGATTGCTGCTATGTCAGCGGGTGGTTTGGACACCCTTAACCAACTAACCGAGGGATCGTCATGTTGAAGAAACTATTGTTCTGCTTCGCGGCGTTGTCGACCGTGACGTTGATTGGCTGTAACACCGTTCAGGGCGCCGGCAAGGATATCGAAAAGGGCGGCCAGAAGGTCCAAGAGGAAGCGAAGGAAGTAAAGCAAAAGATGTAAGCGTTTCCCGCTCGATATTTGCTCGTCGAGGCCAGTGGTCTCGACGAGCATTCGCTTGCCCGTCGAGCGGCATAAGAGACTTTCAAGGCAAAGGCCGCGCAGGGCCTCGCCACGGGGGATTGACTTGGATAGTGCGGTGAGGCGGCACAACTCGAAGACGTCGGCACCTTCCGAGAAGGCCGCAGCCGCGCCGACGGAGGAAATTCCCAAGGCGCGGCACGACACGCGGACCGTTGCGCTGGTCGTCATCGCCCTGCTGCTCGCTCTTTTCGCCTTGCGGACCGGGGCGGCGTTTTTCATCCCGCTCATGATCAGCATCATGCTCACCTACGCGCTGTCTCCGGTCGTCAATCGCCTCGAGCGATGGCGCCTTCCCCGGCCGGCAGGGGCGGCGATTGTGATGGCCCTTCTGATCGCAGGCGGCGCAGCGGCGATTCAGCGCGCCGGCGCCGACGCGGAGGCCTTGCTCGAGCAATTGCCCAAGGCGGTCGAGAAAGTCCGCCTTGCGCTTTCGGCGTCGCAGCGTGCTGCGCCGGGACCCTTGGAGCATGTCAAGCGCACGGCGACCGAGCTTGAAAAATTGGCCGGTGCGGCTGCGCCGGCGACACCCGCCCCGCCCGCGTCCTCTCAGACCCCGCCGGCGATCGATATGCGATCCGTGCTCTTGATCGGAACGGGCAGCGTCGTTATCGCGCTGGGTCAACTGGCATCGGTGCTTTTTCTGACGTACTTCCTGCTTGCCGCAGGCAACCTCTTCCGTCGCAAGCTCGTGTATCTCGCCGGACCGCCCTTGGCGCGGCAGAAAACCATGCTGAGCATCCTGCAGGAAATCCATGCGCTCAACCAACGCTACTTCGCGGTCGTCGTCTTCATCAATGTAACCGTCGGCGTGTGCACCGGTCTCGGGCTGTATTTTCTCGGTCTCGAGCACGCCGAATTGTGGGGCCTTGCGATCACCGTGCTGCATACCATCCCTTACCTCGGGGCAGCGCTCGTCGCGGCCGCGGTCGGGCTTGCCGCCTACCTTCAATTCGGCAATGTGGAAATGGCGCTCCTCGCTGGGGGCATTCCGGTGATCGCTTCTATCATCCTCGGGATCTGGCTGCAAACCATGCTGATGGGACGGGCGGCAAGGATGAACGCGGCTTCCGTTTTCATATCGCTGTTGTTCTGGGGAATGCTCTGGGGCGCTTGGGGGCTGTTGCTCGCGATACCGATGATGGTCGGCATCAAGACGCTCTGCGACCATATCGAGCCGCTCAAGCGATACAGCACATTGCTCGCGCCCGCCGAGCCCGCGGAATGATTTACAGCGTGTCGAGACGCGGAGGAAGGAATTACCAGATTTTTGCGCCGACTCCAGCGATGACGATGCGGCAATGCCCTGAATTTATTTCAGGAATTTCCCTTGGCACGGCGGTTGCTCGGGTCTTTGCGCACCGGCTTTTTTTTGTGGTGGCCCTCAACGGCCGAAATTTCTTCAACCTGGGAGCAAGCAATGAACTGGGACCGCATGGAAGGCAATTGGAAACAGATGACGGGCAAGGTCAAGCAGCAATGGGGCAAGCTCACCGATGACGCCTTGACGCAAATCAACGGGCAACGCGACCAGCTCGTGGGAAAAATTCAGGAAGCGTACGGGATCAACCGGGATGAGGCTGAGAAGCAGGTGAAGGATTGGGAACGCCTTAACTAGCGGATGCGTGCGTGCGCCCCCGCGCGCAACTCCCGTCAGATCCATACATAACGTGACCATAACCAAGGACAAATCCATGAAATTCACTATCACCGAGATCATCTGCACGGCGGCGCTGTGCATGTTTGCCGCGAGCACGCACGCAGCCGATCCAAACAAGGCGCAGCGCGACGCCGAGTACAAGTCGACCGTCGCCACCGCCGATGCGGACTACAAGGCGGCAAAGGAAGCATGCAAGGCGAAGTCGGGCAACGACAAGGACGTGTGCATGAAGGAAGCCAAGGCGCAGCACGTCAGGGTCGTCGCGGACGCCAAGGCGAAGCGCAAGTCCTCCACGGCAATGGCCGATGCCAGGGAAGACAAGATGGATGCGCGATACAAGGTCGCGAAGGAAAAGTGCGACGCCATGTCGGGTGATGCGAAGGATGCGTGCATTCGTGATGCCAAGGCGAAGTACAAGCAGTAACCCGCTGCGGCTCGCTGTTGACCACGGGGGAGAGGCAATGGGACGGTGCCTCTTCACCGTGCAGCGACGAGATGACCGCCGCTGGCACATCTATGAATCGGGATTTGCGCTGTCGCTGGCGAGTTTCGGTTTGAGAGACGATGCCGTCGAATACGCCCTCGAGCTTGCGCGGATCAAGCCGGAGGCGAAGGTACAGGTCGTCGACCCGGGCGGTCGCCGGGAGTCTGCCGAAGTCTGACGATGTCGGGAGCGAGGCGCAACACCTCGCTTTCTTGTAATGACCCTGGCCGGCGTTCCGTTTGGGTCGCGTACGCGGCCCACCGAAGTCGGACACCCTCCTACAACCGAATCCGTATTACACTGATTAACAGGCCCTGGACGCCGGCCTACATTGAGGCAGCAAAAAATCGAGGAAAATCGAGGAAAATCGAGGAGGGATCGTGCATACGTACGCCTCGATTCCTCGAACGTGTGTCTTCGCGCACGCAAATAAGCAGTAGCCCGTGCCGGTGACGAAGTGCGTTTTTGCCGGCCACAATCACCATAACTACGCGAATGGTGGTTATTATGCGACGGCATGCCGCAGCGCAGAATCGAAAGCCATCGCTCGCAGAGACCTCCGGGACCGGTGCGCGCCGCCGTTTCGTTTCCCACCGTTCGCGCTTTATCGGCGCGACCAGAATGCGCGCCCGGGGAGCGTTGGCGTTTGCTGTCACCGGTTGGGGAAGGCATAGCGCAATGAGCACGCGGGAAAAACTTCGCTCGATCCGATTGTCGCTGCGCTTCATCGCGCCGCTCGCAGTGACGCTCGCATTGCTTGCATACGGCCTTGTGCCGCTGGTTGACCGCCTCACGTTGCGCTGGTGGGTGAGCGACCTCGATACGCGCTCGCAGCTCATCGCCAACACGCTGCAGGATCAGCTCCCCGGGCTCTCCGAGCAGGGCGCGGGTGCGAAAATCAACTCGCTTTTCATGCGCGCGATACAGGACGAGCGGCTTTATGCGCTCGCCTATTGCGATACCACGAACCGGCTTCGCTATCAGACCCCCACGTATCCACCGTCTCTGGGATGCGACCCGCCTGCTGATCCCAACGTGGAGGGCGGCTCGGTGGTTCGACTGCGTCAGGGGCCGCTGCACGTGGTCAAGCACCCCATCTATCAGGGGGCCGATCAGATGGGGTCGCTCATCCTCGTTCACGACATGAGTTTTGTCGAGCGAAGAAGCGCCGACACGCGACGGTACCTTATCGGAATGTTCGTGATCCTGGGTGTGATCATTTCCCTGGTCACCGTTTCTATCGCTCACTTGTCCTGGCGTGGCTGGGTCGCAGGTGCCCGCGCTCTTCTCCGGGGTGAAGGTATTCTGCAACCTTTTTCGCAAACGCCTTCCGGCGACATGCATCCGCTTGCAAGCGACCTTCGCGCGCTGCTGCGCGAGCTCGATATGGACCGCCGCGGCCGGGACCGCGAAGGAACGTGGAGTCCCGAGATGCTGCGCGGCGTATTGCGCGACCAACTCTTCGGCGATGAAATTATCGTCGTTTCCAATCGGGAGCCTTTCATCCACGTCCGCACCGACCGCGGGGTGGAGCTGCAACGTCCGGCGAGCGGACTTGTCACTGCGCTTGAGCCGGTCATGCGCGCCTGCTCAGGAACGTGGATCGCCCACGGCAGCGGCAGCGCGGATCGCGAAACCGCGGACCGCCACGGACGTTTGCGTGTTCCTCCTGAAAAGCCCGCGTATACGTTGCGTCGCGTGTGGCTGTCTCGACAGGAAGAAGAAGGTTATTACGCCGGTCTGGCCAACGAGGGCTTGTGGCCGCTTTGCCATATCGCGCACGTGCGCCCGGTATTTCGCACCGACGACTGGATGCAATATCGCCGCGTCAATCAGCGATTTGCCGACGCGGTGCAGGAGGAGGCGCGCACCGAGGACCCGGTCGTTCTCGTGCAGGACTATCATTTTGCGCTGCTGCCCCGGCTTATTCGCGAGCGGTTGCCCAAAGCGACCATCATTACCTTCTGGCACATTCCGTGGCCGAACCCCGAGTCGTTCGGCATCTGTCCGTGGCGGGAGGAGATCCTGTCCGGGTTGCTCGGGAGCACGATCCTCGGCTTCCACACGCGCTTTCATGGCCAGAATTTCGTCGAGACGGTCGATCGCTGCCTAGAAGCGCGCATCGAGCGTGAATCGTCCACGATTTCGTATCGCGGCCACCTGACTCGCGTAGAAAACTATCCCATATCGATTCAATGGCCGTCGGAATGGGTCGACAATCAGCTTTCGGTGCCGCTTTGCCGGGCCAAGGTCCTTCGGATCGAGCAGCTACCCGACGACATCCTGCTCGGTGTCGGCGTCGATCGGATGGATTACACCAAGGGCATACTCGAGCGCTTTCTCGCAGTCGAGCGTCTGCTCGAGCTTCACCCGGAACTCGTTGAACGGTTTGTATTCGTGCAGATTGCCGCTCCATCGCGCTCCACGCTCGAGGAATATCAAAACTTCGAATCCCGGGTGCGGACTCTCGCGGCGAGGGTCAACGCACGCTTCGGCCGCGACGGCTATCAGCCGATTCACCTCAAGGTGGAGCATCATCCGGCGGAGATCGTCAACGAATATTATCGTGCGGCCAATGTGTGCGTCGTCACGAGCCTTCACGACGGAATGAACCTGGTGGCAAAGGAATTCATCGCCTCGCGCGATGACGAGCAGGGAGTTCTCGTGCTCTCGCAGTTCACCGGTGCCGCGCGCGAGCTGCACGATGCGCTCCTGGTCAATCCCTACCATGGCGAGCAATGCGCCGATGCGCTCTATCGCGCCCTGACGATGCCCGCTGACGAACAGCGCGTTCGCATACGGAGCATGCGTCGCCTCGTGCAGGAGTTCAACGTCTACCGCTGGGCGGGTGCGATGCTGCTCGATGCCGCGCGCCTGCGCCAGCGCCATCGGGTATCCCAGCGCATCGTCGAGCACCAGCGCGAGGCTCCCGTGCACAGCGAGTGAGCTACGCGCTGTCGACTGCGGGGCTGGAACGTTTGCGCGGCTTCATCACGCCGCGTTCGTTGCTCGCTTTCGATGTCGATGGCACGCTTGCGCCGATTGTCGCGCGCCCGTGGGACGCGCGCATTCCGTCCGATTTGCAGCGGCGCCTTGCGGCTTTCACGAAAAAAAGCACCGTGGCGATCATCACCGGGCGCGCGGTCGCCGACGCGCGGCGCATGCTCGAGTTCAACCCCGCTTACCTCATAGGAAACCATGGTTGCGAGGGGCTACCCGGTTTCGAGGCTGCAACCGTTACCTATGCCGCCGAGTGCGCACAGTGGCTCGCTGAGCTTAGTGATGAGAGCGAGCCTTGGCAGCACATCGCCGGTGTGACGCTCGAGGAAAAGATGTATTCACTGACCTTCCATTACAGGCACGCCTCGCCGAGAGACCGCGCGTTGTACGTGCTGGAAGCGCGCGCCGCCAGGCTGGACCCGCTGCCTCGGACGATTCACGGTGATTGCGTGCTGAACCTGGTTCCGTGTGAGGCACCGCACAAAGGCGACGCGCTGCTCGCCCTGCTCGAGCATTCGGGATGCGAACATGCCCTCTACGTGGGCGACGACACGACTGACGAGGACGTGTTTCGCCTCGACATTCCGGCGCTGTTGTCGGTTCGGGTGCGTCAGTCCGACGACACGGCCGCCGAGCTGCACCTGCGTGGCCAGGAGGACGTGGTGAGGCTCCTCGATGCCATCGATGATTTCATGGAATCGGCGAGCGTCGCGGACTCGCCGGCTCGCCGCTGAAATTGGCAAAACGGCCGCCCAAGCGCGACCGTTCATTCAATGATTTGGTGGCGAATCAGGGACTCGAACCCCGGACCAAAGGATTATGATTCCTCTGCTCTAACCAGCTGAGCTAATTCGCCAAGGACGTAAATTATAGGCGACGGCGACAGTTCGCGTCAAAACGTCGCGTATCCGAGAACGCTGCGCGAGCGCCTGCATTAAGCAATCGCGCGGCGAAGAATCCCATCAGACGTCCATTCGACCAGCAGTGCCGCACATAGCTCCTCCGCGAATAATCGCGGGCGCCATTGTCTGCTGCGAAAAAAGCGAATCCCCGATCAGAAAGACAACGTGCTCGTTTTCGATGGATGAAGCCA
>Ga0193751_1001561_pt1 | contig 14549 bp, 14 predicted proteins | sample L1c2metaG_FD_143050 | JGI IMG/M metagenome (GOLD analysis project Ga0193751, IMG submission 143050) | Soil microbial communities from a riparian zone of the East river system, Colorado, United States - L1c2 | ecosystem: Environmental > Terrestrial > Soil > Riparian zone | place: USA: East River... | reverse complement strand
GCGCGCTGGCGAGGCCTGGGCACGGGCTGACGTCCCCGAGGCCAAGGCGGACGTGCTCCATGCGATCTACGAACGGATCGTCGTCGCGGGCCCCCGCATCATCTCGGTTCGTCTCACGCGGGCCGCGCTCAGCCATGGTTTGGCCCTGGCGCTCCCCGAGGCTGTTATGGCGTCCCCGGCAGGATTTGAACCTGCGACCTTCCGCTTAGAAGGCGGTTGCTCTGTCCACTGAGCTACGGGGACCCGGCCCGATGCGCAGTCTACGCACGACCGGCCGGCGTCTCTGCGCGCCAGCACGGCGATTCGCGCGGTCACCCAGCGTTCTCAACGCGTCCGCGCGCAATTTTCGATGCGCTGTCGCCGACGGGCGTGCATGTGACGCGCTCGGCCGGGGCCGGTTCCTAGCCTCGGGACGGTCGCCGAACCCTGATCAATCTCCGCGGGTCGACCGAGAAAGGAAGGAACCGCGATGCTCTGGCTGCTGATCGTCCTCGTGGTCCTGCTGCTGCTCTTCGGCGGCATCGGCTACGGCTACCGCAGTTCCTGGGGGAACTACTACAGCGGCGGGACCGGGCTGCTCGGCCTCCTCGTCGTGATCTTCCTGGTCTTGCTGCTCCTCGGCGCGATCCACATCTAGCCGAACGAATCGATCGGCGGCGCGAGTCCCACGCGGCGCCAGGACATCGGGCCTCCGAGGCGATCGGAGGCCCGATTTCTCGTGTGTCTGAGGCCCGATTCGCGCGTGCTATGCTCCGCGCCCGCTCGTCCCGGATGCGGCAGAGGAGCACCCGAACAGGCCCGTGTCGGCGCCCATCGACGCATCGCCCAATCCCCGATCGATCGCCACCTCGGCGAGGCCCCTCCCGATCAGCGGGAGCACCGCGCCCGCGATCGATCGCCTGCCCGGCGCTGCCGTCCTTGGCCTGCCGGCCCTGGGCATCGAGCCCGACTGGAAGGTCCAGCAGCGACTCTGGGGCCACAGCCTCCACCCGATGAGCTCGTATCTCGCGAGCTTCCCCGCGAGCCTCGCGCACGCCTTCGTCGCCCGCTACAGCAGGCCTGGTGACGTCGTTCTCGATCCGTTTTCGGGTCGCGGCACCGTGCCCCTCGAGGCGGTCATCGGCAATCGGGTCGGCGTCGGCAACGACCTCAATCCGCTCGCCCACCTCCTGACCGCCGCGAAGGTCGAGCCGGCGAGCCCGGCCGAGACACGGACACGAGCGGCCGTCCTGCGCCTCGCCTGGCAATCCGGATCAGCTGCGTGGCTCGCCCGAGCCGACGCCCTCCAGGCCGAGCCGGGCGATGTTCCGGCCGAGGTCGCACTCGCGTTTCATCGCCGCACGTTCGCGCAGGTCCTGTTCGTCCGGGCGACGCTCGACTTCGATGATCGGGTCGATCGGTTCATCGCCGCGGCGATCACGGGCATGCTCCACGGCAAGAGCCCGTCGTATCTCTCGACGCTCATGCCGAACACGTTCTCGATGGCGCCGCGCTATGTCCGGTCGTACGCGGCGCGGACCGACTTCCGATCGCCCGATCGGGACCTGTTCTCGCTGCTCGACGCCAAGCTCGGGCGGCTGTACCGGGACCCGCTTCCCACCGCGTCAGGGATCGCGCTGCTCGGCGACGCCCGCGACGCCGGGAGCCGGAGCAGGGCCGCCCTGGCCGCGCGCGGCCTCCCGGATCGAGCGCGGCTCGTGATGACCTCGCCGCCATACCTCCGGGTCGTGAAGTACGGCTACTACAACTGGCTCCGGAGCTGGTTCCTGGGCTTCGATGCCAGGGCGATCGATCGAACCCTCGATGACGCTCACCGGCGCGAGCCATACCTGGCGTTCATGACGGAGGTCCTGGCCGACCTCCGACCGGCCCTTACGGACGATGGCATCGCAGTGGTCGTCATCGGTGACGTGGCGAGCGATCGGGGCCGGAAGAGCGATGCGGGCCTCGGCCTGGCCGAGCAGGTCTGGGAGGCCGCCGCCGAGCCTGCGGGCTACCGGCTCGCGGGGATCGCAGCCGACGACGTCCACGCCCATCGCAAGATGACCCAGCTCTGGGGAGCCGAGGCCGGCCGCGCAACGCAGACCGACCGGATCCTCGTCCTCGGTGCTTCCGAGGCAGGCCGGCGGCGGGCCCTGGCCGGGGCTCAGCACCCGGTCGACTGGACCTGGCCGCCGAGGCTGCGGGCGATCTAGCGCCGCCGGCCGCGACGGCCCAGCGCGACCCGACCGCGCCACGCCGAGGCTCGTGCCCGGCGCGAAGCGGCGTCCTCACCGGGCGCGCTAGCATTCCGGCCGTGAAGCCGATGTACGACGCACCTGACCTCGCGGCGATGGATCCCCTGGTCCTGATGAAGAACCTGGACCACGTCCGGATGACGAGCCGCCGTCTCAGCTACATCCTCCAGCAGCAGGTCCATCTCTACGCGCCGGAGGCGAACCAGCTCCGCGAGCAGATCGACCTGTATGTCGAGGCCGAGCGCCAGATCGAGGGCGAGATGGCAAGGCGCCGCATTCGGGCCTGACCGCGAGGGCGCCGCATCCGCGCCTGACCGCCAGGCGCCCCGGTCCCCTGTCCCGCCAAATGTCGCCGTGGGCGACATCGCAGCGACTGGAAGAGCCCTGGGAACCTCAGTTGTCGGTCCTGGGCGACTTCTGGTGCCGTGAGCGGTATCGAGGTCGCTGCCGGCGACATCTGACGATATGGGTGTCCGGGTCTGCGCGCCCGATCGGCGAGCCTCAGGCCGTGGCGGAGGCCACGCTGAGGGTCCGGGTGGGCGTTGTGTGTGACTTCGCCCGGGCCCGATCCTCCGCAACGATCTGGCAGACCGAGCTGGCCAGCGAGGCCATCTCCGAGAGTCCGAAGCCGATGCCATGCTCGGAAAGGTCGTCCGGTCCCCAGCCGCGGAAGAGCCCACGACCCGCGACGGCGCACATCTCGTCATACAGCTCCGGCCAGCCGACCTTCCGGCGGGCGTAGCAGAACCGGACGAACTCGACCGCTTCGGCGGTGAGCGCACGCTCGGGCGCGGGGCGCGCGACCATCGATCCCTTCCTCCTCGTCGCGTCTGGGCACGCGGCAGCGATTCGAGGCGCACGGCGAGATGAGCCGCGGCCCCGTAGGACGTCTTCCTGGGTCGACATCCCCGCTACCCGGAGGGGTCCGCCGATGCCGTCATGGTACGGCGGCGGGCCGACCGCCCGGAAGAGGGGTTCTCCACCTTTTCGTCCACGAACTTATCCACATGGGTCCGACAGACCCGTGGCGAGGGCTGAGCGGCGAGCCTCAGTGGCGCGGCCACACCCCGAGCCCGGGCGCGTCGGTCAGCTGCCAGCGATGGTCCGCCCCAAGCTCGAGGCCGCCAAACGGGTCGTCGGCGAGGAGGAGGTTGCCGTCGAGATCGGCCCAGTCCGCGAGCGAGGCGACGGCCGCCGAGGCCGCGATCCCGACCGAGCTCTCTTCCATGCAGCCAAGGAAGATCCGGAAGCCCAGGCCCTTCGCCCGCGCCAGCATCCGGGCCGCCGCGCCGACGCCGCCGCATTTCGCGAGCTTCACGTTCACCCCCGCGACGACCCCGACAAGCGTCTCGAGGTCGGCGTCGATGACGCACGACTCGTCGGCCACGATCGGAAGCGGCGAAACTGCCTGGAGATCGGCCAGCCAGTCGAGGCGGTTGGCCGGGAAGGGCTGTTCGATGAGCTCGACGCCGAGGTTCACGAGCTCGTCGACGAGGTCCCGCGCGACATCGGGCGTCCAGCCGGTGTTGGCGTCGACCCGGATCGGCTTGTCGTAGACCGCGCGAACCGCGCGAAGCGCGCGAACCGCGCGAGGCGTCTCGAGATCGGCCGGCCCGCCGACCTTGATCTTGAGCGCCGGAAACGCATTCGCGCGCCTGGCCCGCTCGGCGACGACGGACGGCTCGTCGATGCCGATCGTGAAGTCGGTCGGTGGAATCAGGCCGGGCAGGCTCAGCAGGTCTCGAACGGATCGGCCGGTCGACTTGCCGACCAGATCATGGAGGGCGATGTCGATGGCGCACTTCGCGGCGCCGTTCCAACGGATCGCGCCGGCCAGGCGGAGGCTCGCCGCGTCGAGGCCCGCCCCGTCGAGCTCGGGTTCGCCGACGGCCTCGAGGAGCAGCGGCCAGACGGCCGCCATCGTCTCGGGGGTCTCGCCGTAGTGCTTGTCGGGGTAGCCCTCGCCGTAGCCGACGAGGTCCGGCCGGCGTGAATCCCGGAGCTCGACGATGACCGTCGTGGCAACGTGGCCCGAGCCGTGCTCCGAGCGGGCGATCCGGAACGGGTCGCGCAGCGGCATCCGCAGGACCTTGTGGCTGATCGAGAGGCTCACCCGGCGCGAGGGTTCACGCGACGCGAGGCTTCACGCGACGGGCAGGGCGCGAGCGACCCAGGGCAGCGCCTCGACCGCCTGGTGAATCTCGCCCCACAGGCGGTCGGCGCCGAACCGGACCGGATCGTCGGTCGGCAGGCCCGTCTCGGTTGCGATCTGCTCGACGACCCGCCTCGCCTCCGCCTCGTCCTCGTAGAGCATCGTGTTGAGGGCGATCGCGACGACCTTCGATGGCGCGACCATCCCGGCAACCGCCTCGTGGATCCGGATGAAGTCCGGCAGCCTCGCGATCGGGAACGACGCCTCCGGCAGATGATCGAAATCGTGGTTCGGCATCCCGGGCTTGTGGACCATGACCATTGCCTGCGGTGTGGCGCCGTGGATGAGCCCGAGGGTCACCGAGGAGTAGGCCGGATGGTCCAGCGACCCCTGGCCCTCGACGATGATCCAGTCGCCGCGCGCCTCGGCCTGCTCGACCATCCACTCGACCGTCCCCTGGACGAAGTCGCTGATGACCCGATCTACGGCCACGCCCCAGCCCTCGATCATCATCCCGGTCTGGCCGGTCGGCACGAAGACCGCCTTGTCGCCGGCCTTCAGGGCCGCCTTCTTGAGATCGAGTGCCACCGACATCTTGCCGATGGCGCAGTCCGTACCGACGGTCAGGATCACCCGCTTGCCCGGGAGGTGGCGCCGCCCGACGGCGGTCTCGTGGCGCTCAGGCGGCCGCCGGTAATCGACCATCCGTACCCCCGCGGCGGCCGCCGCCGCCGAGAACTCCGGGTCGTCGCCGAGGAACGTGTGGAGCCCCGAGTGGACCTCCATCCCCGCGCCGATGGCCTGGAGGATCGTGGTCCGCCACTCCGCCGGGAGCTTGCCCCCGGTTGGCGCGATGCCGATCAGGAGCGTGTCCGGCGGCTCGGGCAGGGCGAGCGCCTCGGCGAGGGTCGCCACCGCCGGGATGTCGTGGCCGGGCAGCCACTCGCTGACGTTCCGCCCCGCGATCGACGAGTCGAGGACCGCGGCGATCGGGTCCGTCCCATAGCGGATCACGCCCATTGCCGTCTTGCCATGGTGGAACCCGAACTGGCCCTCGGTGAGGATCACCAGGCGGCGCGGCGACGGGTGATGGGCCGAGCCCGGCGCGGGATCGCTCATGGCCGACGAGTCTAGGCCAACGGCTTCCAGTCCTCGCGGCCTCGCGCCAGCTCCTCGGCGTCAGGCAAGCTCGACGTTGCCCGTCCCGCCATCGACGGTGACGCGCATGCCCGTGCGGAGGCGCGAGGTGGCATCGCCACACCCGACAACCGCTGGGATGCCGTACTCGCGGGCGATGACCGAGGCGTGCGCGGCGGCGCTGCCGACGTCGGTGACGACCGCCGCAGCCAGCCCGAACAGCGGCGTCCAGGCCGGTGCGGTGACCGGCGCGACGAGCACCTCGCCCTGCAGGAGCGCGTCGAAGTCCGCAGGACCCCGAACGACTCGAACGCGGCCGGTCGCTCGGCCGGCCGAGGCCGGCGACCCGGAGACGAGCGCGCTGTCGGACCGCACGGCGCCGACGAGCTTCGGAAACGACTCCCAGAGCCGGCGGAGCATCGGGTTGAGCCGGCCCACGATGAGCGGCGGGACAAGCAGCGATTGCTCGATGCGCAGGGCCCGCCGAGCGTCGAGCTTAGCGGGGCTCGGAAGAGCCGGAATCGCCGCTCCCGCGACCGCCGCTCCCGCGAGACCCGCCAGGAGCTCGTCGTGAGTCAGGAAGAACGCATCGTCGCCGCGATCGATCGACCCTCGAGCGACGAGGGCCTCGCCCATCCGGGCCACCGCGCGCCGCAGGACGGGCCACGGCAGGGTCAGCTCCGAGACCTGTTCCTCTCGAAGCGGCACGAGATGCTGGGCGTCGGCGAGCAGCCGCCGGAACGTCGCGAGCCGTTTGGGCGAGCCCGCGAGCGCGGCGATCGCGGCCGCCTCGGCGTCGGTCCGCGCCCGGACCAGCTGATCGTGGCGACTCGATCGCCGCGCCGTCGCCCGCGGGCTGTCCTCGATCTCGACTGGTGGCTGCCACCAGTCGAGCGACGTGACGGCGTGCGACGGGATGAGCGCGGGCACGTCGAACCCAGCAAGCAGCGGGAGGTGGCTGCCACCGATCTTCGGCGCGAGGTGGCGCTGATAGAAGGCAGCCAGGTTCATCTCCAGCTTGTAGCCGGCGCCGCCCAGGGCGGCGATCGAGGCGAAGTACTCGCCCGCCAGCGAACCGAGTTCGTCGACGAGCGTCGGGAGGTCGGTCACCGGCGCCGATTCGACCCAGGCTTCAGCCCTCGCCACGGCCGCGCGGTAGCCCGGCAGGACATCGACCAGCCACTCCCGCTCGAACACCGGCACGCTGAAGCGGGCCGTCGGGGGAATGACCCCGGCGATTCGCCGTGGATCCCGAACCAGGGTTCGGAGGATCCCAGGCATGCTTCGAGCCATCGCGCCGGCTGACAGCCAATTGAGCGAGTAGAAATACCAGCCGTTGACGACGACATGGTGCGGCCTCGGTGCCAGCTGCCCGATCCAGCGCCGCAGCGCGGCGTGGAGGCCGTCCTCCATGACGGTGAGCAGCCAGGGACTCGAACAGCGGCGTGACTGGCTCGCCGATCCACTCCCCGAACCGGAAGCTGCGGGTGAACGCTCCAGGCGCGGGCGACGCCCACGAGACCTCGTGCGGAACGGGCTCGGCGGTCATGGGGTCGTCCTCTCCTTGCCCTTCGTCGCGCCCGACGCTGCACCCGCGATGACCGACCGGATCACCCACTCGATCTCGTCGGCGGCTTGATCGGCCGAGACCCCGAGGTGGTCGCGCCAGGTCCGGAGCGCAGCCGACGAGGTCAGGATCACGAGCAGGCGGGCCAGCCGATCGCGATCCGTTAGGGACAGTGGCGGCTCGACCGTGTCCGCCATCCGTCGGGTCAGGCCGAGGCGACGCGGCATGCTGAGCGCTCGAGCCTCGCCGGCCGCGGGGCTCGCCATCGCGGCGCGGGCCAGGTCGTCGAACGACTCGAGGTGATCGAGCAGCGTCCGGACGCCCTCACGCAGCTGACCGATCGAGCTCGGCATGACCAGCTCGCCCCTCCCGGCGCGCCGCTCGAGGTGCGGGTAGACCGCCGCCAGCAGGCCCTGCTTCGTCCCGAAATGCCGGTAGATGGTCGGGACCGAGACGCGCGCCTCGCGGGCCACGGCCGGGATCGACAGGGTCGCGATCCCGCCCGCCATCACCCGGACGGTCGCGTCGAGGATGCGGGCCTTCGTGTCGTCCGCCTGCTGCGCGCGCAGCTCGCTCCGGTACGCCCTGCTTCCCGCATTGGCAACACGATCCATATCGTCAATATATGAACCGTGTCAAGAGACCCGCTTCGGGGATGACGGCAGTAGCCTTCCTCCCATGGCCGACAAGGCGTTCGACGTTCCGCTCTGGGATCGTCCACAGCCGTCGATGAAGGTGGTCCTCCCGGCGTCGCCTCGTTCAGAACCGGCGCCGGCCGTGGTCGTCTTCCGGGGTGGCGCGTATGCCAGCTCGTCGGGGAGTGGCGCGGGGACTGCTGAGTGGGTCGCCACGAAGGGCATGGTCGGAATCGAGGCCGCCTACGGCGCCCGGAGCACGAACACCTTCTATCCCCGGAACTACGCTGACGGGGCCCGGGCGATCCGGCTGGTCCGATCGCGAGCGCGTGACTGGGGCATCGACGAGCAGCGGGTCGCGGTCCTCGGCTACTCGGCGGGTGGCCACCTCGCTTCGCTGATCAGCACCCAGCCGGCCATCTATCTCGACCCGAGGGACGACCTCGCGCCGGACGTCTCGGCCCGGCCCGATCTGGTCGTTCTCGGCTATCCCGTCATCTCGTTCATCGACGGCTACGGTCCGGGTGCCTTCGTGGGTTCGGTCGACAACTTCTTTGGCCAGAACGATCCCGACGAAACCTTGCGCCGACAGTTCTCCAACGAGCTGCGCGTCGAACCCGGTCACCCGCCGGTCTTCATCTGGACGACGTCCGACGACGCGCTCGTGCCGTTCACCCACTCGAAGCTGTTCGCCGAGGCGTGCCGTCGATCGCACGTCCCTGTCGAATTCACGCTGTTCCCCAATGGGCCGCACGGCATGGGCCTCGCGCTCGATGCGCCAAACGCCGCGCGCGGATGGACGACGCAACTGCTCGCCTGGCTCGCCGATCAGTGGGGCGCCTGACCCGACCTCTCGGCGCGACGGGCGCAGCCGTCCAACGCCGCCAGCGGCGCGGAACATCGGGGAAGGGTTGGTACCGCATACCGGATTCGAACCGGTGGTCTCCGCCTTGAGAGGGCGGTGTCCTAGGCCTCTAGACGAATGCGGCACGCGAGCCCGGACCGCGACCCGGAGGGGCCGGTCGACGGGGCCGAGATGATATCAAACGACTCCGGGCGAACCCTAGAGCCGGTGGAGCTCCAGGAAGCTCCGCACCGCATCGGCGACCTGGCCGAAGCTCTGCTCGCCGAGGATCAGGCCGTATGGCGAGTGGGCCGCGAAGGGCTCGAACTCGGCGCCCAGCCACGATGCGAACCGCTCGCTGGCCTCGAGATCGATCGATCGGTCGAGCCCGCCGGCGATGACCAGCCGCGGCAGCGCCTCGTACGTGGCGGGCTGGACGGCGACGCCGCGGAGCATCGTCCGCCTGGCGCGGCCGGACTCGCGGGGCTTCTGGCCGAGCAGGTGCTGGATCCGGCGGATGTCGTCGAGGGTCAGGTCGCGGTGGTCGCGCTGGAGCCACTCCGGCAGCGTCTCCCAGCCGAGGAGCGATCGGCCATAGACGTCCGGGACGTCGCGGATCTCGTGCGGCTCGCTCGGCGGTCGGACCTCGCGCGGCAGCTCCGACGCGATGAGAATCAGGCCGGCCAGTTGGTGGCGCTCCGCGGCCTTCAGGGCGAGGAGCCCGCCCATCCCGTGGCCGACGACGACGACGCCCGGACCGAGCCGGTCCATGGCTGCCCCGACGTCCTCGACGTACGACTCGAACGAGAGCTCCTCGGGCTCCGCCGTCTGGCTCCAGAAGTGGTTCCGGAGGTTGAGGGCGTGGCCCTCCCAGCCGCGACCCGCGAAGTAGCCCAGGTAGCGCTCCCAGACCCATGAGCCGCCGAGCTCGCCGTGCACGAACAGGAGGGGCTTCCGGCGCGATCGCCGCTCGGGCAGCCACGACTCGATGTAGATGCCCCGGTCGGGCAGCTCGATCTCGTCCTTGCGAATCGGGCGGCCGTTCATGGCCGGCGTCTGGGCGCGGGCGAGGATCGCGTCCGGGGTCGAATCGGTCATCCGGTCACTCCTGGTGGGTCATTCGAGGGGGTTGATGACGAGGCCGGTGAGGGCCTTCGGATAGATGTAGGTGCTCTTCTGGGGCATGACGTCGCCATCCGCGGCGACGGCGGCGATCTCGGCCGCGGGGGTCGGGTCGAGGAGGAAGGCGGCGTCGGCGCCGTCGTGGGCCCCGTCGACCCACGCGATCGCTTCCGCTGCGTCCTTCGTGTACGCGATCCGGGCGCCCGCGTCAACGGCGGCCGGGTCGATTCCAAGCAGCCTGTCCAGAGCCGCGCCCAGGACCGTGACGTCGAGGCGGCGCAGGGCGGCCCCGCCGGGCGGCAGGATGGGCTCGAAGGCGGAGGAGCGGGAGTGGAGGATCGCACCGCCTTCCCGCGTCCATAGCCCGAACCGGCTCGCGCCGCCTACCGCTCCCGAGTCCGGGGCGAACGCCCGGCGGAGATCCTCGGCTGAGACGGCCGGACCGACGTCGAAAAGCTCGGTCAATCCTGCGCGCAGGCGCTCCGGGCCCTCATCGCCGAGCCCCAGCACGACGCGGTGCGTGGCGAGCACCGCGATCGGCCCGGCGATCGGTTCGAGGAGCAGCGCGAGGATCTCGTCCCAGCCCGGTGGATCGTCGGACGCGGGGGCCCCGCGGCGCCGCTCGTCGCGGTAGCGCAACGCCGTCTCGTACCGGTGATGGCCATCGGCGATGGTGATGGGCCCGGCGCCGAGGCGGCCCGCAACCCGGCCGGCGATCGGGTCGGCCTGGTCCGCGGCCACCGCCCACAGTCGATGCCGCACCCCATCGTCATCGGTGACGTCCGCCACCGGCGGCGTGGAACCCGTCACGTCCTCGAGCCATGCGGCCACCGTTCCGGACGCGTCCTCGTACATCCCGACGACCGGGCTCGTGTTGACGTCCGTGGCCCGAAGCAGCCGGTAGCGGTCCTCCTTCGGGCCGCTCATCGTCCGCTCGTGGGGCCGCACCCCGGACTCGGCCCCGAACGGCTCCAGGACGAGGCGAGCGAAGACGCCCCGGCGGACCCGCGACTCGTGTTCCTCGTCGGCGGCGCCGGAGTTGGCCGCGCCGGAGTTGCCCGCGCCCGGTAAGCGGTAGGTCTGCTCATACGGGTAGAGCGATGGGCGGGGGTCGCGACGCAGCGTGCCATCCGAGCGCCAGGCCCGGATGAGTCGCGCCGCGCGGCGATAGCGCTCGTCGGGATCGGCGTCGCCGGCCTCGGACTCGGGGAGGTCGAGGCGCACGACGTTCCGCGGATCGCGGGCCAGCAGCCGGCGATGCAGCTCGGGCGAGATGACGTCGTACGGCGGCGCGACGACTGACCCGAGGTCGGGCACGACCTCGGTCGAGTAGCGCAGGGCACGGAACGGTCGCACAGTGGGCACGGGGACGGCTGAATCGTACGACGCCGATGCGCGCTACCGTTGCGAACCGTGACGCCCGAGGTTCTGTGGTCGCCCTCGCCCGACGCGCGAGCCCGGAGCCGGATCGGCCGCTACCTCGCCTGGCTCGATTCCACGACCGGCAAACGCTTCGACGGCTACAACGACCTGTGGCGCTGGTCGGTCGATGAGCCAGGCCCGTTCTGGCAGTCGATCTGGGACCACTTCGAGGTCATCGCCCACTCGCCGCCGACCGTCGCCCTCGCCGCTGCCCGGATGCCCGGCGCCTCCTGGTTCCCCGGAGCAACCCTGAACTACGCTGAGCACGTCCTCCGGCTCCCGGGCCGGGGGCCAAGCGACGTCGTGGTCGTCGGTCGGTCGCAGACTCGTGGCCCGACGGACCTGACGGCCGCGGAGCTGCGCGACCACGTGGCCCGCTGTCGGGCGGGACTGGTCCGGCTCGGCGTGCGGCGCGGTGATCGCGTCGCAGCGTTCCTGCCGAACATCCCCGAGACGATCGTCGCGCTGCTCGCGACCGCGAGCCTCGGCGCGATCTGGACGTCGTGTGCGCCCGAGTTCGGCGCGCGGGCGGTCATCGATCGCCTCGGCCAGGTCGAGCCGCGTGTCCTGCTCGCGGTCGACGGCTACCGCTACGGCACGAAGGACGTCGACCGGACCGTGGAGCTGGCGGAAATCCGGGCGGCGTTGCCGTCGCTCGAATCGACGGTCGTCCTGCCCTACCTCGAGCCCGATCGCGCGGTGGATGGGGCGGCGCCGGGGGCCATCTCGTGGGCGGCGCTGCTCGCCGAACCGGCGGATCCGACGTTCGAACCCGTCCTATTCGAGCACCCGCTCTACATCCTCTACTCATCGGGCACGACCGGGCTGCCGAAGCCGATCGTCCACGGCCACGGCGGGATCCTCCTCGAGCACTTCAAGGCTCTCGCACTCCACACGGACCTCGGTCCGGCGGACCGGTTCTTCTGGTTCACGACGACCGGCTGGATGATGTGGAACTACCTGGTCACGGGGCTGGCCGCGGGCAGCACGCTCGTGACCTTCGACGGCAACCCGGCCCAGCCCGACCTGTCAGCGCTGTGGCGGCTGGCCGCCGAGACCAGGACGACCTACTTCGGGACCAGCGCGCCGTTTCTCATGGCATGCCGCAAGGCCGGGCTCCAGCCGGGCCGCGACCTGGGTCTCTCCCACCTCCGCGGGGTCGGCTCCACCGGCTCGCCGCTGCCGGCGGCCGGCTTCCGCTGGGTCCACGACGCGGTGTCGGCCTCCATCCCGCTCGGCTCACTGAGCGGCGGCACCGACCTCTGCACGGGCTTCCTCGGGCCGAGCCCGCTCGTCCCCGTGTGGGAGGGCGAGATCAGCTGTCGGATGCTCGGGGCGAAGGTCGAGGCGTTCGACGAGGTGGGTCGATCGGTCGTCGGGCGGGAGGGCGAGCTCGTCATCACCGCGCCGATGCCGTCAATGCCGGTGGGCCTGTGGGGCGACCGCGACGGCTCGCGCCTGCGGGAGGCGTACTTCTCGAGCTATCCCGGCGTCTGGCGCCATGGCGATTGGCTGACGATCACCGAGCGCGGCTCGTGCGTCATCACCGGCCGGAGCGACGCGACGCTGAACCGCGGCGGCGTGCGAATCGGCACGGCCGAGCTCTATGGCATCGTCGAGGCCATGCCGGAGATCGCGGACAGCCTCGTGGTCCATCTCGAGGACGGTGGCGGTGGCCCGGGAGAGCTGCTGCTCTTCGTGGCGCTGCGGGACGGCCGGCCGCTCGATCCGGAGCTGCGACGTCGGATCGCCGGCGAGATTCGAGACGGACTCTCGCCACGCCACGTCCCGGACGATGTCGTCGCGGTGTCCGCCATCCCGCGGACGCTGTCCGGCAAGAAGCTCGAGGTTCCCGTGAAGCGAATCCTCCAGGGCGTACCGGCCGAGGTCACGACATCGCGCGACGCGCTCGCGGACCCGACGGCGCTGGAGCCGTTCGAGCGCCTCGCCGCGGCTCGTCGGGAAGCGACCCATGCGCGCTGATCGCAAGCGCCCGACCTCCCTGGCGCGGGTGGTCGGTCTTGGCGCGGCCGTGCTGCTGGTCGCCGGCTGCTCGGCCCTCAAGGGCACGGCGCCCGAGCCGACGCCCCAGGACTTCGGCGGCATCGCCGGGGACATTGCGCTCGAGGGCGTCACCGTGGGGCGGCCCGTCTCGGGCGACACCGGTTGCTCCGACCCGAACCTGATTCCCAATGCGATCGGCTTCGACGTCTCGGGGCTCGGCGTGGCCTCGCCGATCCGGGCCCGGGTCTACATCTTCAGCGACCACGCAGCATACGAACGGCGCCGTCCCGACGTCGACACCTGCGCCGGCGCGTGGGCGACGGACCCGGCCAATCTCGAGTTCATCGATGTCTCGCCGTACGTCCTCGTCGTCCAGGGGCCCGTGCCGGACGCCTTCAAGGCGGCCCTGACGCAGGGCCTCACCGCCGCCGCGGGCAACGGCGACTGACCCGAGCTCGGAGGGCCCAGGAGCGCCGCACCGGCGCCCATGACCTTCGTTCGTGCGCGACTGGTGCCGCGCCGCAACCCCCGCGACCCACAGGTCCCGGCCGCTCGTGCCATCGGTCATGGCCCGCTCGGGTGCGCCCAACGGCACCATCGGTCGGTCGAAAGAGGGGGTCCAGAAACCTAGGGTCGGGGCATGAACGGACATGCCCTCGGCGAGCGCACTGGGTGGGTCCTCGCTGCGACCCTCCTCGCCTTCGGAACCGTCACCGGCGTATCTGCCGACCATCCCGGATCCCGTCCGGCAGGCCCTCCCGCGGCCGCCACGTCAGTGGCCGCGACGGATACCGGCACCCCGATCTCTTCGCCCTTCAACCTGGCAGGGACGGTCCCCGCCTGGCTGACCTTCGGCACCCATCCATCGCTGGCCGATCCGGTGGATCCATCGCTGGCCGATCCGGTGGTCGGCTGGCCATCCAGCCCGTCGATCCGGCCCGCGCCGCCGAAGCCCGCGGCGCCCAAGCCCGCGCCGCCGAAGCCCGCGGCGCCCAAGCCCGCGCCCGCGCCGCGGCTCTGGTGGAGCATCTACCACGGCACCAACCACGTCTGGATGCCGACGCTCGGCATCAACAGGCCGGTCTACTTCTTCCCCTGCTCGCGCAGCCAGTCGCCGGACAACTATGTGTACCGCTGGGGCTGCGCCGGGACGAACAACGTCTACCTGCTCGGTCACGCCTACGGGGTCTTCAAGGCGCTCTACAACGCCTACTACAACGGCCGGCTTCGGATCGGGATGCCTGTCGTCTACGCCGACGGCTACGGCCGGGTGCACCTGTACCGCGTCACGACCTGGCGGGTCGTCAGCCCCGCGGACCCGACGTGGGCGATGGCGTCGCAGCGGGTCCCGAGCATGACCCTCCAGACCTGCGTCGGCTCGACCGGGACGCTCCGGCTCGTCGTGCGGCTCGTGGAAGTCATGGCCTGA
>Ga0193751_1001560_pt1 | contig 14553 bp, 13 predicted proteins | sample L1c2metaG_FD_143050 | JGI IMG/M metagenome (GOLD analysis project Ga0193751, IMG submission 143050) | Soil microbial communities from a riparian zone of the East river system, Colorado, United States - L1c2 | ecosystem: Environmental > Terrestrial > Soil > Riparian zone | place: USA: East River... | reverse complement strand
GGGCGCTCATGCGGTCTGCTCCACCCGGGGTCGCAGCTCATCGAAACCGACGCGCTCGACCCAGTTGCCGAAGCCTTCACCAGGGTCGTGCCGAACGCGGAACTCGACAAACAGCGGCCGCAACAGGGCCGGGATCTCGGCGATCGGCACGTTGGGGGCGAATACCCGGTTGAGCCGCGTGCCGTCGAAATCGCCGCCCAGCATCACATCGTACTTACCGAGCGTGGTGCCGACGAACCCGACGTCGCCAAGATAAGGACGCGAGCATCCGTTAGGGCAGCCGCTCATCCGAAAGCTGATGCGTTCCTCGGCGAGCCCGAGCTCATCGAGCAGGGCCGTCAGCTCGCGCGCGAGGCCCGGCAGCGCACGCTCTGCTTCGGCGACCGCCAGCCCGCAGGTCGGGATCGCCGGGCAAGCCATCGCGTAGCGGATGGCTCGCGGGATCGATTCGACCGGCGCGATGCCGTACTCGGCCATCAAAGCCTGGACGCGCGGCTTTTGGGAGGGCTCGAGACCCGCGAGGATCACGTTCTGCTGAGCGGTCAGCCGGACCTCGGGTCTGAGCTCCTCGATGATGGTGCGCAGCCCCGATCTAGACCGCACGCCTTCCACGTCGGCGATGCGCCCGTTCTCGACGTAGATGCCGACGTACAGCTTGCCGTGGCCTTGATCGTGCCAGCCGAGGTGGTCGTCGACAGGCTTCCATACAAGCGGTTCCGGAGGCTGGAGCTCGAATCCGACGCGCTGCTGGACCTCGTTGCGAAACCATTCGAGTCCACGGTCGGCGATGGTGTATTTGAGGCGGGCGTGCCGGCGGTTGCTGCGGTCGCCATAGTCACGTTGCACGGCCACGACCTCGCGAGCCAGCTCCACGACCTGGTCGGGCTCGACAAAGGCCAGGGGCAGGGCCACGGCAACGAACGTCTCCGGCTTGTTATGGGTCCGGCCCAGGCCACCACCTACCAGTACGTTGAACCCGCGCAGAGATCCGTCCGCTCGCTTCATGGCGACGATGCCGAGGTCGTGCGCGTAGACGTCGACGCAGTTGTCGCCCTCGAGCGCGATCGTGGTCTTGAACTTCCGGGGCAGGTAGTGCTCGCGGTAAAGCGGCTCGACCTCCTGTTCGGAAGTCTTCACGACCTCGCCGTCGAGCCAGATCTCGTGATACGCCGCGGTTCGCGGCGTCAGCTCCGTCACCATCGCGGAGATCGACCGCTGGACCTGTACGTGGAACTCGTCATCCAGCGGCTCGGGGCAGCACATGATGTTGCGCTCGACGTCTCCGCAGCCACCGAGCGTGGTGAGCAGCGCGTCGTTGATGGCGCGGACCGATTTCTTGATGTCGCCCTTGAGCACGCCGTGTAGCTGGAAGTCCTGCCGGGTCGTGACGCGCAGCGTGCCGTTGGCCCAGCGCCTGCTGATCTCATCGTGCGCGATGTATGCATCCGGCGAGACGATGCCTCCCGGGATGCGCGTCCGGATCATGAGCTGGTGGTGCTTGTCCAGGCCTCGCGCGCGAGCCTCTTTGCGGCGGTCGCGGTCATCCTGCTGATAGATCCCGTGGAACTTGAGCAGCTGCTCGGAGTCGTCGCCGAACGTGGGCGTGTCCTCGATCAGCTCTTCCTTGATCAGCCCACGAAGATGGTTGCTCGCCGCCTTGATGGACTCGTTCTTGGAGAAGCCTTCGAGAGATGTGCCGTCGGACAGGTTGGCCAACTGTATGCGCCTCCGCTGATGTGGGATACCGAACGTTTTAGCGATGAGCCTTGCGGCCCACGATTGGGGCCCAGAGGACCCCGGTCAGGACGTTCGGTCAGCTACAGAAGCAGCTGGCGCAGCGAACGTAGTCGATGGCACGCCGCCTGGTGAGCGGGGCCAAAGAAGCCATGGCTGGACTACGCATCGCGGGAACAGCGTACGAAAAAATCGGGTCCGATGCTGCGATCAGGTCGCAAAAAGAATGGCCGGGCCGATGCCCGGCCCTTTTGCTCAAATGTGCGGACTAGGGTTGCGTGTCGGGATTCGACATTGCGAACCATCGACCGGCCGGCGAGATGCCGACAAAAACGATTGGATCCTTGCACGGGCGCGGCAGATCGACCGTGGCGTGGATGTGCGAGTTTCCTCCGGGCATGGTGGCATCGAAACCGCCAGTCATTACGTTGACGATGCCATCCGGGGTGAGGCAGCTGACGGTCGCTTCAAACGATTTGATCGGGTTGGTGCCCGTGGCCTTAAGCACCAGGCCGGTGACGGTCACGTCGACCACGCCCTGCTGGCTGACCGTGCCCGCACCCGACGCGATGACCCAGGGCACACCGCCGCCGGTGATTTCGCGAACGACCTGGCCCCCCACTGGGATCGCGGTCATCGATGAGAAGTCGGTCAGGTTCCCCTTCTCATCAGCGAACGTGGGCACGGCGCTCGCCCCGACCACGGCGGCGACGCATAACGCGGTGATGAGGACTCTTCCGAATATGCGCATTGCCAAACTCCTCCACAGACAAGCTGATTGCGACCTGCGGGGAGTTACCGACCGAGGTTACCAGTGGGTCGACCTCCACTCGGGCGGCGACCCGAGCTTCGGCTGGAGGAGCTTCACTATCTCGCCCCGCTCCGGAAACCTGTCGAGGCGGGCCTTGCTGAACACCTCCTCACCATCGACGGAAACCTCGAAACGACCGCGGCTTCCGGTCTTGAGCTCGAGGCCGCTCAGCACGGGCGCCCATCGGTCCATCAGCTCCTCAGCCAGGCTCACGGCCTGGGGCAGGTAGTCTCAAGGGACGCAGAACTCGATCGTGATCTTGGGTTTGGCGTTGGTCATCTATCCGCTTAACCTGTTCGTACACTTCCCGGCAAGGAGCTATTCCCAGGTGAGCAAGAAGGGGCAAGGAGCGGTCCTGGTGGTGCAGTGCGCGTGCGGCGTACTCATGCGCGGGACGGTCGATGAAATTGTGCCTATCGTTCAGACCCACGCTCGAGAGTCCCACAACATGCAGGTCACAAGGGAGGACGTGCTCTCCAGGGCGCGTCCCGAAGCCTGACGACGCAACACAGGTCGGACCCAGCCTCCGCGGCACCCGAACCGTGGGGGACCGAAGGGCCGGTCCAGGCCGAAGTGTTCGTGGTGCGCCTCCGCGACGGCCGGCTCGAGCTCACGGGCCCATGCGGAGCCGACGCCTGGTACATCGAGTCGCATGACGAGGACGACCCGATGGAGATCGTCAAGCGCCTTTCGACCAACCTCATGGGGCCCCCGCTGCTGGTGCACTCGACCTCGTGGCGCCGCGGTCAGGGCGGTGTGCTGCTGAGCTTTCTCGTCATCCTTCGCGAAGACCAGGCCACGGACCTGGCGGGTGTGCCCATCTCACGCGCGGAGCTCGCTCGCAACTCCGCGACCGAGGCCGCGAAGGGGGTTGCCTCGAACCAGGTCGTCGAGCACGCGTTGAGGCACATGGCCTGGCTCGCGCAGGACGACGCCAGCGTGAAAGCGGCTCTCTCGCCGGGCTGGGTGGCGGCGCTCGCCGGCTACGTGCCGGAGCCGTTCCGCCACCTCAGCAACTAACAGCCGGATTCTCAGACCGGGCGGACGACCCTGGCGGCGCCAGAGCTTCTCAGCCGGAGTGCCAGCGCGAGCGCCAGGACGCCGAAGATCAGCATGTAAGCGCCGAACAGCCACACGATCGTGACCACGCCTGCCGACGGGTTGATGGCGAGCAGGATCCCGAATAGGATCGAGACTATTCCGCCGAGCACGAGCAGGAACTCGTTGGGCACGATGCGGCGCAGAAGGTACGCGGCGCCGAGCTCGACCAGGCCGCTGAGAATCGCCCACACCGCGATCAAGTAGACGAGAGTGACGGCGGCGATCCCCGGCCGCCACAACGCGAAGATGCCCACCACGATTCCCAGCGCTCCCTCCACCGTCAGCAGCCACGAGCCGCCCCGGATGCCGGCGACGATCGCGAACGCTCCGTCAACGAGGAGATAGGCCGCGAAGAGCGCGATCAGAACGAGCAGCGTGATTCCGGTCCATGCGAACGCCGCGATCCCGAGCAGGATGCCTGCCACACCTCGAATAGCAAGAGCCCACCAGCTGATCCTCACCGAGCTACCCGTGGATCACACCTCCTACTCCCGCAAGGTTGTGAGATCGAAGGAGGCCGGTACTGGCCGGCCTCCTGAAACGCTCAGCTCTTGTAGGGACCCGAGCCCACGAGCTGCTTGCAGTTCTCCTTGACGCCGACCTGGCCAGGATCGATCGCTCCCCGGACCTCCGAGTCTAGGCCCGCCTGGGCCACAATGCGCGTCCAAAAACGCCCCGGCCCCGAGTCTTTCTAAATCCCGCTACCAGCCCTTCCGGATCACCGCCACCCCCCGCGGTCCGAGGTGTACCAGACCGCGGTGGACCTCGGTGCCGTCGACGAGATTGACGCCCGGGTCGGCCACGGGCACCTCAACCTGCACGTCGCGGTGGTTGAGCAGGAACAGCAGCGAGCTGCGTGGACCAGACCGGCGTACCACCGAGACCCCTGGGGGCGCGTCGAGCACCGGTTTGACGCCCGCTTCGGCGATGGCGGCGCCAAGGATCCGCGCCATCGCCGTGCGTTCAGGTCGGGTCGCGATGTAGATCGCACGCCCCTCTCCAAAGCTGTGACTGGTGACCGCCGGATGACCGTCCAGAGTCGATCCCGAGAACTGCGCCAGCACCTGCGCGCCTTCCGGAGTGATCAGCTCGCTCCAGATCTCGCCATGAGACTGGGCGCCGTCGGCGAATTTGATCTTGACCTTCTCGTCGTCTCCCAGGGGAAACCAGTCGACCACCTCCAAGCCGAGGAGACGCCGGAACGGTTCGGGGTATCCGCCCAGTCGGATGTGCTCGAATGGGTCGACGACGCCGCTGAAGAAGGACATTACGATCGTGCCGCCCGCCTCGACATAGGCGGTTATGTTGGCGGCGGCCTCGTCGCTGACCAGGTACACGCTGGGCGCGAGCACCAACCGGTAACCGGACAGGTCATCGGACGGCCGTGCGAAGTCCGCGACCAGGTTGCCGTCGAAAAGGTGGCGGTAGTACGACTCGAGCTGGTCGATGTGATGGACGCGAATCGAAGGTTTCGACGGCAGCTCGAGCGCCCACCACGACTCCCAGTCGTGGAGGATTGCCACATCCGCGGTCACCCGCGTCCCGCAAACCGCGTCAAGGCCGCTCAGCTCCCGGCCGAGCCTGACTACCTCGCGCCACGTGGGCGAATGATCGGGCGGGCCGTGCGGAACCATGGCGCTGTGAAACTTCTCCGCGCCCGCGCGCGACTGGCGCCACTGGAAGAACATCACGCCGTCGGCGCCGCGTGACAGCGCCTGATAGCTCCACAGGCGCATTTGCCCTGGCGCCTTGGCCACGTTCACGTCGCGCCAGTTCACGCGGTTGCTGGTCTGCTCCATGAGCACCCACGGCCGGCCGTGGCCGAGCGAGCGCATCAGGTCGCCGGCCATCGCCGCCCGCATGCCGGCGTCGGGATCAGCCGGGTCCTGATAGACGTCGTCGCTGACCACGTCTTCGTGCTCCGCCCACTTCCAGTAGTCGAGCGGCTTGAAGAAGCGCATGAAGTTGGTCGTGACGGGGACGCCGGGACTGTGCTCGGTGAGGATGGCGTGCTCGAGCTCGTAGCACGCGAGCAGCTCGTCGGAGGAAAAACGCATGAAGTCGAGCTGCTGGCTCGGGTTCGGCCAGGTGGGCGTTCGCCTCGGCGGGAGGATCTCCTCCCAGTCGGAGTAGCGCTGCGACCAGAAGTCGGTGCCCCACGCGCGATTGAGCGCTTCGAGGTCGCCGTAGCGCTCTTGAAGCCACACGCGAAACGCGGCCGCCGAAACATCGCAGTAGCACGCCGGAACGTGGCAGCCGAACTCATTGCCGACATGCCACATCGCGAGCGCGGGATGCTTTGCATAACGCTTCGCCAATTGCTCCACGAGATGCTGTGCGGCGAAGCGGTAGATGGGACTGCTCGGGCAGTAGTGCTGCCGGGCGCCGTGCGAGAGCCGGACACCATCGGCCATCACCGGCAGCATCTCGGGATGCTTGTGCGACAGCCATGGCGGCGGCGAGGCGGTGGCGGTCGCCAGATCGATGCGCACTCCGCCCTGGTGGAGCATTTCCATGACCCGGTCGAGCCAGTCGAAGTCATATCGGGCCGCTTCGGGCTCGAGGCGGGACCAGGAGAAGATGCCGAGCGATACGAGGTTGACCCCGGCCTCTCGCATGAGCCGGACGTCCTCCTCCCACACCGATTCCGGCCACTGATCGGGGTTGTAGTCGCCGCCGTACGCGATATGCGGAAGCTTCTCCCCGAGGAGAGGTCCGGTGTTCGCGGGGGGTGGCGTGCTCAGCCTTTCGTTGACCCGAGCGTGAGGCCGGCGACGAACTGGCGCTGCAGAAGGATGTAGACGATTATCGGCGGGAGGCACGCGAGCAGCGCACCGGCGGCGATCAGGTTGTTGTTGATGAGGAACTCTCCCTGCAAGTTGTTGAGCGCGCTCGTGATCGGCCGTTTGCTGCCGTGGCTCAAGAGCACCAGGGCCCAGAAGAAATCGTTGTACATGAAGGTGAACAGCAGCGTCGCCATCGCGGCGAGCGCCGGCCGGCACAGCGGGAGGATCACGCTCCACCAGATGCGGAACACGTTGGCGCCGTCGACGAGCGCCGACTCGGTAATCTCCTTCGTGATCGTCTTCATGTAGTTGGCGAGCACGAACGTGGCGAAGCCGGTCTGAAAGACCACGTGGATGAGGATGATGCCAATGTATTGGTCGTACAACAGGTTGTTGTCGCTGAAGATGGCGAACGAGAACTTGCCGATGTCGATCGACCCCAACATCGCGATCGGGGTGTTGAGGTAGATCCAGTAGAGCGGCACGATGATGACCTGCGGAGGTAGCAGGTTGCCGGCCGTGAAGAGCATCAGGACGATGAGGTTGAACCTCCAGCTGAACTGGGTGCAGCAGAACGCGACCATCGAAGCCAGAAGCAGGGTGAAGATCACGCCAGGGACGACGATCACCAGGGTATTTAGGTAGTAGTAGGGGATCTCTGCCTGCGTCCAGACGTTCTGGTAGTTGATGAAGCTCAAACCGTTCGCGGGCCACGAGAGGTATCCGTGCAGCACCGTGTCGCTATATGGACGCAGGGATGCAAAGACCGCCCAGAACAGCGGGAAGAGCCACAGCGCAACCATCGCGATCAAAAAGGCGTGCAGGATCACGCGCGCGGGCCTCAGGCGCCGGCTCGCCTTGCGCACCGCGGTACGCGGCGCGGTGACGGCGATCGCGCTCATGCGAGCGTCCTCATCACCCGCGACAGGAAGGCGACGATCGGCACCAGCGAGATGAGGAGGAGGATTACAGCGATCGCGGAGCCGAACCCGACGAGGCTGGCCTCGCTGATGCTGTTGTTGTAGATCAGGATCGACAGCAGCTCGAGCCCGTTTTTGCCCTGGTTGATGATGAAGGCGATGTCGAAGGCTCGCAGCGCCTCGATGGCGGTGACGACCACGATGATCACGTTGATCGGCGCCATGACAGGCAGGACCACGTTGAAGAACGTTTGCACTTCGGTGGCGCCGTCGACCTTTGCCGCCTCGCGTAATGAAGGGTCGACGCTCTTCAGGCCGGCGAGATACAGAATCATGATGTAGCCGATGTGCCGCCAGCTGGTGGCGATCAGGAGCGAGAAGAGGTTGATCCGGGGGTTGCCCAACCAATCGATGACGTTGGCCGACTTGGCGGTACCGAGAGCGTTGTTGATGAAGCCATCTGTGGGAGCGAACTGCAGGTCCCAGATGAACCCGACAACGACGAGGGATAGTACAACGGGCAGGAAGAACACGCTCTGGTAAATGCGGGTGCCTCGCATGTCGCGGTCGAGCAGCACAGCGAAGAACATGCCCAGCGGCGTGGCGATGAACGTGAGCCAGGCGAGCCAGATCAGGTTGTGCGTGAAGGCCGGCCAGAACAGCGTGTAGCCCGAGAACAGGAACTGGTAGTTCTTGAAGCCGACGAAGTTCTTGCCGGTGATCGGTCCGATGTTTTGCCAGTTGGTGAACGAAAGCCCCACCGATGCCAGGGTCGGGCCCCAGATCAAGAGCAGGTCGAGTGTCAGCGGCACCCCCACCATGAGCGCGATGAGGATCTTGTCGTGGCGCGTCAGAAGGGTGTAGCGGCGCTTGCGTCGGGTAACGAGTGCCCCCGCCTCGGGATCTTTTTTCGCCCGGGCGGGGGCTAGGCTCGTCGTGGTGTTGGCCACGTCAGGAGGAAGCCCTGCATACCGTTCGGGCCTGAGAAGTCCGGCCGCGAGTCGCGGTCGAAATACTGCGTGATACGCTGCGCGCCGCTGACGATCTGCACAGCCTTCTTGGTCAGGGCCGGGTACTGGCTCGTGTCGGCGTCGTTGGCCGTGGGGATGGATCCCGGCGCGCTCTTCCAGTAGAGCACCTGAGTCGAGCCCTTCGAAACGAACTCCATGAACGCTTTGGCCTGGCCGAGGTCGGCATTGAGAGTCGGTGATTTCTTAGTCAGCATGTAGACGTCGATCGGCGCGTCGAGGGCCTTCTCGGCGTCGTACTGGGTCCCTAAGTTCGGGAAGGGGAAGAAGTCGAGCTGGTCGACGTCGGCCGAGCTGCCGCTCGCCTTGAACTCGTCCGATACGAAAAGGCCGAGCAGGTACATTCCGGCCTGCTTGCGAAGGAGCTGGTCCGCTCCTTGCTCCCATGTGAGCCCGGCGAATGCGGGTGAGTAGTACTTGGTAATCTCGCTCCACTTCTTGTAGACGGCGGTCACCCTCGAGTCAGTCCACTTCTGCTTGCCGGTCAGCAGCTGGGTGTGGAAGTCGTAGCCGTTGAGGCGCAAGTTGAGGATGTCGAACGTCCCCTGCGCGGGCCAGCCATCCTTGTCGGCGAATGCGATCGGGATGAGCCCATCGCCTTTCATCTTTTCGCACAGGGCTTTGAAGGCGTCCCAGTCGGCAGGGATGCTGTAGCCATGCTGCGCCCACACATCCTTGCGGTAGAAGATCGCCCAAGGGTAGTAGTCGGTCGGAATCGCGTAAACGTTGCCGTCGTCGGCCTTGACGGAGGCCGCGAAGCCCGCGGTGTAGTTCGACTTCACGGCGTCCCACACATCGTTGATCGGGGTCGCCAGGCCTTTGGACGCGAAGAACCGCATGCGGTGTCCGGAGAACCAGGTGAACGCGTCTTCGGGTGTGCCCTGGAGGTATGAGCTGATCTGGTTCTGGAAGGTTCCGTGGTCGACAACGTTGAGCGCGACCTTGGTCCCGCCGTTGGCGGCGGTGAACGCGTCCACGATCGCCTGCGTGCCGGCCTTGGAACCAGGGTCTGTGTTGTAGCTGCCCAGGGACATCTTGCCGCCGGTCGCCGTGATGCTGGTGTTGGTGGTGGTCGTGCCCCCGCCACATGCGGCTATGAAGGCGGCCAGGCTGCCATAGCCGGCGATCTTCAGGACGTCACGTCGCGAGAGATCGAGGTCCAGGTTCAGCGCCGCATCTCTGAGCGCGAGGCGGTTCCGAACCCGTTTGGCATCCCGTGAATCACCCATAGAACTCCTCCTCCCAGACCAACGTCATCTGCAATGGGCAGATAAGGTGCGTGGCTCAGGCTTAGGCGAAGGTTACAGATTCGGTCAAATTTGTCAACACATGAGTTTCGCTTCTGCTCGCTATTGATCAAAGTTGATCGATGACGTACCATCGGGCGAATGCTCGCCGCCGAGAGGAGACGCCGGATCGCGGAGAGCGTCCGCTCCCGCGGGGTGGTCTCGGTGGCCGAGATGGCGGAAGCGTTGGGAACGACCGAGATCACGCTCCGGCGCGACCTTCATGTGATGGCGAAAGACGGTCTGCTCGTCCGGACCCACGGCGGCGCCATCCGGCCCTCGGGTGTCGGCCATGAGCCGAGCTACTCGGAAAAGGCGCAGCAGGCAGGGGCTGAGAAAGCGGCCATCGCACGTCTTGCCCTCGAGATGATTCGCCCCGGCGACTCGATCGTCCTCGGGCCGGGAACCACGACTCTGGCACTCGCCCGACTCCTGGTGCACAGCCCCGAGCTCACGGTCGTCACGAACTCGCTGCTCGTGGCCCAGGCGCTGATGGAAGCGCCGCGTGTTGAAGTGATACTGACTGGTGGCACCCTGCGGCGATCTATTCATGCGCTGGTCGGGCCGGCCACGGAAGAGTCGGTGCGTGCCCTCCGGGCCTCTCAAGCATTCATCTCAGGCAACGGGTTCACAGCCGACCGCGGCCTGAGCACGCCGAGCCCGGTGGTGGCCGCCACCGACCGCGCGCTTGCGGGCGCGGCCCAGCACGTGGTGGTGCTCGCCGACTACACCAAGATCGGCGAGGAGACCATGTGTCAGACGGTTCCGGCCGCGAGGGTGCATACGCTGATCACGGACTCGAAGGCACCGCCATTGGAGCTGGAGGCGATTCGCTCGGCGGGCCTGGATGTGCGCGTCGCGGACGTCGGGGGCAATGGCGAGAGCAAGCGCGCGACCGCGTGACGGCGAGCCTACACGCGTGGGCCCACGCCGCTCGGTCAATAACATGCCGCCTCAGCGAAAGCTGACCCGAAAAGAGGTTGCGCTGCCTGATGGCAGATACCTGCTTGCGTATGGCTATGCCAAGAACCCGTCCCGCGATGCCTGAGCTTCGGTTCGACCCGCTGCGCAAGGAGTGGGTCGCGTACGCGACCGAGCGCAACGACCGCACCTTCCTCCCCACCGACTTCTGCCCGCTGTGCCCGTCGGGAAAAGGCGGCGCGTCCGAGGTCCCACTTGACACCTTCGAGGTCGTCGTGTTCGAAAACCGCTTCCCGGCGTTTGGACCTGACCGTCACGACGGCCGGCCGGTGCGGCCCGCAACGACCGGGTGCGAGGTTGTCGTCTACACGCCGGAACACGAGCTCACGCTGGCCCAGCTCCCGGTCGAGCGGGTGCGGCTCCTCATCGACGTATGGGCAGATCGCTACCTCGAGCTCGGCTCGCGGAGAGAGGTCTCTTACGTGTACATCTTCGAAAACAAAGGCGAAGAGGTCGGCGTCACCCTTCACCATCCGCATGGTCAGATCTACGCGCTGCCGTTCGTCCCGCCGTTCGCGAAGGCTGAGCTGGACGCGTCGCGCGAGCACCTCGAAACAAGCGGCGATTGCCTTCACTGCGTCGAGCTGGCGGCCGAAGCATCGGGCCCGCGCGCCGTCCTGACCGAGGGCTCAACCATCGCATTCGTGCCCCGCTCGGCTCGGTGGCCGTACGAGGTGCACATCTATCCGCGCCGGCACATAACATCGATTGCCGGGCTGGACGAGGCCGAGCGCTGGGATCTCGCCAGGGCGCTGCTCGCCGTGACGGGCGCGTACGACCGCCAGTTTGAGTTCTCAACGCCGTATGTGATGGCAATACACCAGGCTCCTACTGACGGCGGCGAATGGCCGCAGGCGCACCTCCATTTCGAGTTTTATCCACCTCACCGCCGGAGCGACCGCCTGAAGTATCTGGCCGGTGTCGAGCTTGGCGCGGGCACGTTCGTCAACGACACGCGGCCGGAGGACACGGCCGCCCAGCTTCGACGCGCAGCCTCACGAAGAACTCGGGTAGGCCATAGGATATAGAGGGAAGATGGCATCGGTTAGTTACGACCATGTGACGAAGCGATTCTCGGGCGGCACCCTGGCAGTCAACGATTTCAACCTCGAGGTCAAGGACACCGAGTTCATGGTCCTGGTGGGCCCATCGGGGTGCGGCAAGTCGACCGCCCTGAGGATGCTGGCCGGTCTCGAAGAGGTCTCGGAAGGCGAGATCAAGATCGGCGACAAGGTCGTCAACGACATGCCCCCCCGCGATCGGGACATCGCGATGGTTTTCCAGTCTTATGCCCTTTATCCGCACATGACAGTCTTCGACAACCTTGCATTCGGCCTCCGAATGCGCGGCACGCCGAAGGACGACATCCAAAGGCGCGTCAACGAGGCGGCCAACATCCTCGAGCTCGGTCCGCTGCTCAAGCGCAAGCCGCGCCAGCTGTCAGGCGGCCAGCGACAGCGAGTCGCGCTCGGTCGCGCCATCGTTCGCGAGCCGCAAGCCTTTCTCCTCGACGAGCCGCTTTCGAACCTCGACGCCAAGCTCCGAGTGCAGACCCGCATCGAGCTCCAAAAGCAGCATCGCGCGCTGCACGCGACATTTATTTATGTCACGCACGACCAGGTCGAGGCGATGACGATGGGCGACCGCATCGCAGTGATGAAAGACGGCGTCCTGCAGCAGGTCGCGCCTCCGCGCGAGATATACGACAACCCGGCGAACATGTACGTCGCAGGCTTCATCGGCAGCCCGACGATGAACTTCATCCCTGTCACCGTCCAGGGCACGAGCGCCAAGGCGTCGGGATTCGATATCGAGCTGCCGACGGCGCCGGGTGTAGAGAGGGGTGTGCTGGGCATCCGGCCCGAGGCGCTGACCGAGCATCCGCGCGACGGCCACTCCGGGATGGACCTCAAGGTCGAGGTCACGGAGGTGCTTGGGGCCGACCAGTTCATCTACGGCACCGTCGGCGGCGACGCGATCACGGCACGGGTCGATCCCAACCTCAAGGTGAGCCCCGGCGACCGGATCCGACTGGGTATCGATATGCGCCGGCTTCACCTCTTCGACGGCCCGACGGGCAAGGCGATCCTCTAGTGGTCTGTCTGGGAATTAGCCCGACAAGGCGCGGCCTCGGCGGTCGGTGCCAAGGAGACGACGAGCACGTGAGGGAGCGCATCGCGTAGATGCGTGACCGAGCGCGCGCAGGAGGCGACGCCGGCATCAGCGAAGCCCGACCGACTAGGCCGATGAATTGGCGGGCGGTTTCCCGGGCGGACCACTAAGCGCGGTGGCAGTAGCGCAGGACGACTTCGGCCGCACCGGCCACCGGAGCAGCCGGACGATCTTCGGCGCAGCGTCGCTCTCAAGCGTGACTCAGGACGCGGCGGACCGAACGCTGGAAGTCCTTCTTCGCTACGGCGTCAATCACATCGACACCGCCGCCGGCTATGGCGAGTCGGAGCTGCGTATCGCGCCATGGCTCGCGCACGAACGCGCACGTTTCTTCCTCGCCACCAAGACGGGCCAGCGGAGGAGCGGACCGGCGCGCGAGGAGCTGCACAGATCTCTCGATCGGCTCGGGGTCGACCACGTCGACCTGTGGCAGCTGCACAACCTCGCCGATCCGATCGAATGGGACATCGCCCTCAGCCCCGGAGGGGTGATCGAGGCCGCGATTGAGGCGCGCGATCTGGGACTGGTGAAATGGATCGGGGTCACAGGCCACGGCGCGCAGATCGCCGCGAACCACCGACGCTCCCTGGATCGTTTCGACTTCGATTCCGTGCTGCTGCCTTATAACTTCGTGACCATGCAGCTGCCTTACTACGCAGAGAACTTCGAAGCGCTGGCCCGGACGTGCGCCGAGCGCAAAGTCGCGCTGCAGACGATCAAGTCGATCGCCGCGAAGCCTTGGCTCGGCCGCGAACACTCGCGTACGACGTGGTACCAGCCGCTGGAGGCGCAGTCCGACATCGACCTCGCGGTCTGGTGGGTGCTCGGCCGGCCGGGCGTCTTCCTTAACACGGCCGGCGACATCGACCTGCTGCCACGTGTGCTCGATGCCGCGGAACGTTTCGAAACGCGCCCGACCGACGCCGAGATGAGCGCCCTGCTCGAGCGCTCGCAAACCGAACCGCTATTCGTCTGATCACGCACGTTCGGCGCCAACGGTGCGCTTGCCAATCGCGTTTATGGCACGTTTGGCGCCAACGGTGCGTTAAGCCGGTACCTCGCGACCGGGGTTCGGGAGTTGACTACGTCAGCAGGCTGAGCTCGGCGAGCTTCACGGCTCCGGCGACCGGCGGCTCCTCCAGGCGCGTCGCCGCGCCGACCCGGCGTCGCACGGCCTCCTCCAGGAGTGGCTGATTCAGGATCAATCCGCCGGCAAGAACGAGCGGACCACCGGGAGAGAGCTGCTTGCGAACCGAAGAGACCAGGTCGGAGAGAGCGGACGCGGTTCGCTCGATGAGCGCTGAGGCAGCCGCATCCTCTGCGGCCACCTCAAAGACGACGCCGGCCAGCGCACCCCACTCGCGCGGCTCGTCCAGGCTATGCAGAAATCCAACCATGTCGGTGGTTGTTCGCGACCTTGTGACGCCGAGCATTGCGGCTCCAAGACTGCCCAATGGCTCGCCGGCATCCGACCGCCGCATCACCTCGCGGGCCGCTTCGCGCGCCAGCCAGGCGGCGCTCCCGTCGTCACCAAGAAGCCAGCCCCACCCGCCTACACGCGCCTCTCGCCCATCGCGGTCTCGCCCATAAGCGACCGAACCCGTACCGCTGATGAGCGCGATGCCGGAATCGAAGCCCGCCGCAGAAAGGATCAGCCGCGCGTCATGAACGACTGTGACCTTGGTACGGGGAAGCATGGAGGAGAGGAGGGTCTCCAGCCGCTCGCGACCAGCG
>Ga0193751_1001559_pt1 | contig 14556 bp, 13 predicted proteins | sample L1c2metaG_FD_143050 | JGI IMG/M metagenome (GOLD analysis project Ga0193751, IMG submission 143050) | Soil microbial communities from a riparian zone of the East river system, Colorado, United States - L1c2 | ecosystem: Environmental > Terrestrial > Soil > Riparian zone | place: USA: East River... | reverse complement strand
TGTAGCCAGACCTCGTATCCGTTCAACCCGGTGCTTGCTTCCACCGGGGCTCCCGGCATCCTCACATCGTCGACGTCGGTCGTTCTTCCGGTGGGGCCGGGAACGTGGTACTACCGCGTGCGCGGCTTCGACTACTCGCTGCCAACGGGGGCGCAGCAGATGTCGTGGTCCGACCCGGTCAAGCTCGTCGTTGCCGCGCCGAAGTTCTCGATCGTCGGCGCGACGGCGGCGACGCCGAAGAAGGCGAAGGCGCCCAAGAAGACGGGGACGCCGTCGGCCTCGATGAGCGGGCTGCACTCCTTCAGCGGCACAGGGTTTAGCCTGGGCGTGCCGACTGGCTGGACAAAACAGACGCTCAAGGACAGCGTCGCGACCTTCATCTACATGAACAAGTCCACCGGCACGAACGTCGTCGAGGTAACGGGATCGGGACGCGGCGCGCGGACAATGGCGCAATGGGAAACCGACCTCAAGCTCGAGCTCGCGTCGTCGGCGGGCGTCGCTCCGACCGCGAGCCTCGTCACGCTCCCCGCCGGGAAAGCCGTGAAGCTCAGCGTCACACACGCGGCCAACGGCGTGAAGCTCGTGCAGGTCGAGTACGTCGTCAATGGCGGCGCCACCGCCTACACGATCACCTTCACGACGACGGCAGCGCGCTACGCGGCCGATGCGCCGACGTTCGCGAAGATGATCGCGACCCTGAAGCTAACGGCGTAGCCGCCGCCTGCGCGGCGACTCCGGCCGGTCGGGTAGAGCGGCGCCGGCGACGAGTGCAGCCGGCACGTCTTCGGTGAGCCACCGCGCAAGACTCTCGTCGCCGGCTTCGGCCGCAGCACGAGACAACCCGACGGAGCGCACGTCCGGCGCATGCGCGTCGCTGGCCACGAGATGTGCGAGCCGGGCGTCGAGCAGTCGCCGCGCAGCCGCGCGCGGCTTTCCGCCCAGGCGCCCGTCCAGCGACGCCGCCGTCAGCTGCACCACGACACCGCCATCGACGAGCGGCCGCAGGCGCTCCGGGTCGATCTGGACGTCGCCGTTGCGCTCCGGATGTGCGAGCACCATGCGGAACCCTCGGAGCTGAAGGTCGAAGACGAGATCGGGGAGCTGCAGCGGCCAGCCGAAGTACGGGAACTCGAGCAGCAGCAGGGACGGGTTCCCGCCGAGCCCGAAGCGGCGGAGATCGGCGTCGTCGAGATGGGCCGCGAACTCGAGGTCGAGTTCTCCCCCCGGCAGCACCTCGACCGGAATGGCGGCCTCACGAGCCGCGCCGCGCACCTCGGCGAGCCGGAGCTCCATCTCCCTCGGCGAGGTCGGATAGTCCTCCCGCACGTGCGGCGTGGCCGCGATGCTCCGGATGCCGTCGTCGTGCGCCGCGCGGAGGAGATCGAGGCTCTCGGCGATCGTCTTCACGCCGTCGTCGACCCCCGGCAAGACGTGAGAATGCAGGTCGATCACGACTCTCCATCCTAGGTTGCGCATCCTCGTCCTGGTCCTCGTGCTCGTTCTGCCCGCGTCGGCCGCGGCGGGCATGCGCGTGAGCGGGAACCACCTGGTGAACGACGCCGGCAAGACCGTGCGCCTCCTCGGCGTGAACCGGTCTGGCCTCGAGTACGCGTGCGTGCAGGGCTGGGGATTCTCGGACGGGCCGGTCGACGCCTCCTCGATCTCGGCGATGAAGACGTGGGAGATCGACGCCGTCCGCGTCCCGCTGAACGAGGACTGCTGGCTCGGCATCAACGGCGTGAAGGCGCAGTACGCCGGCGCCGCGTACCGCGCGTTCGTGAAGGCATTCGTCTCGAGGCTCAACGCCGCAGGCCTGACCGCGATCCTCGACCTGCACTGGAACGCTCCGGGGTCGCAGCGCGCGACCGGTCAGCAGCAGATGCCGGACGCGGACCATTCGCCCGCATTCTGGGGATCGGTGGCGCGCACGTTCCGCGGCAATCGCAACGTGATCTTCGATCTGTACAACGAGCCGCACGACGTCAGCTGGCGCTGCTGGCGCGACGGATGTGGCCAATGGGCGGGCATGCAGCGACTCGTGAACGCGGTGCGGTCGGCCGGCGGCAGACAGCCGCTCATGGTGGGCGGCCTCGCCTGGTCGAACGATCTCTCCGGTTGGCTGCGCTGGCGTCCCCGCGACCCACTGCATCAGCTGATCGCGTCCTTCCACCTCTACAACTTCGCCGCGTGCAACGCCGTGTCGTGCTGGGATGCGACGCTGAAGCCCGTCGCGGCAGCCGTCCCCGTCGTCACCGGCGAGCTCGGTGAGAACGACTGCGCGCACGGCTTCATCGACACGTACATGCCGTGGGCCGACGCGATGGGAATCTCCTACCTCGGCTGGACCTGGGACACGTGGAACTGCAACAGCGGCCCCGCGCTGATCAGCGGGTACGACGGCACGCCGACGGCTTTCGGCGCCGGCTTTCGCGCGCACCTGCTGTCACTGCACGCCCGCTAGAACCGCGGCTTCGTAAATGCGATCGCGCGTGTAGCGCTCGAGCTCATCCGAGAGGACGTCGCTCGGTATCGGTGGGTCGCCCGGGGGGAACGGCGCCGCCTTCCCGTCCAGCTCGATTCCCTCGAGCCGCTCGGCCTCGACGTGTTCGAGCTCGATGTCGTCGCGTCCCAGCCGCGAGCGCAGCCAACCGACGATGAGGAGCGCCTGCGCGCGCGTCCCGGTGACACGGACCACTCCCACGCTCGCAATGTCGGGCCAGAGCGATGCGAGCAGGGTTCGCCAGCGCGACGTGCGCGCCCACGCAATGTCGGACACCGCGGTCCGGTCGAACAGCTCCGCCAGGTTCCGATATGGGAACGGGAGGTCGTCCCACTCGGTCGAGTCGACGATGAGGCGGTCGGTGACGCCGACGAGCTGGTCGAGCTCTTGCGCGCCCCACGGCGGCTCGCCGCGCCAGCGCAGGAAGACGGGGAGGTCGGAGATGAGCAGCGGCTCGACGATGCTTGCAGGCGCCTTCGCCCGCAGGCCGCGCAGCCGCAGCTCGATCACCTCCGAGCAGATCTCGCGGTCGACGCCTGGAACGGCGTAGCACTCGAGCGACACCACCGCATCGATGCCGTCTGCGCCGGCGTTCGGCTCGGGCAAAAGCAGGATCGCGCGCGAGGGGTGCCGCTCTGCCATCCCGCTCAGTGCCGCGCGCGCCGGATCGACCCATCCTTCCGGCACCCAGGCGATGTGAGTCATGACGCTCGTGCGCAGACTCGGCTGCCCGTTCTCGGTCACGGTGGCCGCGCGCATCTGCCCGATCGCGCGGTCGACGTCGGCGAGCCGGACGTCCTCGCCGGTCCAGTCACTCAGTTGCGACGCCACGACCGGCCGTCCCGCCGCAACAGCTCCTCGGAGCTCGGCGGCCCCCACGTCCCTGCGGCGTAGTTCGGGAACGCCGGGCGGTCGCGCTGCCAGGCCGCGACGATCGCGTCGACGAGGAGCCACTGCTCCTCCACCTCGTCGGAGCGCGTGAACAGCGTCCCGTCGCCGAGCATCGTGTCGAGGATCAGGCGCTCGTACGCCTCCGGCATCCCCGTCCGGAACGCGCCGCCGTAAAGGAAGTCCATGTGCACCGTGCGGATCGTCATGCCCTGACCGGGGACCTTCGCGCCGATCGCGAGCGACACGCCTTCATCCGGCTGCACGTGCACGAGCAGAACGTTCGGGCGCAGCCCTTCCGCCGCGGTTTCCTCGAACGGCGGATGCGGCGCACGCTTGAACTGAATGGCAATCGTGGTCTCGCGCCGCGCGAGCCTCTTGCCCATGCGCACGTAGAAGGGCGTATCCGCCCAGCGCCAGTTGTCGACGAAGAGCTTGGCGGCGACGAACGTCTCGGTCATCGAGTCGGACGCGACGTCCTTTTCCTCCCGGTACGCGGGGACCTCCTCGCCGTCGACGAAGCCGCGACCGTACTGGCCTCGCACGACCGACTTCGGGCCGGGCGTGTGCAGCGCCTTCAGCACCTTGACCTTCTCGCTGTGCACCGAGTCGGACTTGAAGTCGATCGGCGGCTCCATCGCGGTGAGCGCGAGTAGCTGCAGCAGGTGGTTCTGGAAGATATCGCGGATTGCGCCGGCGCTCTCGTAGTAACCGGCGCGACCTTCGATGCCGATCGACTCGGCGACGGTGATCTGCACATGGTCGATGAACTGCCGATTCCAGATCGGCTCGAAGACGCCGTTGGCAAACCGCAGCGCCAGCATGTTCTGGACCGTCTCCTTGCCCAGGTAGTGGTCGATGCGGAAGATCTCGCTCTCGTCGAAGTGCGCCCAGAGCATCGTGTTCAGCTCGCGGGCCGACGCGAGATCGTGACCGAACGGCTTCTCGACGATCAGCCGCGTCCAGCCGGTGGCGCTGCGGCGCTTGCCGAGCGCCTCGACGATCGTCGGGAACGCGGGCGGCGGCACGGCGAGGTAGTAGACGCGATTGCCGCCGAGGTTGGCCTGCTTGTCGCACTGCTCGACGAGCTGCTCGAGCTTCCCCTCGCCACCTTCGTCGGCGAAGTCCGTCGCGGTGTAGTGCATGTTTGCCGCCAGCCCGTCCCACACGTCCTGCCTGAACTCGTCGCGCGAGTGCTGCTGGACCGCCTGCTTCATTTCCTCGCGCCAGGAATCGTCGTCACCTTCCGTTCGCGCGACGCCGATGATGGCGAAGCGCGGCGGCAGCAGCCCCCGGAAGGCGAGCGAGTACAGCGCCGGCATCAACTTCTTGTGCGTGAGGTCGCCTGACGCGCCGAAGATGATGAGCGCGCACGGATCCGGCGTTCGCCGAAACGAGAGCCCCTCGAGGAGCGGGTTGTCGTGCTGCGGCTCAGTGGTCTCGGTCATTGTTCCGGGCTCTTCTCGAGGTGTCCGCCGAAGGCGTGCCGCATCGCGGAAAGGACACGGTCGCCCCAGTCCGCCTCGCCACGCGACGCGAAGCGGTTGAACAGCGACGCGGCCAAGACGGGCGCCGGCACGCCCTCCTCGACCGCAGCTTGCACCGTCCACCGACCCTCGCCTGAGTCACTCACATGGCCTGCGTACTCGTCGAGGTCCGGCGAGCCGTTCAGCGCCTGCGCGGTGAGGTCGAGCAGCCACGACGAGATCACGGAACCGCGGCGCCAGACCTCGGTGGTCGCGGCGAGGTCGAGCTCGTACTTGTAGTGGTCGGGGTCGCGGAGCGGCGTCGTTTCGGCGTCCGTCTCCTGCTCGTGCAGGCCGATGTTCGCGTGCTTGAGGACGTTGAGACCCTCGGCGTACGCCTGCATCAGGCCGTACTCGATCCCGTTGTGGACCATCTTCACGAAGTGGCCCGCGCCCGACGGGCCGCAGTGGAGCCAACCCTGCTCCTCAGGCGCCGGGTCGCCCTCGCGGCCGGGGGTGCGCTCGGCGGCGGCGAGTCCTGGCGCAAGCGCCTCGAACACGGGCACGAGGCGACCAACTGCCTCGTCGTCGCCGCCGACCATCAGGCAGTAGCCGCGCTTGAGACCGAAGACACCGCCGCTGACGCCGACGTCGACGTAGTGGACGTTCCCCTCGCGCAGCTTCTGCGAGCGACGAAGATCGTCGACGTAGTACGAGTTCCCGCCGTCGATGATGGTGTCGCCGGGCGCGAGGTGCGGCGCGAGCTCAGTCACGATCGACTCGACGAGACCCGCCGGAACCATCAGCCAGACCGACCGCGGCGCGTCGATCTGCTGCACGAGCTGCTCGAGCGACGAGGCCGTTGAGTCGACGTTGGGGTCATACGTCTTGACGTCGTGACCGGCAGCGCGAAGGCGCTCGGTCATGTTCGCCCCCATGCGGCCGAGGCCGACCATCCCTAATTGCATCAGGCTTCCTCCAGGTGGATGCGCGCGACGCGGCGGCCGCGCTCTTTCAACGACTCGTAATCGCCCGCCGCCTGCGCACGAATGAAGCGTCTGAACCCGAACGGCTTGTCGGGGATGGCGAGCTCCTCGCCGCCGTCGTCGACGACCTGCAGGAAGAGGCCCGTGTTCGGGCCGCCCTTGTGCAGCTGGCCGGTCGAGTGGAGATAGCGGGGGCCATAGCCGTGCGTGACGACGCAACCCGTGCGCGAGCGCAGCTCGCCCGCGATCTGCGCGATACGCCGGTCGTTCGCCTCGGACGGCGCGATGAACGCCTGCACGCAGGCGTAGTCGCCTTCGCGCGCCTCCGCCACCAGCGCGTCGATTGACCCCTCATCGTCGAGCGACGGGTCCTTGCCGGTCGCGAGCACCTCGTTCGTCTTGTCCTTCGCTGCCTGGACGTCGGGCTGGTCGAACGGGTTGATCTCGAGCCAGGTCGCAGCGACGGCGACCGCGAACTCCCAGCGGAAGAACTCACCGCCAAGCGTGGCCGCACCATCGAGGTCGGGCACCACCCACTGCCGGTCGGGGCCCTCGGGCGACTCGCCGGGCGCAGGCACGAGGCCCTTGCCGAGCTTGCCGGTCGACTCGGCGATGAGTTGCTCCGCCCACAGGCCGAAGCCGCCCTCCGTGTCGGCGATGCAGATCTTGTCGCGCCCCTCGCTCCAGCCGGAACCGAACGCGCTGCCGAGCGCATAGCCGGGATTGCCCTCGTCGCTGCGGCAGCGCTCGGCCATGCGCTCCGCGTTCTCGAGCAGCGCATCGACGTCGATGCCGACGAGCGCGGCGGGCACCATCCCAAACGGCGAGAGCGCGGAGTAGCGACCGCCGATCGTAGGTTCGCCGTGGAACACGCCACGGAAGCCGCGCTCCTTTGCGAGCGACTCCAGCTGTGAGCCGGGGTCCGTGATCGCAACCCACTGCGCTCCCTTGCCGGTCTTCTTCCAGAAGTAGTCCGAGTGCGACCGCGTCTCGAGCGTCGAGCCCGACTTCGACGCTGACACGAAGAGCGTGCGCTCGAGATCGAGCTGCTCCTCGAGCGCACGAATCGCCGTCGGGTGCGTCGTGTCGAGCACGTGCAGCGCGCGGGCCGAGTACGTGCGCCGCAGCACCTCGGGCGCGAGGCTCGAGCCTCCCATACCGAGGAGGACGACGGTGTCGAGCCCGTCCGCCACGGCGGCAGCGGCGAAGGAGCGAAGCTCCTCGACGCGTTCCCGCATGCGGCGCGGCTCGTCGAGCCAGCCGAGCCATTTCGCCTCGTCGGCTCCCGTCCAGACGGTCGGGTCGCGTTCCCAGATGCGGTCGATGAGGTCGGTGCGCTCAGTCATCTAGGCCGCAGTGAGCGCCTCGCGCTTCCCAGCCACACCGTCGAGCAGCTGCGCGAACGAGTCGGCGAACTTCTGCACGCCCTCGAGCTCGAGCGTCTCGACGACATCGTCGTAGTCGACTCCAGCCTTCGCGAGGTCGTCGAGCAGCGCGTGCGCCTTCTTGACCCCCTTCATGACGGTGTCGCCGCGGACCTCGCCGTGATCCTGGAACGCACTGATCGTCTCCTCCGGCATCGTGTTCACGGTCTCGGGACCGATCAGCTCCTCGACGTAGAGGACGTCCCGGTACGCAGGGTTCTTCGTCGAGGTGGACGCCCACAGGCAGCGCTGCGGATTCGCACCCTTGCCGGCGAGGAACTCCCAGCGCGGCCCGGAGAACGCCGCCCGATAGTGCTCGTACGCGAGCTTCGCGTTCGCAACTGCGAGCTTGCCGCGGAGGGCGAGCGCGTCCTTCGAGCCGATCGCGTCGAGGCGCTTGTCCGCCTCCGTGTCCACGCGCGAGACGAAGAAGCTCGCGACGGAGTAGATGCCCTTCGGGCTGCCCCCTCCGGCGACCAGGCGCTCCAGCCCGCGGAGGTATGCCTCGACCACCTCGGCGTATCGCTGCAGGGAGAAGATGAGCGTCACGTTGATGTTCTTTCCGTGCGCGACGCAGTCCTCGATCGCGCCGAGGCCGGGCTTCGTGGCCGGGATCTTCACGTACAGATTGGGACGGTCGAGCCAGGCGTGCAGGCGCATCGCCTCGGCGAACGTCGCCTCGCGGTCGTACGCGAGCGTCGGATCGACCTCCCAGGAGACAAAGCCGTCGTAGCCGGTCTTCTCGTGCACGGGGGCGAGCAGGTCGAGCGCGGCTTCGACGTCGCGCGCGGACAGCTGGAGGAAGATCTCCTTCGGATCGGCCTCCTGCTCGAGCAGCTGCTTGATCTGCTCGTCGTAGCGGTCGCCGTGCGAGATCGCCTTTTGAAAGATCGTCGGGTTGGACGTGACGCCGACGACTGCGTCCTCGCGCATCATGCGTGCGAGCTCGCCCTCCTCGAGCATGTCGCGCGAGAGGTAGTCGATCCACACGGACTGGCCGCGCTTGGAGAGCTCATGCAATTTCGAGTCAGCCATTCGCCATCGCCCTTTCCATTGCTTCGACTTTCTTCAGTCTCTCCACGTAGCGACCGGTGCCGATGAAGGTCGCCCCGAGAAAGGTGCGCACGAGATCGGCCGCGAGGCTCGGGCCGATCACCTCGGAGCCGAGACAGAGCACGTTCATGTCGTCGTGCTCGACGCCCTGGTGCGCCGAATACCCGTCGTGACAGATCGCCGCGCGGATCCCGGCCATCTTGCAGGCCGCTACCGCCGCACCGACACCGGAGCCGCACACGAGCACCGCGCGCTCGGCGCGGCCGTCGAGGATCGCCTCACCGGTCTCGCGTGCCTTGTCGGGGTAGTCGATGCGCACGGCATCCGTGTCGGTGCCGAGGTCGACGATCTCGTGGCCGTCCGCGCGCAGCGTCTTGAGGATGACGTCGCGCAAGTGGACGCCGCGGTGGTCGAATGCAACGGCGACGTTCACGACACGCGTTCGCGCAGCGCGAGCGCACGCGCGACGACGTTGTCGGCAGTGAAGCCGAACTTCTCCAGCACGACGTTGCCGGGGGCAGACGCGCCGAAGTGCTCGATCGAGATCGAGTCGCCGTCGTCGCCGACCCACTCCTTCCATCCGAGCTTCACGCCTGCCTCGATCGAAACGCGTGCCTTGACGTCGGCGGGAAGGATCTCCTCCCGATAGTCCGCCGTCTGCGCCTCGAACAGCTCCCAGCACGGCATGGAGACGACGCGCGTCGGGACGTCGAGCTGCTTCGCCGCCTCCACCGCCACCGCCACCTCGGAACCGGTCGCGAGGAGGATCAGCTCGGGTGCGTCGTCGCTGTCGTGAACAACGTACGCGCCGCGCGCGACGCCCTCGACGGTCGTCCCGTCCAGCGTCGGAACCTTTTGCCGCGTCAACGCCATCCCAACGGGGCCGTCCTCGCGCTCGAGTGCGACCTTCCACGCGCCGACCGTCTCGGTCGCGTCTGCGGGGCGGATGAACCAGAAGTTGGGAATCGCGCGCAGCGACGCGTACTGCTCGATCGGCTGGTGCGTCGGACCATCCTCGCCCAGCCCGACGGAGTCGTGCGTCCACAGGAAGAGCGACTGCAGCTTCGACAGCGCCGCGAGGCGCACGGCATTGCGCTGGTAGTCGCTGAAGATGAGGAACGTCGAGCTATACGGCTTCAGCATCCCGTCGTGCAGGGAGATGCCGTTGACGATCGCGCCGCTCGCGAACTCGCGGATGCCGAAGGCGATGTTGCGGCCGGCATGCGTCGCGCTGAACAGGCCGCCGCCCTTGAACTCCGTCTTCGTCGACTCGACGAGATCGGCCGCCCCGCCGACCATCGTCGGCGTGTGGTTCTTGATCGCCTCCATCACCTTGGCGCCGACATCGCGTGTCGCGAAGCCCTCGCCGGGCTCGAAGTGCGGCAGCGCCTCCACCCAGCCCGGCAGAGGCTTGCGGGTCTGCGCCTGGTCCCAGCGCTCGCGCATGGCGGGGTACTTCGCCGACCACGCGCTCAGCTTCTGCTGCCACGCATCCTCGAGTGCGATGCCGCGCTCAATGCCATTCATGTGCGCGGCAACCTCTTCGGGGACGAAGAACTTCTTGTCGGGGTCCCACCCGAGCGCCACCTTCGTCGCTCGGACTTCTTCCTCGCCGAGCGGGGAGCCGTGCGCCTTCGCCGTGTCCATCGCGTGCGGCGCGGGATATGCGATGTGCGAGTGAACGATGACGAGTGACGGCTTGGAGGTCTCCGCCTGCGCGTTCGCGATCGTCTTGCGCAGCTCGCCCAGGTCGTTGACGTCCTTAACGTGCTGCACGTGCCAGCCCTGCGCCTCGAAGCGGGCGCCGCGATCCTCGGTGAACGAGATCCACGTCGTGCCGTCGATGGTGATGTGGTTGTCGTCGTAGAAATAGATGAGCTTGCCGAGGCCTAGGGTGCCGGCGATCGACGCCGCCTCGTTCGAGACGCCCTCCATGAGATCGCCGTCGGAACAGATGACGTACGTCCGATGGTCGACGATGTCGTTGTACGGCCGGTTGAAGAGCTCGGCGAGAAAGCGCTCGGCGATGCCGAAGCCGACGCCGTTCGCAAATCCCTGGCCGAGCGGCCCGGTCGTCGCCTCGATGCCGGGCGTGTGGTGAACCTCGGGATGCCCCGGCGTGAGCGACTCCCACTGGCGGAAGCGCTTCAGCTCCTCGAGCGAGAGGTTGTAGCCCGCGAGATGGAGCGCGGAGTACTGGAGGATGCACGCGTGGCCGGCTGAGAGGACGAACCGGTCGCGGTCGGGCCACTGCGGGTTGGCCGGGTTGTGATCCATGACCTCCGTGTAGAGGAGGTAGGCGAGCGGAGCCAGCGCCATGGCGGTTCCCGGGTGCCCGGCGTTCGCCTGTTGGACGGAGTCCATGGCGAGCGTCCTGATGGTGTCGATCGAAAGCTGCTCGATGTCTGGCTTGGCCACGGGAGGGAACGATATGCGCCGCACTACCCTTGGTGCGTCATGGCAGTCGTGATCGCCTCCAATCTCCGAAAGGAGCTCGCCGGATCGTTGCTTTTCGACGGCGTCTCCTTCAGCGTCGAGCGGCGCGACCGCGTTGCGCTCTCTGGCCCGAACGGCGCCGGAAAGACGACGCTGCTCCGCATCCTGGCCGGCGAGACCGAGAAGCACGGAGGCGAGCTCGCCTTCGAGAAGGGGACGCGCGTCGCGCTCCACGACCAGCGGCCGCCGCTCGACCAGACCCTGACGGTGCGCGAGTACGTCCTCTCCGGGGCGCGTGACCTCGTCGCGCTTGAAGAGGAGCTCGAGGGACTGGAGCAGGCGATGGCGACCGGAACGCACGACCAGGCGACGTTGAACCGGTACGCCGAGGCGCAGGGACGCCTCGAGCATGCGGGTGGGTACGGCTGGCGCGACCGGGCGACCTCCGTGTTGCGAGGCCTCGGCTTCGCCGACGCGGACCTCGACCGGCAGCTCCGGACGTTCTCGGGCGGCGAGCTGACGCGTGCCTCGCTGGCCCGGGCGCTCGGCGGCGATCCCGATCTCCTGCTTCTCGACGAGCCGACCAACCACCTCGACGTCGCGAGCCTCGAATGGCTGGAGCGTGAGCTGCAGTCGCTCGACGCGGCCGTGATCCTCGTCGCCCACGACCGCTGGTTCCTCGAAGCGGTGACGACGGCGACGCTCGAGCTCACGGCCGGCCGCGCGACCTTCTTCCCTGGACCGTGGCACGTGTGGCGGCGCGAGAAAGCGGCGCGGGCGTTGCATGCGCAGAAGGAAGTCGCGCGCGCAACGGCGGACATCGCGCGGCTCGAGCGTTTCGTCGAGCGCTTCCGGTACAAGAAGGACAAGGCAAAGCAGGCGCAGGCGAAGCTCACGCACATCGGTCGGCTCCAGCAGGAGCGCTCGGCCGCGGCGGACGAGGTCGCACTGCTGAGCCGCCGGCAGCGCACGCTCGGCTTCGAGTTCCTCAAGCCCGCACGCAGCGGACGGACGGTCGTCGAGGTGGACGGGCTGGAGCTCCGCATCGGCGAGCGCGTGCTCCTGCGCGACGCGACGTTTGCGCTCGAGCGAGGCGAGCACGTCGCGCTCGTCGGGCCGAACGGGTCGGGCAAGACGACGTTGCTCGAGGCGATCGTGAACGAGCGAGGCATCCGGATCGGGCACGGCGTGAAGATCGGGTACTTCTCGCAGCAGGAGATGGAGCTCGACACGCGGGGGTCAGTCCTGCAATGCGTGCAGACGATGACGGGCCTCTCGCGTCCGGATGCGCAGACGCTCCTCGGGCGCTTCCTCTTCTCCGGATGGACGGAGCACGAGAAGGCGGTCACCGTCCTCTCGGGCGGCGAGCGCCGGCGTCTTGCGCTGGCCGTCACTGTTGCGTCGGGCGCGAACTTCCTCGTGCTCGACGAGCCGACGAACCATCTCGACCTGGACAGCCGCGAGGCGCTCGAGGCTGCGCTCGACGCGTTCCCCGGAACAGTGCTGCTCGTCTCCCACGACCGCGCACTCCTCGACGCGATCGCCGAGCGGACGCTCGCGATCGAGGACGGCGAGCTGCACGGCTACGACGGCGGCTGGGCGGAGATGCTCCGCCGGCGCGAGGAGCGCGCGGCGCGTGCGCAGCCAGTCGAGCGGAAGCCCGCGAAGGCTCCGAAGCCCAAGCCGATTAAGGCAAAGCCGCGGCCGTTGGAGCTGGATCGGATCGAGGGGGACATCGCGGCACGCGAGGCAGAGGTGGCGGAGCTGGAGGCGAAGCTCGCCGACAACTGGTCCGACGTCGACCTCCTCGCGGCGCACAAGCTCGCGCGCGATGGGCTCACGGCATTACTCGAGCGGTGGGAGACGCTTTTCGAAGCACAGACTGAGCGCGCGTGAGTCGTACGGCGGGTAGCACGGGATCCGCTCATAGCCCGACGACTCGTACAGGCCGAGCGCCTCCGGCTGGCGGTCGCCGGTCTCGAGGACGAGGCCGCGGTAACCCAGCCGACGCGCCTCTGCCTCAAGGTCGACGAGCACTCGCCGGCCGAGGCCACGACCGCGCTGTTCCGGAACGACGTACATGCGCTTCAGCTCCGCGCGCTCGTCGTCGAACCGCGCGATCCCGCCGCACGCGACCGCAGCACCGTCGTCGCCGCGCACTACGAGAAAGACGCCGTCGGGCTCGACGAACATTGCCGCGTCGCGCGCCGGCCCGATGTCGGCCTCGCCGCCGTAGAGGCCGCGCATCTCCTCCTGCTGTGCATGCGCGAGCGCCTGCACGTCGGCGGAGTCGAAATCGGCCTTGGTCAGGTGCCAGGCTCCAGTCTCTCTTCCCTTGCTCACCTCTCGCCGAGCGCGGGAGCGTGGCTCCGGTGAACCTCTACGCCCAGAACGCATCGAAGCTCGAGTCGAGCGGGACCGCAGTCACGTCCTTCCAGCGGCCGTCCTCGCAGCGAATAACGAGCGCCTGCTCGACGTCGAGCTCGATCCCGTTGCGACTCCCCATCGCGCGGTAGATGGCGATCGCCCACTCGTCGTCCGCAAGGACGGTGTGCAGCTGACTGCGATACGTGCCGCCGGTCTCTATCCCCGTCCGCCGCAGAAACTCGACCACGTCGCGCGGGCCGCGGTACTCGCCGCTCATGATCGTGTTGCCCGGGACGCGCCAGACGACGTCGCGTGTAAGCGCCGCGGCAATCACCTTGGGATCGCGACCGAATGCGGCGAACACACGGCGCGTGAGCGCAGCATTCGGGTGCTCGCTCAACTCTCGGCCCTGAGCGTCGCGACGACGGCCTCCGCGATCACCTTCAAAGGCCGCCCCGACACCTGGCTCGCCTTGCGCAGCCGGGCGAACGCGTCCTGCTCGGAGAGATGCTCCTTCTCCATGAGGAGGCCCTTTGCCCGCTCGATCACCTTGCGCGAGGCGAGCGCCTCGGCGAGCGACTCCGCTTCCTCGCGCACCGCTTGCAGCTCGTCGTGGCGGGCGCGCGCCGCGGCGATCGCCGGCAGGAGATCTTGCTCGCGGAACGGCTTCACGAGATAGCCGAACACCCCCGCCTCGACGGCGCGAGAGACGAGCTCCTCCTGGCCGTAGGCGGTGAGCATCACGATGGGAATGGGACGCTCCTCCAGGATCCGGCGTGCGGCCTCGATCCCGTCCACGTTCGGCATCTTCACGTCCATGATCGCGAGGTCGGGCTCCTCGGATCGCGCAAGCGCGACCGCCTCCTCGCCGTCGCGCGCCTCGGCGCACACCTCGAAGCCGGCGCGAACGAGCATTTCCTTGAGGTCGAGACGGATAATCGTCTCGTCCTCGGCGACCAAAATTCTCATGCGGCCATCGTCGCATTGCGCAGCCGGATACCGCTGAAGTCGAGCGTCGACGCGATCACGCGTTGCCACAGTGCCGCCAGGTCGTCGTCGACCGCGAGCTCGATGTGCGCTTTCGCGTGCCGGCCGACGAGATCGCCGAACTCGACGAGCTCGAGCGGCTCGACGGCGGAGCGCGAGATCCAGAACCGGTCCCAGCGCTCGAACGTGGGCTCGGGCAGCCGGTAGGCGAGCGCTCGGGTCGTTCGCATCGGCTCGAGCCACGCGGGCTCCACGACGTGCACGCGCCGGGCGTGATCGCCGGCGAGGAACGTCTCGATGTCCTGGTCGGTCGTGCCCGAGTTGGCCCAGAAGGTCGCGCGGGGGCACTTCCGTGGGAACCAGTAGAGCGGCACGTGGCGCGTGTCGACTGCCCACACGAGCGGTTCGTCGAGGGAGTGGCCGGGACGGTGGTGCGGCTCGAAGCG
>Ga0193751_1001558_pt1 | contig 14565 bp, 13 predicted proteins | sample L1c2metaG_FD_143050 | JGI IMG/M metagenome (GOLD analysis project Ga0193751, IMG submission 143050) | Soil microbial communities from a riparian zone of the East river system, Colorado, United States - L1c2 | ecosystem: Environmental > Terrestrial > Soil > Riparian zone | place: USA: East River... | reverse complement strand
GCGCACGCCGTCCTTGTCGCCCATCGACACCCAGGTGTCGGCGACCACGCAGTCGGCGCCGGCGACCGCCTCCTCCGGATCGTGCCCGAGGTGGATGGCGGCGCCGCTGCTGCGCGCCCAGGCGATGAGCTCCGGCCGGGGGGCAAGCTCGGCGGGCGTTGCGACGTTGAGGCGGAACTCGAAGCGCTGCGCCGCGTGCATCCACGAGGCCAGCACGTTGTTGCCGTCGCCGGTCCACGCCACGATGCGGTCGCGGATCGGGCCGCGATGCTCCTCGAAGGTCAGCACGTCGGCCATCACCTGGCAGGGATGCGAAAGCCGGGTGAGGCCGTTGATGACCGGCACGGTGGCGTGCCGCGCCAGCTCGGTGAGCGCCGCGTGGTCGAGGATGCGGATCATGATGGCGTCGACGTAGCGCGAGAGCACGCGCGCGGTGTCGGCGATGGTCTCGCCGCGGCCGAGCTGCATTTCCTGGCCGGTCAGCATGAGAGTGTCGCCGCCGAGCTGGCGCATGGCGACATCGAACGACACGCGGGTGCGGGTCGAGGGCTTGTCGAACACCATGGCGAGGGTCTTGCCGGCGAGCGGCCGGTCGCCCAGGCGCTCGCGCGGCGAGCGCTGCTTCATGGCGCGGCTCGCCTCGATCATCCCGCGCAGCTCGATCGCCGGGATGTCGACGAGGTCGAGGAAATGGCGAACGCTGCCGTTCACCCGACCGCTCCCTCCTTGCGCGGCGCCGCAAGCGACTCTTCGATGCGCGTGCAGGCCCGGTCGATCATGTCGACCGCCTGGTCGATCTCAGCCTCGCTGACGACGAGCGGCGGCAGCAGCCGCACCACGTTGTCGCCGGCGCCGACCGCCAGCAGCTTTTCCGCGCGCAACTCCTCGACGAGCTGCCCGCTCGGCACCACCGCGCGCATGCCGACCAGCAGGCCTTCGCCGCGAATTTCCGCGATCACCGCCGCATGCCGGTCCTTGATCTCGGCGAGGCGCTGCTTGAGCAGCAGCGCGGTGTGCTGGACCTTGTCGAGGAAGCCGGGCGCCAGCACCACGTCGAGCACCGCGTTGCCGGCCGCCATGGCGAGCTGATTGCCGGCGAAGGTCGAGCCGTGGGTGCCGGGCGTCATGCCCTTGGCGGCCTCGGTGGTGGCGAGGCAGGCGCCCAACGGGAAGCCGCCGCCGATCCCCTTGGCCAACGTCATGATGTCGGGCGCGACCCCGGTGCGCTGGTAGGCGAACATCTCGCCGGTGCGGCCGATGCCGGTCTGCACCTCGTCGAACATCAGCAGCAGGCCGTGCTGCTCGCACAGTTGTCGCAGCAGCCTGAGGAACAGGGGGGAGACGTTGCGCACCCCGCCCTCGGCCTGGATCGGCTCGATCAGGATGGCCCCGGTGTTGGGCCCGATCGCCTGCTTGACGGCGGCCGGATCGGCGAGCGGCACCTGATCGAAGCCCTCGACCACCGGGCCGAACCCGTCGAGATATTTCTTCTGCCCGCCGGCCGCCAAGGTGGCGAGCGTGCGCCCGTGGAAGGCGCCGTCGAAGGTGATGATGCGGAAGCGCTCGGGCGCGCCGTTCGCCGACTGGTACTTGCGCGCCATCTTGATGGCGCACTCGAGCGTCTCGGCGCCGGAATTGGTGAAGAACACCGTGTCGGCAAAGCTCGCCGCGCACAGGCGGGCGGCCAGGCGCTCGCCCTCCGGCATCTTGTAGACGTTCGAGGTGTGCCACAGCTTGCCGACCTGCTCGGTCAACGCCGCGATCAGGTGCGGGTGGGAATGGCCGAGCGAGTTCACGGCGATGCCGGAGGTGAAGTCGAGATAGCGCTCGCCGTTGGTGGCGATGAGCCAGCAGCCCTCCCCGCGCTCGAAGGCCAGGTCGATACGGGTGAAGACGGGAAGCAGATGCGAGGTCACGGCACGGCTCGTGCGGGTCGGGCGCCGGTTCAAGCGGACGCCGGAAATGAAATGTGCCGCCTCACCGGGCGGCACTCCAACGCCATCATATTGTGAGAGCGCGGAGTGTCAATGTCTGTTGCAGTGCACACTTCCGGTCCCGAGCTTGGCGGCGCGCCGGCCGCCGGGACATTGCCTGGGGAAAACGACCGTGAGTCGATGCCGACTCTTGCGCGGGAGTCACGCCATATTGTAGGTTTGATGACAGACACTACGACATCTCGTGCGGCGGACAGTTTCCTGAGTTCCAATAGTGGTGCGTACCGACAGGTGGCCCGAACAAGGCCGCCCGGCGTAGGGATAGGATTCTGTCGGGCCTGACCGGCCCGCGTACCGCCATGCACGGATGCCTCATGGATGGAGAGCGCCATGTCGTGGACGGACGATCGCGTCGAGATGCTCAAGAAATTATGGGCGGACGGGCTCTCGGCCAGCCAGATTGCGGCCGAGCTGGGCGGGATCACCCGCAACGCGGTGATCGGCAAAGTGCATCGGCTCGGCCTGTCCGGGCGCGCCAAGGCCCCCTCCTCCTCGGCACCGCGGCCGCGCAAGGCGCGCGCCCCCTCGCACGTATTCCGCAGCATCCGCAACTCGATGCGCGGCAACACGGCGCTCGCCACCCACGCGGTCGCCGCCTATGAGACGGAGATCGAGCCCGAGCCGGAGCCGCTGGAGAACGTCATCCCGATCGGCCAACGCTGCTCCATCCTCGAGCTGACCGAGGACAAGTGCCATTGGCCGATCGGCGACCCCGGCCAATCCGACTTCTTCTTCTGCGGCGGCAAGAGCGTCATCGGCCTGCCCTATTGCGGCTATCACTCGCGCATCGCCTACCAGCCGGCGAACGACCGGCGCCGCGACCGCCGGCCGATGCGCGCGTAAGCGAACGAGCGACCCTCTCGTCATTGTATTCTCCGTGATCTTTACAGGCGTCCGGCGGCTGGCGCTTCGCCCAGCGGCGCCGCCAACCCATGATCGGGATGCCCCGCCCTGACGGCGCCCGGCACGACCGCGCCATTGTTTTCTTCGTGATCTTTACAAGCTTCGCCGGCGGCGCGCGGACGCTCCGCCTCGAGCTTCGCCACCCGCGCCTCCAGGCGTGCGAGCCGCTGCGGGCTCACGCTCAGCTGGGCCGCGGCCTCGATCATCTGGTCGACGCGCAGCATGCGCCGCGCCTCCTCCGGCGTGAGTTCGCCCGCGCCCATCTCGGCCAGGATGTGGTTGCGGGCCGCCTGCGCATCCGCACGCGTGTTGATCGGCGGCAAGTCGAGCGTCACGGCGCGGTCGCGCCGCGGCGCGATCGTGTCCATCCACAAGCGCATCGCCGGCCCATGGCCGGCCACCGCCAGGGCCGCGATGCCGTGGGCGACGGCCTTGCCGCTCGCGTTCAGGATCGCCTCGCGGGCGATGGTCTTCTTGTTGCGGGAGCCGACCGGCCGGCCTTTCGGATTCCCGCTTTGGCCTTTGACGAAGGTCATGGAAAACTCCTTTCGGTGTTCATACAACACTATTGGATGTTCCATGTCAACGCAAAAACTTGGCCGCGGTGCCGAATTCGAGTGGCCTGCAGCTTGCGGTCTAACCGTACGCTTGAACCGCGCCGCCAGCGGCAAGGGCCTCCGGCGGAACGATTCGACAGTCCTCGCGCGAACCCAAGACGAATTGCGCCCGGGACCAATGCCAACCAGGGAAACGGTTCAATCCGCCGCGCTTGCGCTGCGCGCGTGCCGCGGTCTTCTCGCGCCAGCTCTGATGTCCGCTTCACGGCCCGCAGCGGTCATCATCGGCTCCCGCGGTGATGTCCGTTGAGTGCCAATAGCTGCCGTCAGATCACTCGATCACCTCGTCGGCGCGCGCGAGCAGCGAAGGCGGCACGGTGATGCCGAGGACCTTGGCGGTCTTGAGGTTGATGACCAGCTCGAATTTGGTCGGCGCCTGGACCGGCAGCTCGCCGGGATTGGCGCCGCGCATAATGCGGTGAGGCTGGTTGGGTGCGATTTCCCCCTCCGCCCGGTCGCAAAATGCTACGTTCTTGGCATTGTCCAAGGCGTTGCTCTCAGGGGGGCACATGGATCGGCGCGAATTCATTGCACTTGTCGGTGGCGCGGCGGTTGCGTGGCCGCGTGCGACGCGCGCGCAGCAGCCGACGATGCCTGTAATCGGGTTCATGAGTGGCCGGTCGCCGGAGGATTCCGTGCATCTGGTCGCCGCATTCCGCCAAGGCTTGGACGAGGCCGGTTTTGTCGAAGGCCAAAACGTCGTCATCGAATATCGCTGGGCGCTCGGCCATTCCGACCGGCTGCCGGCGCTTGCGGCCGATCTGGTAGGCCACCGCGTGACTGTGCTTGCGGCGCTCGGCGGAGATGTTTCAGCGCTCGCAGGCAAGCAAGCGACCGCGACGATCCCGATCGTGGCAGGGATGGGCGGCGATCCGGTCAGAAGCGGCCTGGTCGAAAGCATGAACCGGCCCGGCGGCAACGTGACCGGGTTTACCCTATTGACCGCTGAGATGGAGCCGAAGCGGCTGGGTATGCTGCGTGATCTCGTGCCCGGCGCCGCCATCATTGGCGTGCTCCTCAACCCCGACTTTCCACCGTCGGCCGGCCAATTACAGGAATTGGAAGCGGTCGCACGAAAAACCGGCCAGCACCTTTTAATATCGAAAGCCAGCAATGACGCGGAGTTAAGCGCTGGTCTCGCTTCGCTCCTCCAGCAAAGGATCGGAGCACTGCTCCTCTGCGCCGACCCGTACTTCGACACCCAACGCGACCGAATAATTGCGTTTGCGACACACAATCGGCTGCCGACTATGTATCATCTTCGCGAATTTGCCGTTGCCGGCGGGCTGATCAGTTATGGGCCGAGCATCACCGACGGGTACCGGCAGGCCGGTATCTACGTCGGGCGGATCCTCAAGGGCGCCAAACCCGCCGATCTGCCGTTCGTGCAGCCGACCAAGTTTGAGTTCGTGATCAATCTCAAGACCGCCAAAGCGCTCGGGCTGGCAATTCCATCGGGGCTGATCTCGTTTGCGGACGAGGTGATCGAATAGAGATGCCTATGACCGCTTATTGCGCTTCTTGGACATGCACGACGGCACTCTGTTGACTCTGTGGCCAATATTTCAAATTTGCCCCTATCAAGAGTGTGTCCAAAACCGTCAGGTGAGGGGGTCCGATGATTCTTGTCCTCTGTGCCGTTGCCCTTGCGATGATTGCTGGAATTGCCGCCTGGTATGCCAGCGCGCGGCGGTGGCACGCGCTCATCATCGCGGTTCGGTCATTTCAGACGACAAATGCTCGGCGTGAGGTTTTCTCAGCTTGCCCGGAGCGGACTCGCTGCGACCGGGGCACATCTCCGCAGGCCGGCGACCTTCGTCGAGGACTGCCCATTCACCTTTTTGGATACGCCGTGTAAATGTAATCCTGCGCCGACACCTTGGTATGGCACGCGAACCCGCACGCGGCACCGCTTGGATCAAGTTCGGAAGGCTTGAACGTGTCGGTCGCCGGATCATAAGCCCACTGGGCATATGCCCACCCGTGCGTGCTCGGAAATCTCTTGTTGTCCTTTTCGATGAACGAAAGCGTTTTCAGGGTGTCCGGGATGTTCACGGAATAGGGTGACACAGTGTTCTTTTTGAAGGACCACTCGATCTTTGCAATCTTGGAGCCGTCGGGGAAAAGCTTGCCGTTGCCGGGAACGCCGTCCCTATACGCGCTTATCATCACGTCATTCGCCGCGATCACTTTCAAGCTGGTTTCGGTCTGGCTTACGGCAACATCTTGCCAGGTTTCGTATCCCCTGAACTCAGAAAACGCGAGCCCGTCCGGTATTTTCAGCGTGTACCTGTCCTGCGCGGCCAGGGCCAAGCCGCCCACCACGACCGGGAGCGCCACGCTGGTGACAATCGCGAGGATGTTTCTACTTTTCGGTCCGTTGACCGTCGCAGTGCTCGACATGGTCAGCCTCCACATCCGAGGCCGGGAGCCGTCCCGGCCCCGTTGCAAAAAGCGGGTTGAATTGACGAACGATCAGTTTGTTTCAGCGGTGCGCCGATGAACTCTGGATGCCGGCGGCCCTACGCACCCGCGCTTCGCGTCGATAGCGATCGAGCCAGGGAACGCCACTGCCAAGATACCGCACAAAGACGTACTTGGCGAAGCTTCATGCCATCCCTGATCGCGGATCAGTTATGCCGATAACGCATCGTCAGCAGGCTTCCATCGGCGTCACCAGCTTGACGCCCGGCACCATGATGCCGCCCCGGTTGCCGATCTCGGTGCCGCCGTAGCGGTCGGTGAAGGCCGGCGGCAGCGGGCGGCCGTTGGGCGGGCAGAGCCAGAGGCGAAGCAGGTGGCGCCTGCGCTCGGGCTCCGGCCAATCCTCGTAGTCGGTGCGGTCGTGCAGGGTGACGTGATTGTGGATGAGCTGGATATCACCCGGCTTGAACTCGATATCGAGATAGTTCGACGGGTCGTTCGCGAGTGCGTCGAACAGATCGAGCGCCTCGATCTGCTTCGCGGTCAGCCGCGGCGCGTCGGGGAAGCGTTGCGCCGACTGGATGTAGTATCGGTTGCCGTAGATCACCGAGAGCCGATCGGCATGCCAATGAAAGATCGGCGTCTCGTACCAGCCCTTCTTGCCGGCCGGAACCTCGCCGCGACGATCGAAGCAGAACGGCTCGAACAGGACGGCGGCGAGATCGGGACGCCGGCGAAACATCTCGTTGTAGAGCGAGATCGAGCTGACGATGCGGCTCAGGCCGCCGGCCTTCGCGGTCTTCAGGCATAAGAGCCCGACGATATCGACCGAGTCCGTATGGAAGGTCTGCTTGTGGGTCGTCTGGTAGATGCGCGCCGTCGGATCGTCGACGCTGCGGCCGAGATCCTTCACGTGACCCAGGATATGGCCCTTGCCGTTTTGCGACACCGGCTTGCCGAAATACGCGCCGATGCCGAGAAAGGCCGCCGCCGCCTGTTCCATGGAATAGCGCTCGACCGGAAGGCCGCGGAAGAGGATGAAACCGCGACCGCCCAGCAGGACATCGTCGCGGACGCGCGCGAGACGCTTGCTGAGCTGCGGCAGCGCGAAGGTCCCGCGGTCGATCGCGATGTGATCAATGCGCCGGTCGATGATCGCGCGGACGGCGGCGTCGATCTCGGCGATCTCGTCGCCGCTCAGCCGATGCGTGAACGCGCCGACGTCCCTGAGGTCGTGCCCGCGCCACGCGGCCGGCTCGTCGATGGTTCGCATAGGCATCGGCGGCACAAGCGTCGATTCTGCTCTCGCGAGATTGCCGGTCATGGTGTGATGGGTGCGATGTGATGGGTGCGATGTGATGGGTGCGATGTGATGGGTGCGATGTGATGGGTGCGATGTGATGGGTGCGATGTGATGGGTGCGATGGCTTGTTAAACCACAGCGGTGCAGAAAATTAGATCGCCCGCCTCAACCGATGTCAAGCACGCCAACGACCGCAAGGCACGTCCGCGCATAGGTCGCGATCGGGGACAAACCGGCGGGAAGGTCGCAGAATGGCGACGCGAAGGCGATTGAGCGGAGAACCACTCGTCAGGGTTTGTCGGCGTCGTTGCTGATCGCTCGCGGTGACAAGGCGCTCCTCATGTCCGGAATTGGCACTTTTCGCACATGCCGATCGCCCCGGCCAATGTCCGATATTGAGCCTGAACCGGACGCGGCCAAACCATGCCGCCATGTCGCAGATCGCCCCGCAACGGACGTCGCGGAGGCACGGCCAAAGCTTGGGCGGTACCGAAATGGCGCATCCACACGGGTTTTCGCCAGTCCAGAGAAAGCCTAACTCCCAGGCTAGGATGGGATCGTCCGAGGAAACCTTAAGTCTGATATCTTTGACCCAATAATACACCGAGGCCAAAGGGGAGCGGATGATGATCCGTCTATTCGCCATTTCCGGGGCCGCGCCAGCCGGCGCCTTCGCTGCGATCCTGCTTGCCACGGCGGTCGCTGCACAAGATGCAACCACCGACATCGGCACGCTCGACAAGGAGACGGCCGAGAAGGCGTTTCCCGCCAAGCCGCCTTACTCGCCTTACGCGGGGCGCAACTTCCCGACACGACCGTACTTCGGCGACACGCATTTGCACACGTCGTATTCGATGGACGCGGGCGCGTTCGGCGCTCGGCTCGGCCCGAGGGATGCTTACCGTTTCGCCAAGGGCGAAGAGGTCATCGCTTCCAGCGGGCAGCGTGCCAAGCTTTCGCGGCCCTTGGATTTCCTGGTGGTGACGGACCACTCGGACGGCATGGGCTTTTTCCCGCAACTGATCGGCGGAGATCCGACCCTGCTGGCGACACCGCAGGGGCGGAAATGGTACGACGAGATCAATTCCGGCAAAGGCGCGCAGGCGGCCATCGATATCATCACCAGCTTCGGCAGGGGCCAGATGCCGAAAGGTTTCCCGGTTCCGGGCACGCCCGCCTATCGCAGCGCCTGGCGCGAGACGACCAAGGCGGCGGACGAGGCCAACGAGCCGGGCCGTTTCACCGCCTTCATCGGCTATGAGTGGACATCAAACGCCGGTGGAAACAATCTTCATCGCAATATCATCTGGCGCGACAACGGCGCGAAGGCCGGCCTCATGGAGCCTTTCACGACGCTGCCGCCCCTCGGCAGCGCCAATCCGCGGGATCTGTGGAAGTGGATGGCCATGTGCGAGGAGAAGACGGGCGCCGAAATCCTCGCCCTCGCGCACAACGGCAATCTGAGCAACGGCCGCATGTTCCCGATCATCGAGTCGTTCAACGGCAAGCGGATCGACCGCGAATATGCCGAGAACCGCGTTCGTTGGGAGCCGCTTTACGAGGCCACGCAGATCAAGGGTGACGGCGAGACGCATCCGTTTCTTTCGCCCAACGACGAATTTGCGAACTTCGAGCGCTGGGACAAGGGCAACCTCGATCTCACCGAGCTCAAGAAGCCGGAGATGCTGGAATTCGAGTACGCGCGTTCCGCCCTTAAGAACGGCCTCAAGATGGAAGCCGAGCTCGGGGTGAATCCCTACAAGTTCGGCCTGGTCGGCAGCACCGATGCGCACACCGGCCTCGCGGCCGTCGAGGAGGATAACTTCTTCGGCAAGACATCCTCTTCCGAGCCAAGCGCGGAGCGCGCAACGCATCCCTTCGTCAAGACCGACAAGGCCGTCATCATGGGGTGGGAGCAGACGGCGTCCGGCTATGCCGCCGTGTGGGCGACCGAGAATACGCGCGAGGCGATCTTCGACGCCATGAAGCGCCGCGAGACCTACGCCACGACCGGCCCGCGCATGATCGTGCGCTTCTTCGGCGGCTGGGATTTCGAGCCGGGCGACGCGAACGGCCGGCTGCCGGCCAGGGTCGGCTACACCAAGGGTGTCCCGATGGGCGGCGACTTGAGCAGCGCGCCCAAAGGCAAGGCGCCCAGTTTCCTCGTTGCCGCGCTGAAAGATCCAATCGGCGCGAACCTCGACCGCATTCAGATCATCAAGGGCTGGGTCGGCAAGGACGGCCAGACGCAGGAGCGCATCTACGACGTGGCGGTCTCGGGCGGGCGCCAAATCGACGGCAATGGCCGCAGCAGAGCGTCCGTGGGCAATACAGTGGACGTCGCGAACGCGACCTGGACGAATACGATCGGCGCAGGCGAGATGATCACGGTGTGGAAAGACCCGGACTTCGATCCGGCGTCGCGCGCGTTCTACTACGTGCGCGTGATCGAAATCCCGACGCCGCGCTGGACGGCGTATGATGCAAAATATTATGGCGTCAAGATGCCCAACGAAGCCCCGATGACGACGACCGAGCGCGCATATACGTCGCCGATATGGTATACGCCTTGAAGCTTCTTCTCCGCGAGCCTTTGCTGCATTTCCTCGTGCTGGGGGCGATCCTGTTCGGCCTCTTCGGCATGATCGGGAAGAAGGACGCCGAGGCGCCCGCGAAGATCATCATTCCGGCGGCGCGCGTTGCCACTCTGGCAGACGGATTCGCCCGCACTTGGCGGCGCCCGCCGACCGAGCAGGAGTTGCACGGCCTCGTGGAGGAATACATCCGCGATGAGATTTTCTATCGCGAAGGCCGGGCGGCGGGCTTGGACCGCGACGACTTCGTCATTCGCCGCCGCGTGCGGCAGAAGATGGAATTCCTTGCCGAGGACATGGCTGCCGCAGAGCCGAGCGATGAACAACTGGGGGCCTATCTCGCATCCAATCCGGAACGGTTCCGGACCGAGGACCGGCTGACATTCCGTCACGTCTTTCTAAGCGCAACGCGGCGCGGCAGCGCGCTGGACGACGACGCCAGGCAGATCGCCGACGCAGTCACCCGCACCAGTGCGACCGCGGGCACCGCCACGATCGGCGATCCCTTTCTGCTCGGCGACGAGTTCGGTGAAATGGCGCAAAGCGACGTCGCGCGCACGTTCGGCGACGGCTTCGCCAAACAACTATCCGTCGCGGCGCCGGGCCGTTGGCAAGGGCCAATCCAGTCGAGCTTCGGCGTGCATTTCGTCTTCGTCGATAAACGAACGACGGGAACCTTGCCGCCGCTCGACACAGTCCGGGAGGCCGTGCGACAGGAATGGCTGAACGCACGCAGGATCGAGGCTCAGCAGACGCTCTATCGCACGCTGCGGGAGCACTACGAGATCGTGCTGGAGACGCCGGCGAAAGCCGCAGCATCCGAAACCGCGCGATGAGACGGCTGGCGATACTCCTTGGCGTTTTAGCTGCGCTTCTCGGGCGTTCGGCGCAGTCGGACGAAGTTCGACCGGGCTATCTGGAACTGCGGCAGACGGCGCCCGACGTCTACAGCCTGCTTTTCAAGATTCCGGCGCTGGGCAATGACTTGCGATTGGCAATCTACGTCGACCTGCCCGAAGGCACGAACGACGTGACGCCCCCGCGTGCCGGGTTCGCCGGCGGCGCCTACACCGAACGCCGCATGATCAGGCGCAACGGCGGGCTCGCAGGACAGGCCATTGCAATCGAAGGCTTGTCGGGCACGTCGACGGACGTGCTGGTGCGGATCGAAAGTCTTGGCGGCGTCACGCAGACCGAACGGCTTTCGCCGACGAAAACGACGTTCGTCGTCCAGAGCGTGCCGGGTGCCGGGGAAGTCGCCGCGACGTATGTGCGCCTCGGAATCGAGCACATCCTGTTCGGATTCGATCATCTGGTGTTCGTCCTGGCGCTGGTGATCCTGGTTCGGGACTGGCGGCGCGTTGCGTTCACCGTGACGGCGTTCACCATGGCGCACAGCATCACCCTGGCCGCGGCGACGCTCGGCCTGGTCAACGTCCCCGGCCCGCCGGTCGAGGCCGCCATCGCGCTCAGCATCGTGCTGGTCGCCGTTGAGATCGTGAATGCGCGGCGCGGCACGCCTTCCCTGGCGGCGCGCTGGCCGTGGCTCGTCGCTTTCTGCTTCGGTCTCTTGCACGGCTTCGGTTTTGCCGGCGCCCTGGCCGAGGTGGGATTGCCGCATCATGCGATCCCCATCGCACTCTTGTTCTTCAATCTGGGCGTGGAGATTGGCCAATTGGCTTTCGTGGCTGCGGTTCTGGCCGCGGGCGCGCTGTTCCGCCGCGCAATGGCGCTTCGCCTCGAACCGGTGCCGGTTCAGCGGACGGTCGATCGGCTCGACGTGACCGCGGCCTACGCGATCGGTGCCGTCGCATCCTGCTGGCTGATCGAGAGGACCTCCGCTTTTCTCGCGTGAAGTCCGCGAAAGTCGCCCGGCTTCGCTGTATCACCGACGCCGCTGAGAGCGGGATGACTTTTCTTCGAATCGCCATCCCACTCTGCAGAGTGGACTTGGGTTCAGCCCGTAACGTCTTGATCCACGCCTACTGCGGCGCCCTTTGCGCATAAGCGGAGTAAAACAGGTCGAAGACCTTGCTTGCCTCGACGAGCGTTTCGTCGTCGCTACGAGTCTTGCCCTTGACCCCCTTCAATATCGTTTCGAGGCCCCTGGCGTCCGCCACCGGAATGCCGCCGATATCGAGGAAATGGACCGCATTACCGAGGGACGCCAGCGCCGGATCGCGGTCGAGACCGAAGCTGGTGAGAAGCGTTTCGAAGGTGACGCGGCTCTCCACGTGCGTGAACGTGGCGCCGTCGAAGTCGAAGCCTATGGAACCCTTCGGGCGATCGCGCGGCCGCTCGACCCAGACGAACTTCGCGTCCCTGTCGATGAAGCGCTGGACGAGCCAGGCGCTGGCGAGGCGATCCACCCAGGGGTCCTTGCGCGTCGCCCACACGCGATTGCGGTACCTGGCAGGATCGAGCCGGCGCAGCTTGCGCTTCGCCGAATGCGGCTCGCCTACGGAGAACGCCCGCTGCATCTCGGCCTCGAGGGCGGACAACGCGTCTGTCGCCTGAGCATGCGCAGGCCCGGGATAGAAATCGATCGCGACGAGATCCTCGAACGATCGGCGCAGGCGCTGCACGAGCGTCTCCGCCTTGCGCTTGCCCAGACGCCGCAACGAAGCCCTCGCTGCGCCGATCCTCGCAACGAGCTCTCCGTATTCCGCGCTGCGATCAAACAGCTTGTGGACATATTCGGATTGCGCGGGCGTTCTCAGGCTCAACTCGGTCGTCATCGCGAATCCGCCCGCCGCGCGCACTACCGATTCCGCTTCGGCCAGGGTCACGGCCTGCGGCGCCGCTTGCGGCAGCACGTAGACGCCGTCGCGCAAAACCGCGCACCCCGTGGTCTTCAGCGACCGCCATACCCGCATGCGGATGGTGGAGTTGCCGGTGGGGAGGCTCGTCAGCAGGGCCACAAAAGCGGTCATATTGGTCGTCCAAACAACGAGTTAGAGTGGCGATGGCGGCGGCCCGCGGTCCGTCGATTTAGGTGTTGAACCTATCACACCCCTGTTATATTGTGCACACACATTGTAGGCGCCGAGCCAATCCGACGGCTCGAGCCTAGCCGGGTTTCCAAGCGAGCCACCCGGTCCCAAACAGGCGGTTTCCGTCCCAAGCGCTGCTCCTGGTCCCCCCTGGGGGAAGGAGTTACGTGCATGGGCGACGGAATCGTTTCCAGCTTCGCCAATTCCCGGGGCGGTACCGCCGGCACGCTGCTCTTCGCGCGCAGCGACGTCGAGCGCCTCATCACGCCCGACGCATGCATGGCGGCGGTCGCGGACGCCTTCCGCCGGCACGCGCTCGGCAAGCCGCCGCCGCCCGGGATCCCCAGCCGGCACGCCGAGGATGGCGGCTTCCCCATCAAGGCGGCGCTCCTCACGCTCGACCGGCCGTGCTTCGCGGCGAAGACCAATGCCAACTTCCCGCACAGCGGCCGACGGCACGGACTGCCGACCATACAGGACGTCGTGGTGCGGCACGCGCTGCGTGAGATTGCCGAGCCCAACGACTTTCACCTGCTGAAGGACATCTGCGTCTCGCAGGAAGAGGTATTTCGCGAGGCGGATAAGCGCTTTTGGCGGCCGCAACCAACGCTTGGCGCGGGGAGACGTCCTCGGTCCCGCGCGCGGCGCATCACCCCCTGAGGACACAATTCGCTACGGGAACAAAGCATGATGGACATCACGGTCTTCGGCTTTACGCACAGCACCTTCGTGCAGATCGCGCGGCTCGTGCTGACACATAAGGAGGTGCCCTACACCTTCCACGGCCTTGAACTCGACATGGGCGGGCCCAAGCATCTCGCGCTGCATCCGTTCGATCGGGTACCGATCCTGCAGCGTGGGGACTTTGTGCTCTACGAGACAAGCGCGATCGTCGCCTATCTGGAAGAGCGGTTCCCGACGCCCCGGCTCCAACCGGCAACGATCGAAGGCCGGGCGCTGATGAACCAATGGATCAGTGCGGTGAATTCCTACTACTACCCGTACATGATCTATCACGTCTCGCACGAGCGTAACGTCTTCCCCGAGCTCGGCATCGCGTCCGACGAGGCAGTCGTTTCGCACGCGCTGCCAAAGATCGAGATTGGGTTGCAGGTCGCGGAGCGGCAGCTCTCGCACGGGCAGGGTTTCCTGCTCGGCAGCGAGGTCACGCTTGCCGACTATTATCTGCTGCCAAGCACCCATTCGTTCGGGCGCACTCCCGAGGGCAAGACGATGTACGCGAGCTTTCCGGTGGTGCAGGCGTGGCGCGAACGGATGGAAGCCCTGCCGACGGTGCAGCGTTTCCGCGCCGCGCAGCCGCCGCGCACCCCGATCGAGCACGCGCGGAAATGGGTCGTCTCGCACCGGCCGAAATACTGATCGCGTGCGAGGAAACGGGGACCCGCAGACTCCCCGTCAAAGGATGCTCCTTCAAGCTCTGCCCCTTCGGGACCTAAACCGAGCCCGCTTCCGACCCTTTCCCACGTCGGAGCGGCCATGGAGGAGAAGATGGAAGAGTCGATCATCCCGCTGATCCAGCTTGAGCGGCCGACAGTCACCGCCGACATCGGGCCGACGCCCGTTGAGATCATGACGTTCATGGAGGCTACGATGCGTTACCAGCTCACACCCATACACTGCCGTCCCTGGCTTGTGGCATACCTGTCGATCAAGCTGATTGAAAGCCACTACGAGAACGACTACGGCGGGGCGCTCCGGCGCCTGAACGCCATCACG
>Ga0193751_1001557_pt1 | contig 14566 bp, 13 predicted proteins | sample L1c2metaG_FD_143050 | JGI IMG/M metagenome (GOLD analysis project Ga0193751, IMG submission 143050) | Soil microbial communities from a riparian zone of the East river system, Colorado, United States - L1c2 | ecosystem: Environmental > Terrestrial > Soil > Riparian zone | place: USA: East River... | reverse complement strand
TACTTCCTTCACAATCAGCGTGGCCGCCTTCTGGAATGGGTGCTTCTCGTCCGCGGCAATGAGCGTGTCTTTGCGGTGACTGCGCCCTGGTACGTCGGGGAACGGATCTAAGTCCATCTGGAGGCGGAGCGATGATGATTACTTCTGGATCGCCGACCAACCGCCGAGTGACGAACCGATACTGGAATTGTGAGCCATATGACGATATTGGATGATTTGAAGTGCGTCGACTTGCATCCAAATATTCAAATGTCGATATTGAATCGGCGATAATCAGCATGATCGTGAGAACCCGACATCCACTCCGGCTACTGGTTCTTGCTTTGTTTACGACCTTCGCCAGTTTCTCGTCGCTGGCTCAAGACCCCTCGGTTTCCATTATTCAAACTATTGCCGGTTCTGAAGATGACAACATTGTCGGTACGGAGTTTAGTTTTGGCGGGATCGCCGGCTTAGCAGTAGATTCCATCGGCAACACGCCGATTGCACGGCCAAATGGCCTTGGCAAACCGGCGGCGTTTAGGGACCGGTCACCTGTCAATTAATCTAATATTGTTATCAGTAAATTATTCGCCAGCACCAACCGGGCTGACGTAACATGACGTGCGACGTGTGATGGTGGGCAAAACTCGATGAGAAGAGGATGATTTATGACACCGCTGAAACTCCTTATCGTAGAGGATAACCTCGCAAGCCTGGAGCTAATGGCCGAGGTTTTCACGTCTTTGAAAGTGGCGGTGCGTCCGGTCAGCGACAGCGAGAAGGCGGTTGGCATGGTCAATCAGGAGAAGTTTGACGGTATTTTCCTGGACCTGGAAATGCCAAAGCTAAATGGCTTCGACCTTGCCCGCTTGATCCGCAAGTCGTCCTAGAATAAATCTACCCCGATTATCATTGTTACCGGGCGGGATGAAAGACAAACCCTGCAAGAAGCATTTGCCATTGGAGCAACTTTTTTCCTTCAGAAGCCTGTAGACAGACAAAAGCTAAGTACCTTGTTCCGGACTGTGATTGGTGGAATCAGAATCGACGCAGAAATACCCGCGTTCCATTACAAACCGAGGTGATTTGCACTGTGGGTTCTCGAACCGTACGCGGGATAGCCTGGAACCTCAGCGAAGGCGGGATGCAGCTGTAAGCTAGTGACTTGCAGTCCAAGGACAAGGTGCGATTGTTTTTTCGGTTCCCCGCTTCGGGGATTCCCATCGACGTAATAGGCACAGTGGCCTGGGTGGGTGAGAAACGCCAAGGAATCCAGTTCACCACGTTAAGTGCAGAAGCTCAGCAGTCGATCCGGGAATACATAGCGGACGTCGAAAAAGACTAGAAGACGGCGGTTCTCCCTCTAGCCTTCGCGCGCTGCCTGCGCCTTGCCGCGACTTCCAGACGCTTGATTCTGAGATAGGTCTTGATTCACTCGCTTGATTAGCAGGCGGTCGAGCTCTTCAGCAAGTGAACGCGAATTGACCGGTTTCGACAGGTAGCCATCGAAGTTTGAGTTCAAGATTCTTTCCCTGTCGCCCTGCATGGCATACGCGGTAACTGCCACTACCGGCAGTGAGGCCAGGCGAGGATTTTCGCGAATTTTGCGCACAACCGCAAACCCGTCCAGTACCGGCATGCCGATGTCAAGCAGCAGTAGGTCCGGTTGAGTCTGTTCGATCATGCGAAGCGCTTCGTCGCCGTCACACGCTTCCACCACTGTGTATCCACGCACCTCAAGCAACTCACGAAGCAGTTCGCGGTTAACGGCATTGTCTTCGGCAATGAGGATTTTGGTCATGGCTGCCCCGCAGATTTTGCCCGCTTGCGGCCCTGAACAACCCTTCCAACCTCGATCATGAGCTGTTGTCGCCACGAACCATTCTTTTGAAACAGCGCCTGCGTCTCGCGACTGAGCAAAGCTATCTCCTCTTGTCCCAAAGTCTTAGCCGTCATGACAAGAATGGGTAGTTCTTTCAAAGTCGCTTGTTCTCGCACATGTCGGATGAGCTCAAAACCGTCCATCCCCGGCATTAGCAGATCAAGCAGAACTGCACTTACGAGCTTGGAAGAGAGCACCTCCAGCGCTCTCGCCCCGCTTTGCACGCTTTGAGTCTCGTATCCGGCGGACCGCAAGGTCTCCTCCAACAACTCCAGAGTCTTGGGGTCATCGTCGACGAGTAGAATAGCTGCATCGTCATCGGTCTGAAGCGGCACATGCTTGCGAATGGTTTCCAGGAGGACCGGTTTGCGAATGGGCTTGACGAGATAGTCTGCCGCCCCCAAAGCAAAGCCCACCTGCTTTTGGTCCACGATGGAAACGATAATGATCGGGATGTTTGCCGTCTCAGGCGTCTTTCGCAGCGCTACCAGGGTCTCAAAACCGTTTCCCCCTGGCATCAATACATCCAAGGTGATCGCATCAGGGCGTAGCTGTCGAGCTTTCTGGACGACTTCAGCTCCGGACTCCGCCATCACAATTCGATACTCCGACTCCAGGTAGCTGGCTATGAGCTCCCGGGCGGGAACCTCATCGTCCACGACCAGAATGAGTGGTTTTCCGCCACCTCCAGCGGCCACGACGTTAGGAGAGGCTGGGCCGTTGACCGGGAGACTTTCCGAGGATGTTCCAGATCCTATAGGCAGAGTAAAAGTAAATCGGCTGCCTTTCCCCGGTTCGCTCTCCAATGAGATCTTTCCGCCTTGTTGTTCGACCAGACGCTTCGTGATCGCCAGTCCCAATCCCGTGCCTTCATTGGCAGTATCGGTGTTTCCCTCAACCTGGCGGAATTCCTCAAAAACGACCGCCTGGTCCTCAGCTCGGATACCGATCCCAGTATCGGCTACCGATATACAAACCTCGTTCCCTTTTTCAACGCAGTCGATGTCGATTCGGCCGTCCTTTGGCGTGAACTTGACCGCGTTGCTCAGCAGGTTATAGAGAACTTGCTTAAAACGGACTCGATCGGCATGCACCGAAAGATCCATCTTAAGCTTATGCTGAACCTGGATATTCTTTATCATCATTAGTGGACGGATGGTGGAGAGGACCTCCGGCAAAGCATCCTTGAGCTGGAAATCTTCGCACCGGAGTTCGAGCTGTCCGGCTTCGATTTTCGAGAGATCGAGAATGTCATTGATCAACTGCAACAGATGTGCAGAGCCCTGTTTAATGTGATTAACGAAACGCTTCTGCTTATCATTGAGTTCGCCCGGGGTCTCGTCAGCCAGGAGATCCGAAAAGCCCACGATCGCATTGAGTGGGGTTCGCAACTCATGGCTCATACTGGCGAGAAACTTGCTTTTTAGCCGAGTGGTGCGTTCGACCTCGCGATTACGAAGCTCCAGTTCTTGATTGCTGGCGGCTAACTTGTCAATGAATTTGCGCTTTTCTGCTTCATCCCGCTTTCTCTGAGTGACGTCAACCGCGACGACCACTTCCGCAGCCCGGTCCGCAAAGCTCAGAGCGTAAGAGGTGATCTCCACATCGATGTTGGTTCCGTCTTTTCGGCGATGCTGCCAGATGCCGATGCTCTCATTTCCATCTCGGGTGCTGCCGACACTGTCGAGGAGGGCAGGAACATCCTCAGGCGGGCGAATATCTTTGATCGTCATCTTCAGGAAGTCGTCACTGGAATAACCGTATTTGCGCACTGCGGCGGCGTTTACTGCGAGAAATCGCAGCGTCTCCCGGTCAAAGACCCAGGTCGGATGGGGATTGTTGTCGAACAATTTGCGGTGCCGCTCTTCGCTCTCCTGTAACAACTGCTCCGCCTGCCGTCGCGCGGTGATGTCTCTCAGGAGCACGTAATAGACCAAGCCTAGCAGTAGGAACTCCAAGAAGATCACGCATAAAAACGTCTGAGTAGTTTTCCGAGTACTCGATTGGAAATCCAGAGTGCGACTTTTTAGCAGATCCTCCTCTTCCTGCTTCATCTCGGAAATGATGACCCGGACTCGGTTCATCTGCTTGGCGCCAATGCCCGTGGCCACGCGTTGCTGTGCCGCTTCAAATCCTTTTTGCGTCCGCAAGTCGATCTTCTGTTGAAGAGAATCGAGCTTTTCGGCAACGGCGCCCTCCAGCACAGCAAGGCGGCGCTGCTGGTCAGAGTTATCAGAGGTTAGCGACTTGAGTTGGTCGAGGTGAGCACGGAGCGCTGGACCCGCGACCTGATACGGTTGCAGAAAGACTTCTTGACCCGTAATGACGTAACCATCCGTCGCGGCCTGCGCCTCGGCTACGGCGGAAAGTGTGGCTTCGAGCTCCGCCAGGACTTCGTGGGTGTGCGACACCCATTCGCTGGCTTCGATGAAGCTGCGTCCATTCCGGTACAACAGCCCGACCACCAGCAGCAGAATCATTCCGGCCACCGCCAAACCAGCGCCGGTCTTCTTTTCAATCGACCACTTCATAACGGCTCCTCGATTTACCCACTAAGCGGAAAAACTCAAAAATGCGTGCTGTACCGTAAGGCATGCGGCATCGTGGAAAGAGCGGCAGTTCAGCGCCGCGTAAAGTATGTAGAATCCATGAGGGCTTAAGCCTTGGTATTTGCGTCCTTATCCGGTTTCCAGCGCCCAGCGGCCGCACCGCGCGATAAGAAGTCTGCCGCGCCAATCCTGACCAGCCGCTCGAATTGGTCAAAGATGTGCGGATCCCACCAGCCTTTAGCGACCTCTTCTTTCATTGTTTGAAGTGCATCGGTGACGGAAAACGCCTTCTTATAAGGCCTGTCGGTGGTCAGAGCATCGTAAACATCAACAATTTGCAGCACGCGCGCGGTAACAGGAATCGCATCGCCTCGAAGTCCATCAGGGTATCCAGACCCGTCGAGTTTCTCGTGATGGTGCCGAATGATGGGGAGCACGAAACGGAAAGACTTCAATGGCGCGCAGATACGCTCGCCAACAACGGAGTGCTCGCGGATAATTGTCCATTCGTCGGGGGTCAAACGGCCAGGCTTCAGCAGAATCGCATCAGGAACGGCAATTTTACCCACGTCGTGTACGACTCCGCCACGACGCAGCGCGGTAATTTGATCTTCCGAGAGCCCGAGTTGCTCTCCCAGCCGAGCCGAATACTCTGCCAGGCGTTCACAATGACCATGCGTGTAGGGATCCTTGCCTTCAATGCTCCGCGCCAGCGAGAACAGGACTGACTCGGCCCTCTCCAGTTCGTCCGTCCGCTGCTTAAGCTTCAAAAGGGACCTTACGCGAGCGAGCAGTTCAGTTCGGTCCACAGGACGGGTCAAAAAGTCATCTGCTCCAACCTTGATGCCCTCTAGCCGATCCTGCTTGTCAGAAAGCGCCGTAATCATGATCACCGGTATCAAGTATGTATCTGGGTCGTTCTTGATTTTCTCGCATACCTCAAACCCATTCAGGTGAGGCATCATCACATCCAGAAGCACCAAGTCGACTTGAGTTCGGGTGAGTTGTTCAACCGCAGCTGCGCCGTCCGGCACAGCAATCACTTTGCATCCCTGTGCAGTGAGGAGTTCTTCTAACAACTCACGATTTGCGGCTTGATCATCGGCGACCAAAACGGTACCCGTGATTGCCTCATGTGACTGATGTAACAGTTTTCACCACTTCTTTCTTTGTGGAAGCGTCGCATGGAAAGAACGGCAAGCGCTAATTACTAAAGGATGCGTGGGAAACTCGCGTGACAAGGAGATGAGCTTTATAGCTCAGACGTGGTTTCTGATTAAGAGTAGCGTTGGGAATTCCTTGGAGTGGGTTCCGATGGTTGACCTAGCAACTGGTAATTGGCGGGGCATCGCAGAGAAAGCAGCAGGACCAGAAATGGATCCCCACGAAATTCACGGCGCTCATTGTGGAACTGTCGAGAGATGGATAAAGAAGATCGGGGAGTGCTGGGCAATCTGCCGAGCGTAAAGCTCGATTCTCCGACCAATCTTCCAAGTGAGCAAAGCGCGCTGTGTATTAATCTGTGTTGTAATTCCCGCCTCATCCCGAACCGGCGTTTCTTGCTGGGCCCGGCTCTTCACCGATTTGAAGATCGCAGTCTGACTCAACCCCAAAACTGGTCTTAGCGCCGGGCGCAAGATCGTGCGTCTTGATGGCATGTGGATGGGCCGCGTTGTAGGCCTGCATCATCAGTCTCGTGGATACCTGTCAAAGGGTGAATATTGAGCTACTTTGAACGCGAAGATGTCACGCGGCTAAGCGCGGCGCACTTGCGCAATCGCATTGGTACGAGGTCCTTTGGCATTTACGACATGAGTGCAGCGGGAACACGGGAACCGGCGTCCATCGTTCCTCGCTCATTTCCGGGATGCATGTCGGTTAACTGCAGCACTCATGGCCGCAGCTTCACCTAGGCTGAAGAAAAACGTCGCTCCATTGTTAGTCTCGGCTTCGGCCCAGATGCGTCCCCCGTGCTTTCGGACGATGCGCTGCACCGTGGCAAGTCCCACGCCGGTGCCTTCAAACTCTTGGTCGGTGTGAAGCCGCTGAAATGTTCCAAAAAGCTTGTCGGAATATTTCGGATTGAATCCTGCGCCATTGTCGCGAACGAAAAGCACAAGTTGGCCGTTGCTTGTTGACTGGCCAATCTCAATGACCGCTCGCTCGCGACGGCGGGTATACTTGACGGCATTGGACAGAAGGTTCGCGAACACCTGCTGGATCAGTCCGGGATCGCAATTGACAGAAGGCAGCGACCCTACACGCCAGTCAATCTTCCGGTCGGTGGTTTCGGATTCAAGGTCGTGGAGAGCGTTCTCAACCAGTGAATTCAACGACGTCATCTTCAGATCCATGCTACGACGGTCAAGCCGGGCCAGATTGAGCAGATCGTCTATCATCCCGCCCATTTTCTGGGTACCTTCCTGAATGCGCTTCAGCCGGAGTTGAGCCTCGGGCACCAATTGAGGGCCATGTTCCTTGATCAGCATGGCGGCATCTCCATTGATATGGCGCAGAGGCGCTCGGAGGTCATGCGAAACTGAGTAGGAAAAGGCTTCCAATTCGTCATTAGCAGCTATAAGCTGTCCAGTACGCTTCTCCAGTTCGTCGGTGCGGTGTTTAAGGGTCAAGAGGGATCGTACGCGGGTGAGCAGTTCGATGGGATCCACTGGGCGCGTCAGAAAATCATCTGCTCCAGCTTTGATGCCTTCGATTCGGTTCTGCTTGTCGGAGAGTGCCGTAACCAGGACGACGGGTATTAAATACGTTGCCGGGTTGTTCTTGATTCTCTCGCACGCCTCAAACCCGTTCAGGCGAGGCATCATGACGTCAAGAAGTACCAGGTCGACTTGAGTTTTGCTGAGTTCTTCAAGGGCAGCTGCGCCGTCCGGCACAGTAATCACCTTGCTTCCCTGTGCGGTGAGGAGTTCCTCTAACAACTCACGATTTGCCTCTTGATCATCGGCAACTAGAATGGTTCCAGTGATTGGCGGGTCTGACTGCTGTAACATTTTTCACAACTTCTTTCGGCCTACGCGGTGTAAGCGTCGCATAGGAGCAGGGCAAGAGCTAATTACCGAAGTTCAACGGAGAAGATAAATTGCCCATTCCAGCAGCATGGCGGAATGCGGGCTTCATGCTTGCTGTTTGTCCGACCTTGCGTTGATCATCCGGGCGGGGCAGACGAATCTCGCTTGTCTAGTGTGCGTTGGCGTCCTCGGCGCGGCCCTAGTGCTGGCTGCTGGAATCGGCGCAATGCGGTTCGGGCGACGGAAACCGGCCGACTTTCCCGGATAAGATCTCGCCTGATGAGATAGCCGCTTGCGGAGATCGCCGCCCCACTGTTTAGTGCTCAGTTTCCCGTCGAGCGTGCCCACATCCTGCCCGCCCACGAAGATGGTTCCTTGGGTTGGCTTATCGATGCAACCAATGAGGTTGAGAAGGGCTGTCTTCCCGCTACCGGAAGGTCCCACGATCATGGAAAAGCGCTGGCTGGGAATGTCAAAAGGTGATGCCCTTGATTGCCGATACCTCGACATCTCCCGCCTCATAGACTTTGACAACGTTGGAAAGACGGACAACCAGCCCGTCTGCGCGTTTGGTTTCAGGGATTTGAGCCAGAGCTTGCGTTTTCATTTTTGCCTCGTCTTACCACGTTGATGATGTGAGTTAGTTCTAGTGATTCAGGGAGAAGCTGATCGCCTTATCTGTCTTGTAGTCGAAGTCCAATCGCCGCAACACAGAGTACGACCGTACTCTTCTGAGGCACAACATTACTCCTCAGCGAAGCACTTCATGAACAATTCCTCACCTCTCGTAATTGAGGAGCTATCGGAGCACAAAGCACCAGCGCATCAAGCGACACTTAGCTTGCTCCGTGACGGCATGACAACCTTCGTTCGACGCAGTATTCGAAACACCAAGCCATGGGTTATGAGAAGAAGAGGCACGTAGGCACTCAAGATAAAATAACCAGCGCCTAACAGGCCTGGGGTAGCTGGGAGTGATATGCGGCTTCCCAGGTAGAAGGCGAATAGCAGGTCCGCCATTCCGAAGGTATTGAAAACCCAGCTCACCATCGTCCCACTACGGGTTCGCAGGGTAGCCAGGGCGAGCAAAGCCAGAACGGCGGTTATAAGGTCACCGTAAGCTACTGGTTGAGCAAATGTGGCAGGCAACTCTGAAGACACAACACCCGGCACCAAAAATGACAATCCGAGGAACCTGAACGCATGCAGCAGTAGGATGGGCTTCAGATTCTCGGGGCTGGGGCGTTCACTTAGCGCTGGCCAAATGTATTGCCACGCCACTACTCCCCAAACAGTCAAGCCGAACGCTACACTGATTCCGAACAAAACTGCAGATGGCATGATCGATCCTTTCTGGCGGCTCTCTAGGCGAGGGACCGCATCCAATTGGCTCTTTTTGTTACACCGTATTTGTGGGCTCGTTTGCGTTGGTTCATTGATTGAGTTCCTTTCTGAACGCGAGGAAATCTGTCGTCATGCGGTGTCTCGCCCAAGGTCTGCAGAACACGCGGACGTTCCATGGCGTGACGCAGCGGGAATTCCGCGCGTGCTCTGCTAGTCACTGCTGCGCTCCGGGGCCCATCAATGCCCTCAGCGGCATCAAGGGTCCGACGGGAATGTACTCGTGATCCATCAACTGTTCCTTGGCGAGCGGCAGCGTTTCCATAATGGCTCGTGCCTCGTCCTCGGTCTTCGCGTCGACCAGGAAGATGACACCTTTGCCATCGCCGCGCGAATACCACTGGCGGATTTTCCCGTCGAGGTACAGATTCACGGTTGCCCGAATCTCTGCCGGGATCACGGCCATGACCTGTTGAAAGGTTACGCCCTGCTTGGGAGTCAGAATGACCAACACTTCGGTGGTTTTAGGTATCGCCACGCTGGGCACGCCTGAGCCGACCCTGGATTGTGATTGCGCTACCGATGCGGCGGGGAGCGCTGCCATAAGCAAAGGAATCATGAATTTCATCGGGTTATCCTCTCGATTCAGTTTGGATCGTTCCACTTCCTGGAAAGAGTACGAGCGTACTCTTGTCAGACAAAAAAACTACTCTTCAGCGAAGCTCTTTATGAAAAAGTTCCTCGCCTCCATCAACATCTGCTCACGCCTTTGAGGGGACAAGGTCATCCGGACCGCAGTCAGCACCCCAGCCATACTGGGGAACAACAGTTGAAACTTCGCCACTTTTTCTTCTCGTGTCTGACCAGGAACAAATGGCAGTAGCCGCTCACGATACGCTTCTCGCGACGCCTCAATCCGCCTTCGCACGGACAAGGGCTTTCGTGCGAGCTCCGGCCCGAGCGTGGAGACCACACAACCCATTCCTGGCGAATTCGCGTGGCCCTCGCTTAGATAGCGTTCGATGATGGCCCGCAAAGCCTGACCTTCAGGCGCGGACCTCGCAACCTCCAACATGCCTCTTCCCATCTCGTCGAATGCCCGCGCCACGGCTTCGACGAACAAGTCGTCCTTGCTCTTAAAATGCCGGTAGAAGCCCCCTTTTTTCAGGCCTACCTTCTTCATCACCGTCCCGATACCGCTGCTGTCACCGCCGTGTTCGCGGAAGGAGCGAGCGGCCATGGAAAGAATTTTCTCGTGGTTCTGCGCTTTGTGTTCCGCCGAGTATCGCATGACCGAAAGAGTACGATAGTACTCTAATCCTTGTCAAGGGCAAAAGTGATCCTGATTTCTTTCGAAGCAAGTGCGTTCGTTGATCGGGAAGTTGCGCGTCTGGCAGAGCAAATGTCCGGAGCTCACTCGGGTGACTGCGTAATGAAGGATGAGTCGCGCCCGAAGTTGATGGGGAAGTCTGTATTCAAACCGGGAGCAATACCGAATAGGGGAGGATTTGCTCTAACGTGGCGCGACAGGGGTGCTTGCCTGCCGAGACGTTGCGAAAGCTTAGGCCGCGCGCCAGTGACGCATTTCCTGGTCAGGTATCGGTGATGCGACTGGATCTGGAGAAAGCCAGGCAGGTCCGGACCTTCGCACTAGCGTGGTCCGTTACGACGCGGAGTCGTTACATGAGGAATTTGGCGTTCGCTTCCAGCTACTCGGAAGGTCCACGGAGCTGCACCAGACGCCATTTGGCACAACGCACCAATTTGTTTATTGTTTCTCCAGAATTGAATAAAGGGAGTGCCAAATCCGGCGCGCTTCAAATTGGGCGGATGTGGAAGGGATAGGAAGCTCTTTGTCCTCCTCGAAGACGAACTTAAGCAAAAAGACTACATCGCGCCGCCACTTTCTGAGGTTGGCCGCAACTGCCACATCCGCTGCGGTGCTCTCATCGAGAAGAGCATTCGATCCAGCCGAGATGGTTGCACCCCAACAATCAGAATCGCGTTCGCCGGACTACGTTTTGCGGATCGGCTCAAGTCCGGTTGAGATTGCCCATAAACGCATCGTCTCGACAATTACCTACAACGGTCAGTTCCCAGGCCCTTTATTGCGCTTTAAGGAAGGCCAGCCAGCTACCGTCGAAATACACAACGACACGGATACTCCAGAACAGGTGCATTGGCACGGCCAAATAGTTTCCACCGACGTGGATGGCGCTGCCGAAGAAGGGACGCCCTATGTCCCCGCACGCGGAATGCGCCGGATTGTGTTCACTCCGCGGCCATCCGGGTTCCGTTTCTATCACACACACAATAGGGCGGGGGCCGATCTTCACGGGGGACAGTACAGCGGTCAGGTCGGGCCGGTTTACATAGAACCCAAACATGAGCCGGGCAGCTACGACCGCGAAGTATTTCTCGTCCTCAAAGAATTCGAACCGTCTTTCAGTCAAGGCGGCGACATGGCTCAGGATTTTCTGGCTCCTGCCACGCGAGTGAAAGAACTGGAGACGACTGGCGAGGCCGCGATGAAAGCCTCACTCGCGAAGCGGATGCCGCATGGTTATGAAGTGGGCTATCGGTATTTCACCATCAACGGACGTATGTTGGGGCATGGCGAGCCGGTGCGCGTAAGGCAGGGCGAGCGCGTTCTCTTTCACGTTTTGAACGGTAGTGCGACCGAGATTCGCAGCTTGGCATTGCCTGGGCACTCCTTCAAAGTGGTTGCGCTGGATGGCAATGCGGTCCCGACGCCTGCCGAAGTCCCGGTGCTGTGGCTGGGCACGGCTGAACGCATTTCTGCGATTGTCGAGATGAACCATCCGGGTGTGTGGATCATGGGTGACCTTGCGGACGATGATCGAGGCCACGGCATGGGCATTGTCGTCGAGTACGCAGGACACAAAACAAAGCCGGCGTGGACACCACCGAAGCCGTTCCATTGGAACTATATGCACTTTTCCACCGTCGGTGCGACTGCCGCCTCACCCGACGAGATATTCGAGATGACTTTTGCAAAGGACAACGCCGCCGAACAAGGTTTTAACCGATGGACCATTAATGGAAGCGCTTTCCCCATGACCCAGGGAATCGTTCCTGCTTCCTTTCATGTGCAGCAGGGGAAGCGCTATCGCATCCGGATGCGCAATGCCAGCGACGACATTCATCCCATCCATCTTCACCGTCACGGTTTCGAATTGACCAAGCTCGCCGGCAAGGCGACCGCGGGTGTCATGAAGGATGTCGTAATGGTGGGCGGATATCAGGAGGCCGAAGTGGACTTTACGGCAGACAATCCCGGCCTCACGTTGTTTCACTGCCATCAGCAGCTCCACATGGACTTTGGCTTCATGACCCTGTTCGATTACGTTTGAACCGGGTTGACTTCATCTTCCCAATGTTCGGATCTTAGGAGGCAAGAGAGCAATGCCAGTGAACGCTACGGCGACTGGGGCGAATCGTGCCCTCAAGGCAATTTTGCTGATTCGCATTCTGGTTGGCTGGGTTTTCCTTTCCGAATGCATACAGAATTTCTTATTTCCCGACTCGCTAGGAGTTGGCCGTTTTGTGAAAATCGGCATCCCGCGGCCGCAGTTCATGGCCCCGTTTGTCGGGATGGTCGAGATTGTTTGTGGCTCTCTGGTGTTGATTGGGGTTGTTACGCGGCTGGCGACGGTGCCCCTTATCATCGATATCGCTGTCGCTTTGGATTCGACCAAAATCGTGACGTTCGCAAAGAACGGATTTTGGGGAACGCTGCATGAAGCCCGCACGGACGTGAGCATGCTATTGGGTCTCATCTTTCTGCTGGTGGTCGGTGGTGGTGCGTGGTCCTTAGAGGTTTGGTTTGGAGGAAGACGGGACGCACTTCATGGCTGAACAGTCAGCCCTTCCAGCCTCAGATGCTATTTTCGAGAAGAGACAAGTTCCTCTCGGCGAGCTTGCTTTGTTCTTCCTCCGCCTAGGCACGACAGCGTTCGGAGGACCTGCAGCTCACATCGCAATAATGGAAGATGAGCTGGTCCGCAGGCGGCGCTGGCTTTCTCGTGAAAGATTCCTAGACCTGCTCGGTGCAAGCAATCTTATTCCTGGACCGAGCTCTAGCGAGGTGGCTATTCATATCGGCTACCTGTGTGCCGGTTGGAGAGGTCTGTTGATCGCAGGTTGCTGTTTCATTCTGCCGGCGGCGATGATGGTCACCGGTCTGGGATGGCTATACCTGCATTTTGGCAAGCTCCCCGCGATGGCAGGCGTGCTATATGGAATTAAGCCGGTGGTTATCGCAGTCGTTCTTCAGGCCCTCTGGAGTCTGGGACGAACGGCAGTAAAGACAATGTTTCTTGGATTTGTAGCGGTGCTTTCTCTCTTATTATATGTTTTCGGTTTGCATCCCCTTCTCTTGCTTTTGCTGGCCGGCGGAATAGCGTGCGTGCCTGCTCTTAGAGCTTCGCGTGTGTCCCTTTCCGTGCTTCCTTTTGCGACGATTGGAGGCGGGATCTTGGCGAGCACAGCATCCTTCAGCCTAAGTTCGCTATTTCTGGTTTTCTTGAAGCTAGGTGCAACCGTATTCGGCAGTGGCTACGTGCTCTTGGCCTTCCTTCGAGCCGATCTGGTCACCCATCGAGGCTGGTTGACGGATGCGCAGCTTGTCGATGCTGTTGCCGTGGGTCAAGTGACGCCAGGACCAGTGTTCACGACCGCCACTTTTATAGGCTTCATCCTCGGGGGAATTCGTGGTGCCGTTGTCGCGACGGTCGGTATCTTCCTCCCGGCGTTTCTACTGGTAGCGGTCAGTGGTCCACTGGTGCCGCGCATTCGAAAATCGAGGATCGTGGGCGCTTTTCTTGATGGTGTGAACGTCGCATCGCTCGCGTTGATGGCCGCAGTCAGTTGGCAGCTGGGTCGAGTATCGCTTGTTGATACCGCTACTGTTCTTTTGGCTGCGGCATCGTTGATCGCCCTGGTTCGGTTCCGCGTGAATTCCGCATGGCTCGTTCTGTTGGGGGCGACTATTGGCTTGATGGCGAATGCACTTCATCCACAATAGCCGGGTTTCATTTGTCTACTTGTTGAGATCCACCACAGCAACTTTGTTCACGCCACTGCATGCCAGGTACAGCCGTCGATCGGGAGTGGCAACCATGTTGCGAACGACACCACCGCCGGATGGGATCGGCTTGGTACTGAAGCTCTCCGATTTGGGATCGAACCTGACCAGAGTGTTAGGGTTCACTCCTGACTCGCTGTACCAGACTTCACCATCTTTGGTAGCCGCAATACCATACGGTTCTGAGCCAGTTCCTCCCGGTGACGCCCATTCCTTTATCAACTTTCCGGCCGCCGGATCAAAGTGTCCCAGATACCCTCGAGCAAAATCGGTGTAATAGATGGTACCGTCAGGTGCTAACGCGATGCGCCGCGGGCGCGCATTTGCCGCTGGCAGCGCGTACTCGCGGATTTTCATCGTGTTCGGGTCAATGCTGGCCAGCTTGTTCGTGCCGAATTCGCAGAAGAAAGGCACATTGTTCTGCGTAACCACTATGCCGTAAGGGATAGCGTGTGCCGTGGGCGATTTGGTCAGGATCATCTTGCCGGTTTTCGGATCAAGGCGCCCGATGTAGTTCGTCTGTTCGTTGGTGAACCAAAGAATGCCGTTGCGGTCGAATACGGGTGTGTGCGGGTCGATCTCGGCTCCCTGCGATGGGCGATATTCCGTGATCTCGCCGGTCTTGGGGTCGAGCTTGCCGATGTAACCGCCAGAGATCGCGGTGAACCAAATGTTG